>Ga0181532_10004301_pt1 | contig 12523 bp, 10 predicted proteins | sample PEATcosm2014_Bin_33_FD_119768 | JGI IMG/M metagenome (GOLD analysis project Ga0181532, IMG submission 119768) | Peatland microbial communities from MTU Mesocosm Facility, Houghton, MI, USA - PEATcosm2014_Bin11_30_metaG | ecosystem: Environmental > Terrestrial > Soil > Wetlands > Peat | place...
AATCGCTCATTGTCCACTCTCGATGCCGAGGTTGATCTTCACCCACTCCTGGTCCTGCTGAAGAATCGGGTAATCCTTGCGCAGCGGATAACCCTTCCAGCCATCAGGCAGCAGAATGCGCTTCAGGTCGGGATGCCCGTCAAACGAGATGCCGAACATGTCGTAAACTTCCCGCTCCAACCAGTTGGCGGTCTCCCAAATCCCGACGACGGAGCGCAGGTTTTCGCCATTCTTGATCTGAGTTTTCACGCGCACGCGCTCGTTGTGATGGAACGAGTACAGAATGTAGATAATGTCGAACTGCGTCTCGCGCTTGGGATAGTGCACCGCGGTGATGTCCACGCAGTAGTTGAAGAGTTCGTCGTCGCGCATACGGAGCAAAATTTCGTACAAGATCGAGCTGTCGACCACCAGATACTTCTGTCCGACGTACGTGCTGGCTTCCCGGATTCCGGAGCCATACTGGCTCTTCAGGCTGCGCGCCAGATCCGAATCCCACGGCTCGGGCTTGGGACCTTCCGGCTTTGGCGGTGCCTTAGCAACTGGAGCGGCGGGCTTGGCCGCGGCAGGCGGCGTCGCCGTTTTTTCGCCTGTTGTAGGCGCTGCAGGCTTTGACGTCTCGGCGGGCTTGGCCGTCTCAGCGGGCTTTGCTACGGGAGCAGCCGCTTGCGTCGCCGATGGTTCGGACGTCTCGGCTGGCACCGGCTTCGCGCTCACCGGGGCGGATGCGCCAGCCTGCCCAGGTAACCCCGGCTTAGGGGCTGCCGGGGGCGTCGATTCAGGCAAGACGGGATTTGAGTCTTTGGTCTCGTCGGGCATGCTGCTCTCTTCTACGGTTCGCTGCTCTCTCTCTGGGACCTTTACTTGTAACAGGTTGAGGTGGTCACCTTCTGGTGCGAGGGTCACGTCGCACTGTGATGTTCATCACATTATGTTTTGCAAGCTCGCAACAGTGACGCACGTTGGCACATCTGGTCCCCAAAAAAAGAAAACCCATCCGCGTGGTCGAGGCGAATGGGGCCGATAGTTTTTCGTGGGGCGCCACAGTGGCTACACCCATTCCAACGCGCCCTTCTTCCAAATCCAGATGTATCCCACGATCAGGATGCCGAGGAAGATCATCATCTCCAGCAGTCCGAAGAGGCCAAGCCGCTTGAACTGCACCGCCCACGGGAACAGGAAGATTGTCTCCACATCGAAGACGACAAACAGAATGGCGACGATATAGAAACGTACGGTATAGCGGCCGCGCGCATTGTCGAAGGGCGTGATGCCGCACTCGTAGGGCATCAGCTTTGTCTTAAACGGGTTCTTGGGACGGATGAGGGCACAAAGAGCAACCGTTCCGGCGGCGACAAGGAATGCCACAAGCGCAAAGATGAAAATAGGTACGTAATTCTGAGGCATAAATTTAGTTGTCTCGCTGGTCGCGTAGCAATCGCGACCGGATTATGAAGAACGCGCCAATATACCCCCGCGCGCGGCGGGATTCAATGACATGCGTCACAAATCAGCAATTAGCAGCTAGCAACTAGCCCTTAGCGCAAGCCTGCAGCAGCAGGACCGCTCCAATCGCGGCCAGCCCCGCATAGATGTACTTGAGGAAGGCTTCGCCGTGCAGGCAATGATTCACCACCTTGCCCAGCAGGATCGCGGGCAGCATGGCCGGCAGCGATAGCAGATAGTAGTGCGAAACAGCCGGAACCCATAGGCCTTTCCACCAGTATCCAGCCATTCCCAGAAGGCTTGCAGGAAGAAAGTATCCCTGAAGTGTGGCGCGGAACTGCTTAGCCGACCAGCGGCGCATGACCCCATAAATCGCCAGCGGAGGGCCGTTCATGCCATAGGCGCCGCCCAGCACGCCCGCGAAAAATCCGCAGCCAAGAAGCCACGGCATGCTGTCCGTTTTGAGTTCTGGCGGGTTGTCGCCAATGAGCGAGTAGACAGCGAAGGCGATGATCACAATGCCCATCATCCCTTTGGCAAAGCGTTGATGACTGCTGGTCAACAGCAGCAAGCCGAGGGGAATGCCGAACACGGTGGCGAACGTCAGCCATCCCATAGTGCGGACGTGGATTTTTCGCCAGTCCTGGGCGACGACAATAGCTGCGATGGTGATGGAGATCAGCACGGCCAGAGGAGCGGCAGTTTCAAGAGGAAGTCGCAGAACCAGCAACGGAACGGCAAAGAGCGCTTCGCCGAATCCGAATGCAGACCGGATCAGCGTCGCGACAAAGACAACAACCAAGACGTGCAGCGTGGTGGCATTCAGGGCCCCGCTCAACAGCGACAGCACGTTATGCGCAACAAGCCCCACTCCATTATTCTAGCTTTCGTGAACGGCGTTCGCATCGTTATTTGCAGCGGCGGAAGCGCTTCTCCCACGCCGAAAGTGATACCCTGATGAGCCAATTCTCCCTTGTAATGGCGAGGAGTGGCCGTTCCGATATGACGACCAGGAAGATCCGCGAACCACGATGGCCGGCCCTCGTCGCCATGTTGGCCGATGGCCTGATTTACCTGGCCCTGCCGGAACGGCTTTCCGTCGGCCCCGGATGGCTTCTGCTTGCGGTTATTTTTGTTCTGCTGATCCCAATTGTCTTCAGCTATCGGCGGGGTCGTTACGACATTTCCCGAACACTGACGTTCGCTGCGCTGGGGATTATCACACTGGCTTTAATCGCGTCGTTGGGGCTGCTGATTGAAGGTCTGCCCAGTCACAAAGACCCGCCCCGGACACTTCTGGCTTCGGCTGCGTTGCTCTGGTTCACCAATGTTCTGGTATTTGCATTGTGGTATTGGAAGCTGGATGCCGGCGGCCCAATCGGGCGAGAGCAGGGCAACGCCAAGAGCGCGTTTCTATTTCCTCAGATGATGGGACACCCCGAGGAAGACCCATCGTGGTCCCCCATGTTTCTGGATTATCTCTTCCTGGCATTCAATACCAGCACCGCATTTTCGCCCACCGACACTGCGGTCCTGGCCCGGTGGGCCAAGGTAATGATGATGCTGCAATCTGTGATATCGCTAACTACCATCGCGCTGCTCGCGGCACGCGCCGTCAACATCCTGTGAGACTACAATCCTCCTTTCACGGGAGAACGCGCCGGTGAAAATCGCAACTCGAGTGCTGGTGTTCGTGTTGGGAGCGGCGCTGCTGTTCTTCGGCTGGCACAAGGCTCGCAATGAGCCAATCCCCGTGCAGAATCCCGGCAACACCAATGCGATCAGTTCATCGGAGGTTTTGGTGGTCATCGGCGGATTTGTCGCCTTGATGGCGTTCCTGCCATCGTCGGAAACCTTGGGCCGCTGGATGTCGCTGAAGCGCCGCAAGCACCCGCAAGCCGCGCACTTCAAAAGACGGCGCAGAAGCTGATCCAATGCCGTTCTACTCCGACCTAAGCGCCTGCATAGGGTCGAGCTTCGCCGCGCGCCGCGCCGGCACGTAGCACGCCAGCAGCGCAACCACGCACAGCAGAAACGCGACCGAGGCAAAGGTGATTACATCGGTCGGCTTCACGCCAAACAGCATGGCCGACATCAGCCGCGTCAATGCCAATGCGACCACCAGGCCGATGCCCACGCCCGGCAGCGTCATTCCGGCTCCGTCGCGCAGGACCGCCCATACCACATCGCCTTTCTGCGCACCCAGGGCCATGCGGATGCCAACTTCTCGTGTGCGTTGTCCCACAATGTAAGACAGCACGCCGTAGATGCCGATGCCGGCCAGCAGCAGTGCACCGGCGGCGAAGATGGAGAACAGCATCATAGCGAAGCGCTGGCGCGCAATCGAATCGGCGACCGCCTGCTCCATCGGTCGCATTCCGTCAACCACCATGTCGCCGTCGAGCTGCCGCAACGCGCGCCGTATGCTGGGAAAAACGGATTCCGGAGCGACTCCCTGGTGCACGCGGACGAAAACGTCAGTACCCTGGCCGAGCACCGGCATCATCCGGTCCAGAAGCTGCTGGAAGGGCTCATAGTATTCGGCTTCCACGTTGTTGGATTTGTCCGGCGCCAGGCCGAACTGCTTGACGTGCCCCACTACGCCCACAATCTCGTCGCTGCGCTCGCCGTCCGTGCTCTCCGGCGGGAAGTAGACATGCTTGCCGATAGGATCCTGTCCGGGAAATTGCCGTTGCGCAAAGCTTTCGTCGATCACGATTACGCGCGCCGTGTGTTCGCTGTCCGCGTCGCTGAAGAAGCGTCCCTCAAGCAGCGGAATATGCATCAGTTTCAGGTATTCCGGATTCACCGCGTAGCGCAACGCCAACGGGGCGTTGGCAACATATTCCGGCCGGGTCATGCCATCGGTCCAGAACGGCTCCTCATCGTCGCCCATCATGGGGACAGCTCCCCAGTCGAACGCAGCGGTCTCTACTCCCGGCACCGAGCGCAAGGTAGCTTCGAACTGTCGATAGGCCGCTCGAATTGCGTCAGGCGACTGCTTGGACAGTGACAAGGAAGGCGCTATGTTGAAGTCGATCACGCCGCGGGACTGAAAGCCAGGATTCACGTTCCACAGTCGCACCAGGGTGCGGACCATCAGTCCCGCGCCCACCAGGAGAATGAGCGCCATCGCCATCTCGAGGGTGACAAAGACGGCCTGCGCGCGGGCGTGCTTGCCCACCAACGAACGTCCACTTTGATTGAGCGTCGAGCTCACATCGGTGCGCGAGGTCCTGAGCGCCGGCGCTAAGCCAAAAATGACTCCCGCCAGTACCGAGATTAAGAGGGTGAAGAACAAAACGGGGCCGTCCATTCCGACATTCTCCGCGCGCGGCAGCATGTCAGGGATCGCCGCTACCGCAGCCTTGCTTCCCCAGTAGGCAAGCAGTAGGCCGAGAGCACCGCCCACCAACGAAAGCGCGAGGCTTTCGGTCAGCACCTGCCGTAGGAGCCGTCCCTGTTGGGCGCCGAGCGCCACTCGCATCGCGAACTCGCGCTGCCGCGCGGTCGCCCGGGCCAGCTGCAGATTGGCAACATTGACGCACGAGATCAGCAGCACGAAGAGTACTGCGCCCATCAGCACCCAGAGCACTGGCCGCACGTCGCCTACAATCAGCTCTTTCATCGGGACGATGGTCGTCTTGATCCTGGCGTCAACGTCGGGATAAGCGGCTGCCAACCCACGGTTCACGCGCTCCATGTCTAGGGCCGCCTGGGCCAGCGTTACCCCTGGCTTCAGGCGCGCGATGGCATTCAAGCCCCATGACGCCTGGCGATCGCGAAAGTGCGGGTCGGTATATTCGCCCACTGGTGTGTACATGTCGGATGGGCGAAAGTTATGCTGGCGCAATTGAAAGCTGGCGGGAATGATGCCGATGATGGTCCGCGGTCTTCCGTCAAGAACGATGGCCTGTCCCAGAACCTGGGGATTGGAGGCGAACTTCCGCTTCCACAGTCCCTCTGAGATCAGCACGGTGGGATTGGCGCCGAGCCGATCTTCGTCAGCCGTGAACGTCCGCCCCCGCATCGGTTTCACCCCAAGGGTCTCAAAGAAACCCGCCGAGACCATTTGTCCGGTGAGGTTCTCTGGCTCGCCCGATCCGGTGAGCGTCGCGTTACCCCAGCGGTAGGCCACCATCGCATCGAAGGAACGGTTGTCGCGCTGCCAGTCGAGAAAGTTCAGATAAGAGATGGAGCCTTTGGTGAAGTTGGGCTTGTTGTGAAACAGAATGACCAGGCGATCGGACTCGGGATACGGCAGCGGATTGAGCAACACGCCGTTGACCACGGAGAAAATCGTGGTGTTGGCTCCGATGCCGATCGCCAGCGTCAGAATGGCGATGATGGCGAAGCCCGGAGATTTCCGCATCTGACGGACGGCGTACTGAAGGTCATGTAACAAGCTGAGCATTTTCACTCCTGGCAGGATCCCAAGTAGTTCGGTGCAATCGGGTTGCCGTGGGCTATCAAGCCTAAGATTCCTGAATTGTTGCGATTGCAAAGCTTTGGCTAGTGGAGAGAGCTGCCATCTTGTTCGCCGCCGGACAGCGCGTTCGCCAGCGGACAGAGAGCGACTCCAGCTTTTCAGTTCGTCACACACGCCTTGTTTGACCTGGGCATTCTGATAGTCTTGCAAGTTTGCAGTTTCTCGCTGGAGTCACATATCGAATGCCACATCGAACTTTGCCCGTTGCTCTCGCCGTTCTGCTCGCCTTTGCTCTTCCACTCGCCGCCGCCGATAAGTCGAAAACCGCTTCGGCCAGCGTCAACCAGCCGTCGTACGACCAGCCTCAGCCCCAGGTCGAGACGCTGGACCTCAACATGTATCAGCGTATCCGCCTCGAAGGCCTGAACCATTCGCACGCGATGGAATACGCCTCTGCGCTGTTTGACGACATTGGGCCGCGCCTGACCGGCTCGCAGAACCTGAAGCATGCCAACGAGTGGACGCGCGATCAATTCACGGCCATGGGCTGCAGCAATGCGCATCTCGAAGACTGGGGCGAGTTCGGCATGGGCTGGCAGCAACTCAACACCTGGGTTCGCATGACCTCGCCAGACATGGCAGTGTTCATTGCGCAGGCAGGGCCGTGGTCGCCGGCAACCAACGGCGCGGTGACCGGTTCGGCCGTTTGGATCGATGTCAGCGATGAGAAGGACCTCGACAAGTACAAAGGCAAGCTCGCGGGAAAGATCGTACTCTACGGCGCGATGCGTGAAGTGCCTCCGGTGGAAAAGCCTCTGTGGACGCGGATGGACGACAAGGAGCTCAAGGAACTGACCGAGTGGCCACTGAAGCCCCGCGACCGCGGAGATTTCCTGCAGCAATACATGAAGCGTCTGGCATTGCGGCAGAAGATTGGAAAGTTTCTGGCCGATGAACATGCGCTGGCAGTCATAACTCCCAGTCGTGACGGTCAAAACGGCGGCGGCTCCGGCGGCACCATCTTCGACGACAGCAGCGTCGGCTTTGGCTGGGAGGCCTACAAACGCGAGAGCGCTAATCCCCTTCCCGTCGTGGTGATGGCCATTGAGAATTACGGACGCGTTTACCGGCTGCTGAAGGCGAACGTTCCAGTCACGATGGAGATGAGTGTTGACACGAAGTTCACGGGCGATCATGAGCACGGCTTCGATACGATCGCCGAAATTCCCGGCACGGATCCCAAGCTGAAGGATGAAGTCGTGATGGTGGGCGGCCATCTTGATTCGTGGGCCTCCGGGACTGGCGCTACCGACAACGGCGCCGGCACAGTCGTCGCCATGGAAGTAATGCGCATTCTCAACACCCTGCAAGTGAAGCCGCGGCGCACCATTCGCGTCGCCTTATGGACTGGCGAAGAGGAAGGCGAGTTCGGGTCCTACGGTTACGTGCGGCAGCATTTCGGCCAAGTGCCGCTTTCGACCGCACCCGACCAGCTCAAGCTGCCGGAATGGGTGCGCAAGCCCGGCGGCCCGGTGCAGCTCAAACCCGAGTCCCAGAAGATCTCAGGATATTTCAACCTCGATAACGGCAGCGGAAAAATTCGCGGCGTTTATCTTCAGGAGAACGCGGCCATGGCACCGATCTTCGCGCAATGGATTGAGCCGCTGAAGGACCTCGGCGTCACCACGCTCACCCTGCGCAACACCGGCGGCACCGATCACGAAGCCTTCGATGCTATCGGCATTCCGGGATTCCAGTTCATCCAGGACCCGCTTGATTACGGGTCGCGCACGCACCACTCCAACATGGACGTCTACGAGGAGCTGTCGCCCGGAGACCTGGCCCAGGCTGCGGTGGTGGAAGCGACCTTCGTCTACAACACCGCCATGCGCGACCAGATGCTGCCGCGCAAGCCGCTACCTCATCCCGAATTGGAGGAGCAGCTTAAGGCGCCGCTGAGGAACTTGATGCCCGGCGCTGAAGCGGGAGAAGGACACTAAAGAGAAGCCGGAACAGACGCCAGATTACTATAGGCCACTTTGGCGCGGCGCGGGCGATGTCTATTTTGGCATCATTGGTGCCATTTGGCCCGTCGCGTTAAGTCCGGTGGCAGACAGACATTCCTGGAAGTGCGGCTTTATAGTAGGCCCATTGTTCTTGAGCCGGCAGTTCCTGAGGTCGCACGGATGTCTCCGTCATACCCCGATCCGTTTGCGGTATTTTCCCGTCAGATTATTGAGGATGGAGGGCGCACCATAATCCTCTCCATCTGCGGGAGTTGTGGTGAGGAGAAAATATGCTCCGTAGCCGACGGTTCGCTACAAGATTGGGAGCAGCACCACACCTGTACGGAACAATGAACGTCAGGGCGGCGCCGCCGCCGGAAGAGCCCTCTGTAACTGGCACTGCGTTTTCGTTTAGAATTTCTGCACTGAGAATTGTGTTCCAGGTGTGGGAATCTTCCTCATGAAGCCCGTCTACAAGCGGTTCAGTGTCATCACTGGTTTCATCGTCTTAATGGTCCTGCTGGTGGCCAACGGCATTGTCATTCGGCGGCAACTGGGTGTGCAGGTGGCAAACCAGGCGTGGGTGTACCACACGCAACAAGTCCTCTTAGAGTTGTCGGAGACGCAGTCACTCCTGAAGGACGCTGAGACTGGCCAGCGCGGCTATCTCTACACCGGCGAGCCGCCATATCTGGCGCCTTACAACGCCGCAATCCCTGAGGTAAGCGCCCATATTCGAAAGCTGGCGGAGCTGACCGCGGACAATCCCGACGAAGTATCCAATGCTGCAAGGCTGGGACTGTTGGCGCAGCAGAAACTCAACGAATTGGGTGCGACAATTGCGCTCTACCAGTCGGGCAATCCCGAAGCGGCCCGGCAACTGGTATTAACCAACGCCGGATTGTTCACCATGGAAAAGATCCGGGCGCTGGTTGGCGAGATGCACCGGCAAGAAGCCTCGCTGGAGGCTGTCCGCACCCAGAAGTACATACAGAGCATACGGCTCACCGTTGCCTGTATCTACCTGGCCAGCACGCTGGCGGCCGTTGGGCTGATCCTGCTGGCGTACTTTATTTTGCGCGAGATGAACCTGCGGGAGAAACATGCTGCCCAGATCAGGCAGCGCGAAGAGTGGTTCCGGGTCACCCTCACCAGTCTTGGCGATGGAGTCATCGCCACCGATGAACGTGGCGTGGTGACCTTCATAAACCCGGTAGCGGAACGTCTCACCGGCAGAAATCTGGCGCAGGCCAAAGGAAAAGCGATCGCCGAGGTCTTCCCTATTTTCAACGAGGTCACACACCAATCCGTGGAGAATCCGGTTAAGAAAGTAATGGAGCAGGGCCAGATCGTGGGACTGGCTAACCACACGGTGTTGCAGCACACCAACGGTAGGATGATCCCGATTGAAGACAGCGCTGCGCCCATTCATGATGACGAAGGACAGCTGGTCGGCGTGGTCCTGGTGTTCCGCGACGCGACGCACGAGCGCAAATCGCAGGAGATTCTCCGCAAGACCGAGAAACTGGCCGCTGCTGCGCGCCTCGCCGCGACCGTGGCCCACGAAATCAACAACCCCCTGGAAGCAGTTGGCAACCTCATTTATCTGGCGAAAACCAGGCCTGACCTTCCGCCCGATGTGGCCTGTGACTTGGCGCTGGCCGAGCAGGAACTGGAGCGGGTTTCACATATCACACGGCAGACGCTGGGGTTTTACCGTGAGTCGAAATCACCGGCGGCCCTCGATGTTCCCGCGCTTCTGGATTCGGTGTTGAAACTGTATTCCAACAAGTTCAAGAGCAAGAACATAAACCTGGTGCTTCGGCTGGAGGAGTGCCCGCCAATCCTGGGCTGGCCCGGAGAGTTGAAGCAGCTGATGTCGAACCTGGTTTCCAACGCAGCCGACGCCGTGGACGCGCGAGGCACTCTCAAAATCGAGGCCTACTGTGTTGAACACGACGATGGCCAGGCTGTCAGGTTCAGAGTGGAAGACGACGGACCGGGCATCGCACCGGAAAATAGAAGCCGCATCTTCGAGCCATTCTTCACTACCAAGAAAGACGTGGGCACGGGCCTGGGATTGTGGGTTGCGAAAGAAATTGCCCAGCGGCACGGCGGCACAATCGAGGTCGAATCCCGCCACGGAGACGGCCTGCACGGCACGGTGTTCACCGTTCTGCTGCCCTGCTCCGCGGATCAGCAGCGCTTCGCGGCGGAAGCCGTGTGAGAAAACACATTACCCAGCTCTCGCTGCTGTTGCCGTAACACTTAAACGCTATTGGCTGTCGGCGGCTCCGCCCGGTTGGGTTGGGCTGTCTACACCCAGCTCATGCGGCGAGGGGATATTCGCGGTCTCGGGATTCAGCAGGCCCTTGTGATCGGGGCCCAGTCCGAGCTTGATAAGGGCGCGCGAATCCGGAGTAATTTTCGTCTGCCAGCCGTTGGCGGCCTGGTAGCGGAGCATGGCATCTTTAGAGGCCTGGTCCCAAACACCGGAAGCCTCACTTGTCAGGTAATGCTCGCGAATCAGGGCGCTCTGAATGGCGACCGTCCGCTCCTCATCGATGCCGTGTTGTCCGTGGGAGTGCGATGCAGCCTTGGTCACACGCGGGGAGGAATGATGGCTTGCCGAACTATGATGCGTGCTGGAAAGGTGCTTCGCTGTTGTCTTGCTCGTCGTGCTGGCCGATGTCCAACCGGCTAACGCCAACGATGCAAGAATCACACCGGCGATTTGTGTTGATCGATTTCCGATAGGCAACGACCACCTCTTCGCTAATTTTATGACTGCACGATTAATTCCCCTCATTGTAATGAAGCTTTAGCAAAAAGGGGAACAACAAAACGAGCCGGGTTCCCTAAATGGAACTGGCCGGCGCTGGCATCGCTTTCTTGTGATGCACCAGCGCCATCGCCGGGATTGCTGATCAGTTAATTGTCTTCACGGAAACCGAGGTACCTTCCCAGTTACGGTAAAGTGCCTCCCATAAAGACCGTGGAGTTGTCCTTGGTGCCGCGCGGGCGCACCAGGAAAACCACATCCTGACCGCTCTTGACCTGCGTTTCGATGCGATGGAAATCCTCTTCGCTGTTCACCGGCTGTTTGTTAATCTCGAGGATGATGTCGCCGCGACTCAGTCCTGCGGTATCGCCGAAGCTGTCGGGCTTCACTTCCTGCACGATCACGCCTTTGGTATTTGGCAATTGATACCGGTTTGCCAAATCCTGGGTGATGCCACGGACAGTGACGCCGAACTTGCTCTCCTGCGGCTGGCCTTCCTCACCTTCTTCCTGCTCGCCTCCCAGACGATTGGCGAACAGTTTGGCGCGGTCGGCGATGGTGACCTCCACGGCTGCCTCTTTGCCATTACGAACGTAGCCGATCTTGGCGGTCGATCCTGGCTTCAGCGCGGAGATGTTGGCAACCAGTTCATCACCATTCTTCACCGGCTTTCCATTCACCGAGACGATCGTGTCGCCGGTCTGGAGCCCAGCTTTCTGCGCCGGTCCATTCGCGGTAATACTGGCGATGGTCACGCCGGAGTTGACACCGTACACCCGGGCGACCGCCGGATTCGGTACGGCATTGAAAGAGACGCCTATGGAGCCGCGTGAAACTTTATGCTCCGGACTGATCAGCTGGTTGTAGACATTAGCCACCGTGTTGGACGGCATGGCAAACCCGACACCCTGGTAGCCGCCCCCGCTGGTGTAGATGGCGGTGTTAATGCCGATGACTTCGCCGTTCATGTTGACCAGCGGACCACCGGAGTTGCCCGGATTGATGGCGGCATCGGTCTGGATGAACGACTCGAACTGGCGCCCGGGAACGATGTTGCGGCCGATCGCGGAAACGATGCCAGCAGTCACAGTCTCGTTCAAACCGAAAGGACTGCCGATGGCCAGGACCCAGTCGCCGACGTTCATGGCTTCGGAGTTACCCAGCTTGGCGGCGGGCAACGGCTTCTTGGCGTCGATCTTGATCACCGCCAAATCGGTTTCCGAATCGGTGCCGATCACGGTGGCGGTATAGGTCACGGTCTCGGGATCGCCCATCAGGTTGACGCGAATTTTGTCAGCCTTGTCTACGACGTGATTGTTGGTAACAATGTAGCCCTTGGAGTCGACGATCACGCCCGAGCCAAGAGAGCGCTCGCGCATATCGGGACTGCCCTGACCACGGCCGCCTTGACCGCCCTGCCCCGGCTGGCCGCCGAAGAAGCGGTTAAAGAAATCCTGGAAGGGATTATCTTCATCGCCACCGCCGCCGCCCGGGCCTTCGTCCTGAGGGTTTCCCGGCATCATGCGCTGGTGCGGGTTCTTGATGGTGGTCTCGGTACTGATGTTGACCACCGACGGTTCCAGCTCGCGGGCGATGGTCGAAAATTGATTCGACATCTGGACGGGATTGGGAACCTTCAGCGGCGTGGCATCAGCCGATGAGTTCTGCTGATTGCCCTTGACGGCTCCAGAGACAACTGTGCCAATCAGAATGCCCAGCGTAAGCGTTGCCAGGATAACCAATGTTGAGGCAAGGCGATTGGCCTTAAACCTTTGCCCAAAACCTGATGCTTGCGAATCCATTCCCTGTCCTCCAGCTAACGAGCCAATTGGAAATTATACAGTCGCCGCGACTTGACTG
>Ga0181532_10004303_pt1 | contig 12523 bp, 12 predicted proteins | sample PEATcosm2014_Bin_33_FD_119768 | JGI IMG/M metagenome (GOLD analysis project Ga0181532, IMG submission 119768) | Peatland microbial communities from MTU Mesocosm Facility, Houghton, MI, USA - PEATcosm2014_Bin11_30_metaG | ecosystem: Environmental > Terrestrial > Soil > Wetlands > Peat | place...
ATGCCGAGCTGTTCGCCGTTCCCGGCAAGGTGGCGCTCTATCTCGAAGGCGACGATCCCGAGCTTGCCGCCGAAACCGGCGCCAATGTCGGCGTCGAACTGGTCTGCGGGGCGCGGCGGCTGGTTTATGTACCGGGCGCTGCGGGCATGACGGGGGCCTTGCGCGCGCGGCTCGCCCGCGCCGACGTTGTGCTGTTCGACGGCACGCTGTTCGTCGATGACGAAATGATCTTGAGCGGCACCGGCAGCAAGACCGGCCGGCGCATGGGTCACATGCCGGTCGACGGCGAAGACGGCGCGCTCGCCGCGCTCGCCGGCCTTCCCGGCCGCCGTATTTTGACGCATATCAACAACACCAATCCGATCCTGATCGAGGGTTCCGTCGAACGGCGCAAGGTCGAAGCCGCCGGATTCGAGGTCGCGGAGGATGGGATGGAGATCGTGCTGTGAATACGCTGAGCGCCGCAGAACTCGAAGGCCGGCTGCGCGACATCGGCGCGCGGCGCTATCACCGGCTGCATCCGTTCCACAAGCTCCTGCACGGCGGGGCCTGCGACAAGGGCCAGGTTCAGGCCTGGGCGCTCAACCGCTATTATTATCAGGCTATGATTCCGGTGAAGGATGCGAGCGTGATCGCGCGCTGCGACGATCCGGCGACCCGCCGCGAATGGCGTAGCCGCCTGGTCGATCACGACGGCGCGCGCGAGGGCGAAGGCGGCATTGCACGCTGGCTCAAGCTCACCGACGGACTGGGTCTCGACCGCGACTATGTCGTGTCGCTGCGCGGCATGCTGCCGGCGACGCGCTTTGCCGTCGACGCCTATGTGCATTTCGTGCGCGAAAAGACCCTGCTCGAAGCGATCGCCTCGTCGCTGACGGAATTGTTCTCGCCACAGATCATCGGCGAGCGCATCGAGGGAATGCTGAAGAGCTACGATTTCGTGACGGCGGAGACGCTGGCCTATTTCTCGCAACGTCCGCCGCAGGCCGAGCGCGACTCGCGTTTTGCCCTCGACTACGTCAACCGACACGCGCGCACGCCGGAAGCACAGCACAGCGTGCTGGCTGCGCTCGAATTCAAATGCGACGTCCTGTGGGCGATGCTCGATGCGCTGTATCACGCTTATGTCGCGCCGAAGCAAGTTCCGCCCGGCGCGTTCGTGCCGCACGATTAGGGAGCAGCCGTGAACGAGACCACGCCTGCAATCGCCGCCGATGCGCGTCCGCGCCTGCCGCACGGCGTCCGGCTGGTCCACAACGAGGCGCAGGGCGGATGGGTGCTGCTCGCTCCCGAACGGATATTCAAGGCCGACAATATCGCCGCCGAGGTCGTCAAACGCTGCACCGGCGAGGCAACCTTCGCCGCCATCGTCGACGATCTGGCGAAAACCTTTGCGGCGCCGCGCGAGCGTATCCTGGCCGACGTCACCACCCTGCTGCGCGGCCTGGCCGACAAAAGGCTCCTGGAATTGTGATCACCGCCCGTCATGCCCGGCCTTGTGCCGGACATCCGCGTCTTATAACTCGCCGGGAAGGAAGACGTGGATGGCCGTGATAAGCCCGGCCATGACGGATGAGCCCTCGGCATGGCGGGAAACGGTGCCGCTCTCCACAGCCCCCTCGGCCTTCTGGCCGAGCTGACACACCGCTGTCCGCTGGGCTGTCCGTATTGCTCCAATCCGCTGGCGCTCGATCCGCGAGCCGACGAGCTCGATACGCAAACCTGGGCGCGGGTCTTTGCCGAGGCTGCCGCACTCGGCGTGCTGCAGGTTCATCTGTCCGGCGGCGAGCCGGGCGCGCGGCGCGACCTCCCGGCCATCACGGCGGCAGCGCATTCCGCCGGCCTTTACACCAATCTCATCACCTCGGCGGTCGGCATCACGGCGAAAACGTTGCGGGAACTCGCCGAAGGCGGCCTCGATCACGTGCAGATCTCGATCCAAGACAGCGAGCCCGCTTCCGCCGACCACATCGCCGGCTACGAAGGCGCCTTCGCGCGCAAACGCGCGCTCGCCGCCGACGTCGTCAACCTGAAGATTCCGCTGACGGTCAACGCCGTGATGCATCGGGCCAACATCGACCGCATCGAGGATATGGTGGCGCTCGCGCTCGAGCTCGGCGCCAGCCGCGTCGAGATCGCGCATGCGCAATATTACGGCTGGGCGCTGAAGAACCGCGCCACGCTGATGCCGAGCGCCGAGCAGGTCAAGCGCGCGGCCGCCGCGGTCGAGGAACTGCGTCGGCGGCACCACGGCGAGATCGTCATCGATGCCGTCGTGCCGGATTATTACGCGCGGCTGCCGAAGCCTTGCGTCGGCGGCTGGGGACGGCGTTCGCTCAACGTGACGCCGGCAGGCAAGGTGCTGCCGTGCCACGCCGCCGAATCGATACCCGGCCTCGAATTCTGGTCGGTGCGCGAGCATTCGCTCGCCGACATCTGGGCGAATTCGCCAGCCTTCAATGCCTTTCGCGGCACCGACTGGATGCAGGAGCCGTGCCGAAGCTGCGCGCGGCGCGACATCGATTTCGGCGGCTGCCGTTGCCAAGCCTTCGCGCTGACCGGCGACGCGCGCGCAACCGACCCGGTCTGCCATCTCGCGCCCCGCCACGATGAAGTCGCCGCGCTCGCGGCCGCGCGGGACGACGCGCCTTACGTTTACCGGCGGATGTGACGGTTCTTGCCGGCCTGTTTCAGGCGCGCCGGCTTGGCGCTGTCCCCCTTTGTTCTCTTGCGGCTCGGGTGGATTTTCGATTTGGCTTCACATGGCAACAGGCTAAAATCAGTAGTTGCCAGCGGAAGTCGCCACCGCGACTTTCAGCCGACGGCGCCAACGGAACGCCGAGCATGACGGCTCTTTACATCAACGGCAAAACCTACGACGTCGACGTTGAACCCGATACGCCCTTGCTATGGGTGTTGCGCGACACGATCGGGCTGACCGGCACGAAATACGGCTGCGGAATCGCCCAATGCGGCGCCTGCACCGTCCACATCAACGGCGTCGCCACCCGTTCGTGCCAGGTCCCGGTCGGCACGCTGGGCGCCGAGGAGATCACGACCATCGAGGCGCTGGCGCAGCACGGCACGCTGCATCCGGTGCAGAAAGCCTGGCTCGATCTCGACGTGCCACAATGCGGCTATTGTCAAAGCGGAATGATGATGGCGGTCGCGGCGCTGCTCAAGCAGAAGCCTAAGCCGACGGATGCCGATATCGACGCGGTGATCACCAATATCTGCCGCTGCGGCACCTATCAGCGCATCCGCGCCGCCATCCATGCCGCCGCCGAGGCATGACATCGAGGTGCGGGGATGCGCACTGTTGGAATCCTCCTGCCGCTGATCTTGGCCGGCGTCGCGGCGGTCCCCGCTGCCGCACCGGCCGCCGAGCAGGTCGATCTGCTGCTGGTGCTGGCGGCCGACGTCTCGCGCAGCATCGATAGCGCCAAATTTCAACTGCAGCGCGAGGGCTATGCCGCCGCCATCTCTGATCCGCGTGTGCTCGATGCGATTCGCTCAGGCCGCAACAGCCGCATCGGACTAGCGTTCGTCGAGTGGTCGGGCGTCGGCGCGCAGCGGGTCCTGATCGACTGGACGACCATTGGCGACACCGAGTCGGCGAAGGGTTTTGGCGACCGCCTGTTGGAGGCGCCGCGATCGTTCGCCGATCGCACGTCGATCAGCGGCGCGATCGAGTTCGCCATGGCGCAGTTCGCCCGCGCGCCCTATGAATCCGCTCGCCGTACCGTCGACGTCTCCGGCGACGGCACCAACAATGCCGGCGGCGACGTGCCGCTGGCGCGCGACGCAGCCGTTGCCCAAGGCGTCACTATCAACGGTCTCGTCATCCTCAGCGAGACGCCGTTGGCTTGGAATCCCGACCACACCAATCCGCCGGGCGGTCTGGAAAATTATTACCGCAACAACGTTATCGGCGGCCCCGGCGCTTTTGTCATGGCGGCGGAAAACTTCAACTCGTTCGGCCAAGCCATCATCAAGAAGATGATTGCCGAGGTGGCCCAGGCGGACTCGAGGCCATCGCTTCATGCGTCGGCCCATTGACGGCCGGAGTGCGCCGCAAGCGCAAGGCAGCCTTCGGCACCTGCGCGGCAGCGTGACGGGTAGGCCGCTTTTACCCTTTTGCAGCAACACTTTGACCCGGCCCGCCGCGGCGGCGGCCACGAAAGCGACACAGATGCCGGGCATGTTTGCCGCTCACCCGCCGAACCGTATATTCGATCGGCCCAGCGAACATCGGAAACGCATCCTGTGACCGCGGCTACTGGCTTGAAACGCCTGGCGATTGCCGTTGCTGCCGTGGTCGCGGCGGTGTTCCTCACGTTGATGGCCCTGTCCTTTCTCATCCCGGCCGCATCGGTACGGGACGCGGTCGCCAAGGAGATCCACGCGGTCACCGGCCTCGACCCGGTGCTGCGCGGCGACATCGCCGTGTCACTGTTTCCCTCCGGCACGGTGAGTTTCCGCAACGTGCTGTTCGGCGACGACCGGACCGGTGAGTCGGCCCTGACCGCCGACGAATTGACCGCCCACCTGCGCTACTTTCCGCTGCTCGCCGGGCGGATCGAGATCGCCGACGTGACGCTGGTGCGGCCAACGATCACCGTGACCTTCCTACCCAGCGGCCAATCGAACTGGTCGGGACTGATGCAATCGCTCGCCCGCGCGCTCGAGCCCGATCCCGCGCGCACCGGATCGTTTTCGGAGATCGGCATCCACGACGGCGCTGTCGTGGTGCACGGTCAACGCGCCGGAAAGGATTTCACCGACCGGCTCGATGGCGTGGATTTCCAGCTTGCGTGGCCGTCGATCTCGCGCAGTTTCGGCGCCAATGGCCGCTTTGTGTGGCATGACGAACCGGTCGACGCGAGCCTCACCCTCGGCGATTTTCTGGCGGCGCTGAACGGCGAGCGCTCGGGCGTCAAGCTCCGGCTGTCCGGCGCGCCGGTGAAAGTCGCCTTCGACGGCACAACGAGCGATCAGCCAACGCTCAAGGTCGACGGCACGCTGAGCGTGGAAGCTCCCTCGCTGCGCGACGCTTTGCGTTGGACCGGGACAAGCGAGTTGCCGTTCGGCGGCTTCGGGCACTTCGCGCTGCGAGCGCAGAGCAGCCTCGCCGGCGGCCTGATCTCGCTCTCCGGGGTCAACGTCGAGCTCGACGGCAATGCCGCCGAAGGCGTGATCACGCTCTCGACCGACAATCGCACGGTCCAGGGCACGCTCGCGGTCGACGCGCTCGATCTGACGCCCTATGTGTCCGGAATTCGCCTCTTGGCCGCCAACGAACGCAGCTGGGATCAACTGCCGATCGCGCTCGACGGATTCGCCGACTTCGACCTCGATCTGCGGCTCTCGGCCGCCAGCGTCAAGATAGCGGCCGCGCAATTGGGCCGAACGGCGGTCGCCACCAATATCCGCAACGGCAAGCTCGACCTGACGATCGGAGAATCGCAGGCCTTCGGCGGCACCGCCAAGGGCTCGCTCGGGCTGGCCAGCGCCAATGGCGGGGTCGCTGTGGCCTCGCACCTGCAATTCGTCGATGTCGATCTCGAAAGCTGTCTCGGCCAGGTGTTCGGTATTCGCAAGCTCGCGGGCCGCGGCAATCTGGCGCTCAACATCGAAGGATCGGGACCCTCCGTGCTCGGCGTGACCAACTCGCTCAACGGCACGGCAAGCCTGACGGCCCATGGTGGCGCGCTCGCCGGCATCAACGTCGAGCAATTGCTGCGCCGGCTTGAGCGCAGGCCGCTGTCCGGCAACGGCGACTTCCGCAGCGGGCGCACCCCGTTCGACCAGCTTACGCTCAGCCTCAAGATCGAACAGGGCGAGGTGTCGATCGAAGACATGCATCTGGACGGTCCGGCCGTGCGGCTTGCGGTCGGCGGCCAAGTCTCCGTCCCCGCGCGCGATCTCGATCTGAAAGGGGTCGCGACCCTGGTTTCGAACGCAACCGCCAACGAGTTCGATCTGCCGTTCGTCGTCCAGGGTCAATGGGACGACCCAGTCATGCTGCCGGATCCGCAGAGTCTGATCCGGCGCTCGGGCGCAGCTGCGCCGCTACTCGACGCCATCAAGGCCCGCAACGCCGGCGCCGCCGTGCGCTCGGTGATCGACAAGCTGTTTGCGGCTCCCGCGGCGTCCACCGCGCCAAAGCCGGCGGCGCCCAACGGCCCGAATTAGTTCATCGGACTTAGGTCCGGCTCCGACGCGCCCCGCGAGCCGCTGAGCTTGGCGAGGAGCGAAGCGGCGATCACGGCGATGCCGACCACGCCGACCATGATGCTGCACACGGCGTTCATCTCCGGCTTCACCCCGAGGCGAACCTCGGAATAGATGCGGATCGGCAGCGTGGTCGCGCCCGGCCCGGTCGTGAAGCTGGCGATAACGAGATCGTCGAGCGACAGCGCGAAGGCGAGCATCCAGCCGGCGGCAATGGCAGGCAGGATCAGCGGCAACGTCACCGCGAGCAGCGTGCGCAGCGGCGAGGCGCCGAGATCCATCGCCGCCTCCTCGAGGCGCATGTCGAAGTCGACCAGCCGCGCCTGCACGATCACGGTGACGAAACACATCGCCATGGTGGTGTGCGCGATCGCGACGGTCCAGAAGCCGCGATCGACGGCGACGGCCACGAACAGCAGCAGCAACGACAGCCCGGTGATCACCTCCGGCATGACCAGCGGCGCATAGATCATCGCGGCGAACGGCAGCCGGCCGCGGAAGCGGCCGAAACGCACCAGCGCGAGCGCCGCCAACGTCCCCAAAATCGTCGCTGCGGTCGCCGAAACGAGCGCCAGGCGGAGGCTGATGAAGGCCGATTCCACCAGCGGCGCATCGGCGATCAGCTCGGCATACCAGTGCGTCGACCAGCCGCCCCACACCGTCACCAGACGCGAGGCGTTGAACGAATAGATCATCAGAATGACGATCGGCAGATAGAGGAAGGCGACGCCGAGCAGGATCGCGAGGAGATTGAAGGCGGACACCTTGCGCATCGTCATTCCCGCTCCAAAGCTTGCATCGCCTGGTTCTGATAGATGACAAGCGGCGTGACCAGGAGGCACACCAGCACGACGGCAACCGCCGAGGCGGCCGGCCAATCCTTGTTGCCGAAGAATTCGGTCCAGATCGTCTGGCCGATCATCGGTGACCGCGAGCCGCCGAGCAGATCGGGAATGACGAACTCGCCGACGATCGGGATGAAGCACAATAGCACGCCGGCGAGCAGGCCCGACGACGACAGCGGAAGCGTCACCAGCCAGAAGATCTTCCAGCGCGGACAGCCGAGATCGGCCGCCGCCTCACGCAGCGATTCGTCGAGTTTCTCGAGCGTAGCGTAGAGCGGCAACACCATGAACGGCAGATAGGAATAGACGACGCCGATATAGATCGCGGTGTCGGTCACGAGCCAGGCTTGCGGCTCCTTCACGATCGAGAGCGCCAGCAGCGCTTGGTTGAGCGGGCCGTCGTGCTGCAGGATGTTCATCCAGGCATAGATGCGGATCAGCAGCGAGGTCCAGAACGGCAGCACGACAAGCACCACGAGCACCGCCTGCCAGCGCCGCGGCGTGCGCGCAATCGCGTAGGCGATGGGACAGCCGATAAAGATGAGAATGAGGGTGGAGAACGCGGCGATCTCCACGCTCTTCACATACGACAGCAGGTAGAGCGGATCGGAGCCGATCAGGACGTAATTGTCGAGCGACAGCGCAGCGAAAAAAGCTTTCAGCCCGGGCCAGCCGGCCGCAAGGTCGAGCACCGGCACGTAAGGCGGCTGCGCAATCGCCGTCTGCGACAGGCTGATCTTGAGCACGATCAGGAATGGCACCAGCAAGAAAGTGAGCAGCCAAAGATACGGAATCCGCACGACCAGGCTTTGCCAAAACGAGCGTCCGTGGTGTCCCCTCATGGCATTCTCATTGCGCTGCGCCGCTATCGGGTCATTGCATGAGCACGATCGCGGCGTCGGGCGGCCAGCTCAGCCACACCTGATCGTCGAACGTGACCGCGCGCGCGCCGACGCAGCCGACATTGGCGACTGCTGCCTTCATCAGCGAGCCGTCGCGGACCCGCACCTGGTAGATCGATGTGTCGCCGAGATAGCCGATATCGAGGACCGTCCCGGCAACGCAATTGTCGAGGCCCGGCAACGGCGGCTCGCGCGCGATGCGGACCTTCTCCGGCCGCACCGCCGCCCAGACCGCCTTGCCCGGCTCGGCGTCGACCTTGGCGGCAACGCGCACGCGGCCGGCCGCCGTGCCCTCGACGCTCAGACAATCGTCGCCGAGGCGGCCCTCGAACAGGTTGATGTCGCCGACGAAGTCGGCGACCCAGCGTGAATTAGGCCGCTCGTAGATCGCTGCCGGCGGCGCCGCCTGCATGAGCCGGCCGCGATCCATCACGCCGATGCGGTCGGCGACGATCATCGCTTCGCTCTGGTCGTGGGTGACGATGACGAAGGTGAGGCCGAGCTCCCGTTGCAGCTCCATCAGCTCGAACTGGGTTTCGCCGCGCAGCTTCTTGTCGAGCGCCGCCATCGGCTCGTCGAGCAGCAGCACGCGCGGGCGCTTGACCAGACAGCGCGCCAGCGCCACGCGCTGGCGCTGGCCGCCGGAAAGCTGATGCGGCTTGCGGCCGCCGAAGCGTTCGAGCTTGACCAAGGCAAGCATGTCGATGACGCGCTGTGCGATTTCGTGCCTGGGGAGACCTTCCTGCCTGAGGCCGAAGGCGACATTGGCCTCGACGGTAAGGTGCGGGAACAGCGCGTAGCTCTGGAACATCATATTGACCGGCCGCCGATGCGGCGGCACGGGTGCAAGGTCGGCCCCGTCGAGCAGGATGCGGCCGGTATTCGGCCGTTCGAAGCCCGCGATCAGGCGCAACAACGTGGTCTTGCCGCATCCCGAAGGGCCGAGCAGGGCGAAGAACTCGCCCTCATAGACGTCGAGCGACAGATGATCGACGACCGCGGAACTGCCGAAGCGCTTGGTCAGGACTTCGATGCGCAGCAGCGGACGCTGATTGGGATCGGTCCACGGCGCAAAGTCTCGTTTCGATCCGGCGCTGTGCATTCCCACTTCAGCCGCAGCATGCGGAAAAACCCCGCCGGCTTTGTAACGCGATTCCCAATGGTCGACAAACGGAGCGCGGGGCGCCTTGATTGCGTTTCGTAGAATATCAAATCCTCGTCACGGCCTTGCCTCCGGCCCGTGATCGGCGATGATGCGATATGGACTTTCGCGATCGTCACGTGGTGATCACGGGCGGCGCCGGCGCGCTCGGCACGGCTCTGGTCGAAGCGCTGGTCGAAGCCGGCGCCACCTGCCACGTACCTTGCCTTGATGCGGCGGAGGCACAGCGCTTTCGGCTGCGCGAGCACAAGCAGGTCGTGCTCACCGTCACCGGCAGTCTGGCCTATGAAAAGCCAATAAGCCGCCTCTACCAGGGTCTCCCGCCGCTTTGGGCATCGATCCACCTTGCCGGCGGTTTTGCCGCGGCGCCGCTCGCGGAAACCAGTGTGGTGACGTTGCAGGAGCAGATCGACATGAATCTCGTCAGTTGCCTGCTCTGCTGCCGCGCCGCGGTCAACGCCATGACCGGCAATCCGGCAGGGAGCGGCGGCCGCATCGTCAACGTCGCTGCCCGCGCGGCGCTCGAATGGCGAAGCGGCGCCGGCATGGCCGCCTACACGGCAAGCAAGGCGGCGGTCGCGGCGCTGACCGTCGCGCTCGCCGAGGAGGTCGCCAAGGACGGCATCCTGGTCAACGCGGTGGCGCCCTCGATCATGGACACGCCGGCCAACCGCAAGGCCATGCCCAAGGCCGACTACAGTGTGTGGCCGAAGGTCGAGGAGGTCGCCGCGACCATCCTGTTCCTAGCCTCGCCGGAGAACCGCGTCACCCGCGGCGCCGTGGTGCCGGTGTACGGGCGGTCGTAGATTCTTGGTTGAGTATGATCTTTTCCGAAAACCGGTATCCACTTTTCGGGATCATGCTCTAATACCCCGGCCACGAGCCGGGCGTCGCCAGTTCGAGCAGATGGCCGTCGGGATCGCGGAAATAGACGCTCTCGCCGCCGCGCGGCCATTTGGTGCGGCCTTCGATGGCAATGTCCGCCGCCGCCAGCCGTTCCTCCCATGCCGCGAGCTTGTCAGCGGCGATCGAAAACGCGATGTGCACCGGCCCATGACCGTCATGTGGCGGGATCGTGCCACCCGGCAGCTGCACGGTTTCGAACGAGCGGCCGCGCAGGAACAAGAGCAGCACGCCGCGTCCGCCGACGTCGTAAGCGCACAGCCGCTGATCGCGGTAGATGCTGTTGAGCCCGAGCACCTGCTCGTAGAATGGACAGGCGCGCTCGAACTCTTCGACATAGAGCGAGGTTTCCAGAACGCCGAGCAGGTTGGGCATGGGCGACAATCTTGATGCCGTAATTTGCTTCGACTCTGGCTTATACACGTGGATGCCCGCGACAAGTGCGGGCATGACGTTTACCCCGAGATCGGGACCACTTCGCGCGTCGGCGAGCGCAACAGCCGGGTCACGGCGCCGGCGGCGACCACGGCGTGCTGCTGCGCATAGGCCTCGTGGTTCTCCTCGATGTAATCGAGATCGTAGAGGTAATTCACCATCAACCCGTAGGATTGCTCAAGCGCGCGCTCGGAGGCGTCGGCGGGCCAGTTGAGCCGTTCTAGCCGCGCGCCATTGCCGAGATGGAAGCGGGCGACCGCGTCGACCGGCAAGCCGCGGCTGTTGCGCGCGCGCAGATAGTACCAGGCGGCGGCGCGCAAGAGCGGCCCGCGGATCGTTTCAACCAGATCCGGCTGGCGCCACCAATTGGCGTGGTCGAGCGCGGCGAGCGCGGCGCGATCCTCCTCATCGAGCGCCGGCGAGGCCTCGTTGGCGCGCTCGCGCTTGAGCCATTCGGCGAAATTCGGCGCCGGCGACAACGTTACGAACGAGGAGATGCGCGGGATCTCGCGCGAGACCTCCTCCACCACCTGCTTGATGAGGAAGTGACCGAAAGTCACGCCGGCAAGGCCGCGCTGGCAATTGGTGATCGAGTAGAACACCGCGGTCGTTGCCCGCTCCGGCACGACGGCGTCGCGCTTATCGGAAAGAATCGGCGCGATCGCCGCCGGAATCTCGCGCGTCAGCGCCACCTCGACGAAGATCAGCGGCTCGTCGACCAGCGCCGGATGGAAGAAGGCGTAGCAGCGGCGGTCGGGCGGATCGATGCGGCGGCGCAAGTCGTTCCAGTCGCGGATTTTGTGGACGCCTTCGTAGCGGATGATCTTTTCCAGGATCAAAGCCGGCGTCGACCAATTGATGCGGCGCAGCACTAGGAAACCGCGGTTGAACCATGACGAGAATAAATGAACAAAGTCGTTGTCGACGACGGCGAGATCCTCGCGATGATCGAGCGCGTCGAGCAGTTGCTCGCGCATGCGCACCAGCGCCGCGGTGCCGCCGGGCGCCAGATTGAGCCGGCGAAACAGTTCGAGGCGGCGCGGCTCGGTGGCGCGATGCAGCTCGGCCGCCGTATCGGAGGATGGCGACTGCTGCCAGGCGGCGATCGCGGCATCGATGCGGGCGGGATCGTGGCCGAAGGTTTTCGCCATCACCTCGAAGAAGGCGATGCGCGGCCCGGTGGTAAGCGCCGCATAGTCCGCCAGGATCTCGTTGGCCAGCGCGACGCCGGAGGCCTCGCCGCGGCCCGAAAGCAGTTCCTCGCAAAGCTCGACCAAACCGTCGGCGCGCCCGTGCGCCGGCTCGCGCCGGATCAAGGCACGGCTGCGGTCCGCAATGCTCTGCAACAACTCGCCGAAGAACGACGTATTCAGCGCAACCATCCCATCAGCCCTTCAGCCCGGTATAAAACAGCTAATGATCGCCGGCGGCCAAGGCAAGCTGTGCAAATCCCCATCCCCGACCGTCCCAGCATGCGGGGCTGAATCGCAGGCGCGCCGGTAGACAAATTGGCGCTGCTTTGTCAGTTAACGGACGCGCGGCAAGCCGCCGCGGAGCGTTTAGGAGCCGTCCATGCCGGGTCCATTGGCCGGTCTGCGCGTGCTGGAGCTTGCCCGCATCCTGGCCGGACCGTGGGCCGGCCAAATCCTGGCCGATCTCGGCGCCGACGTGATCAAGGTCGAGCGCACCGGCGCCGGCGACGATACCCGCAGCTGGGGGCCGCCTTTCGTTCCCGCCACCGACGGTGGCCATCTCGACGCCGCTTATTTTCATGGCACCAATCGCGGCAAGCGTTCGATCGAGCTCGATTTCGAGAGCGAAGACGGCCGCCGGATCGTCCGGAAACTCGCGGCGCGCTCGGACGTGCTGCTCGAGAACTTCAAGGTCGGCAATCTCGCCAAGTTCGGCCTCGATTACGCAAGCCTTGCGCCCGACAACCCGCGGCTGATCTATTGCTCGGTCACCGGCTTCGGCCAGACCGGTCCCTATGCGACGCGCCCCGGCTACGATCTGATGGCGCAGGGCATGGGCGGCTTCATGGA
>Ga0181532_10004305_pt1 | contig 12519 bp, 11 predicted proteins | sample PEATcosm2014_Bin_33_FD_119768 | JGI IMG/M metagenome (GOLD analysis project Ga0181532, IMG submission 119768) | Peatland microbial communities from MTU Mesocosm Facility, Houghton, MI, USA - PEATcosm2014_Bin11_30_metaG | ecosystem: Environmental > Terrestrial > Soil > Wetlands > Peat | place...
ATCTATGAATGGTTGGCGAAATGGAATCATGCCCCCGAACCCTTCATCTGGAAAGCCACTGCCGACGTCATTCTTGACAAGGTACGCCGCTGTAAAGAATTATCTAGGACACCACACTAGGATGACACCAAAACCAGGGTTTTTCCCCGAATCCTGGGAGGAGCCTGGAAGCAACCTACTTACTGTCCATGGGGTGTCCGGTGTTCAGGCGGCATGACTCTTATCCGGGCTTTCGTACGGAACTTGAGAGCCTGGCTGGTGATGATAAGGGAAAAAGCACAAGTGGATGAACCACGAGGCCGAAAGTACCGATGCACCAGCCAGAGTCGCACTGCTCAATAGTAGCGAGGAAGCGGAGTAATGTCCGTGGAGCGAAGGGGGCAGGTCACCCACGTCAGGATGGAGTCAACGGGCAACCGGAGGAACTCCTTAGTCTTGGCGGAAGCCGGCAGGCTTCCTCGGGGTGGCACGAGCCGGATGACTCGAGAGGGTCACGTCCGGATCTGTGAGAGGCTCGGGGTGAAATTCCCCGGGCCTACTCGGCGAACGGGAAGGACGATAACAGGGGGGGGCGGACAAAGCGCTCGCAAGATATCCGGAACTGCGTCCGACTGCGTTCTTCTTATTGCGGTGGTGTCTGCTGCGTCGGCGGCTTGTGGACGGCTCCGCCAGTGGCCACTCCCAAACGACGAAGCCTTTCTCGAGCCTGGGAAGCTTCAATCGAGCGCGGATAACGTGCGATGAGGCTGTTCAATTCCCGGATACCGCCATCGCGCTGTCCGAGCTCCAGCAGAGCATAGCCCTTCTTTAACTGAGCGGCTGCGGCCTTGTTGCCTCCCGGGTACTGCTCCAACACCTTGTCGTAATCCTTGGCGGCAGCTTCGAAGTTGCCCTGGCGATACTCGATGTCGGCCAGGTAGAACTGCGCGTTTCCGGCCAGGTCGGTATTCGAGTAATACTTTAAGTAATCACCGAATTCCTGTGAAGACAGGTCATATTTGCCAGAGTTGTAGTCGCGGAGCGCGTTGTTGTAAAGCGCATCGGGCGGCGGAGCAGCGGGATTGGTCGGGGCGCTCGGAGCCAAGGATCCTCCCGGAGCAGTCGCGAGGCCGGGTTGGCCGGCAGCCAGATTCTGGCCGCCTTGCTGCATATCGTCAAGCTGTTTGCTCACCTTGGCCAGACGAGACTTCAACTCGTCAACCGAATCGTGCAGCGATTGGATCTGTCCCGAAAGCTGCTCGATACGGGCGTTGCTGTCGGTAGTCTGGCCCTGCATCTTGGTCTGCAGTTCATTGACCGCGGCGTTCATCTTATTGACGCTGTCGGCGCTCTGCTCGATGAGGTTGCGCATGGCGCCCAGGTTCATATCGATGGACTGCTGCATGCGCGAGACCTGGTCCTGCAGCGACTGGACTTGGGTTTGCAGTTGGATGATCTCTTTGCTGACCGCAATGGCAGGAGTTGCGGTTGCCAGAACGAGCACGGCTGCCAGCCAGGCTAAATTGTTCCCATATCGCATAAATCGTGTCCTATTCCTGAGATTGCCCTTGATGAAGAGACTACACCACCAGGGAAAAGTCACCCTCTCTGAACCGTCATGAATAAAGGGCGGCGTCCCACGGTGCCGCCCTGACGATTGACCGTGCGCCTACTGCTGGTACACGAAATGTCCGCGACGGTTCTGCTGCCAGCACGACTCAGTACTTTCTGTGCAGAAAGGTCTTTCCTTGCCGTAGCTGATGGTGCGGATACGGTCGCCGGAAATGCCTAACTGCACCAGCGCTTGTTTGGTTGCGTTCGCTCGGTTGTCGCCGAGTGCCAGGTTGTACTCGGTGGAGCCGCGCTCGTCACAGTGCCCCTCGATCGTGAACTTGATGTTGGGGTGCTGCTTCAGGAAGCGGGCGTCTGCTTGTAATGCCTTCTGATACTGCGGCTCGATGTCGTAACTGTCGTAGGCAAAGAAGACATCCTGCATGTTCTGTGCGAACAATTGCGCCTCACCCTGGTTGGACGTCTGCGCCGGCGGAGGAGTTGGAGCCTGTACCACGGTCACCCGTGCGGTCGCTTCCTGACTTCCAACGGCGTTCTTTGCGACGAGATGATACGTCGTTGACTGGCTGGGCGTCACGGTGCGAGAGCCGCTGGGGTCAACCGCGCCCAGTTGATCGATCGTGACGTCGGTGGCGTGCTCGGTATTCCACGTCAGCGTGGTGGCTTGGCCCGGAGTGATGGTGTTGGGATTGGCCGTTAGCGAGGCGGTCGGCGCCAGTTGCGGCGGCGGCGGAGGCGGCGGTGGCGCTGCAACCTGCTTCTTGCCGCAGGCGCTCACGGCCAGGACCACGGCTAGTGCGAGAACGACCTTCATCCATTGATTTCTTGTAAGCTTCAACTTTTCCTCCATTCACATTGCGAGAGCACCCGCATCAGTTCACAAGAGGGCCGAAGTGTGCTCCTTCCGACGCCCTTTAAGGCTACTTGAAACTCCAATTGGGTTGCGTATTTTCGCCACCGGCTGTCAGTTGCCGGACTTCGCTTCCATCCGCGAGCATGCTGTAGATCTGTACCCGTCCGTTTCGGCTGGACTGAAACACGATATGCCGGCCGTCTGGCGCCCACGATGGAAAGTCATTGCGACCGCCATCATGCGTCAATTGTGCCCATTGTTTGCTGGCGATATCCATTACGTAGATGTCGCTCGCGCCAGGTTCTCCTGGCCCATAGTGCCGAACCCAGGCAAAGGCCAGGAATTGTCCGTTAGGCGACCATGAAGGCGACACGGCGTAACCCTGATCGCTCACGCGAACGACATTCGTTCCGTCCGACGCCATGGTGTATATCTGCGGCAGGCCGGTCCGTCCGCTCACCCATGCGATCTGCGTGTTGGTTTTCGGGTTCCACGTCGGCGAAACATCCGGCCCCTTGCTTTCCGTCAAACGGCGGGCAGTTCCTCCTGCCGCGCCAACCGTGTAGATTTCGGTGTTTCCGCTGCGTGACGAGGAGAATGCGATGTTCTGCCCGTCCGACGACCAAGACGGGGAATAGTTGTCGCCGCTGAAATGCTGGAACGTGACCAGCTTGCCGAGCTCAAGTGAGTACATCTGGATCTGCCAGCCTTCCTTCGTCACACCGGAAAAGGCTACGCGGGACCCGTCCGGCGAGACATGCGGGGACAGCGCAATCGAGCTCAAGTGGGTGAGCTGTTTCTGGTTCGCGCCATCGTAATCCATCTGCCAGATTTCTTTTGAGCCGCTGCGATTGCTGACGAAGTAGATCTTGGTCTCGGCGATTCCGGCGATACCGCCGCCGAGGCGGAAGATGATTTCGTTGGCGAAACGATGCGCGATCAGCCGCACGTTGGCGTAATTTGCTTCCTCACGATACTGCTTGCCCAACACCTGCGGCGATTGCAGATTCTTGGCGTCGTACAGCCAGCCCTGAACATTGAGCGAACCTCCCTGAATTCCAATGTTGCCAAACGCCAGCATGTTTGCGCTGGGCGGTGGGCTGCCCCAATCCGCGAGATGCACTTCCTGCGGAGCGCCCGGGACCGACATGGGGTAGAAGCTTTTCGAGACCATGTCAAAGATTCCAGCGAATTGCAGATCGTTCCACAGAGTCGTATTAAAGGTCGCGGCTAGGTCCGGCGTCCCGGTATCGTTGGAGACCAGCTTGAAGTCGGGCACCGCGAGGCGAATCTTCTCCACACCGAGCCCGGTGCCGGTGCGAATCCAATCTTGGGCTGGAATGTTGGAGGAGGCAAACAGTAACGAGACGAACAAGATTGCGGCGAATCGTTTGGTCATCGGCAGTTCCATAAGTGCAGACTAACGTTGATAGTCAAACCAGAACTCCACAGCGACGTAACGTCCGGCGTATTCCGGAGGAAGCGGACCAAAGGTATCGATCCGTTGCAACGCCCGCAGAGCTGACTGATCGAGCGACGGAATACCGCTCGACTGCTCCACGCGGATGTTGTCCGCCTGGCCCGAGCGCGTGATTTCAAAATAGATGTACACCCTGCGCGCGGCATCAATGCGAGGATCGATTTCATACTTCAGCCAGTTCTCCGAAACTTTGCGCCGCACCGCGTCCACGTACCAGCCGAAACGGCTGCCGAAATCTCCTGAGCCTCCGGTGAAACTTAACCCGCCCTTGGCTCCTCCCGCCGAGAACGACCCGTAGGGACCGCTGACAGGCCCACCTTGGCCAAAGGGAATCTGATTTTCTTCCACCTTCGCGACTTCCTTGGGCGGTGGCTTCTTCTGCGTGGACTCGCGTTGCCCTTTGTGTTTGGCATCGCGTTCGGGAATCGGAATCGCCTTCGGTTCTTCCTTTGGAGTTTCCTTGGGCTGCGACTGCGCCAGACCTTTCGACTCGTTGGCGAGCACGTTCTGGGTCTGCGTTTGAGGCGCGGGGAGCGGAATGGTGCTGACCAGCGTGGCGCTCATCGCGCCTCCTCCTCCAGTGGTGCCACCCCAACTCTCGCCGCGACCGCTGGGAATCAGATAACCGAATAAGGCCAACGCAAACAGCACTGCGTGCAGCGCCACCGAGCCGATCAAGGGAGCGCGAACATTTCCCCCGGTCGGGAAGATGTCAACGTCGGCTGCCATTCTGCTCCAGCGGTTGAGTCACGATGCTCACATTGGTGATGCCGGACTGCTTCACGGCGTCCATCACCGTGGCGAACGCGCCGAAGGGCACGTTTTCGTCGGCGCGCACAAATATGGACTGGCCTTCTGGATCACGAATCTTTTGATGCAGTTGCGCGCCGATCTGATTGATGTTGATGGGATCGTTATTCAGGAACACACGCTGCTGGCGGTCGATGGTGATGACCAGTCGCTCCTCGGTGATCTCCTTCACCGTCTTGGTATGAGGAATAGCAACTTCGATGCCCGACTGCAAAACCGGCGCAGTTACCATGAAGATGATCAGCAGGACCAGTACCACGTCCACCAGCGGGGTGACGTTGATGTCCGCGAGTGACGTCTGCGTTCGTCCCTGTGAATTGGTGAACGCCATTACCGCCGCTCCACGCTTTCGGGCGTTCGAGCGGCTCCGCTCTGGGCGCGCTCGACTTCGTTGATCAACTCCAGGCTGAAGTCGTCCATGCGCGCACCGAACTCACGTATATGCTGCGTGAACATGTTGTATGCGATCACTGCGGGAATCGCAGCAAATAATCCGGCGGCAGTTGTAATCAGCGCTTCGGAAACGCCGGGCGCAACTGCGCGCAACGTGGCGGCGCCAGCCGTTCCCAGGCCGTGGAAGGCGTCAATGATGCCCCAAACCGTTCCGAACAATCCGATGAAAGGCGTAACCACGCCGGTAGTGGCCAGCCAGGGAAGCCGGCTCTCCAAGCGGGTCAGTTCTTCGGAGGCGGCTATCTGCGTGGCGCGTTGCAGGGCAGGCATGCGGATCGGATAGGGCGCCTGCTTGCGCAACTCGTCGTAAGCGCCCTCAAAAACAGCTACCAGAGGACTGGGCTTGAACTGCTCGGCGACGGCGGCGACATCCTGCAGGCGCTTTGACTTGCGAAAAGCCCGCATGAATCGGTTGCTTTGTACGCGAGCCCGCCGCAAGAGTCCCCACTTGGAGAAGATGATGGCCCACGAACCGACGCTGAAAATCAGAAGGATGATGAGAACTGCTTTGGCGACGAGACCACTGGTTTCGATGAGACCTGAGATTTCACCGCCGATGGCCGAGGCGAGCAACGAACAGTACACAGTCATTTTGGTTGCAGATCAGGCCCTTCCCACTACTTTGCATTATAAGCATTTGACGCGGTAACGGCAGTTTCGCACTGCGATGTTCCTCCTGAGTTAACCTTTGCGTAATTCCATTGGAGTTACTTCTCGCCTAACGCCATCCGAACATGCCCTTTTGCTTCCTTCAGCAAACGCTCAGCCTCGGACTTGGTTAAGCCTCGCTTAGCCATAACGATGGCACAGAAACGCTGCCCCCCGCTTTGCGCAGTGCTTTGAGGCTATGCCCGCGATCCAAGCCAGTAGCGCGCTGCAGAATGCGGATGCCCCGACATCGCGCTTGGCCGGTTTGCGTTTGGCAATGTCGGCGCGCCCGGCTTCGCTGGAATCTTCATTCGCTTCCACCGCCGCGCCCAGTGCCTTCACCCCGCCCGCAATCACGAACTGCACGGTTTTGGGATCGGTGTTGAAGGTGGGTGGACATTCGGCCGCATCGAGCGCGCCCAAGCGTCCGCTGGTCCCCGTTCCGACATAGATCCGTCGGCCGCCATCGGAGAGGGCATCGGCAATGGCGTCGATGGCGCGCGCAATCTGCCGGATTGCCTTCTTTACGGCAGCCGCCACTTTGGCGTCTTCGGCGTTAAGGATGCGCGCGATCTCGAATGCCGAGCGACTGTCGAGGTTCTGACTTGCTGGGTTCCTACGCTCAGTGTCAAGGCTCGAAGTGTCGGTGGCGGGTTTGCGCTTCATGGTTCTTCCAGCGCCTCGACGATAGCATCGTGAACCAGCGGCCGCACCTGCCGGATTGCCTGCGATGACCGGTTTGGCCAAGTGCGGTTGGTCAGCAGCGTCACCGAGAGCTGGCGGCCGGGATCAATCCAAAGCGAGGTTCCGGTGAAGCCGAGATGTCCGAACGATGCCAGCGAGAAGCGCGTGCCCGAGGACGATTCGAGTAGCGAGGGAGTGTCCCAACCGAGTGCTCGAGATGTGCCAGCGGGAGTTTCTTCGCGGCGGGTGAAAAGTTTGACTGTCGCGGGCTGGAACAGCGGAGGTCCGCCGCGCAGCATACATTCGGCAAAGCGGGCCACGTCCGTTGCCGATGCAAAGACGCCAGCATGTCCTGCGACCCTACCCATCACGTAAGCGTTCTCGTCATTCACCTCGCCTTGAATAACTCGCTTGCGGAAGGCCTGGTCGTCTTCAGTCGGCGGAATTTGGCCCTTCCATTCCGGCGGAGGATTGAAACGCGTGTGAGTCATGGCAAGTGGCGTAAAGATCTCCTGCCGCACAAAAAGATCCAACGCCAAATCGGCCTGGTGGGTCAGCACTTCACCCAGCAGGATGAATCCGATGTCACTGTACTCGGCGCGCGTCCCGGGCGGTGCGACCAGTCGAGTCGTTAGTGCCGCGCGAATCAATTCGTCGCGAGACTGCGCAAACTGAAACAGCTTCTCGTAAGCAGGCAGCCCACTGGAGTGGGCAAGCAACATGCGAATGGTGACCGCCTCGCGCGCCGCCTGCTGATGCCACGGTGCAAGCGACACGAACTCGGGCAGGAAATGCGATAGTGGTGCGTCAAGCGACAACCTGCGGCGCTCGTAGAGAAGGATTGCCACGGCAGTTGTCGCGACAACCTTAGTCACGGAAGCGAGATCGAAGACAGTTTCAGGTTGGACCTGCGGAGCGTCCTCATCGTAGGTGAAGCGGCCGAATCCCCGCGACACAACCAGAGATCCGCGGTAGGTGACAGCCAATGCAGCCCCGGGGAAAGCGCGCTGCTCGACAGCGTCGCCGATAATGGCGAATGTCTTCGCAAACTGCTTTTCCTGATCCGCGAAGGCAGGATGTGGAGCTACGAGCGGTTGTGACGATCCGGTCAGAGAAGCCCTCACAGAGGTGTCGCATGCGAGCGCAACTTATAATAGCTTGCTCCCCCAAACTCGGCATGTTCGTTCAATTAGAAAGGGTCCGTATCCATTGAGTCTTCGTCTCCGTTGGGTAGCCATCGCCCTGATTCCACTTTTTTCTCTGTTGTTCGTCGCTGCGCCATCTGTAGCGCAGAATTCTCCTGCCCCCTCAACCACTCCTGCAACATCTGCCAGTACTGATCAGGCTCGATTCGTGCCGCTCGACGCGCTGTTGAAGGACGCCGTGGAGAAGGGAAATGCGCCCGGAGCCGTCCTTCTGGTTGGCCACAATGGCGCCGTGGTTTATCGCAAGGCCTATGGCAATCGCGCGCTCGATCCCGCGAAGGAAGCGATGACGCCCGACACGGTCTTTGACACGGCGTCGCTTACCAAGGTGCTGGCGACCACCACTTCCGTGATGCGCATGGTGCAGCTCGGGCAGGTGAAGGTCAACGATCCAGTGGCGAAATATATTCCCGAGTTCGCGCAAAACGGCAAGAACGATGTAACCGTCCGCCAGTTGATGACGCACTACTCCGGCCTGCGAGCCGATCTCGACTTGAAACCATATTGGCGCGGGCCGGAAGAAGCGTACGCGCGAGCCAACGCCGAGAAGCTGGTGAACCCTCCAGGCGCGGTTTTCCTGTACAGCGATATCAACTTCATCGTGCTCGGCGAACTGGTGCAGCGCGTGAGTGGCATGCCGCTCAATCAGTACGCGCAGACCTATATCTTCGGCCCGCTCGGCATGACCATGACGACCTACAATCCGCCGGAGACGTGGATTCCTCGCATTGCTCCCACCGAGCACGATGAGCGCACCGGCGCCATGTTGCGGGGTGTGGTGCACGATCCCACCGCGCGGGCGATGGGTGGAGTTGCTGGCCATGCGGGTGTTTTCTCGACGGCAGACGACCTCGCGAAGTTCGCCCAGACGATGCTGAACGGCGGTGGGCCCGTGTTGTCGCCGTGGATTGTCGAGAAAATGACGACGCCGCAACAGCCGCCTAACCTGACCAGCGTACGTGGATTGGGGTGGGACATCGATTCGCCATTTTCTTCCAATCGTGGCGATCTTCTGCCCGTAGGCTCGTTCGGACATACCGGCTTCACTGGGACCTCACTGTGGATTGATCCAACAACAAACACCTACGTCATCCTGCTGACGAATGCGGTGCACGTGAAGTACGGGAATGTGATTGCGCTGCGCACCGAGGTAGCCACGGCCGTTGCTGCGGCGCTAGAGCTCACGCCCAGCGAAGAGCAGAAGATGCGGGTGGCACGTATCACCGGCTACAACGAAGCAGCGGCGGCCAGCCGGCGCGTCGTTGTTCGTAACGGGCAGGTGCTCAATGGAATTGATGTGCTGGAGCAGCGCAACTTTGACGCGCTGAGAATTTCTGGGACGCGCGTTCCCCGAATTGGACTGGTGACTAACCAGACTGGGGTAGATTCCCGAGGCCGACGTACGATTGATGTTCTGGCGCATGCGGCGGGACTGCAACTGGCAGCGATCTTCAGTCCCGAGCACGGTATCACCGGGGCAGTTGACACCACCGACATCCCCAACTTCAAAGATCAAGCAACGGAAGTAAACATATACAGCGTTTACGGCGATACAGACGCTAAGCGCCGCCCGTCCCTTGAAGTTCTGCGCAACCTTGATGTGCTGGTTTTCGACATCCAGGACGCGGGCGTCCGCTTTTACACCTACGAAACTACGCTGGGGTATTTTCTGGATGCTGCCGCTAAGGCCGGTAAACCAATCGTGGTGCTGGATCGGCCCAATCCCATTAATGGCGCCTACGTGCAGGGGCCAATCTCCGATTCGGGGCAGGAGAGCTTCGTCAACTACCACACTGTCCCGGTTCGGCATGGGATGACGATGGGTGAGCTGGCAAAGCTCTACAACACGGAGAGGCGTATCAACGCGAATCTCACCGTGGTTCCGATGAAAGGCTGGATGCGCGGTGATTGGTTCGATTCGACTGGACAGGTTTGGGTGAATCCGTCGCCCAACCTTCGCAGCCTTGAGGCGGCAACGCTGTATCCGGGAGTGGCCCTGATCGAAGGGACAAATGTTTCGGTCGGTCGGGGCACGGATACGCCCTTCGAGTTGATCGGCTCGCCCTGGATCGACAGCCAGGAGCTCGCGGGGTACCTTAACGCGCGCAACATTGCGGGAGTGCGGTTTGTGCCCACGATTTTCACTCCGAGTGGCGGCACGTATGCTCGTCAGCAATGCAACGGCATCCACATCATGCTCACCGACCGGGAGACGTTGGACGCGCCAGAGCTGGGGATTGAGATTGCGGCGGCGCTGCACAAGCTGTCGCCTCTGGGTTTCGACATGGTTCGCATGAACCAGTTGCTGGTGAACAAGGCGGTCTTTACGGCGCTCCAGGGAGGAGAAGATCCCAGGCGCATTGCTGACGATTGGCGTGATGGAATCGACCAGTTCATGCAAGTTCGAACAAAATATCTGATCTACTGATACTGGGCCTGTCCAAGGGCCGGCTTAGGCAGCTTTTCCTCGGCGACGGTCAGATTGCGTTCCAGCACCATCTCGATGGAGTCGCCGACACCCAGATGAATTTCGGGCCCGCGAGTAAGTAGCACTGTGGCCAGACCAATGGCGGCACCCGCTCCCGCTCCGATGGCGGCGCCCTTTCCGTCTCCCGCGATAGCTCCAATGCCGGCCCCCGGAATTGCGGTTGCCGCGATTCTGCCTGCGTCCTTCCCCTTGTTGCTGCCGCCCTGAATGGTTCCTTCCTGCCCCTTCACGTCATTTTCTTCCGAGCCAGGCGTTCCATGTACCGCACCGGGAAGGACGACTGTGTACCCGTTGGGGTAGATCAGCGAATTGAAACTCATCAGTAACTCGGCCCGCCCCTTGACGTGGCCCGGTCGCTGCACGCGTCGAATTGTGCCTTGGACGAAGGTTCCCGCCGGAATAACGATTTGATCGTTTTGCGTGATGGGAAATGCCGTCTGCGCGTAAACCGGATCGCCCACATGCGCATTTTTTGTGGTGATGCCTTGCTTCAAGGTGAGTGGAATCTTGGTGCCAGCCGGGACCGTGTAGAACTCGGGAGGACTGCTATTCTCGCTCGAAGCTGCAGCCGGAGCTACGGTGAGTTGCGGCTCGCTCTGAACAGGAGCGGAGGCAGCGGCAGGAGCAGTAGCAGGAGCGGCCTTTGGAGCGGCGGCAGTGGGACCCTGCGTTTTAGCCGGAGTCCGAGGGGTCAGCTGTGGCTCGTCCTGAGCAAACAATGCGGCCGAGCCGATTGCTATCGCCGCTCCAACCAGGGCGACTTTGAGCTTCATGTTCCCTCCGCACGAACAGATGTTAACGCATACTCTGAAACTCTAGAACACCGCAAAAGTCGCGCATTCCTACTTCAGCGAATACAGCGTATTCACATGAGCGGTAACCGTTATCTTCTGCGCCCCAAAGTCGGCGGTTGGAGAAGGAGCGGCGGCTGCCATGGGTGCTGCGGCCTCCCTTGCCATCACCATCGGGCGAACCGGAGTCGGCTCGAAGGTATCCACAGAAGCATAGGACAAATCTCCTAAAGAGCGTCCGCTGGAGCGAGCTACCGCGTTGGCCTCGTCATGGGCCCGACGCAACGCATCTTCGACGGCTTTGATCTTGGCGGCGTCCATGTCGTCCAGTTGGTACGTGATCGACTGGTTGCTGGTCACGTCCATATTGGCAAGACCTTCCGCAATCGGACCCACTTTCGCGAAGTCCTTGACCTTGACGCTGATGTCGGTATCAACGCGATAGCCAACCAGTTTGCGTTTCGGGTTCTTGTAGTCGTAAACCGGCTGCACCGCGAAGCGTCCGACTTGCGCATCTTTCGGATCGATTCCATTGGAGCGCAGAAGCTGGCGCACCTGTTCCGCGGCCTGCGTTGCGCGCTGGTTGGCGTCGGGCAGTTTCTCCTCCTGCGCGGAGATGTTGAACTGCACCAGCGCGGTGTCGGGCTCGGATTCGAACTTGCCATTCGCGCCAACCCAAACGGTGTTCGGCTGGGGCGTGAATGTGCGCTCTTGGGCTGCCAGCTGAGATGCCAGGACGAGAAAGCTGGCTAACGCGAGTAAGAAGAGCGGTTGATTGCTTTTCTTCATGTTGCTGACAAGACGTTTCATCGCCATGAGTGTAATCCCAAACGCGGACGCACGCGAAACGGCTGGTTGATAGCTTTCGGCTGTCAGCTTTCAGCGGTCAGCCAAAGCCACCGACTCTGAGCGGCCTGAAAGTTGGCCGCGGCTCGCTGGAAAATACCCCCCTGCAACGTTTTGTGAAGAATGCACGATTTTAGCATGGCGAGATTCGTGCAAGTAATAGATTCAAAGTGACTTGTATATTTCGCGATGTGCTAAGCTTGATAATCAGGATAAGCAGTTGTGTGATAATCATGATAAGCAGAATTAGCACACGCCCAAACGTGAAATAAAAGCCGATATTTGTCAGGTTGACGAAAGCCGAGAGGCGACGCATCCGGACCTTGGCCGTGAGCCAGGGCCTGACCATGCGAGAGGCCAACGTGCAGGCGTTCGAGGCCTGGGCCTCCCAGCTTCCTTCCGTAGCGGTCCCTTCTGGACGGAGTGCCTCCTTCGACGCAGAAACGTCGCGCGCCTCAGCGGGCGCACGGTCGAAAAGACGACGCCAGCCAGAGCGTGCCTCGATGGTTCATGCCAAGTGGTCCCTAGAGGCATGGCGTCAGGGCACGACTTCAGTCGTGCCGAATCCGAAAAGAGAATTGAAAAGGGCTTTAGCCCGAATGTCTCACAGAGGGGAAGGGGAGCAGTAATAACCAGCTCGATCCGCCGGCGGAGCGCGCTCAATTTCCGAAAATCATGGTGGCGGTCTTCTCCGGCGGCCTTTCTTGGCG
>Ga0181532_10004306_pt1 | contig 12516 bp, 15 predicted proteins | sample PEATcosm2014_Bin_33_FD_119768 | JGI IMG/M metagenome (GOLD analysis project Ga0181532, IMG submission 119768) | Peatland microbial communities from MTU Mesocosm Facility, Houghton, MI, USA - PEATcosm2014_Bin11_30_metaG | ecosystem: Environmental > Terrestrial > Soil > Wetlands > Peat | place...
ACCGTTATTTTGTAGCCCGCCGGAGTGCCATCGGCCAAATGCGAAAACTTCCGAGGGTCGGCAATCCACGTTGATCCAGGGGCGAGGTAGTCTGCCGGATTCCCATGCGTATCAAGCTCCTTCGTCGAGAACCGGCGAATTCGCGCCCCGGTGGTCGGATCGAAAAAGGTCGTCGTGAATAGATAGCCCCGGATCGGCGTCGCGCCTTCGTTGGTAACTGCGGTAGCCATCATTTCCTGTCCGCGTTCGTCACGCCAGAGGCCAGATTCAATTTTTAGCGGTCCGATCGTCTGTGATTCCACGTCTTCCACTGGGAAGGGCCCTTGTTCGGGCAGAATAGGAGTTACGAATCTCTCCAACTCCGTGGTTTTCTCCAGGAAATCCTGCCCGTCGAGCGTGCCGATCATTTGATGAGATTCAGGCAGCGCGGCAGGCCCCCAAATCGAGCCATCTGCAAACTTCAGCGCGTCGATCTTTGCGGTGAGCGTCGCACGGTCTCCGGAAATTTTCTTCGGTAGAGTGCAGACAGTGTGCGTCCACTCCGCGCCACTCTCTATCATTGGTTCGCGCGAACCACGGATCTCTTCCAGCCTTTCTTCCTGCTGAAGTTTCTCGGTCTCTGAGTCGGCCAGTTCGAGCCTGACCACATATCCGCGAAGCCCCTGAGTACCGGTGTAGCGTAAGTGCACTAAGAAGCCCTTACCGGCCTCGCAGTCGGTAACCAGACCGAAGGAGAACTCTGTCGTTATCTGCAAAGGGGGAAGCTCCGGCGCGTGATCCTGCGCGGCGGCCGTTTGCCAAGCTGCAAACAACCCTAAAACCACTCCCGCAAAGGCACCTGTGATTCTGGTCCACACGGCTCGCTCCTCTTGCTTAACTTCTTAAGGTCCCGCTCGAGATTCCGCTGACGATGCACCTCAGCGTCTCACCATCTCAAAAAATCGGCAACTGAAGATTCGCACCCGCATGGGGCTATTCTGCCGCCGACCCACTTTCACCTGCCTGTCTCCAAAATAAGTTTCTGCACCCGCCAGTTCAGGATTTCCGCAACGTAGAGCTCATTTTCGGACGGGCACGCCATCTCGTGAATCCATCCAAACTCTCCTAGTTGCTTCCCCGACTTCCCCAGCATCCCCAACACCTTTCCGTCCAGGCTCAACTTATAGATCCGTCCAGGAAACGCATCGGCGCTGTACAACACCTGGTGGGGTGCCGGTGTGATACAAATTGCCCAAGGCGCACCCGGCTTCCGAGCGCCACTCGGCTGCGCCAGTCTGTTGCCAATTGCCGGTCGCGCGTCGGGATCGATAGGTACGTCGATGACGATCTGCCGCAGGAATTTACCCTCACCGTCGAACACTTGTATTCGTGCATTGCCGCGATCCGCCACGTAAACATTTCCTTCCGCATCCACAGCAATGCTGTGCGGCGTGTTGAACTGTCCGGGTTTGTCCCCCGGCTCTCCCCAGGACTTCAGCCACTTGCCCTCTTTATCCACCTTCGCAATTCGGGAATTGATATACCCGTCGCTGATGTACGTATTCCCGGCGGCATCCCAGACAACGTCGGTTACCTGTCGAAACAGTCCATCTTCCGGCGGCAGCGGCGGCTGGACTTTTTTCAACGGGCCAGTTCCCTCCTCCGACGCTTCCTGCTTGCGCCCGAACACCATAGTCACGCGACCTTCCGGATTGAACTTGATCACCATGTCCGATCCCTTATCCGTCACCCAAATGTTGTCCTGCGGGTCCACCTTCACCGTATGGGCATAAGACCACGCATACAGGTTGTGCCCAATCTCGCGCAAAAATTTGCCGTCCGCGCCAAATTCCAAGAGTTGCGCGGCACTCGCTCCATACGCCGGCCCCGTTGTGTTCCCTCTCGTGAAGACAAAAATGTGCCCTTTGGAATTCACCGCGACTCCCGCAACTTCTCCGAAATACAGGTCGCTTGGCAATTTGAGAAAATCGGCCACCGAGCGATATCGAATCTCTGGAACGCGTACCTGCTGTCCCCACACGCAACCCGCCATTAGCAACAAAACAACAACCGTCCTTCTCATGAAAGCCTCCGGCGACTCGAAGCTCACAATATATCCCACCTACGATCTCCCTCGGAGGTTCTGGCGCGGTAATTCGACGAGCATGGATTCGGCCAATGCTTACGACTCGCTCGTTAAACTGCTCGACTGTGTCTCCGCAGCGCTCCGCAGCGATGACTGCGCTGGAGTCGAGAATCAGTCTCCTGCGGGACTCATCGGTTCAATATTCGCTTTGGCACTTTGTCCACACGTCTCTAGGCTCACTCCTATGGTCGTCCACCTCAAGCCTGAAACCGAGTCTGGCCTCAACAGCGGGAGTGTGAAGCCCATCGCTGGCGAAGACGCCTTCAACCGCAATCCGGACCAAATGCGAATTCCGCCGTTTATGAGCGGCTTTGTTCTCCGCCCAGCTGCCAAATGGGTCATAGCCGCTCCGACCTGAGTTCGCGTCCACTCCGCTTTCATCCTGTCCGAGACTTTGGGATTGCTTATGCGCCTGATGAAGAACCGCTCGTCGTCATGGCTTCGGCGCAATCCTGTGGTCCTGGCAGCCATCCTTCGCAATAGAGACAAAATCGCACTCTCCGCGACGCGCAGCGCCCCCACCTATCCCTGCCCCACGATTGAATCGTTTGTCACCACTGCCCCCCTGCGCTATCCTGCCTTCAGATACCCGTTTTTGGAGGTAGCATGACCCAATCTTTCACACCCCTCGACCTTCTGCTCATCACCATTGTCCTGGCAACTCTGGCCGTCGGTCTGCCTATTTTCTTCGTGTTGGCGATTCGCTTTCTGTGGGACCGCAACTTGAACCTTGGCCGTTCGAAGGAGCTCGAAAAACTCATCTGGCAATTGCACCGCATCGCCAGCGCCATGGAGCACCAGATGAATTTGTCCTTTCCTGCCGTGCAGCCCGGCACGGAAGAAGCTCGCGATCTCGCCTATCTCCAGGAGCTTTCCCGTCCCGCCACTGCCACTCGCAGCGTCTCCACCCCCGCCCCTGCGGCTGCCAAACCCTCCGCGCCACAGAACCCCGCGCCTCAGCCTGCCGCACAACAGCCCGCCGCGCAACCGCCAGCGACTCAGCCGCCTGTCCCCGATCAAACCACTCTTCCTCCGCTGGAACTCCGCGAGCCTTCCGTCGAAGTCCCGCGCGCCGGCGTCAACTCCATGTTCGGCCTTTAGCGCCGACCCTTAAGATTTCGCGGGAAAGGTAAAGTAGATCGGCGTTGTTTCTCTGCCGGTGACCACGACTTCCTGGCTCTGGCTCCCCAAAGTTTCATGCCACGCTGTAACCGTGTATTTCCCTTGCGGCAGGTCTGGCAGCCGGAACACACCATCCTCACTGGTCACTGCAAAATGGCTGGTTTTCAACACCACAAAATATCCTTGCATCCATGGGTGAATATTACATTTGACGGGAATGATCTCTTCCTTTTCGTAGGAGTACGAAAACGGCGGTGTTCCCGGGGGCTGCATGCGATTCCACTCGCGGTTCACTTTCGCAAGAGGATGGATATTGTGGGAGATCGGATCGCTGTTCTCGATCTTGATTTCCTGTCCGACTTGCACCGGCAGTACGTGCGTTTTGTAGTGGCAATCCCTCTGATCGAACGCCACTGGGTTGCCCGGCGCCGCACCCGCGCCCACCTCGCCCGACGAAATGTACACAACAACGTTCGCTAAGCCGTTGCCGCGACCGGTCACGACGCTCTCCTCTTGCAACGGGGCGCTTGCGTGTATTTTCACGCAAGCCGGCTCTTTCTCCAGGTTGAACGCTGCCCTCTTCGGCGGTGTCCCCTTAAACGTAACGATGCCCGTAAGCGTGCCACTATCAGGTCCGGCACTAATGGGAGAGGCAACTCCAAAAATCAGGACGCCCGTCAGAATCGTTCTCGCCAGTGGCATCCCCGAACTACCTCCTGCACGGAATCCAATTGCAGAATCCGCGTAATCCCGTCGTTCTTCAATTTTAAGAATAAGAGGGACCTCCTTCCCAAGGAGTTTAGTGCCAAGTCGTCAATCAGTTATGGAAACTCTACCCATCACCATGGCCTATTTTGATCGACGTACAGGCGTATTGGCCGTTTGGAGAAGCGTTCAAAAATGAACAGCGCGCCCATTCGATGCTCTTTAGTATCTGACATGGAACGGCAGGAAGAGCGGTACTTTCCGGTCTGGGCGGGTCGAACAGTATCAATCATCTAGCCGTTCCTTTCATGACATTCATTGAAAAACTCAAACTTAAATGGCTTCATTTATGGGAGGGCTTACTCGCTCCATGGTCGAGGAGGAGATGAGGTTCGGCGCGTGGAATGGGGCAAACGAGTCGAAAGCTCGGGCACTCCCCCCGAGCAGCCTGGCTAAACACCCATTGGGCAGGAACACCCTTGGTCTTCACTTAACTTACGCGGAAACCGCTCGTGCCGGCTTCGTTCGGTTCGCCAGCAACGCCAGTCTCTTTTCGTGACTCATGGGCTCCCACGGAACAAGTTTCTCCGCAAGCACATCCATTCTCCGTAAGAGTGTCAACTCGATGAAAAGCTCCATGAAATCCAGATCCCGAAACACCAACGACCCGGACTCTTTCATCTTGTCCCGGAGCCGTTCCAGGTGCGCTGGCATCTCCGTCCAATGCAGCCCCGACCTGTGGTGATGACACAGATGATACCCTTCGTTCATGAAGTTCACTTCATCCACCACGGTCACCGTATTTACAAAATAATCCTCGGGATGTTCCGGGTCACAGAACGCGTGCTGCACCCACGACGTGATGGCCATGATGAAGTTCATGCAGAGCAGTGGAACCGCCAAGTAAACGATTCCAATTCGCCAATCGTAAACAAACAAGGCCGCGAAATAGACGAAATACCTTGCCATTCCCCAAAACATTCGTCTTTGATTCTTTACATCCCCGCGCCCTCTAAAGTAGAGGTACGGCACAATCCCCAGCGTCGTCCAAATGTTGTCCGCAAGATACCAGAGAAAATGCACTCGGCTCGTCCGATCGTAGCCACTCGTGGCCACCGTGTCGTCTGGGCCGCCGTTCTCTTTATGGTGTAGACGCACATGCACCGTTCGCCCCAATTCTGGCAGGTCTCCATAAAAATATCCCAGAAAGAATTCGGCGTACCGCCCGAGCACCTTATCGTATTTCCCGGTGAAGTACCCCTGCGGCCGGTGCGCTTCCAGATGTTTGGTGCTGAACATCCTCACAGACCGTTGAAATTTCAGGCCGGTTAGCGATAGATAGAAAGCGAGTGCCAGCGGAAGACGCGGCTTCCCTAGCGCCAGTTGAGTCGCGAAAATTGGCACGGTCGTAAGGCTCAACGACACCATCAGTCGTAACGCGGGCGTGTCTCGGGGATCCCGCAGAACTTTTTGCCCAAGCCGTTCGATCAACCGGTCGTAACTCCGCGACAGAAACTGACACGCCTCGCGCAGTGGGCTGACCTTTCCGAGCAGCTTGGCCACTCCATAGCCCCCAAAGGAAAGCGCTCCCTCGATCGATGCCGCCGCAATGCTTGCCAATGCGATGGGCACGGACACGCACCGCACCAGGACCTTGCCTATGCCTCCGGTTCTGTTCGCATCCCAGTCCGTCTTTGAACGCGTGTCTTCTCCCACGTCGTTCAAATCCGCTTCCGCTACCCTGTCTACAAAATGCATTTTCGTCGTTTTTCGATGAAACGGGCTTCGTTCAGTGTCATCCGCAGGAGTCTACACTCTAGCAGAACAGACTGCCAGAGCCGAACGATGTTCTAGTAAATGCTCTCTCTTTGAACCACGATTTGACTCTTACCCAACTTGAGGATAGAACAGTGCGATTCGCGGAGGGCCCCCGATGGCAAGTTCCTGTTCACCATGCTGCCTGCTAACGACCTCGGCTTGCCGACTCGCCTTGTCCCCATCGCTCGCGCCTTTGCGGATCGCGGCCACCAAGTCGCCGTGTTCAACCCGTCGCCCGCTCCCGCAAAGCTCATTTCCGGCGCAGGACTGACAAATCTTCCTCTTCCGCCCCGGCCCATGCCGGTTCCTCCCGCCGATGTCGCTCAAGCGAGCGCGGTTTGGGACGTCGATCAGATGCTTGCCAGTTTCGGGTTCTTAGCCTTGGAGCCCTGCCAATGGGTTGGGCTCCGGCAAACCCAGTTTCATTCGATCCGCAGGGCGCGCATCGGGGAAATGGAGGCTGCCCGGTTGGCCGGGATCATGGCCGCCAGGAATGAGCAAAAGGTAAGTGCGCAGGTGGCCACGGTCAGCGCTGGCGGATCCCACCAGGAGAGGCCGTAGAGTTGGTTGGAGAGGAGCTTGCCGACGCCGACGGCAAGCGGCAGGCCAATCACTAGCCCAACGACTACACGCGCAAACGCCCCAGTCAGCACCAGGCGAATGACTTCCGCCCGATCGGCGCCGAGCGCCATGCGGATTCCGATTTCGTTGGTCCTTTGTGCCACCGTGTAAGCAGTGACTCCGTAAAGTCCGACGGCAGCGAGCAACAGCGCAACGATGCCGAACAGTCCAGCGAGGCTGGCGACGGCTCGCTCTTGATCGAATGAAAGCTCCACCTGCTGGTGCATCGTCCGCACGCTGTTGAACGTCAGGCTCGGATCGATATCCGAGAGCTTCCGTGTCAGCAAGGGCTCGAGATGCCCGGTAGGAATGTTCGTAACCAGCAGAATGCCACCGATAAAATGTGACCTCAGTTCGATCTTCTTCATTAGTTCTTGCGGGTAATTCACACTTTGCGCCATGGGCACATAGAACATGGGACGCGCGGGCTTGTCCAATTCGAAACCGGCGAATTTTGCATCCTTTACGATACCGACGATACGGAACGATTTTGAATTTTCCGGCATGTCGAGGCCGAAGTATTGATTCACTGGATCTTCTTCTGGCTTGAAGAAACGCTTTGCAAAGGTTTCGTTGACGAGCGCGACGGGCGCGGTAGTTTCGTTGTCCGCCTCGGTAAAGTAGCGGCCGCGGACAAGGCCCACGCCCAGGTCCTGCAGGTAGTTGGCGCTGACGCGATCCCACGAGGAGCCTGAGTCTTCGCTTAGTTTACCGGGAGGATGACCGTCGACGAGAATCAACTCGCCCCAGTTGTCGGTGAGCGGGTTGTACATGGCGAGACCAACACCCTGGATGCCCGGTATGGCCAGGAGTTCCTGTTCGAGGCGGCGATTGAGTGCGGCGAGTTGCGGCTGGGTGTAGGCAGCCGACGGATTGTTGATGGCCACTTCAACGCGCCCGTTAATCTGGAATCCGAAGTCCTGATGTTCCAGTTTGTTGAGGCTTCGCCCGAGCATCGTGGCGCCGGCAACGAGCACAACCGAGAGCGTGGCCTGGACAACCAGGAGGGTTTTGCGGGCCAGAGACGAACGATCGCTGTTGCCTCTGCCCGACCCGTGCAACGCTTCTGCGGGATTGGTGCGCGTGGCCAGCCACGCGGGAACGGCTGCGAACAGGATTCCCGTCACTAGCGCCAGCAGGAAAGCGAAGCCGAGGACAGAAAGAGAAGGCGCAGCGCTTATCGGAAGGTAATGCGCGCTGTGGAAGGCCAGCGCAAGGAGCAGACGCTCCGCACCCACGGCGACGAAAAGCCCAACGATTGCGCCTCCTATAGCAAGAAGGATGCTCTCCAGCAGCGCTTGCATCACGATCTGTTTTGGCGTGGCGCCGACGGCCACGCGCACTGCGGTTTGCGCTCTCCTGGAAACACCGCGGGCGAGGAGGAGATTCGCTACGTTCGAACACGCGATTAAGAGGACCAGCCCACACACTGCAAGAAGAATGCGCAGGCTCTGCCCGTACTGTTCTTTCATTACGGCAACACCCGCGCCTGCGGGAACCACGTTGAGATTTTGCTTGGGCAGCATGCGGATAACGTCTGGCATCCAGTTGGAGGGATAGCCCGAGTCGTATTGCATCCAGTTTCGGAGAACTCCGGTGAGGCGGGGAGCCATGCCTACGGTCGTGGCACCGGGCTTCAGCCGGCCGATCATTCGAAGCCACGCGGAGATGGGTTGGCGCAGCAGACTACCATCGGCGCTGATCAAGGGTTCCATCTGAAGGGGCACCCAGATATCGGGTGGATCGCTTTCCAGTGTGTCCCCGAAGAATCCGGCGGGTGCGATCCCAATGACGGTGAGGGGATGGCCTTCGACAACGAAGCTGGAGCCGACAATGGAGGGATCGGAGCCGTAGGTCGCTTGCCAGGCGCGGTGACTGAGAACGAGGAGGGGAGCCGCCCCGGGTTGGTCGTCTTCTGGGGTGAGGAGGCGGCCCAGATAGGCGCCTATGCCGAGCGTGGAGAAGAAATGGCCGTCGACATATTCCGAGATGAGTGGGCGCGCGGCGTTTTCGACGCCCTGGCGGCGCACGCTCATGCGCCCACGGCCAGCCTGGAAGGTTGTGGACTCTTCGAACTCTGGCGTTTCCGTCTTCAGTCGCTGGTACAGAGGAAAGGAGAACATGCCCCAGTTGTCTTGAGGGCCGCCTTCAACGCAGCAATCATCGCCTTCTCCGACCCGGTACAGCGCGGCGGGATCGCTAACGGGAAGCGACCGGATCATGACCGCATGAATCAAGGAAAAGATGGCCGTGGTTCCGCCGATGCCGAGAGCTAGCGTCAGGATGGCGGTAGCTGTAAAAACCGGAGAGAGCCGGAATTGCCGAAGCGCGTACCGAAGGTTCCCGGGCAGATCGTACATGTACCCCCCTCATAAATCATGTACGCAAATCGCACCAAGGAGTTCCGTAGTACGGAAGAAAAGCAAGGAGTGCCAGGAGGAGACCTGTCCTCATCTGAAGCCACCAAGCCGCAATTTCCTAAACACCGACCCCTCCACCTCATTTCCAGTAATCGCTTGGGGCAAACTCTGCTCGCCTGAATTTGTCGCTACTTTAAGCCTGAACTATCGCAAGCTTCGCAACATTTCTGCGAAGTTGGCCACGTCCATCGTTTAGTACTGGATGCAGGAGTAGGTGTCGATCCTCAAGGAGTAGACAAACTCTTTAAAGCGTTTTACACAACTAAATGCAGCGGCATGGGAATGGGACTGTCCGTAAGTTGCTCAATCATCGAGAGTCATCATGGGCGAATATGGGTAGAACCGAATGATGGCCCGGGAGCGACCTTTTCATTTTCTATTCCTGGCGGCCCGGAAGGTCTTGGTTGACCGCAGTCTCTGCGCCTAACCACTGATGAAGAGTTCGTGGGGATTAGCATGCCGGAGGGGTTTGCAATGATCAGTCGGCTCCGCCGGCCGGATGTTTGGTGAGAGTAAAGCTAGCGGGACGAACCACGGCAGTTGCCGAAAAGGGCTTGGAAGAGATTGCAGCTGAAGTACCATTCGCCGGCAATTCACCAAGTCAGGCCATGTGTCTGTCATATACTACGCGCAATGCATTGGCAACCAGAAGGGAGCAACAACAATGCGCTGGTACCACTATGTGGCGTACTTCTTCGGGGGCGCATTCCTTGCGAACGCCCTACCCCATTTCGGCAATGGAATCTCGGGCCATGCTTTCCAGAGCCCCTTCGCATCCCCACCCGGAGTTGGCTTGTCCTCCTCGACGGTCAATGTCTTATGGGGCCTTTTCAACCTTGCCGTCGGCTACCTGCTCGTCTGTCGTGTCGGCTGCTTCAATCTGCGGAAGACCCAACACGTGCTCGTCCTCGGGGCAGGTATTCTGCTGATGTCGCTAATGGCCGCCCACGCATTCGGACGTTTCCACGGGGGTCTGTGAGCCTGCCTTTTCGATATTGCCCCGCGTTTACGTGTTCCCGAGTCTTCACACATCCTGGTAAACGGTGCCAGAGGCAAGTGGAATTACTTCCGAGCATTCCGTACCCAAGAGAAATCCAGTAATAATCCTGAACTGCTTTGCAACCTAGCCTTTGATGGCTGGAACCTCAGGCTGCCGCAATTCGATCGGATTTCGCTCTGGGTCATGCACGCGGGCAAGCACGCCCGACTTTCAGTTCGCCGAAATCCATCGGGTTTTGCGCCTCCTGCGAGGTGGGATCATTTGCGTCCAACTCAGCCGCCTGCTTTGCGCCTTCTCTGTTCGCGGAACGTTCGCGCAGCCCTTGCTTGGCGCGATAATGTCCGTCCCTGCACCCCTCATCTCCCTGGATGACTCTCGTGCTGTCCGGCGCATTCATGATCTTGGCCCTCCCCCCGGGGATCATTACAGTCGTTAGATTCCGGCGCGACTGACTTTGCTTCTTTTTTTTTGCGTCCCCCCCCGACTGAACCATCTGCTCAAAAAGCAACTCGCAATTTCGTGAGACCGCCCCATCTTTGCCTGGTAAACCGCGCTGCCGTCCAGGTGATGGGTAGAGGTCCTAACCCTTCCGGTTTCCTGACCCATTGGGACTTAGAAGTTGGCGGCTAGAGGTTCTATCCCTCAGTTTCCCTCGACGTGGTCACAGTGCACGCCGCCTCTGCGTCCTGTATACGTCGGGGGAAGAACGAGTTCATGCCGAGGCTTGTCGACTCTCACCAGCAGCGGGAACGTACGGAAATGTCTTCGACGGTTTCGAGATGACCGATTCCTTGCCGATCCCCAGACGAACTGGAGTGTTCGCTGCTAGGGAGAACATGACATCCGGAGCGTTGTCTATAAGCGAGCGACCGTTCCACTCCGCGAACCCAAACACGGCTGGTGTGCCAACCTCGTACGGCAGGATGTTCGGGCAGAATCGGCGCGCGACTTTCTCGCCATATGCCCGGGGATCTTCGGCGGTTCCGTAGGCAGCGACGACACCGGCAATTGCCTTGGCGACTGTTGCTCCGTGAGTGGCGAGATCATCGGCGGGGCGCCCGGCATTTAGACGATTGCCGAGATCTTCGTTGTACTGGGTGAACAGGGGATGAATCATCGGAAGCCCCACGCGATTGATCGAACGCCAACCCCCTGCGTCGGTCGCCAGCGTGGAAACCGCCCACACGCCGATCCGGCGATTGTCTCCTGCTTCGCGGAGCAACTCTTTATCCGGAACTTCCAGCACGATGGAATAGACCGTGTGGCCGGCAAACAAATTCTTTGCGCGACTTGGATCCCAGCCGGAAAGATCTATGGGCGTGCCGTCCTGAAGTGCGTGGCCGACCGCGTGCAACACATCCGGCTCGATCCAGAACGGGTCACCCGCCTTACCGGCCCAGACCCGCAGGCCAGTTGCCGTGCTAATAACTTCGCCAGTTGTCCCCTGTGCGACCACAGTGCCAGCCGCATGGGGGTTGATGGCATCTGCGCTGCTGAGACGCACCAGTGTGTAGGCCTGCATTCCCTGTTCGTCACGCTCTTTGAACGTAATTCGGTAAGTGAGATCTTCAACTGCATCGCCGTTTAAATCCACTTTGAATTCGTACATTCCCTCCGGGTGGTAGCCAGGCGCGGGAATCGGTCCAAAAATGGAGTGGCAGACATTGATGACGAACACGGTTCCTGTTCCGCCGCGAAATAAATAGAGGTCCGTGATGTCGAGGCGAATGTCTTGACGAGCGATTGGTGAATCAAGGTGATGAGACATGGCAGTCCTCCTTTGTTTGTGAGGTCGGCAATCCAAACCGTGGACGGGTTAAGCGCCAACCCCCTGGGCGGAATCACGGGATATTAGCATTGATGCTGCCCGTCGAGTGTGAATGCACAGGATATTGTCAGCGCAGCAGCGAAACCGGATGCGCCCCGGAAGCCCAGCATCTTGATCAGAAAGAAAGTGGGAACAAGTGTGCCCAGGATTTCGTGCCTGATTGCTTTGCTGCCTCCCAATCTGTTCGAGGGGACGTGCTGACGAAAGCGGGTGCCAACCCCAAAAATCAACGAAATGATTGTTCTGGCCTCTCCCCGATCTCGCGTTACAATCGGTTTACTCGACATTCTTGTCGACATCGGCGTTTTTGCCGAGAAGGAGGTGATCCAGTGAGGTACGGTTTACGCTGACGCACTAAAGGGGGCGCTTGTGAGGTTACCGGGCGCCTCTCTTCTTTTCTCACTCCTGCCCGAATTCCCTCTCCTTTGTCGGGTCTATTCCGCGTCTTTTTGTGAAACTAACGGCTGGCCGCACCGTCTTAACCGCAGGATAGTCGGAGCGGGGATCATGATTGCTCATAACCCCCTCCATGGATCCGGACGAGTGGATTTCTCGCATCCGGCTCTTGCCTTAGGTAAGAACGCCCATGCGGCGCAAGGGATAGGGATGACAGACGGTAGGCAGAGGCAGCCAGCGAGTGCCGAGGCACCGCATACGATCCCACAGCACGCGGCCGTTCTGACTTTGCCTGGACAACGTGCGCTGCCAGAGCCAGCCGATTCGGAACCGAAAAATCGCCAGCGCTGGTTGATTCAAGTGCACTCCGTAATACCGCAGGTGTCAACGCAACACCGCTTGGTACCATTTGCCCTGTTTCAGGAATGGGTTCATGCATACGACGCTCAAGTTCGGCTTTCACCTCGTCCAGCTTCGCTTG
>Ga0181532_10004307_pt1 | contig 12515 bp, 13 predicted proteins | sample PEATcosm2014_Bin_33_FD_119768 | JGI IMG/M metagenome (GOLD analysis project Ga0181532, IMG submission 119768) | Peatland microbial communities from MTU Mesocosm Facility, Houghton, MI, USA - PEATcosm2014_Bin11_30_metaG | ecosystem: Environmental > Terrestrial > Soil > Wetlands > Peat | place...
ATCTCCCGTTACTACAGGTTTCTGCCCAGTCCACAACAGGAGACTTTTCTGTCGGGGCTCAACCAAAAAGCTTCATGAACGCCATCCGCCTCAAGAGCCCACGACTCCGGCTTGATTCGACGAACTATCGCGAACTGTATCGGCAGGTGCTGGAGCGCGACGGCTGGCGATGCCAGGTCTGCGGTAGCATGCAAAACCTGCAAGTGCATCATCTTAAGTTCCGCAGTCGCTCGGGTGGTGACATCGAGCAGAACCTAATCACGCTGTGTGCCGAATGCCACGAAAAGGTGCATCGGAAGGTCAAAACTCTAGGCTCCACTCAGGATGAAGGCCCAGTGACCTAGCTGGTCAGTACCGTCCGCCCACGCGCGAGCACATCTAAGGCGCTAGTTCCATCGTTTGGATGGACATCAAGGTGTCACGGCAGCTGGCTGTTCTAACGCGCGTTGACGCCGCCCAGCACCTATCGCAAGATATAAAATCTATTGCTTCTCGGATGGAGCACACCGTGAATCTTTCTCGTATAACCACCAATTATCCGGGTGTGCTACTAGCTGACGGGGCAGGGTGCCCCACCCAAATAGTCTGTAGCCCAGATCGACTGGCGCATGAACCACGAAATAGCGCTACATGCCGCCACCATTCACCCCATCGGAATGTCTGCGGGTGCCCTTCGGAAACGATGGGATCCGCCCGAGGCACAGTAGGCCGATGACGGACAAGCTCGACGGGAAAGATCATCCGCATCGACAGCAAGAACATTCGCGAATCCGGACGCTCCGCCCAGGGCGTGCGCCTGCTGCATCTGGAAGAAGGCGATCGACTGGCTGCCGCGTCGGTCATCCCGCCGGAGGAAGTTGCGGAGAATGGCGCCGGAGAAAGCGGAGTGCTGGTGCAGTAAGACAGGGCGACCGGGACCGAGGGCGCGGGCGATCGCGTCCTCTTCACGTTCCGATGTCTTTTGAAATTTCGATCGTGCAGTTTTCAATATTCTTGCAGAGGCGCAGGCCAGCCTGGGGGCTCATTCTCTCTCGGCAGCCTTGCGACGTTCGGCGAGGAACTCATTGACCAACGACGTTCGGGATTTCAACTGCTCTCGCGCCCGCTCTTGCGCTTTTTGAATACGGCGCAGCATCTTTTCTATCCGCAGTTGCTCTTCTTCCGACAGTTTGTCTTCCATCTCGAATTCCGTTGATTTCGTGGTGTAAAGGAATAGACTAACCCACCCAAGCATAACCCGCTGGTCCAGTAACCCGTGCAGTCATGCATCAAGCGAGAAGGCCTCTGCCGTCCCTACGGGACTCTGGGTTTCTAAGATGCAAACCCAGCCTTAAAAGGCTGGGCTATCCTCTTTCGTCCCGCGTTGCGGGACTCTGATGCTCCCGCCCAGGCAATTTCCGCAAGCCTAGCGGCCCGCCTGAGCAAAACCGGTGGGTGGGCGGCCTGACTGATCTACTTCTGAGGAGTTGCCGCGAGAATCCCGATCCGGCGGGCCTTAGCCGAATCTGCGATGAGCTGTGCCAGCCGGCGCTGGCGAGTTTCTTCCCGCTTGGCGCTGATGACCCACCAGGCCGAGGTGCGGCGGTACCACGCCGCTTGCGTCTGGTAGAACTCCCAGGCTTTCTTGTTGGCGCGAAATTTCTTCTCATAAGCGCCCGCGAGTTGGCACGTGGCTCGCTCGTACGAGTAGAGTTCCGACTTCTTCGGATCACGCCGATCGAACACCTGCTGACCCGCGGGGTGCATGCGGCCCAGTTTGGCCAACTCTCCGACCCGCCTGGTATTGATCGCGCTCCAGATGCTGTCCGGCTTGCGCGGAGTAAAGCGAATCGTGTAGCTTGTTTCGTCGAAGCGCTTGCGGACGCCGTCAATCCAGCCGCAGCAGAGTGCCTCATCCAGGGCTTCCGGATGGCTGATCCCACCTTTGCCTGAGCCTTTGCGATAGAAGCCGATCAGGAGTTCGGCCACGGTGGCGTGATTCTTCTCAAGCCAGAAGCGAAATGCGGCCGGCGATGGGAAGAAGGTTGGTTCTATAGCGCCTGGCTTCGCACGCGACATTGACGACTATTCTGCACTCGAGCACGGCAGAAAGGAAAGCTGCAGTATTTACAACTTTGGTTTGCGAGTGAGCGAGCCTTGCGGACTGTGTTGCGTTCTCCAGAAGCGTGCTGGTGTGGGGACGCAGGGCCAGGCAGCGTCGAAATGCGCATAGAAGCGAAACGGCCAGGAAATCTTTGATTAGACCCCTGGCCGACTTACCCTTAAACATTCCTTGTCCCGATCCCGCTTGTTGCTGCTACTGCGTTAACCGCAAAAGAACCTTGGCCGCAATCGCGTTGAATGCGGCGTTCAGGTCAGCCGTGCAGGTCGAGCCGGGACAGTTCGGTATCCAAAAAAACTCTCCCTGTGGTTGGCCTACAATGTAAGTTGAATAGTTAGGGTCATTGGCAAGTTGCGCCAAGAAAGCCTGCGTGCTTGGGCTTACGCTTTGGCTGAGGCCGATGGTAAAGATATAGGTGGGGATGGCCTCGGTGCGCATTGCATAGGCAGTTTGAATAGCACGGTACTGGGTTTCAGCGGTGACATTAGCCCGGGTGAATGCCGTTTGTAGCCCGGTTTGCTGAGACAAAAACGTGGTTACGGGATTTCCACTGGCGTTCTTGCAAATGTCGCCCGCGGTGTCGTAGATGAAGCCGCCGCTCGTCTGCTGGTTGTTCATGTTGTAGCAGGAGCCGCCGTCGCAATAGCCCCAAGCAGGCACATGGCCGCTCTCACCGGAGTTCGTGCAACCGGTGAAAGCAAAGTTTGGGCTGCAAGTAGGATCCATGAAGACGACCGCGGTCTGGGGGCTGTCTTCACCCCCATAGTTGATAAGCGTCAAGTTATTGTTGCTCGTGCCTCCGCAATGAAAGTTATCCTGAATGGTATTCATCAAGCCGTCGGTGAAATACACCAGAACCTTATATACGTTCTGTCCCGGATTGATGACAACGCTGTTGTTCTGTGCGTCGGCCATCGACATTGGGGGCCCTATAGTAGGGCTAAGAACCGATCCGGTACCTGCGCCTGTGCCGAATGTGCCGCCGACGAACTGCATATTGGTGACCGACGTTGTGATCGGGGTTTGGAACCCGGTACCGATCGGAACATCTATCGTCGTATTGTCAGAGAAGCTAATCTCCGCCACTTCGTCGAGCGAGTTATTGAACTTATCGACGAAGGTTGGGACGGCAGATACTAGTGCTTCCCCACCGTCGTCCCCGGTCACTCCTGATTCGCACGTTTCAGTTCCACCGCACATTGAGCCTGAGCGGTCCAGCACGAGGGACATGATCAGCTTGCCGCGGGTTGCCACGGCAGTGTCGGCCACCGGCACGGTTGCCCAATTGGAGAGGTAGCGCATGAACCAAGTGTTCACGTTAACCGTGGCCGATACTTGTACCTGCTGGTCGCCGTATTGATCGACGGGGAAGGTAACGGAAGGCGTGGGCGCACCGTTGCCGTAATTGGCGGTAAACATATCGGCGGCCAGGGTCGAAGCGGTCTGCTGCGCTTGCTGAGTGTTGCTTCCCAGGTTCTTCATGCCGGTCAGAACAGCGCCATCCACGGACGTCCCGAGCTTGGCTTTTACGACATAAAGGTTTCCCGCGTCGATGGCGAATCCCGCGAACAGGATAAGGATCGGCACAACGAGAGCATAAATAATTATGGTCTGCCCCCGGTCGTTCTTCACAATGTTGGCATTGCGCATATTCATACCCTCGTTAGTAATACGCCACGGCGTAGAACTGAGACGGCAACACGTTATGTCCCAGCCAAGCCGGTAGGGGCGTGATGGTGGTGAAGTTGTAGAAGAACTCCGTCACATAAACGGACGATCCCGTGCCTTCCGTTGTCAGTGCGTTAACTGCCGCAGTGGGGAGGGTCGCGGTCGAGCTTCCGCAGCTCCCCTGCCCCTGGAGGCAGCCTACCCTGCTGGAGCACGAGATCCCGCCGCCGAAGGACTGGCCGACCACTTGGATAGAACCTCCACCCTCGTTGGTAACCTGGGTGATGACGACGCATCCGCTAGTGCTCATGTGTAAGTCATTCCCGGCGTCCGCAACCACGATTGCCACCGCTTGCGGCAGGGCGGTGGTTTGACGGGAAGCCAGGCTGGAACCCTCTCCAACGAGGTTCTTCATTACCTGAACGTCGTAGATGGCCCGCCCAAAGTCAATGATCCCAAAGACGAAGACACACAGCATGACTAACCCAAACGATAGTTCTACCAAGGCTTGGCCCGACTCGTTGGTGTTTATCTTTGCCTTCATAGCCTTCATACGCCCTCCCTAACTTTGGTTCGGGGGAAACTGTTCGTTCTTAAAAGAGGAGCTGACCGTTATGGTGTATGACCCGCCCGGCCAGAGTTTGTGCATTGGCCCGGTCAGAAATGGATATGGATACGTCACGGTGATGGTGACCAGGTCCGCCGGTCCACCCGCGCCGTTGGGACAGCCCCCGCCGGCGTTGGTACAGGTTAGGCTGACGTCGCTAGCAACATTGCTGCTGTTAATGTAGCCATCCGAAGTGCCCTCGACGATTGCAAGAATCGAGTTGTACCTCGATTCAGTGCACGCACCCACACCGCCTATGCATTGCCCCGTGATGGCGTACCGTCCAGCCTGCCGTACCGCATTTTGGAGGGTGGACTTGGTGTTGAACATATTTCCAAACTCGATCGTTCCCCATACGAATAGAAGAAAAATCCCAATTGAGAATGCGACCTCGACGAGCGCTTGACCAGAATCGTTCGTTTTCCTCATTTGGCTAGGACCTCCTTTTGTCGGCCTGACGCCTCTTACTCATTGCCTTAACTGCCACGTGGCAAAAAGTCGCCACAACGGCGCAGCCGCCCTGGCTGTGAAGCAGACAAACCCGAAGTATTAGGCCGAGTCGCTCCGAAGCATATAGTACTTCCAAGGAGCTAGAATAATTCAGGGACCCAAAGCAGCCGCAGAAACGGCTCCCCTTAGTGCCTCGTACGGATTAGGCGGGTGATACAGGAGCGCGGCGGCCAGATAATTATCATTTTATCCTCTCCATCACCATAACTCCGAGACTGGACGCGATCAGCCGAATATTATGGAGTTCTGAAAAGGGAAACAGAATCGAAAGTAATTCTATGTCGCCAACCTTAATAAATGCAACTGTTTTCCAGCTTAAGACGCAACTATTTTTGCGCACTCAGGTGGAATGTTAACCCGGCACCTCCGTTCGCTCAACCAAGGACAGCGTCTGTCTTCCGCCTTTGGGTTGGACAGAACGCCTACACAGCCTAGCACTATAGCTGCATTTGCAGGAAGTCTGGCATGACCGGGGAACCTTTCTCGAACGAAAGTCACATTGATCAAAGTTACTTAGGAACCCAGCCCCAATCGTGCCTTTTGGACAGTCCGACGGGCGGTCCGGGCACATTTTTTGGCCAGTGCGAGAGTGAACCATCTGCTACCAAAACAATAAGACATTAAAGTGCTATTTACTTTCATGTTAAGAGCCTAAAGGTCTTAATCGGTTGGAAAACTTGCCCGCTAGATGCATCTGGAAATGCGACGTTGCCATACTAGAAGCTATCTAAAGAGATCCTGATCACGTCAACATGACGACGTCCTATAACCAGATAGCCGGGCGAAGCGTAGAGCGGCTGGCGGCTCTAAGCGATGGCATCTTCGCGGTGGCCATGACATTGCTGGTCCTGGATTTGCGCGCGCCAGCGGCTGAAGCGGTGCACAGCGAACATGACCTTTGGCACGCCCTGGTTGTGCTGTCGCCACGGCTCGTCATGTACATGATGAGCTTTATGACCCTGGGGATCTTCTGGGTCGGACAGCAGACCCAACTGAATCATCTAATGCGCTCCGACCGGAGCCTGTCGTGGATACACTTTGCGTTCCTGTTCGTGGTATCCATCACGCCCTTTTCGACGGCGCTGCTGGCGGAGTTTGTCAGGTACCGCGCCGCTCTCCTGGTCTATTGGCTGAACATTGCGCTGTTGGGAGCTACCTTGTACTTCAGTTGGGAGTGTGCAGTGAGGGCCGGACTGGTGAAACCAGACTTGTCAGCCGAGATCCAGATTGTCATCAAGCGTCGCATCGTGATTGGGCAGTCGCTCTACGCCTTCGGGGCGCTACTGTGCGTTTTCCTGAACACTTACTGGAGTATCGGGTTCATCGTTCTGGTACAACTCTACTATGCGATAGCGCCTCGCATTCCGGGACGGCGGCGGAGATGATAAAACGGTACCCCTAGTCTGCACTGCGAAAGTCGCATTATGGTTGCTAACAACGACTACAAGTTCGTGGACGAGTATATCTCTGGGCGGCCTGAGGGACTCCGGAACGCACTGAAGCGAGTGCGAAGCGCCATCCGGAGGGCGGTGCCTGAAGCCGAGGAAGTGATCTCGTATAAGATGCCCACGTACAAACTGCGCGGCAGCCGCTTGCTCTACTTCGCCGGATGGAAGCAACACTATGCACTCTACGCCGTCACCAATCGCGTCGTCGCTGCGTTCAAGGGCGAACTTGCACCGTACGAGGTCGACAAGGGCACGATCCGCTTCCCGCTTTCCGCACCGGTTCCCGTGAAGCTGATCGAGCGGATCGCTAAGTTTCGCGCGAAGGAAGTCGTCGAGCGCGAGAAGGCAAAGGCGCCCGCGCATAAGAAGCGCTAGACCGGCGTCACGAGAACAAATGCGTAGACCCACTCATTGCCGGATATCGGGCATCCACTTGGTCGGAATTTTTCTACTCCTCTGCACGGCATTGCCGATAGGCGCGCAAACTACTCCAGATTCACAAGCCTGCAACGGTAGTACAGTCGATCTTCAGGGAGCGGACTTCGCCCAGAAATCACGTGCGTTTCTGTCTGAGTTGCAGAACGCCGTCAAGTCAGAAGACAAAGCCAAGGTCGCGGCGATGGTTTCTTATCCCTTGCTGGTGATTCATGGCAGCCGTAAAACGCATATCAAAACCAAAGCGGAGTTTCTCAACCAGTACGAGGCGATCTTTGACGCTCACGTTCGGCAGGCGATTGCGCGGCAATCGGCCAAGTGCCTGTTCGGCAACTACCAGGGCGCGATGATCGGAGATGGCGAAGTCTGGTTCCGCGAGCAGCAGAACGGAACGATGAGAGTCGTCACGGTAAATTCGACTGCGGGCAGCAACAGTTTCTGATGCAAAGTCATTGACGGATTCCTGAGAGCGGAGAAGAATTGGGGCTGGATTTAGGATGCAATCTTAAGCATTGCAGGAAGGAGCCCAGAATGAATCGGCTAGCAATGGTTCTAACGCTCTTACTACTCGCAATTACAGTGTGTCTGGGGCAAAGCGCACCGGCGACCCAGCCAGACAGCAGTGCCAGCGACAGCAGCGTCGTGCACGGGGTAATTCCCGTGACCCTGGCGAAACCCGTCGACTCCAAGAAGCTTAAAGAAGGTGACGAGATTTCCGCGAAGACTGTAGTAGCTCTTCGCAGCAGCAGCGGCGTCACAGTCCCCCTGGGATCGAACGTGATCGGCCACGTGACACAGGCTAAGGCTCGCTCCAAAGGCGATTCTGAGTCGTCTTTGGGAATTGCCTTCGACAAAATCGAACTGCCGGGCGGGAAAGACATGCCCATCAAGGGAGCGCTGCAGGCCGTTGGGCCGAATCCAAGCGCAGGTTCTGGACCAGATACGGGCGCGGCTGGAGGCAATAGCCTGAACGCAGGCAACGGTTCGACAGCAGCCGGAGGAAGCGGGCTTGGGCTGCAAGCAGGGCAACAACCAGGCGGAGGCAAGATCCTCAATCCAAAGTCGACCGGCGTGGTGGGAATCAAGAACCTGCAACTCGACAACTCGGTGCTCACTTCGACGGGCAAAGAAGTGAAGCTGGATCAGGGGTCGCAGATGATGATCAAGATCGAGTAGGCGCCGCGCAGGGTAACTCCGATGAAAACGGCGAAGCCTCCACTGGCTAAAGCCGCAGTGATTTCGCGGCGGTTACCAGCCTAAAGGCCGTCCTCTTCCGAGACTCAGGAATGCTTGCGGTGCTTCTGAAGCATCTGCGCGTTGAACTGCTCGCTTTGGCCCTTGGGAACGCTTAGTGATTTCCACTCCGCGCCTTTCCAGTGCTTGGCGAGAAAGGCGATTTGCCCGGTGTGATAGGCGCAGTGAGAGACGGCCCGGTTGAGCGCCTGCAATACCGAGTGCGGTTGGCCGCGAATGGTGACGGTGCGCTCCAGGTCGTCGGGGTGAAGCGAGTTGATGGTGTCGAAGAAGAGCTGCCAGTTCTGCTCCCACCAGCGCAGCAACTCGTCGCGCGTGGTCTCGGGGGTCATCAAAAACTCTTGGTCACGATTGCGGTCCGGCTTCTCGCCGTCGGCCGTGAGGAAGCTGGTGAAACGCGAGCGCAGGTTGCCCGCCATGTGCTTCACGATGATGGCGACGCTGTTGGATTCCGGATCGGGCAGGGCGAAGAACTGCTTATCGCTGAGCTGGGCAATGGAGTCGTCGGCCAGGCGCTTGTGGCCGCGCAGGCCGCGAAAGACTTCGTCGAGATAATGGGCGCCGAGATCGGACATAGCTATTTCTTCGTTTTACTCCTGAACCACTGCGAAGTCGTATCGCGTCCAGCCCCCATGTCCCACAACGTCAGAGTCGGTTAAAGATGTGGGAGACGGCAAACCTTCTGCAATGACACCATCGGCAATTACAACAGAGTTGATGAAAAAAACGAGTGGAGAGTTTCACAAGTCTAGCACGATGGCCGCGTCAGGAGCCGGGCTGCGCGAATGGGGTGGGCGACATCGAGGGTATATTGCGAGGCGGGGCTCTCTCCCCGTAAAACAGTTGTCACTTGTCAGTAATAGCAGACCCCCTCGATTCGCTGCGCTCCGCTCGGATGAGAGTTGAGGACGGTTTGCCGCTACGGGGGTTTCTCGACTCGAACTAAAGTCCTCTCTCGGGATGACAGCTGAGGAGGGTTGGCGATCTGAGCGGCCGTTCGTCGTGGGAGATTGTGGGCCCGGTGGCCGCGAAGCGAGCCGGCGTGGGGGAACCGAAATCATGAAACCGGACTTGGCGCAAGATTTTTTTGCGAATTTTTCTTGACATTCCGGTTAAGTAACCGCAATATCTTGGGATAGTAAGATTGCTCATGCAACATATGGGCAATTTGTTGGGCCCACTGAAGGTTTTGACAATTCAAGGGAAACGTTCCGAAAAGGAGGAATGTCCTATGGCAACGAAGAAGAAGGCTACGAAGAAGGCTGCCAAGAAGAAAAAGCGGTAACTGACGCGGCGAGGCTAACAGGCCTCGCTACTTTTTTGCACCAAACAAGGCCTCTGCGATTCTGTCGCGGAGGCCTTTCGTTTGGTGCTGGCAGCCTGCTACAGTTCCGCCAGCGCATGGTGCACAAGGTGAATGGCGATGGAGCCTTCGCCGACTGCCGAGGCCACGCGCTTGACGTTGCCGGAACGAATATCGCCGACCGCGAAGACGCCAGGCAGGCTGGTTTCCAGAAGCAGTGGCGGACGCGAGAGCGGCCACTCCAACTCCTGCAAAGTGGCCCGATCCAAATCGTGTCCGGTGAGGACAAATCCCTTGCTGTCGAGCGCAAGGCATCCCTTCAGCCAGTCGGTGTGGGGCGTGGCGCCGGTCATCACGAACACGTGCCGGATATCGTGGGTCGAAGTTTCTCCAGTTTTCTTGTTTCGCCAGGTGACGCGCTCCAGGTGCTCGCCGCCGTCCAAGCCGACGATCTCCGTATGAAGGTGCAGCTCGATAACCGGATTCTCTTCGATGCGGCGAACCAAGTAGCGCGACATTGTGTCTGACAGCTGACCGGAGCGCACCAACATGTGCACCTTGCGCGCCGTTTGCGACAGGAAGACGGCCGCCTGTCCCGCCGAGTTTCCCCCGCCGACGACAATAACCTCTTCGTTCCCGCAGAGCTGTGCCTCCATGTTGGTGGCGCCGTAGTAAACGCCCATTCCTTCGAACTTCGCCAGGTTGCCGATTGGCGGTTTGTTGTACTGCACGCCAGCGGCGATGACCACCGCTCGCGCAGTCAGCGGCTTGCCTTCATCCAGAACGACCTGGTAAGGACGACGCTCGCAGTGCAGGCGCACGGCGCTGCGTGCAACGATCATTTGCGCGCCGAACTTTTGGGCCTGCGCCAGAGCGCGTGACGTCAGCTCGCTTCCCGAAATACCCATGGGGAAGCCGAGATAGTTTTCGATCTTCGAACTCGTTCCCGCCTGGCCGCCGGGGCTGGAAGTCTCGACCACCAGCACGTCAAGCCCCTCGGACGCGGCATAAACCGCAGCCGCCAAACCGGAGGGACCTGCGCCGACAACGATCAGATCGCGTACCTGGGATTCGTCGATGTTGGCGTTCAACCCCAGACAGTCGGCCAGTTTGGCGATCGACGGATTGCGCAGCACACTGCGTCCGTTACAGATGACGACGGGAATTTCCTCGGGCTTCACGGAGAAGTGGTCCAGCAGTTCCTGCGATCTTTGGTCGGTGTCGAGGTCGACGTAGACATATGGATGTCCATTGCGGCCGAGGAATTCACGCAAGGCCAGCGTGCCAGCCGAGTGGCGCGAGCCCAGCAGAATCGCGTTGCCGGCGCCTTCGGCGATCAGCATCAGCCGCCGCAGGATGAAGGCACGCATGAATATCTCGCTCAACTCGGCATCTTTGGCCACCACCGACCGTGCGGCCTCGGCGCTGATCTGGAGAAACTCGCCGGCCTCGGTGACGCGGCCCCGCAGCAGGTAGCGCTGGCCGCTGATCACGGCAAATTCGCCGGTAAAGCTGCCCGGTACGTGGGTGACGATGACGCGCTCGCCGGTGGGGCAGGATTGCACGATGTCCAGTCTTCCCGACAGCAGAACAAAGAATGGAACGTTGGTGTCACCGGGCTCGAACAGTATTTCGCCGGGCTGTACCTGCCGCACCTTGCCAATCGGACGGAGCCGGTCGACTTGCGCCGCGGTAAGGATGGGAAACGCTTCCGAGCCAGACTCGACGATTGGGGGTCTTGGTACAGTGGACATGGTTTGCTCCCCAGAGAAAGGAATTCGGCAATGAAGGTGTAGATGAGATGGCAGCGCGCAAAGGTGCGGGCGTTCAGTTGTCAGTGGTTAGTGGTCTGCTGTCGGTCGCGGTGGCACAGGCTCTCGGGCTTTCACAAGACACGCTGACCTGCTCCGGAGCCGGCGGGGGCGGCACAGCCAGACATGATTGCGTGGGTATCGCAAAAAACCACGAAAACAGGTCAGATCGAGGCGGAAACAGGCAGGATGAAGCAGTGTCCGACGTCGCGGTTAACTCACTGGCACTTCGTAAAAGGGACGTGAAACACCGTATTTGGTAACCAGAGTCGTTCCTCGAAGAGCAATTGAAAACGCTCTGCAGCTCCGGCTTTCACAGGAGAAATCCGGAACCTAAACGTAGCCGTTCCGCCGGGCGCAACCCGTTCTTCTGAAAATGTACATACCCGGTTCGGCGCTAACCAGCTCGGATGGTAATACGTCGAGTTGGTTCGATCTCGCCTGCCCGATGTGCCCACTCGCAGTCGCGCGTCTTTGGTCCACGTGAATGCGCCGATATTCTGCACCCTAATATTAACCTCTTCCTCGGAGGACCAGCATCCTTCGGGCAGAATGCGCGCGGCATAGTGTGGCAGCGGGTGAGGCCCCGTTTGACGCCGGACACAGTCCACACACCCTACCTGGCGACCCCGCAATAGATCGCTACGAAACCGGGTGAACAGTCCGCCACGCCATATGTCCTGAAATGTTTCTGCCTTCAAATTCCCAACCGCACCAGAGGATTGGCCATACGCCTCGCAGGGATAAACGCAGCCATCGCGCGTGACCACAACCCTTTCCCACGGATCAAAGCACTGCTTTGTTTCCGGTCCAGATAAGCCGTCCCAGTTCTGGCGACCCTCTGCCCTTAAGGCCCAATGTAGGTCGTCATGCGACACTTCAACCAGCTCAGCAGGAATCGGCGGCATTAAGCTGAGGTGAATTCCACAGATGCGGCATTCATTCTTGATAGTGTTAAGAACGGCAACATCATCCGTGTCATAGGCAGGAGTTTCTTCGCCAAAGGCTGAAATCATAGTCGAACAGGCCGCGAAGTACGAGGTGCTTAATCCCCATCCCGGCAAGTTGTCGAGGGAAGGCTGCCAAGCTCTTCAACGTGCTCCTCATAACAACTGCGACCACGCAAACACGGTCCGCCAACGTGGAGTGTCGTCCCAGATCTCGGAGTCCCCTTAATATGGGGCTTAGCGACCTTCCCTGATGCGCTCGTAGATCTCGGCGTCGGGTGAGTCGACCGAAACAGCGGTAGTGTTGCAGTTTCAAATGCAGACAAGTTTGTCGCTGAGCGTCTGTTTGTGCGTTCTTAGGCTGCCAAATCGAAAAGGTTGCCGATGAACTGAATCTGACGAAGAAGATCATCTCCTGCCACCCATCGAAC
>Ga0181532_10004309_pt1 | contig 12511 bp, 13 predicted proteins | sample PEATcosm2014_Bin_33_FD_119768 | JGI IMG/M metagenome (GOLD analysis project Ga0181532, IMG submission 119768) | Peatland microbial communities from MTU Mesocosm Facility, Houghton, MI, USA - PEATcosm2014_Bin11_30_metaG | ecosystem: Environmental > Terrestrial > Soil > Wetlands > Peat | place...
CTCGATAAATTGAAAGTGACTGGACGTTATGACAATGCAATCGGTGTGCCATCGCGAATGGTATGTAAGCGACGCATTCGTTGAGACTTAGCAAAGCCGTATAAAATGTTCCGAGCAGTTATTCCACGGAGAAGAATATTTTTCGGGGTTATGGCTTGAGATTAATTAGGTTGCGCGAAAGACAGCTTCAGCGCTCAAAAAACCAGCCAAAGCCGTCGCATTCGCTACACTGCGCTACTCCCTGGTAACCTGATGCCTCGCAAGTTGGGCATTCTCTCCAATCATTGTCACCGATGGCACTCTGGTTAGTGCCTCTGCATCTCCTCCCTCGAACCCTGCGCCCGCAACTTCCGTTGGCTAGCTGTATGTCAAAGCCGTGCGCTCCGCAGTTCGTACAAGACGTGACTGGTTTAGGGCGCTTCATGAGATTGCTGTCGGGATTCTAAAGATTCTGGTTCCGGAGTAAAGTACGTGGCGTCATAACATCTCCTTTGCCGCCCGCGTCCGCTTTGGGGCAGAAAAGGACGGCACAACTGTCGATCCTGGGGGGTATTTTGGGAAAGGTGCTTGGAATCGCATCTGACTGGCACCTCGCCCCGCACTGAAAATTCCTCCACCACGGATAAGCGCAGGGTCAAGTAGGCCTGCATCCTTCCGGGCAAGCAACTTCTGTCGATATCTATAACAAGGTCGTCGCGGCTTCGCTCGAAATCCGGTGCAAATTAGACCAGCGTTTTAGTACATTCCGCCCATACCGCCACCATAGCCTGCACCGGCAGTGGCTGCCTTTTCTTCTCCCTTGAAGTCAGCGATCAGGACTTCTGTCGTTAGCATCAACGAGACAATGGACGCAGCATTCTGGAGTGCCAGGCGCGTGACCTTTGCGGGATCAATCACCCCGGCCTTAACCAAGTCGCCGAATTCCCCGGTCTCTGCGTTGAAGCCAAAGTTTTCATCTTTCGATTCCCGAACGCGTCCAACAACTAGCGCTCCTTCGTGGCCGGCGTTTTGGGCGATCTGGCGCAAAGGTTCTTCGAGCGCACGCTTTACAATATTCACCCCAATGGCTTCATCGTCGTGGAGCTTGAGCTTGTCCAGGGCCGGCAAGCAGCGCAGGAGAGCTGTGCCGCCACCGGAGACTATGCCTTCTTCAACTGCCGCACGGGTGGCGTGCATGGCGTCTTCGACGCGAGCTTTTTTCTCCTTTAGCTCGGTCTCGGTTGCCGCGCCCACCTTGATGATCGCGACCCCGCCGACGAGTTTGGCCAGACGTTCCTGAAGCTTTTCTTTATCATAGTCCGATGTAGTCTCTTCGATCTGCACGCGGAGCTGCTTGATTCGGCCTTCGATCTCTTTTGTCTTGCCGGCGCCCGCGACGATCGTGGTGTTGTCTTTGTCGATGGTTACCTTCTTGGCGCTGCCCAGTTCTTCGATTTTAACGTTCTCGAGCTTTATGCCGAGGTCCTCGGTGATCGCTTTCCCACCGGTGAGAATGGCAATGTCCTCGAGCATGGCCTTGCGGCGGTCGCCAAAGCCCGGGGCTTTCACCGCTGCGCACTGCAGCGTTCCGCGGAGTTTGTTGACCACCAACGTCGCGAGGGCTTCACCCTCAATGTCCTCAGCAATGATCAGCAGCGGTTTGCTCATTTTGGCCGTCTGCTCGAGCAGAGGCAGCAGGTCCTTCATCGAGCTGATCTTCTTTTCGTGGATCAGAATGCGGACATCTTCAAGGACGCACTCCATGCGTTCCGGGTCGGTGACGAAATAAGGTGAAAGGTAGCCGCGGTCAAATTGCATGCCCTCGACTACTTCAAGGGTGGTCTCCATCGTTTTGGATTCTTCGACGGTGATGACGCCGTCTTTGCCGACTTTCTTCATCGCTTCGGCAATGATGTTGCCGACTTGCTTGTCGGTATTGGCACTAATGGTACCGACCTGTGCGATCATGTCGCCCTTCACCTCGCGGGAGAGCCTTTTGATCTCCCCCACGGCAACTTCCACGGCCTTATCGATGCCGCGTTTGAGCGCCATCGGGTTCGCGCCTGCGGCAACGGTTCGTACACCTTCACGGAAGATCGCTTGGGCTAGTACGGTCGCAGTGGTAGTGCCGTCGCCAGCCACATCCGAAGTCTTGGAGGCAACCTCACGCACCATCTGGGCACCCATGTTCTCGAGCGGGTCCTTCAGCTCGATCTCCTTTGCCACCGTCACGCCGTCTTTTGTGATGATAGGTGCCCCGAACTTCTTCTCGATCACCGCATTGCGCCCCTTTGGGCCAAGTGTGATCTTGACCGCGTCAGCCAGAATGTTGACGCCGCGCAAAATCGCCTGCCGTGAATTCTCACCAGTTACAATTTGTTTTGACATAAGACTTCACCCTCCCGAGTGATGGAGTACTTCTAGCCCGTCCGAAATCTTCGGTTCGGGTGAAACCTATCTCTTACCGGTTGCTGATTTGGCCATTCCGCTGATTTTCGCCAGGATTTCCTCCTCGCGGAAGATCAGGTACTCCTGGTCATCTATTTTGATGTCGCTGCCGTTGTATTTGCCGAATAAGATCCGGTCACCCACCTTCACGTCGAGGGGGATACGATGGCCCTTCTCCATCTTGCCCGCACCGACGGCGATCACTTCGCCCTCTTGCGGCTTTTCTTTCGCCGTATCGGGAATAATGATCCCACCCTTTGCGGTTTCTTTCTGTTCCAGTCTGCGTACCAGGACGCGGTCATGGAGAGGAGTGATATTTACAGTCATTTCTTTGACCTCCGTTAAATCCATTTCTAAATCTCAAACACTTAACCTATCGGGCCTCAGGCCGACATTACGGGTGAAAAGTCTCCCGGTTCTTCTGCCGCACGGATTCGAGATCATCCGCTTCCTTTCTCTTCCGGTCGGCTTCCTTTTCCGGGCGCTCCTGTTCCTCCAGTTTCACGGCTTGCGCAATGCCAAGCTCGGCCTCTGTATTAACTACCTTGGAGTAAATCACGAGCCCAAAACGGTCGGGGAACGAAGAGCGGACAAGCATGAGGAAATAGGGTGAATCTTGCCACGACGCGACAGAGCTTTGCTTTATGCTGTAGCCCGCGTTCAAAATAGAATCGACACTTGACTCAACACTTGTTGCTGGGCCGTATTTAGCCGAAAGGGACTTCACTATGTCTGCGGCGGTGAGCCCTTCCGTAGAGCTGTAATCGTAAGTCACAGTAATCTTATAGAGTTCACTGTTGAAGAAGGAGAAGAGAATCTGCTCAACACTATCAGGCCGGGAAGAAGTCCCAGAAGAGCTAGGTGGCCGCCAAGTAAGTTCCTGAATCAACACTGGTCGATCATGAATCACCTTCACGGCTGCCGACTTCTGATCGCTAAGCTTCAAAACGTTAGCCAGGCTCGTCCCGATTGAAAAACCCCGATACTTAGAAAAATCCTGCCCGTGAAGTAAGGAGGCCATGAAAAGCAAGGCGCTCAGGCAGAGAATCGAATTGCGCATCGTTTTCATTTTCATACCTCTCACAAAATCCCTAAGAACTTGAAAACAGAGCCGCGTATTGTTTTCTGGCCAGTGTTCCGTCACGTTCTTCCCCGCCGCCACTCGACCCGGATTCCGGCATTCTCAAAACGGAATTCTTTGCAGGGACCAAGCGGATCCCTTGTTGGATATGGCGAAAATGGGCCGTAACACTCATAAAAGGAATGCCCAGGAACCGTTTCGAAGCCACTTTCGTAATCTCCAGGGAATTAAACTTCTGTCCCTCCTGTTTCGCCAGGATCTGCTTGAGTGCCCTGCGCAGGGCTCCCAACTCCTCGCGACCAAGGGCGATTGCCCTGATCTCGTCGGCCAAATAGAAGAAGCACCATTTCAATTCCTCGATTTTTTGGCCAAGTCCGTAACCATCGAGACTCTTGACAACTCTCCAGCCAGGCAAGAAAGCTTCACTCTTTACCGCCAAGCCTGCTGGCAAGAGCGTGTTCTCCCGGATGAGGATGGTTCTAGATGTGTTGTTGGCTGGCACTTGTATTCTCCATGCCTACATAACGTTAGAGTTGACGCGAATAAAGCCTTCTGCCGTTCACGAAACCTACGAGTAGCGTCAGAAGTACGGCACCAATTATTGCGACTAGGTTTGTATAAACCGTTCCCCAATAGCCGGAAAATCCTGCGGAGCGCATGAGGAATCCGGCCCCCACGGCTCCGCCAATTCCTATCATGATGTCCATCAACGGGCCGTATCCATTGCCCTTAAGAATCTTTCCGGCTGACCAGCCGGCAACTAACCCGAAGATGATCCACGATAGAAAGTACATAGATTTCTCCGCTTAATTAATCCACGACTCACCTTCCGGAGAGTCGTTTGCTTGATCTCCCTTTTTCGACGAAGTCTTCCTGTGAACCAGCCTGCCCGATGAACTCACAAAGCTACAAACTAACGGTGTGGGTTCTTCCCCACACGGGCTTTTCATCCCGTACAACTCGCGGTCTGCTGTGCGAAGCAGGCCTTCCATCGTTTCTCCGTCCTGGGGATAGACAGCCACGCCGATGCTCGCGGAAAGCGCTGGCAGGAGACTATCCGTCACTAGCCGGCTACGAATTCGTGATGCGACGAGCCTTGCGCCCGCTGCCGTTGTCTCGGGCAAGATGACGGCAAACTCATCGCCACCGTAGCGCGCGGCCGTATCAATTTCCCGACAAAAAACGCGGAGTACATCAGCGAGTCGGCACAGTGCCTGGCTGCCAATCAAGTGGCCGTAGCGGTCGTTGATCTTCTTCAATTGATCCAGATCGAGCAGTAGAACAGCAAACGGTCGTCCGGTGCGCCCAGTGCGTTTGACCTCTGCATCGAGCGCTTCAACAAGCCGACGATAGTTGCCTAAACCAGTAAGCGGATCAGTCACGGCGAGAAGTTGAACCGCCTCTTCTGCGTGTTTGCGCTCAGTAAGGTCGAACGCAGAAACTAGACTGGCCATCATTCCATCAAATTCAATCATCGTTGTACTGATATCGAGCCATCGCTCGTCGCCACTCTTCGTTAGAATCTTGATCTCATTCTGGCGGGCGCCCCCATGTCGCGCTTCCCCTCGGTTTAAAACCAGTTCTCGACAATCAGGATGGACCAAATCCCAGAAATTCATGGACAAAAGCTCTTCTCGTGCATATCCGGTGATAGTCTCCGCGGCATGATTTACATAGTGCAGCCGCTTGCCCTGACTAATGAATATCGCGCACGCAACAGCTTCCGCTAAGGTGCGGAAGCTTGTGTCCCCGCATAGGAGCTCCTGCCGTAACAGCGCATAAGCGGCCCGTTCCCTGATTTTCGTAAGCATTGTAAATCTCACTGCTCTTACGTTTCCATTTTGCCGGACAATTTGAGGGGGCGGACTTAGCCTGCCCCCCCGAACGAAACGACCTACCGGCTTCAGACTGCTACGGCAGCGGCGATCTTGTGGAACGTCGAGTTAGCGACGTCATAGGTTTCAACCTGGGGATTTCCCTCAACTACCCTGGCGAGGATCTTCGTCGCTTCTGGGTAAGCTCCGCGGTTGTAAGCCTCGGCATTCTCCTTTTGGTCCCACAAACTAATGGCGAGCGCTTCCGTGCCGCTATGGCCAACGAACGTGATTTCGTCTTGGAATCCTTTCTGTTTCCGAAGCAGGGGGAGGATGTCCTTCTCCAGCCTCTGAGTAAACTCCGCAACACTATTGGGCTTCAAATGCATATAAACTTTGCGTGCAAACATAACACTCTCCTTGGTTCTCGATGCCAAAGGGGCGATTCAGATAACCATTATTGATTAATCTATTCTGGATACTCCCTTAGTATGTTAACTACTATAGGTTAATTAACTTGACCCGTCAAGTAGAATCTGAGATTATTTTCCCATAGTTAATCAACTATAGTTAACCCAGCGGGGTACCTATGGACGTCTGCCTAGCGATCAAACAGCGGCTCGAAAAATTGGGGCTCGAGCAGAGGGATCTGGCCGCCGCCGCCGAAGTTACGGAGTCCTATATTTCACAGCTGCTGACTCGGAAGAAATTGCCTCCCGCGCCTGGCCGAACAGACATTTACGACAAGATAGGGAAATTCTTGAAACTGCCGAGCGGCAAGCTCGCGAAGCTGGCTGAGCACCAGCGTAAGGAAGAATTGCGGAGAAACCTAGCGGACCCACCCAAGCCGTTGTTTAATGAAGTTCGAAAGCTGATTCTCCGCAAGTGCGCACCCGCCAAAGAAAAACAAATACGGATCATTTTTGAGAAACAGCCCTTCGGCGAACTCGAACGTCTCGTCACACAAAAGCTATTGGACGTGATCAAGAAGGTCGCCAAAGAAGAATTGAACAGTGAAAACTGGCTCCACTTGGTGGCTCGACTCGCCGGCCAAAGCTATGAACAAATGCGGGTCACCCTCCTTGAGTTCCTGGATACGGATGTCTTCAGCTTATCGCATGAAAACTGCGTTTCCTTCCTGGATCCACTGATTGAATCCTGGGACGTCGATCTAACGACCTTCGGTATGGAAATTGTGTTAAATCGGAGAATAGCCCCGGGGGATCCTAGGCGATTTGAGTTCGTCGAAACGGGGCCTGACCAACCAGTTGTAGAACCAGGGTTCAAAGAATTCCTTAATGATCGTTCACTCAGCGGGACTGCCACCAAGGAAGAAATAGAACTGCTCAGGAATCTAAGGTTCAACGGAAAACGCCCCACTTCAATCTATTATTACCGAGAATTGCAAAGCCTCAGGGACCCGCTCCATTTTCGCGCGGAAAATCGATCATTGGTGCAGAATGGAGGGCTGAAATGACCGTTGACATACAGAATGTGGGTTTCAAGTCGAAGGCACTGGTCCGAGAATAGCCGTGCAATGCTTGGACATATGGTGAGCAAACATCCAGTCATCATCCAAGGTGGAATGGGCGCAGGCGTATCATGTTGGCGACTCGCGCAGGCGGTATCTCGACTCGGTCAACTCGGGGTCGTTTCCGGTATTGCTCTGGATCTCGTCCTAGCCAGGCGGCTGCAGGACGGCGATCCCGGCGGGCATATGCGGCGTGGCCTTGATCGTTTTCCTTTCCCCAAAATGGCGGAGCGCATTTGGCAAAAGTATTACATACCGGGCGACAAGTCAGAAAACGAGCCCTACATGAGCCTGCCGCAGCATTCCCTTGAAAGTCCGCGCGAGCTGCTCGAGTTGTGCATTGTGGCCAACTTTGTCGAGGTAACTCTGGCCCGCGAAGGTCATGACCACCCCGTAGGTATCAACTACCTCGAGAAGATTCAGATTCCACACTTGCCTTCCCTTTACGGAGCCATGCTGGCCGGTGTCGCGTACGTACTGATGGGCGCGGGCATCCCCCTTAAAATTCCTGGTGTGCTCGACCGTCTGGCCAATCACGAGCCCGCCAGCTACGAGCTGCAGGTTACCGGCGCGCAGGATGACGATGACACCACGATCCACTTTGCGCCGCGGGATTTCATGGAGCGTGAGCTTCCTCCACTCCTGCGTCCCAATTTTCTTGCCATCGTCGCCTCCAACACGCTTGCCGTAACTTTGCGCAAAAAGGCCAACGGCAGGGTCGACGGATTCGTGGTCGAAGGGCCCACGGCTGGTGGACACAATGCGCCACCCCGCGGGAAACTGCAGCTCGACCTAGCGGGTGAACCGATCTATGGGGAACGCGACATCGTAGACCTGGAAAAGATGCGCGAACTGGGTCTGCCGTTCTGGCTCGCCGGAGGCTATGGCACTGCCGAACGGCTCCGCGGAGCCCTGGCTGCCGGCGCAACCGGCGTGCAAGTCGGAACCGCCTTCGCCTTCTGCGAAGAGTCAGGCTTGAGGGACGATTACAAGCAGGCGCTCTTGAAGAAAGCGAGCTCCGGGGAGGCCAAGGTTTTCACCGATCCTTTGGCTTCGCCGACAGGTTACCCATTCAAAACCGCCCAGTTAGAAGACACGCTGTCGGAGCGCGAAGTCTATCTTGCCAGACCTCGCGTCTGCGATCTCGGCTATCTCCGCGAGGCTTACAGGACTCCCGCGGGCACGATTGATTATCGCTGCGCGGCAGAGCCCCTGACCGTGTACCTGTCCAAGGGTGGACGGGAAGAGAAGACTCTGGGGCGAAAATGCCTCTGCAACGCTTTGTTGGCGAACATCGGACATCCTCAGGTACGCGCCGGCAAATTCGTCGAGAGAGGCCTGGTCACCTCCGGAGATGACCTGAGCGAAATTCCATCCTTCCTCCCGCCAAACAGGCCGGTTTACAACGCCGCTGATGTGATTGCAAAACTGCTCAACGCGTGATCCTGCGCGCGATGTAGTTGTTAGAATTGCTTTCTCGCTCAGAAGATCTCTACCGAGAAACCAATTGCTCCGCCGGTGCCCCCTAGCGTCGATTGTTTCTCTTCCCCGATTCGGTTAGTGTACCGTGCAGACACTGGATGGGCCCGCCGGGTTCACCGATCTTCCGCACATTGGCAGCCATTTCACAATTCAGTTTCGTAATGCCAAGGAACAGCCCAGCTTGCTAATGCTTCATTTCCCATCTTTGTGCTTGACCATCCACATTCCTTCACTCAGTGAAGTGGCAGAACGTGTTTCTCAGCTTCCTCTAATGTGCCCGGTTTTGGCGTGTGTGACCAAGCCGTGATTGGTTTATGACATTTCTCACAGCGGAACAGAAAAAGGAACAAGGTTTCATTCACAGTGGCTTTGGACATGACTGGATGACACGCCGGGAATAGAGAATGGGAAAGTGTGTTGCGGCCTGGAACCAGCGTATAGGAAGGTAATCAGGTCGGCGCGGCTACGGATTGCAAATGTGGTTCATTTTCTTGACGAAGTGTTGGCATAGCAGCGCATCGCTGCGATTACGGAGAACACGGAGATACGCAGCGAATGCTTTTCGAAGCGTGGCGTGAAATAGCTTTCGATTGATAATTAACCCTTTGCCATCAGGAGTGGGAGCCACGAGCGGCCCGACACGCCGAACTTTTGAACTTGCTTTGATTTCGGCCTGATGAAGAATGCCGCACCGGAAGTGGCAGTAGAACTTGGCCGCACTGGTTTTGGTGAAGTACGAAGAAAAAGGGGCTGTTGTTAAGAAGTTTACAAAGTACTGCTCCCCTTTCCGGCGCGGGGTTTCGTCAACGCCTTCTTTGAATTGCTGCAATGTCTCAATCAGAAGACAGTCCAGTGCGAGCACAGCAAATCCGGCGAAATCTTGCTGGTCAATCGCTTCGGCTGCATCGAAAAATCTGGCGTTTAGGCGGTCTTCCAGAACACGAACTGCGGTTCGCCAATCGGATGGAGTAGAGAGATTGAGTATCTTCCAGTTGCTGACGCTGTAGCGCGGCGAGATGTACATAAGAGACCTTTACGTTGTTCACGCTGGCGGAAAGACCTGACCCAATATACATCCCTCCAGCTTTCTGATTCTATCCTCACTCGGCCCGCCCGCCTTGCACTCTTAGGCCGCTACAAAACTCCAAGAATCCAACCCTCAACTTCGGCCGTCTTGCGCTCGCCCGGTTCAATCTCGAGGCATTTCCATCTGGAGATTGCGACAGCAGAAATGTCTGAAAGTACTGCAAACCTTCCGCCCACCAGAGTTTCGACTCGCCTACCCTGCTTACGGACGATGGGTGATTGTGGAGTTGACCCGCGAGACTGGTATTCTAAGCGAATGAGACTGACCAAGCGGGAAACGGCAATCCTCCATAAGGTGCTGGCACAGGTAACGCCGGAGCGATGTCGATGCTACGTGAACGCCCAGCGTGCTTCGCTTTACAGCGAAGGCAAGATGCTTTACCACGAGGGCACGTTCGGCGGGCGGCTTGCCCACGCATGGAACAGCATCAACGGCAAAATAATCGACATTTCGAGCCGCAATGCAATCGTCGTGTCCCAAAATGCTTACTATCTGTTCATGAGTCACGGGATTTACGCGTGCGAAGAAGTGGTGCGCAATTCAGTTTTCAAAAATCACGGGGTATGGAACTGGATAGGAGAGCCGATTGGCGCTGTCTTGAAGCCTGTTGACGAGCGCGGCGGCGGCGGACGAGTAAAGTTCCGCCGCGACGCCGAAGGAAAAGCCCCGCAGCGGAAACCCGCGTCAGGCATCCGAATAGCCAGCCACGGTGACAGTGACGGAACGCAGAGGGTGCGCCAAATCAAGAAACGCAGTTAGCGCAAGCACCGCCGTTCTGTTAGCCGTTGCCAGCGAGGGTTGCCGGAGCGGGCGGCGCCGGTATGACCCGCTCACTCACTGCTTCTTATCCAGATATTTGCCGGGAACATTATCCTGCGGCACCTCATGTGAGCGAACTTCCCCCTCGTCAGCATCGCCGGCGTCCTCCACGCCCTTCACCACATCGGCCTCGAACGCATTTCCTTGCTCGAGCAGCTCGTCCACACTCTCCGAATCCGCACCTTGGACGTTGGACAATCCCTGCAAATCTCCCGATTGTTCGCCCGACCGCGATCCCAGTCGCTCCAATGCGAATGCCGTCGTATCCACGCTTTGGCTTTTCCCCCGAACCTGTTTCTTAATTGCGTCCGCCGTTTTCCCGCTGACCTTCGCTTTTACCCCAGCCTTATTCGGACCTGCCTTCTTCTTGGGAGTTACCCTCTTTTTTGCTAGCCTTTTCATTGGGGCCACCTTCTTGCCCACAGTTCTCTGCGACTTCGATTGCTTCTTCTTTGTTTTCTTCTTGGCAACCATACGTGCAGTCTACCACCGTGGGTGATTCCTCGTGTCTAGGAATGAGGCCTCGGAGGAATGTCGCGTTGACATCCTCCTCTCCGTAAACGGAGAGGATTCTTACGGAGCTTCGCTGGTTTTGCGAAGTCTCTTCGGAGGGTTCCTCCCACAACCGCCTTACCTCAGCGGAGGACGACGAAGAGGCTTAACTTTTGGGCTGCCCGCCCATAGGTCTTTAGATGAAGGGAATATACGTCGTGGAGAAAGAAGAAACAACAGTGGCTGACCCCGACCTGAAGTTCGGGGCTTGCGCCACCTATCCGCAGGTCAGTTGGAAGTCTTAGTAGCGCGTGCGGGGAACCATGCCCATTGGCTCCAACACCAATGCGAGTGCACTCTACAACCTACCGTTGAGAGACCTTCCCACACTTGCCGGGTTGGCCGACAATACTTCCATAACTCTGGCCAAGCCCCGTTCAGGTCGTCTTGGGTTGCCAGTTCGTTCACCTGCGGCTACGCGAGCACCAGCTCATTTCTGGGCCAACAGGGAGCGTGCGTCTCGAAGTTCGGGCCGGTCTCCATCGGCATGCTGGCAGATGGCCAGGAGCTTGGCATAGTATGTTTTCGTCTTCTCTTGATCGCCCGAAAGCTTGGCCGCACGCGCGGCGCCGGATAAGGCGTTGAAACGATTTGGCGCCGTGCGCAGCGTGGCTTCGAACTCAATCATCGCTTGCGCAGGCTGCTTCAGTTCCAGCAACATCTCCCCAAGCAGTTCGCGAGCTGGCAGGATGACTCCTGGGGTGACGTTGTTCTTGTCGGTCCGGTCCTCATGCTCAGCGGCAAAACGCATCTGGGTGAGAGCGTTTTCGGGATTGCCCTTGGCCAGCGTGATCCATGCGGTGGCGGTCTGGCGTTGGATATCCACCTGGTCGGCCCAATAACTGTCGTTGACTTGCGTAAGCGTGTCACGCAGGGATGCGAGCTGCTGTACCTCTTTTTCGGCAACATCGATTTGCCCCGTATGTGAGGCGCCGAGGGCTCGCGCGAAATGCAGGTTCGCTTCCGTCCACGCTGCCTTTCCGCCGGGAAAAGTATTCGGCGGTATCAGGAGCGCGGCGGCTTCTGCCCAGCGATGCCGCTCCACAGCGTAGCGCGCAGGCGAAGCGCCCATGGCGTACAGCCAGTTCATGTATTGAGGGTCATCGGAGCGCCCTGGCGCCGGGGATGCGAGCGCCTTTTTCGCCTCGCGATCCTGTGCGCCCTGGAGATAGGCATAGATCAGGTAGTCCTTCGCGTGGAGCTCGTTACCCGGCGCGTTGTTTTTTTGGGCTGAAGCTGCCGAGGCCAGGTTGGAATCGATAGATTCTTGCCACAATCCGAGCCGCGTGAAGATGTGAGACGGCATGTGGAGCGCGTGCGGTGAGTCTGGCGCAATCTGGGCGTAACGTCGCGCCGCGTCCAAAGCCCTGTCAGCCAGCGGTGGATAATCGTAGGCATGAATGATGTAGTGAGCTATGCCGGGGTGTTCTGGTTGTTCTGCAAATAGTGGCTCAAGGATCGCGCCAGCCTTTTTCTGATTCACATACGTTTTGTCGGTTGGCGGTGCGGTGGCGAGCAGTGCCAGAGCATAAAAAATCGCGGCCTCGTGGTCGTCAGGGTAGCGCGCTTGCAGCTGGTCCATGGCCTTTTCGTAAGCCAAGGCGCGAGTGCGGTAGTCGAGTTGGTCGGCGTCCTTGTAGAACGTCTCGATCGCCGCAATATAGTCGCGTTCGCGCTGTGTCTTGGCACCAGCTAACTTTGCTTTTTCTACCGCGGCA
>Ga0181532_10004311_pt1 | contig 12509 bp, 8 predicted proteins | sample PEATcosm2014_Bin_33_FD_119768 | JGI IMG/M metagenome (GOLD analysis project Ga0181532, IMG submission 119768) | Peatland microbial communities from MTU Mesocosm Facility, Houghton, MI, USA - PEATcosm2014_Bin11_30_metaG | ecosystem: Environmental > Terrestrial > Soil > Wetlands > Peat | place...
CACGAAGAATCGCCATGTGCCGGAAAGACTGTGGTCCAGACGAAGGCTGGTATTGAAATCATTATAGACATTCGGCTTGGCCCACGGCTGATACCCGAGCATCACGTCGGGCGAAACATCCACGGGGACTGTGGTTCCTCCGAGAAGCTGATATCCTCCGACCGATCGCTGCACCAGATGCTGGTACTCGAAATCACCTTTCAAATAGGTACTGGGATTGATTTTCCAATCTGCAGAAAGGGCGCCGAACTCTCGCGTTCCATCCGCACCATGCACGTAGGAATGAATGCTTTCGCCGGCGAGGTTGGTGCGAATGCCGAACTGCTGCTGCGCACCTAAAAACCCGCCCAGATCGACACCTGCATAAAAAGAACCGCGCTGGTCGGTGGCGACGTTCAGCGTGCGAACACCGGCGGGACGTTTGGTCACGTAGTTCACCAGTCCTCCGCCAGAAGCCACTCCCACCTCGTCTGAATCCACGCCATGCAAAAATTCGACTGTTTCTTTGTTCTCTAGAGCCACGATCTGCTCTCCGGCGCTGGTTAACCCGTTGATCTTGAATCCGGAGCCAAGGTCCAGAGTGTACCCGCGAATCATGAAATCTTCATACCAGCCTATGGGTGCATAGTCTTCGCCGACCGAAGCGTCATTCTGTGCGACCTCGGTAAGCAGACGCGACTGCTGGTCATCCAGGACGCCTCGTGTCACTACCAGCGCCGCCAGGGGCAAATCCTGAATCGGTTGATTGGTGAGATTGCCAAGTGAAAAGGAGGTGGGCTTATACTCGTCCGCCGCCGCGGCATTCACAACCACCACCTTGTGCGCTGATTCAACGGTAAGTTTGACCGGCAAATTGTACGTTGACCCGATGGCCACGTTAACCTTGTTCACGCGAAATACCTGGAAGCCAGTGGCCGAGACTTCCACGGTGTAGAAGCCTGCAGGAAGGTTTTGAAATTGAAACTCGCCGGAAGAACCAGAGGTGGTCATCCAGGATTGACTGGTAGTCTCGTGGGCAACTTTCACCCGAGCGTCGACGATCACGCCTCCGCTGGCGTCGGTGACAACGCCAGAAATCGACCCCTTCCTATCTTGCCCTTGAGCAAGCACATCCTGCGGACAGCCAACCGTCATCCACAGAACTAAAATTGCGAAGAATATTTGGCCGAGACGCATAACCGAGTCCCCTCCCAGTATAATGAACAATGGGAATTTGTGTTCGCAACGCAGGCCCGACAGTTGGTTCAGCGGATTCCCTCTCCAGCGCGAGCCAGCATTATTGCCGGTAGCGAGCTGTCAACCGTAATGCTGTACCTATTGAAAGGGAGCCTTGCCTCACTGCACTTACGTGTATAGAAAAGGATAGGGTTAACACCGTTCCCGTTACAAGAACGGCACACCTGTCCTTCCCCGCATCCCAAACGCTCTCTTCCCTGCCCCATACTGCTGATTACAGGGATATTACCCCGGTCCCGCAACTTCCCCCTTCTTCACGGGTTTCTTCAACTAGCGGGTGCCCAGCTCAGGGTCAAGTGGTTGACGGCCAAGAACGCAAGTTTCCGTGCAGTTCACAGTACAAGGGGACTTAACTATGATTCGCCTCGAAAGAATTGCAATTCTGCTTTTATTCTTTGGTCTTGCCACTTTGGCGATGCCCTCCAATTCGCCCGCGCAGATCGCCGTGGGTGTGTCCATTCATATCGGGCCCCCGGTAATGCCGGTCTATGCCCAACCGATCTGCCCTGCTCCCGGTTACCTCTGGACGCCAGGCTATTGGGCTTATGGACCGGACGGCTATTTCTGGGTGCCGGGAACTTGGGTGCTGGCTCCCACGCCGGGCTACCTATGGACGCCAGGCTATTGGGGCTGGGGCGGCGGCGGATACTTTTGGCATACCGGATACTGGGGTCCCCACGTCGGATTCTATGGTGGCATAAACTACGGTTTCGGCTACGGGGGGGTTGGCTTCGTCGGCGGCACATGGCACGGCGGGGTATTCGCTTACAACACCGCGGTGACCAATGTGAACACGACCGTGATTCACAACACGTATGTGAACAACACGGTGGTCAACAACACCACTGTGAACAACCACGTCAGCTATAACGGCGGCACGGGCGGCATCACCGCGCAGCCGACCGCTGCGGAACAGGCAGCTGCGAACGAGCACCACATTCAACCGACGGCTGTACAAACACAACACGAGCAAGCGGCAAGCAGCAATCGCAGCCTGTTGGCCTCCGTCAATCACGGACAACCAGCCGTGGCCGCAACGGCAAAACCCGGTGTGTTCAAGGGCGAAGGCGTCGTGGCAGCTCGCCCGGCAAACTCCAGCGCGAACGTGAATGGTAATCACCCGACTGCAAATAACGCTTCGCAAATGGACCGTCCGCCCAGCGCCCGGACCAACGGTACCAACAGTTCGCCACAGAATTCTCCGAACCGGCCGAGCACAGTGTCGCAAACGCAAACTTCGCCTTCTAACACAAACCAGTCAAGTACGAAACAAACGGACACTGCGAAAGCGAACACGTCCGGCACAAACAACAACCATGCCAATTCGTCTAAGCCTGCGAAGCAAACGCATGAGAGCAAACCGACCGAGCACGAATCGCACAAGGGCGGCGGCGGCCGCGGCCGTTAATCAGTCAGCAACTCTCGACTGGAACGGAAGGCCAGGGTGCGAGCCCTGGCCTTTCTTTCTTGCACATGAGTCTTAAGCTCCCGCCCACATCGTCCCACTCCATTGGAGCGCCGCACCATTCCTGTGATAGAAAGGCGGTATGCTCACACCCTGGTTCGGCGAGTTCATGGGCACTCTCGTTCTCATTCTGCTCGGCGATGGCGTGGTGGCAGGTGTGCTCCTGAAAAAATCCAAATCGGAAAATTCCGGCTGGATGGTCATCACCGCCGGTTGGGCATTCGCGGTGATGTGCGGGGTGTTTACTGCTATTGCGTGTGGAAGCCCGGAGGCGCACATAAACCCTGCAGTGACGCTTGCGATCGCTGTCAAAACCGGCCATTACTCGCGGGTGTTCCCTTTCTTCGCCGCGCAGACCTTGGGCGCCATCGCGGGCGCTGCCCTCGTGTGGGTTCATTATCTGCCTCACTGGCGGGAAACCCCGGAACCGACAACAAAGCTGGCCGTGTTCAGCACCGCACCGGCAATTCGCAATTCCATCTCAAATTTCGTAAGCGAAGTCGTCGGCACTTTCGTCCTGGTGTTCGTCGTCAGCGCCATTTTCTCTAAAGGTGTGGCGGCCGCTGGGCCTGCGGCCGGCCTGGGACCGTTCCTCGTCGGCAGCCTCGTCTGGGGCATTGGGCTTTCTCTCGGAGGCACCACCGGCTACGCCATCAATCCCGCGCGCGATCTTGGCCCGCGAATCGCTCACGCAATACTTCCCATCAGCGGGAAGGGGGGATCCGATTGGAGCTACAGCTACATTCCCGTTTTCGGTCCGCTTGTCGGCGGCGCTCTCGCCGGCTTGCTGGTCAAATTCCTCGCGTTTTAAGGAGCGATCATGCCTGCCTATCTAGGTGCGCTCGACCAGGGCACCACCAGTACGCGCTTCATCATCTTTGATCGCGCCGGCCGCATCGTCGCCTACGCTCAGGAGGAGCACGAACAGATTTATCCCTCACCGGGTTGGGTCGAGCACGATCCGGACGAAATTTGGCGTCGCACTCAGGATGTGATCCGCCGCGCCATGGAGCAAAAAATAGTTCAACCGAAGGATCTCGCAGCGATCGGCATCACCAACCAGCGCGAGACTGTCATCTTGTGGGACAGAAAAACCGGGCAGGCTCTGTGCAACGCCATCGTCTGGCAAGACACCCGTGTCGAAGGCATGGTGGCCGATTTTGCCAAGCAAGGCGGCATCAATCGCTTCCGTGCGAAAACGGGCTTGCCACTTTCCACCTATTTCAGCGCTTTGAAGGTTCGTTGGATCCTCGAAAATGTGCGCGACGCGCGAAAGCAGTCTGCGGCGGGAGAAATCCTTTGTGGTACCGTGGATACTTACCTTCTTTGGCGCTTGACCGGCGGCAGCAACGGCGGAGTTCATCTTACCGATGTCACCAATGCGAGTCGGACACAGCTGATGAATCTCGCTACCCTTGACTGGGATGCGGAAATCCTGGCTGCTTTTGATGTTCCTCGAAACATCCTGCCCCGCATCGCATCGAGCAGCGAAATTTACGGTGAAGCCACTCTCGATTCCATCTCGGGCGTGAAAATCGCAGGAGTTCTTGGGGACCAGCAGGCCGCACTGTTCGGCCAAACCTGCTTCCAACCCGGTGAGGCCAAGAACACCTACGGGACTGGTTGTTTTCTACTGATGAATACTGGCGAACGCGCCGTGGCCTCCACCTGCGGACTGCTCACCACGGTCGGCTACAAGCTGGGCGATAAAAAAACCGTATATGCGCTCGAGGGCAGCATTGCCATCACCGGAGCTCTGGTCCAATGGCTGCGCGACAACATTGGACTCATTCAGAAAAGCGCGGACATTGAGAACCTGGCGCGTTCGGTCAGGGACAATGGCGGAGTCTACTTCGTTCCGGCATTCTCCGGCTTGTACGCGCCCTACTGGCGCAGCGACGCACGTGGTGTCATTGTCGGCCTGACACGCTTTGCCAGCAAGGGCCATCTGGCGCGCGCGGTGCTCGAAGCCACGGCCTACCAAACTCGCGAAGTTCTGGAGGCCATGGAAAAGGACTCGGAGATTCACCTGTTTTCCCTGCGCACCGACGGGGGCATGGTCGAGAACGATTTCCTGATGCAATTCCAGGCGGACCTCTTGAATATCCCCGTTTTACGGCCAGTCATAAAGGAGACCACGGCGCTTGGTGCAGCTTATGCCGCGGGGTTGGGCGTGGGCTACTACTCCGATCTTCATGATTTGCGCCAGAATTGGGCCGTGGATCAAACCTGGGAACCGCACATGGAGGAAGCTCAGCGCGACAACTACTACCGCCAATGGAAAAAGGCTGTTATTCGCTCCTTTGATTGGGTGGATCAAGCCGGTGGATAGGTACCGCCGGGCCCTTGGTTTGCGTCACTTACGCGGAGACTCTCATGACTAAAAAAGTGAAATGGGGAATTCTCAGCACGGCTTCGATCGCGCAACGCCGGGTGCTCCCGGCCATGATGAACTGCCAACAAACCGAGGTTGCAGCCATTGCCTCCCGCTCAGTCGAGAAAGCGAAGACCGTCGCCGCTAACTTTTCTATTCCGAAGGTGTATGGCTCCTACGAGGAACTCTTCTCCGACCCAGAAATTGAAGCCATTTATAATCCGCTGCCCAATCATTTACATGTGGAATGGTCCATCCGCGCCGCCAGCCGCGGCAAACATGTTCTTTGCGAAAAGCCGTTGAGCCAAAGCGTGGCGGAAGTCCGGCGCCTTCTTCAGGCCCGCGACGAGTACCACGTCAAAATCGGCGAAGCGTTCATGGTCCGTACGCATCCCCAGTGGCTGCGCACGGCGGAACTGGTGTTCTCCGGGCGAATCGGCAAGCTGCGCTCGGCCATAGGCTATTTCAGTTACTTCAATGTCGATCCGGGCAACACCCGCAACGTTCTGGACTACGCCGGCGGCGCGCTTATGGATATTGGCTGCTATCCCATCAAGACTTCCCGCCTCGTTTTTGGCGAGGAACCCGTTCGCGTCATCTGCGTCCTGGAGCGCGACCCTAGTTTCAAGACCGACCGGCTCACTTCTGCCATTCTCGAATTTCCCAGGGGCCAGTCGATATTCACGGTGTCTTCGCAGGCTGTGTACTACCAGAAAATGCAGTTCATTGGCACCACGGGCCGAATCGACGTGGAAATTCCTTTTAATGCACCGACCGACAAACCATCGCGCATCTTCGTCGACGATGGCAGGGATCTTTATGCCGGTGCCAGTGCGGTGGTGGAATCCTTCCCCATCTGCAACCAATTCACCATTCAGGCGGACCTTTTCTCCGCCGCAATCCGCGAGGACACCGAAGTTCCCAATCCTCTCGAGGATTCCATCTGCAACGCGGCCGTCATTGAAGCCTTGTTCCGGTCCGCTGAATCAGGCAAATGGGAAACTCCAGAACGCTTGTAAGCGGGCAAGTCAAAAACAAGAAGGGCACCCCAATCCGCTCGGAGCGCCCTTCTGCCAGTAACTGGTTCAACCCGCGCTACTCCGTTTCCATTAGTCGTAGTATTCCTGGCCGAGGTGGGTGATCAAGTCCTCGCCCTGCATCCAGCGCAAGGTGTTCTTCAACTTCATCAGCTGAATGAACAGATCGTGTTCCGGATAGAGCTTCGGAGCTGTCATCGGCGACTTGAAGTAGAAGCTTAGCCACTCCTGGATGCCGCGCATTGCCGCCCGTTGCGCCAAATCCAGGAACAGCACCAGGTCCAGCACAATCGGCGCCGCCAGAATTGAATCGCGGCACAGGAAGTCCACCTTGATCTGCATCGGATAGCCCAGCCATCCGAAGATGTCGATGTTGTCCCAGCCTTCCTTGTTGTCGCCCCGCGGCGGGTAGTAGTTGATGCGTACCTTATGATGAATCGTTTTGTACAACTCCGGATACAAGTGCGGCTGCAAAATAAATTCCAGGGCGCCAAGTTTAGATTCTTCCTTAGTCTTGAACGATCCGGGATCTTCCAGCACTTCCCCGTCACGGTTTCCCAAGATGTTCGTTGAGAACCAGCCATTCAGCCCGAGCATGCGCGCCTTGAAGGCCGGAGCAAGCACAGTCTTCAGGAGCGTCTGGCCGGTCTTGAAGTCCTTTCCGGCGATGGGAACCCCATGCTTGTGAGCAAGTTCCTGCATCGCAGGAATGTCCACTGAAAGATTCGGTGCCCCATTGCCATAAGCGATCCCACTCGTAATCGCGGCCCAGGCGTAAAGCATCGAAGGCGCGATCGCCGGGTGGTTCTTCTTCATCGCCTGCTCGAATTTTTCGGCCGTGCTGTGGACATCATGCGGCTTGAGGAAGACTTCCGTGGACCCGCACCATAGCATTACCAGCCGGGAGCAGCGGTGCTTCTTTTTGAAATTGGCGATGTCTCTTTTGATTTGCAGGGCAATGTCGTACTTGGTTTTGCCCTTCTTAACGTGTGTACCATTGAGCATTTTTACATACTCATGGTCAAATGCCGCGCGCATCGGCTTGATCTTAGACAGGAAGGATTTCACCGCCGCCAGGTGGTGTGGATCGAGCACTCCGGCATTCGCCGCCGCTTCATAAGCGCTATCGGGGAAAATGTCCCAACCCCCGAAAACCACGTCTTCCAACCTCGCCAGCGGTACAAAGTCCCTGATCTTCGGGGAACGTCCGTCCGTCCGCTTTCCTAGGCGAATTGTGCCCAACTGGGTCAAAGATCCGACCGGCACCGCCTTCTTCTTGCGGACCAACTCTACTCCCGCCATGAATGTCGTCGCGACCGCTCCCATTCCCGGCAACAGCACTCCCAGCTTTCCCTTTGGCGGAGCAATACTGTTTGGCTTGTCCATGAAATTCCTCAGCTTTTCAATTGGTGGCACTACACAGGGCACAGCAGTTGATTGCGGACGCTGTAGCCCAAACAGTTAATTTTGGAGGAAGTGCAACCGATATGCAAACGAAAACCGTATCTTCTCGCGAAACGGTCTCGCCATTACTTCGTACCCTTCACCGGCCCTGCCATATCCATTTCGACGTTGACGACTGGCTGCACCTTCAGCAGCCAGTTACTGGGATCCTTGATTCCCCAATTAATGTAGGGCACTTCGAACTTCGCCGTTCCCTTCCAGCGGTCGGCCGCCAGTTCCGCGTGGACCGCCGCTACCAGTTCGTGCTCTTGCCCATGCAGCAGGATCACACCGTGCACTTTTATATCCGATGCCCCGTTCCGCGACACTTTGCCCTCGATCTGTTGCGGCCGAAAAATGGCATCCGGATACTTCGCCGTCTCCAGGATCTCTTTGTGCATCCGCTCATCGCGCGAACTGTTTCCGGAATCGCCGCTCGTGGCAAAGACCACTACTTCACCGTCAGCTCTTCCGCTCTCCGGATCGAAGCGTACGTTCCCGCGCTTCGGCGCGAATGTTCCGTGTACCGTGTGCAGCGTAGTGTCCACCCTGTAATGAACCTTGCTCTCGGCCGGATCCAATTCCAGCACGACTTCCCGGTCCGTTGGCACAACCCCCTGCGGCCTAGGGGGTCCCACGCTTGCACTCAAAAAGACAGCAATTCCCAAGATTCCAACAGCCGCACTCAGCACTGATTTCCAGTTCGTCGCCCGCATCCGTTGTTTCCCTCTTTCATCCCGCCAAAAATTGCCAGCCGAGTTGCGCGCCTGTAAGCACGGAAGCTCCCGGCGTGGCTTGCCCCACATGTATGGCCAGTACTCGATCGAACAATCTAGGATTGCGACGCATCGCGCGCAGAGCGCGAGCGCGCATCTCCGAGTTTCGCCCCAATTCGAGCATCAACTTGCCCATCCACATCGGCCGACGTGCCAGTTTCCTATGCACACGCTCATACTTCCGAAGATTGCCGAGTTCCATTGCGTCTGCCAGGGCGACCGCTTGGCGGAACGCCAATCGCAATCCCTCGCCGGTGATCGCGTCCACTCCACCCGAAGCATCACCCACCAGCGCCACGTTTCCACGGTAGACTCGGGCGAGGGACTGCATCACCGTAATCGCGCCGCGTTCGCGGCTGCACAGTTCCGCGCCTATCAGCCGTTCGTGTAGTTCTGGCAAGGCTTGCAGCATGCGCTCAAAATTCGCATCCTCCGCGGTCTCACCTGTCACAACAATACAAACTTCGTCAGAGGAAATGGGCGTTACGTAGGCCTGTGCGCGATCGCTCCAATAAATCTCCACGAATTCTGACCATGGACGCACCCGATAGTGCCGCCGGCTGGCCACCCGCTGGCTGAAATGCAATGCGGCACCCAGTTCGCTCCAACGACGCACTCGCGAATTACTACCGTCTGCACCGATGATCCACCGGGCCCGCATCGTCCCGGTGGACAATCGCACTCCTTCACGGGCAATCCCCGTCACCTGGGCTTTCCAGAGCAGTTTCACTCCGCACTTCTCGGCGTCCTGGATCAATACTTCATGCAGCAACGTCCGCCGAACTCCAATTCCCCACCCCTTCGGAAAATCGGCAGCTACTTGGGCGTACCCTTCTATGAATTGAAGTCCGCGAAAGCGATACCCGGCCCCTGCCGGCAGCTCGACGCCTAAATCTCGGAGCGCCGTCTGCGTTTCCGGCATCAGGCCTTCGCCGCACGCTTTGTCTATCGGAGGCTCTGCGCCATCTGCCACAACCACAGAAAGTCCCTTGTGACTCGCGGCAATTGCCGCAGCCAGTCCCGCTGGCCCTCCTCCCACAACAAACACGTCTACCACCCCCGTTGGGATCACCACCCGCTCCACCTTTCTTGCCCTCATTCTCTCAGACCAGGGTCTAAATATTCACTGCGCGCTTCGCCAGCCCCAATGCTTCCGTCCAAAACGAAGCCGAGGTATCTGCAAGCCCGACCACGCTTTGAATCGCCTCAACAAATTCATCCAGTTGCTCTTCGCTGACGACCAGTGGTGGGGCCGCCTTTAGCACCATGAAATTGTTTCCGCAAATCTGGGTGAGGATATTTTTCTCGCGGAACATCCGCATCACGATCACCTGCCCGAACATGGCTGGGTGGATCCGATGGAAGGTCTCATATAACGCGCGCAACGCCAACTTTTGAGGTGCCTGAAATTCGATACCGCTCAGCAGTCCCAGCCCGCGCACTTCCTTTACAATTTCGAACGGCTTCAGCGCCTGCTGCAGTTTCCATCGGAATTTCTCGCCTAGTTGTTTGGCCTGCGGTCCCAAATTCTCGCGCTCCAGCACATCCAGCGTCGCCAGCCCAGCCCTCATCGACAAGCTGTTCTCACTGAATGTAGAAGTGTGAACGATCGATCGTTTTAGCGAGGAATAGACAGAGCGATAGACCTTGTCAGTCATCAATACCGCGCTGACCGGCATCAACCCGCCGCTCAGTGCTTTCGCCAGCACTACGATGTCTGGCTGCAAGCCGAACTGATGACCCGCCAGAAATGTCCCCGTCCGATACATCCCGGTCTGTACTTCATCCAGAATGAACAGGGTGCCGTGGGCCCGGCAGAGTTCCTGCGCCGCCTGCAAATAACCCTTGGATGGGACCCGGATCCCAGCTTCCGCCTGAACCGGTTCCACGATAAATGCTGCGCAACGATCGTTGGCCAGTGCTTTCTCCAATGCCGCAACGTCGCCAAAGGGAACTCCGAGGGTGTCCCCGAGCAACGGCCCGAATCCATCGCGCCAGAATGTGTCATTCATCAACGACAGAGCACCCACGGTCAGTCCGTGAAAGCTGCTCTTGGCATAGACACTTCCTGCCCGGCCAGTCGTCGCTCGCGCAAATTTGATTGCGGCTTCAACACCCTCGCTTCCACTGCTGCCGAAATATACTTTCTTTAAGCCGCCGCCGGCTAACCGGCATAGTCGTTCCGCCAATTCTCCTGCAAGGGCGGGCACGTGGCTCTGCAGCATCGCTGGGCCGCCCTTGTCCAACTCGTCTTTCAATGCCTCCACGATGTAAGGATGATTGTGTCCGGTGTTATGCACGCAATACCCGGAGAGGTAGTCCAGGATGCGGCGTCCGTCCTTGGTAAACAGCTCACAGCCAGAACAGCGCTGGTACTCCACATTCATATCCAGTAGATTAAGCAGCGCCACCCATTGCGGATTCACGAATTCCTGGTAAGCTCTGCCGCCCACAGACTCTGAAACAAATGTTGCGGTCTTCGTCGCCATATTCATCAATGGATGCACTCCCTCGCCAATGAGATGCTTTTCGCTTCAAGCAATTATGAGATTGAATAACGACTCGCTTGCGGGAGAAGCGCTGGCTATCCCGGGCAATCATTCTACCCCTTATGCTTCGCGATCGGCTCGATTGCTTCATAACCGCATCTTATTTTCAGATGCGCTTCTATTAATTTGACTGATTCCCTTTTCTATCCCATTCTAGTACTTTGGCTGGGGGTAGGGGTGTGGTCCGGCTTCTCGCACTCGCGGCCAATGTATGATATTCGATTTGTGATCGATGTCCGGAGGAGCTTTTCTGTGACCGACAGTTCTCTGAAACCCCGCAGTTCCGCCCTCACCGACGGCGCACACCGCGCTCCCGCCCGTGCCATGCTCCGCGCCGTTGGCCTCAAAGATGAAGACTTCAACAAGCCGCTGATCGGCATCGCCAATACTTGGATTGAGATCGGTCCGTGCAATTACCATCTGCGCGAACTGGCGGTGCACGTCCGCGACGGCATCAAGGCCGCGGGCGGCACTCCCCTGGAATTCAACACCGTTTCTATCTCCGACGGGATCACGATGGGTACGGAAGGCATGCGCGCCTCGCTCATCAGCCGCGAAGTCATTGCCGATTCCATCGAACTTGTCGCTCGTGGAAATCTTTTGGATGGCCTGATCGTACTCGTTGGCTGCGATAAGACAATCCCCGGCGGGGCCATGGCGCTCGCCCGCCTCAACATCCCCGGCCTGATTCTCTATGGCGGTTCCATCGCGCCGGGCCACTTTGAGGGCCATTCCATCACCATTCAGGACGTCTTTGAAGCTGTCGGTGCTCATGCTCGAGGCAAGATCAGCGACGCGCAACTGAAGGAAATAGAATGCTCCGCCTGCCCAGGTGCCGGTGCCTGTGGCGGGCAATTCACCGCCAACACCATGGCTCTGGTGTGTGAATTCCTGGGCCTTGCTCCCATGGGAATTTCTAGCGTTCCCGCCACAAACGAAGGCAAAGCGCACGCCGGCGAGCTCGCTGGCAGACTGACACTCCATCTGCTGAAAAAGAATCTCCTGCCCTCGCAAATCATCACAAAATCTGCGATTGAAAACGCAATTGCGGGCGTCGCGGCGACCGGCGGTTCGACCAACGCGGTTCTGCACCTGCTGGCCATCGCCCGCGAAGCAGGGATCGCTCTTTCAATTGACGATTTCGATCGTGTCAGTTCGCAAACGCCGATTCTTGCGGATCTAAATCCAGGAGGACGCTTTGTCGCAACTGACCTTTATGCAGCAGGCGGCACTTCGCTCATCGCAAAGCGAATGCTTGAAGCCGGGCTGCTCCGCGGAGACTGCATCACCGTTACCGGCCGAACACTCGCTGAAGAAGCCGCCGGCGCAAAAGAAACAGCGGGCCAGGAAGTCGTCCGCAGCAAAAGCAATCCGCTCAAACCAACGGGCGGCCTAGTGATCCTCAAGGGCAATCTCGCTACGGAAGGCTGCGTCGTGAAAGTCGCTGGACACAACACGCTGAACTTCCGCGGCCCCGCTCGCGTCTTTGACAGCGAGGAAGCGGCGTTTGCGGACGTGGAAAACGGCAAGATCAAAGCCGGAGACGTCGTCGTGATCCGTTACGAAGGACCTCGAGGCGGACCGGGGATGCGCGAGATGCTTGCCGTCACTGCGGCTCTGGTCGGCGCA
>Ga0181532_10004312_pt1 | contig 12509 bp, 11 predicted proteins | sample PEATcosm2014_Bin_33_FD_119768 | JGI IMG/M metagenome (GOLD analysis project Ga0181532, IMG submission 119768) | Peatland microbial communities from MTU Mesocosm Facility, Houghton, MI, USA - PEATcosm2014_Bin11_30_metaG | ecosystem: Environmental > Terrestrial > Soil > Wetlands > Peat | place...
CCTGCTCGACGAGGGCGGCGTGCACCGTTTCGTCCGCACATCCACCAGCGCCCTCTCGATAACGCCCGCGGGAAACGTCGCAAATCGCCGGGAGCGAGAGCACCTGCGCGAGCGTACCCTAACCGAAGGCTGAGCCGGATGCGCTCCGCAGGCCCGAGCCGAGTGGCGCGCTAGCTGATCTTGTAAGGTACGGAGAGCCCAGATCTTTGTGTCCGGTATCGGAGGCGGTAGTGGGGGGCGACCGAGCATCGCAAGCGGCCCATTTTCGTGGCGGCGGATCGACTTGGCGATATGATCGAAGATCATGGAGCGTAATGGACTTATATCGGCAGGATCAGTGCTTGTCCCGGTCGTCCATTTCTAACGTGTTCAAAGGCGTTGCCGGCCTCCGCCAGTGGTACGCGGAGCCCAATCGGCAGATTGGGAACAGCTTTTTCGACGAGCTCTTGCAGGTCGGACAGCGCATGTTTGTCGGGGCGAAAGGTAGTCCACGCGTAGTTTTCAGTTCGTCTAAATAGAGCTGCGCGATGGCACCGCTTGTCCCGAATCACCTTCAAGGCGCCCATCAGCCCAGCCATACTCGTCGAAGTTCTGCAGCATTGGATGAACTGTCGTTGCGTGGCCGAGGGCTCCCTCAGCAAGGCAGCCGAGCAGGGCGAAGTCATCGCCCCACGTTGCGAAGTTCAGCGTCGCATCGAACGAGCGAGCGAGGCTGGAAAATGGCTTCGTTGCAGCGTCGACGAAGCTGACGGCCCCCGATCGGCGGCACGTGTCAAAGGCGACAGGCTTGGCGATCGCCGTCACACTCGCGCCCCACGCCGATAGCATTTGCAACGCCAATGTCCCGAGCCCGCCGGCCGCGCCATGCACCAGCACCCTCCGCCCAGGAGCGTTCTGCCGGGTCAGTCCGGCCCCGTGCACCGCCAGCCACATGGTTGTGAAGCTGTAAGGGAGCGCCGCCACTTCCTGAAGGTCGCGGCTGGCCGGAGCAGGCAGCGTATGTGCGGCCTTGACGACCACGTGGCAAGCGTGTGTCCCAGCGGCCGAAGGTGGTTTGACACCATAGACCCGGTCGCCTTTCCGCAACGACGACACCCGGGTTCCGACTGCCGAAACCGTACCGGCGAAATCGTTGCCTAGAACCAACGGGAACCGGGCCGCACCGAGCAAGGAGAGTAAGCGCCGGCCATAGCCTTCACTCCGCCGCACATCGAATGGATTAACGGGCGCTGCCTCCACGGCGATTTCGACTTCATCTGGACCGGGCACTTGTCTCGGCAGCTGTTGGATCTGCAACGCTCCTCCGCTGTTCGGCCCGAGACACACCACGCCAGCGCTGGTGGCCATTGACCTCAATCCAAGTGCTCTTGGCATGCAACGAACCTCTTCGTAAGCGAACTATTCCTGAACCTCTGACCTGAATGCGTAACGGTCGAGGGCTGCCTGCAGTTTTGCTCCTTGAGGCGCCCGAATTCGAACCACCACGCCGCGCTGCGGGTTCTGATCGAGCGCAAGGCTGGTAATCGTTACGCCCGTGGTCTCCGCCTCGGACCAGACAACAGATTCGATCTCCTGCTGCTGCAAAGCGGGCTTGAAGATCTTGCCAACGCCCGTCAGGGGAAGTTGTTGCGCAATCCTCACTCGCTTTGGCACGGCCGCGCGTTCGAGGATGTGGGCGGCAGCGAACTCGAGCAATTCCTGCTCGGAGACGGAAACCCCGGGCTTGGTCTGGACGTAGGCCACCGGGACCTCTCCCGCGTGAGGATCCGGGCTGCCGACAGCAGCCACCAAGGCGACCGAGGGGTGCTTGTGAAGAGCGTCCTCAATGAGCTTCGGATCAATATTGTGTCCGCCTCTGATGATAAGCTCCTTGCGTCGGCCGACAAGCCAGAAGTACCCGTCGGAATCCTGACGGCCAAGGTCGCCCGTGTTGAGCCACTTCTCGCCTTCGATCTCGATCCACAGATCCTCGTTGTGGCGCGGGTCAAGGTAGCCTATGAACACGTTGGGTCCCTTGATCGCTATCGTTCCGACTTCATCGGTTTTCGCCGTGCGCCTAAAGTGTCCGGCTTCGTCAAGGACGACAACGCGCATCTGTTGGTAGGGAAGCCTTATCCCAATCGAACCCGCACGCGTTTCGCCGTAGGCTGGATTGACCGAAGAGACGCATGCTGCCTCGGTAAGGCCGTAGCCCTCCGCAATCTTAATTCCGGTCTTCGCTTCGAAGAGCTCGATCAATTTGGGCGGCATCGGTGCGGCCCCACACAAGGCGAACTCCAGACTGGAGATATCGTTGTCTCCGACCGGCACCTCGAGCAGCGCCGAAAAGATCGTCGGCACGCCCGAAAACCTCGACACTCGATAGTGGGCGACAATTTCCCAGAAACCAGCAATCATGCCGCTTCCCCGATATCCTTGCGGGGTCCCGAGCACGACGTGATCGCCCTGCATCCACGGCAACAGCCCGGTCACGAGCTGTGCGTTGACATGAAACAGCGGCAATCCGCAGAAGACGGTTCGCGGGCCGCCGCTCGCCTCGATGAACTGAGCAGCCGCCCAAGCGTCGAAAACTTCGTTGCCATGGGTGCGGATGGCGATCTTGGGCGCGCCGGTTGTACCGCCCGTGCAGAAATAGGATGACGGGGTCCCTTCCGTAATTGCACGCGGTGCGACAAGTCGATCGGCTGGCTGTGAGCGCAACGCTGCGTGGAAATCGACGGTCTCAATGCCGGATATGGACGCAGCGGACCGGGGCGAAGGCGCCGCCAGGTTCACGGGTCGATAAACCGATAGATCAACGAGGGCGATCGATCTCAAATCGGGTAAATCGGAAAGCAGCGGGACCAGCCTGGCCCATAGATCGGTGAAGGAGGAAGGCCCAAGTGTGACCAGCACACGCACACGCGCTGCTCGCAAGAGATCGCAGATTTGGGCCGGCTCGAATAATGGATTGATCGTGAGCACCACACCTGCTGCCTCACCGCCCCAGATCGTAAAATGCGTTTCGGGCAGATTCGGCAGGACAAGGCCAACCGGATGATCCGCATCGACCCCCAGCGAGTGAAAGAGGTTTGCGGCTCGCGTCACATCCGCCAGCAACTCGGCATAGGTCCAGGTGAAGGCGCGATCATAGGTGTCAGCCGTCAGAAAGAACGACAGCGCCTTCGCCTCCGGCCAGCGCCTGGCGGAGGCCACGAGCGCATCATAGGTCGAACGGGGCAGGGCGCGCCGGGCCAGCGGCTCAGCTTCGAGAACCTGAACATCGGCAAAACTTCGGATCGGCATCGCAGAGCACTCTGGTGCAAGGTGACGTATCGGCTCAAACAGGGCGAGGCTACAGTTCTCACCGTTGCCACTGACGCCCCGGTTTCGAAAGGCTCTCCTTGAGAGCCAGCATTTTTTTCAACCGTGCCTTATCTCTCACGGCAGTCTTGCAGATCGTCCAGAGCCGCCGCGGTGTCAGCCGCGCATCAATGAAATCATCCGGCAGATCGGGACCCCATTGGTAAAGACCCTGCCGGTCCAAAAGGTGGTAACCAGGCTCCTGCGAGGAATCGAACAGGTCACCATCGGCATAGTGTTCGTGCTTTTGGCCCCACGGGTCGCGCCAATAATCGAATATCTGGCTACCCAGCAGATGACGGCCGACACCCCATGAATGGCGGTATCGCTTGGCAAGCAGGACTTGTTGTCCCATTTCCACGGCGTCGAGATCGACCACTTCGAAGGCGACATGATCAACTTTGGACTCCAGCCCCATCGCCACGAACAGCGTATGATGGTCCGTCGGCTCATCGCCGCGATCGAGACGCATGAAGGAACCAACCGGCGCACCGTCGGGCAAGCACATGACGTCAGAGGGAATGAACCCCAGCGTGTCCATGTACCAGCGCACGCTCACGTCAAAGTCGGGTGCCTCGAGCACGAGATGTCCGAGTTTGGTGACCTGAGGCGGCTCCAGCGCTGGCCGCTGGGTGTCGTTCACTCGAACGATCTGGTTTGGCGCGTTATGGGGGATTGCCGAGCGAACCGGCAGCGGCTTGTTCGGCACAAAGCCATGCAAGACGTCGACCGCTACGCCTTCGGGATCGCGCAGATGGACGACAGAGCCTCCACCCGGAGTATTCGCCTGTTCTATCGGACGACCGGAGATCTTCGACAGTTTTTGAAGGTCCTCCTTCGTCGGAACCGACAATCCAAGACCAAGGAACCGGGCTTCTGGACCGAGCGAGGCGCGATAGATGTACGGTTGCGATCCTGTTCCTCGCATGAAAAGTTCGCGTTCGCTTTTCGCGAGGACGGTCATGCCGAAGTCGAGCAGGTATCGCTCGGCCTGGCTGATGTCCGGACGCTCAAAATGAACAAACAGAAGCTCATTCGCTTTGACGATTGGTTCTCGGCTGCGCGACAGCTTGATGCTGCCGGGTCCGTCATTGAGCTTTGCAATTTGCGACATGGTTGTCTCCTGATCTTGGATTGCTTAGGCCGCAACGCGCGATGAGCGCGCAGCCTGGGGAAGCGCGAAGGGAGTGAGGGCCGAAATGTCCTTGCCCGGTTCGAGCCGGGCGGCAATAAACCGATCGGGGCGAACGAGGACGGCTCGGACTTGGTGCCGCTTGACCCAGTCGGCAAAACCGCTGTCGACACATTGCAGAGACAGCGTCCTGGCGTCCTTGGTGCCACCGTTCAGACAAACAAATCTTGCCTGGAGGGCGTCTAGAACAGCCAAGTCACGGGCGGACAACATGGAGACCGGATCGATTCCGATGCCGAGCGCCAGCCATTGATGACAAGAAACGAACGCATCAAAAAGGAACGCATCAAGCGGGTCATTCCCCTGCGCCGCATTGACAGTCGGCTGGGGCATCATCTGACCGATCAGCGCGTCCCGCCCTTTGTCGGTCAGTGCGCTTTGATGGATCTCAGGCGGCGGCAAGACTCCGCCGCGGCCGATGAATGCCCGAAATGTGCCTGACAGGTTAAGGCAGGCAAAGAGGAAGTCCCGTGCCGCTGCCGTGATCCGGCTGGTTGGCATGATCAATGCGCCGAGACGGCGCGAAACCTCGACCATCTTCCGCACGACCGGTGCGCGTTCGACCTGGTATGTGTCAAGGATGGAATCTGGGGCCTGTCCTCTCAGGACTGATACAAGTTTCCACGAGAGGTTGACGGCATCTTTCATGCCGCCATTCATGCCCTGACCTGCGAAGGGTGGCATCAGATGCGCTGCGTCACCCGCCAGAAATACACGTCCCAAGCGCCAGCGATCCGCGACGCGCGCGTGGAACGTATAGATCGCCTTCCGCTCGATCTCGAACGAACGATACTTGGTGTTCTCTATTACCAGAGAGCGAATCTTGTCGTCGCTCATGAGGTCTTGCTCGGACTCTCCGGGCAACTGCATGAATTCCCAGCGCACCCGCTCTCCCACTGCCGGCAATTCCACGCGCGGACGACGCGGGTCGCAGCTGAAGGTGATCTGGCTTACCTCGTGATTCCTGACGATCGCATCGATCACCAGCCAATGTTCCGCATAGGTCGAACCTCTGAGCTGGGCGCCAAGCAGTTCGCGGATTCCACTGGCGCCACCGTCGCAGGCGACCACGTAACTAGCGCGCTGCAAACGGGGGCCGTTTGGCGTCGATATTTTCAGGTTGACCCCGCTTGCGTCCTGTTCAAAGCCGGTAACAGCGTGATCGAACAGCGTGCGAACATTGTCGAACCTGGACAGGCCATTGAGCAGCACTTTTTCGAATTCCGGTTGATAGAAGGTGCCCAACGCCGAGTGGCCAAATTGGCTTCGGACAGGGAAGTCCGCAGCCATCAATGTGACATTGCGCGCATTCAAGTGGCGGACATGCGGATTCTGAATAAGGCCTGGCGCGATCTCGTTGAACAGGCCGACCTGAGTGAACAGACGCAGGGTCTCGGCGTCATAAGCAATTGCTCGCGGCAGTCTTAGAAGTCCCTTGTTGCGTTCGAAAACGACAACTCGAACGCCCGCCAAGCCAAGCAGGTTTGCGACCATCAGGCCCACCGGGCCTGCGCCTACGATCGCGACCTCGCGCTCCTGCAATGGTCCGGAATTGAGTTCGATTTCCCTCGACATTTGCGCCTCCTTCCGACGTCGGGCTCATTGGCTCCAATTTATATTGCACTATTTCGTCAAATTGACTAAAAAGTCAATACGAAATGTTTGGACAGCGAAAAGGTAACCGGATGGCCAGGGTCGACCTCGTGCGCCGGGCGCAAATTGGGCTGAAACGCCGCGCAAAGAGCCACGCCCAGTTGATACGGGCGGCGCGTGCGTTGTTTTCGATCCGGCCGGTCGATTCCATCACTGTCGATGACGTGACGAGGGAGGCCGAACTGGCGAAAGGGACTTTTTACGTTCACTTTCAGCATCTCGATGATCTGCGTGCGGCCGTGGCGGATGAGCTGGCGCGCGAACTCGACGATCTTCTCCAACCTTATCGGACCGCAATCGCCGACCCAGTCGAACGGATCGCCACGGGCTGCACAGCGTTCATTAGGCAGGCGCTACACGATCCGGCCTGGGGAGGACTGACCGCCCGGGGGGTTTGGGCGTTCCCGGCGATCGCCACCGCCGCCCGCAAGCGACTCGGCGAGGACCTGCGTGCCGCGATAGCGCAAGGACGCATAGCGCCGATTTCCGCGGAAGTCGGGTTCGATATCGCCGTTGGTATTGTCCTTCAGGCCATGCGTTCAGCCAGTCAGAAACGGCTATCGCGTTCGGATGTGGCGGCCGTCGTTTCCGGCGTCTTGCGCGGGCTCGGTGTGGCCGCCGATGAAACAGATCAGATCGTTCGCCGTCTCCCCGACCGCCCTACTTTGCGAATCCGCAAATCGAACGCCGATCGCTACTCCCGCTGATCGGATCAGCAACCCAAGCAAAAAGGACCTGAAAGCATGGCTACCAATATAGCTCACTACGAAATTGAGGGAGGCACGCACTGGGGTGTCGTATCAGCGTCTGGAATATCACCCCTGGACGGCGTCTATCCGACGACGGCCGCCTTGATCGAGCAAGGCGAGGCTGACTGGCGCGCAGCATCGGGAAAAGCGGCCAGTGTACCGATGGTTTCAGTGAAGATTCTTTCGCCGGTAACGGCGCCCTGCCGCGTTTACTGCCAAGGCGCCAATTATCGACAACACATGATTGAATCCGGCATGGATCCAGATGCAAAGCCGTTCAACATGTTCTTCACCAAGTCTGATGCGTCGATCAGTCCCGCAAGAGGCTCGGTGCATCGGCCAAAACACGTCATGTTGCTCGACTATGAAATCGAACTTGCGTTGGTATTTCGTCGGCCAATTTCGTCATCTGTCGCCGTCACCCAGGATACGCTGAAGGACTACGTGTTCGCCGTCACGATCGCGAACGATCTCAGCGCACGGGACGTCCAGCTTCCGCAGATGCAATTCTTCAAGGGCAAGAGCTATCGTGGATTTTGCCCGATAGGTCCATGGCTGACGGTTCTTGAGCCCGACGAATTCGCCTACCTCGACCAGCTCGAACTACAACTCTCCGTAAACGGTTCCCCTCGTCAGCGCGATACGACAAAGAATCTCGTTTTCAAGCCCGCAGAAACGATTTCCGAATTGTCGACTTTCGCAAATGTCAGACCGGGCGATGTATTGCTGACGGGTACGCCCTCCGGATGTGCGCTTCGCGTACCGCCTGCCCCGATTCGGAGGCTCCTGCAGCTGCTTCCGGAGCGACAGTTCTGGAATTTGTTTATCAAGGCCCAGCGTCGCCGCCCGCAATATCTCCAGCCCGGAGACGTTATCAACGCTTGCATACACAGCGCGGACGGCCGCATAGACCTTGGTGAGCAGACGACGAACGTCTTGAGCTAACCAAATTGCGGACGGGTCATTGGACCTGCGGCCGCCGCCGGGAGATCAGAAGGGGCTAGGCCTTGCGGCCGTCAATTGGATGTTGTCCAACGCTTGTTCCCTTGGATCGAATTGTTTGGCGTTTCCTAGCCACCGCGCTACCTGCGGCGAGTTCGATCTCTGGCAAATGTGCCAGCGTGGATTTCACTTGCCGGCTCGCCACACCAATCGCACGCAAGATAGAGCCAATCGCCGCTTTTTGATCACGGCGAGATAGTCGCCCTTGGCTAATTGCCGCCAGCAGTTGAAGCATGATGCCCAACGCTACTTCAAGACTTAGCTCCAGCGAGGTCTCTTGTTGCGGCATTCCTTTGAGAACAAGTTTCAAGTCCTCACGAAGCCGGCTTCGGGCGACTCGGCCAACCGTTGGATAGGACCACGCCATCCGCCCGACAACTGCGGCCCAGGATAGATCTTCCAGGGCCTTTTCGATGAAGGCGTTGCAGGCGAAGGCGATCCGCATGAGCGGGTCGGGCATAGACAGGCGCTGCGGCTGCAGGAGTTCGTCAAACGTCCTCACCAACTCGTCTGCGACAGCCGCAGTCAAAGCGTTCAAGTCCTCGAAATGAACATAAAATGTTCCCTTCGCGACGCCCGCCTCCTCCACGACATCATCAACGGTAATTGATTCGACCGCCCGCTTCCCAAACAGCGATCGAGCTGCCGCAATCAGCTGAGCCCGCGTTCTTGCCCGCTTCTCGCGGCCGATTTCGGCACGGCGGATTGGATCGACGTTGGCCATGTGCAGCAAAGTCCCAGCGGCTCGCGTTGCACTTACGTCAAATTGACCGAAGCGTCCAGTGGCTGCCCAGTGGGTCGGCTATGGAATGGCCGGTTTTGGCGCAAAGCGGCCGTTTGAACACACGGGATCTCGTGGTCGACAACGAAGGTGTAGAAAATTATCCAGTTTCTAACCGGCAATGAGATCGTAAAACCTTGTCAGTCTGCACAGGCGCGGGTTTTTTGACCCCACCACGATTCTCGGATGTGTAGTTCGATCCGATCGCTTCTTCACGACGCCCTGTATTCCGACAAAGGAAAATTCCCCAGTGATCTCAATGCGGATCGAAGCGTGAACACAACGGAATGCGCGTTGAACCAAAACAGCTTGCAGACTACTCTTAATCATCGGGTCCCAGGTTCGAGCCCTGGTGCGCCCACCACCCAGTGGTAGGGATCAAACTTTCGCAAGTCTTCTCGCAGCTATTGCGCAGAAATAGGGGCTTTCTTGCTTCCCGCACGTCTCTGAAGCCGTCTCTGCTGGGTGATGAGCTGACTTTTGCCAGCCTGTCTCTGCGCAGGAAATTTCCGTTCCCGGCGCGGGAGCGGAGACTGGTTCGATGACTGGCTGGTGGGTCATCAGTTTGAGCCCAACAACCTGTTGCTGAGCGCCCGCGTTTTGGCGACGCGTCTGCCAGGCCGGGCTCTGCATTTTCGGGTTCTTGGGCTGCAGCCGCCCATCAAACCGGTGCCGCGCCGCCCTTGATTTGTGTGCGATGCATGATGCGCCGCGCTGATGCATCAAATGGGTCGCGCCGATGCATGGTGCAGCGGTTGTCCCACAGCACGAGATCGCCGACCCGCCAGACGTGCTCCCAGGTGAATTCCGGTCGCTCCACGAAACTCCACAACTCGTCCAGAAGCGCCTCGGAGTCTGCAAGTTCAAGCCCCACCAGATAGGCATTGCGTCTGCGGCCGAGATAGAGCATGCGCCGGCCGGTGTCAGGATGTGTGCAGACCAGCGGGTGCACTGCACCCGGCGACGTCCGCGGGTCGTCGGTTGCGGCGACACCCTGGCGTAGATAGCCTCCGCTGTTGTAGGTGCCGTCGTGCTTGATCTTCAGGTTCGCGATCCGGCGCTTCAACTCCTCCGGCAACGCCTCGTAGATCGAGTACATGCTGCAAAACGAGGTGTTGCCGCCACTGGGTGGCACCTCGAGAGCGAAAAGCATACTGGCCATTGGTGGAACATCGAGATACGACATGTCAGTGTGCCATACGGCTTCGCCGGCGCCGAGGCTACCAATCGGCTGACCGTTTACGGTCACGTTTGAAACTATGTAGATTTCGGGCAGCCCCTCGACGAAGCGCCGGCCGGTCTCCTGTATCGGTGCCCAGTCGAGGTCACCGAAGCGCCGGCTGAACGCGATAAGGTCCTGGTCGCTAAGCGTCTGGCCACGCACCAAAATGACCTGATGATCGTGCCAGGCGCGTTTGAGCGCCCCGAATTCAAATTCATTGAGCTCTTTAAGATCGACGCCGCGGACCTCAGCACCGAGCGCGGCTTTGGTCGAAATCACATCGATCGGTTTGGCACCGAAGTCGCGAGCAGCACCACTTTCGACGCCTAAAGCCATCGGAACCTCTCTAGCTACCCTCTCGCTGTGGGCGGGCGCTGATCAATCAAGGGTGACCAAAATATTATTGCAGCATTATGTTGCAATTTCGATTGCAAAAGGGATTTCGGTTGCATTCTGCGCCGATCGGATGGTTGCAGGGCGCGGATTGATCAGCGGGCTGTGTGGCAAGCCGAGAAACGTCGGCGCTTCGTCGGCGATCGCGAGCCAGTTGGAACGGGCGGAAAACGAGCGGGCCAAATGCAAGCCGACTGAAAGTCTCGACGTCTGGAATTACTATTGCGTCGAGTGGCCAAATTCCATCAGGCGACGTGGTCGTCATGCTGTTGCGCGTGTCATCAGGCGAGTTCGGCGAGCAAATTCTGATCGCCATATTGCCGCAAGAACTGGAGCAGGTCGGAAAGTCCCTCGCCAAGCAGCGTGACATGTGCACGCATGACCTGGCCGGCCTGCGTCGCGTCGCCGCGAAAGATGGCCACCATAATCTGTTCGTGTTCGGGGATCGATGATTCCATGCGCCCTGGCTGAAAGGTGATGGTTCTGCGATAGGGCGAGATCTTGACAGTCAGCCGGCGCAGTTCCTCCTGCAAGATCCGATTGTGACTGGCTGCCGAAATGGTCTCGTGAAACTCAAGATTGGCTTCGTAGAAGCCATCCGCATCGTGAGCATGCGCAGCAACAGAGCAGGCCTGATGCGCGGTTTCAAGACGGCGCCGCTGTTCGGGTCGAATGCGTCGGGCCGCGTGCGCCGATGCCAATGCCTCCATCTCGGCGGCAACGCTGAAGGCATCGAGAAGGTCGGCGATTGAAAGCTGGGCTACTTGAAGCCCCTGACGTCCGCGTGAAACCACGAGCCCGCTGGCTGCAAGCCGCTGCAGTGCCTCACGAACAGGTGTGCGCGACACACCGAACTGCTCGGCCAGCAGGCGCTCGTCAAGACGGTCGCCGGGCTTTCGCTGGCCCTTCAGGATTTCAAGTTCCAGCCGGTGAACCACATTTGCCGAAAGCGATTCCGGCTCGCCGCTCGAAATCGTCGCTGCTGCGGGCGGCAATGCCGCTGGAGTTGTCTTCATGTGTTGTCCGCCGAGTAAAACCTGTTTGCGATCGCTTCACCGAGTGCCACCAGCCCATAAAGCAGCAGGCCGCAAATGCACAGCACCACGATCGCAGCCATCGATATCTCTGTGTCCGCTCGCGCGGTTGCAAAAATGATCAGATAACCGAGCCCGGCCTGAGCGGTGATGAATTCACCAATGATCACGCCGATGATCGCCAGCGTGATTGCGATTTTCATGCCGCTGAAAATATAGGGGAGCGCCGCCGGAAACCGCACACTGGTGAATATTTGCCACTCACTTGCGGTGAGCGCGTGGCACAGCCGAAGCATGCCTTTGTCAACGCTCGCAAAGCCCGCGGTCGTCGAAATCACAACCGGGAAGAACGCGATGAAAACGGCAAATGCGATGCGAGACTGCGAACCAATCCCCAGCCAGATGATGAAAAGGGGAGCCAGTGCGATTTTTGGGATCAGCTGGAAAAACACAAGATTGGGATACAGGGCTTCACGCGCGATCTGCGAGTAACTGATGATGATGGCCAGGGCGATTCCAAGCAAGGTTGCGAGAACAAAGCCTGCCGCGGATTCCAGTGTCGTCGGAACCGCATGCATGAGCAAAAGATCGTACCGTTCGAAGATGTATTTGGCGATCGAGATGGGTGACGGCAAAATCACCGTCGGAATGTTGCCAAGCATGACCGCGAGCTGCCAGCCCGCGATGACGATGGCTGCCAGTCCGAGCGGCAGCGCAGTGCTTCGTAGATTGGAAAGGCCGGCTTCTTTGGATGCTGTCGGAACGGCGATGATCGCGCCTGTTTCCGTTCCCATGCCTGTAGATGCCATGTCGGGCCTCACTCGAAGGTTATGGTGCGTGTTTCCACGGCAGGGCTTTGAGCCGGTTGCGGGCCGCCATGCGCTTCTTCGATTGTCAGCCTGAGCTTTCGGCATACGGCGGCGAATTCGGAAGTTTCTTCGATTTCGAAACGTCGCGGACGCTGAAACGGCATCTGCATATCGAGCATGATCGTCGACGGACGGCCGCCCATAACGACCACACGGTCGGACAAGAATGCCGCCTCGCGGATCGAGTGCGTAACGAAGATCACGGTCTTCTTATAGGTCTCAAGAATTTCGGACAGCGCGACGTTCATCTGGTCGCGCGTGATCGCATCGAG
>Ga0181532_10004314_pt1 | contig 12494 bp, 12 predicted proteins | sample PEATcosm2014_Bin_33_FD_119768 | JGI IMG/M metagenome (GOLD analysis project Ga0181532, IMG submission 119768) | Peatland microbial communities from MTU Mesocosm Facility, Houghton, MI, USA - PEATcosm2014_Bin11_30_metaG | ecosystem: Environmental > Terrestrial > Soil > Wetlands > Peat | place...
CACAACACGTTCACAGTCGACGAAGACAATCCTTCGCCGGGAGGCTTCGCGAACGGAGTCTGAAAAGGACGCCCCATCGTTCCACTGACGAAGTGCGGGATCGCGTTGGCCAGGAAAGTGCCACCGAAAAAGTACGCAACGTAGTAATACCAGGGCATACTTTCTCATATCACCTTTCACTTTCCCCTTGCTTACCGAGAGGAGTTGCGGTATTCTGAGCTCGGTAACCGATAGGAGGCACGATGAGCAGACCATCCGACCTGGTCCAGGGAACCCTGGACCTGCTTCTGCTGAAGATCCTGGCTCTCGAACCGCTCAACGGCTGGTCGATCAGCCAGCGGCTCAAACAGGTCTCCGGCGATGTCTTACAGGTGAGCGACGGGTCGCTCTACCCCGCCCTTCACAAGCTCGAACAGGCGGGCTGGATCGCCGCCGAGTGGAAGGCCAGCGAGAATAACCGGCGGGCGAAGTTCTACTCGCTGACGCGTTTGGGCCGCCGGCAACTGGAAAAAGAAGCCGCCAATTGGGCGCGCCTGTCGGATGCCATCTCGCATGTGGTCCAGCTCGAGGAGGCATGAGCCATGCGCATCGAACATTGGGTCTACGAGATCCCGCTGCGCTTACGATCTCTGTTCCGCCGCTCGCGCGTGGAGCAAGAGCTCGATGAAGAACTGCAGTTTCACCTGGACCGAAAGACCGAAGAATACCTCGCGCAGGGTCTGACACCCGCGCAAGCGCGCAAGGCCGCCGTGCGCGCCATGGATGGCCTCACGCAATGCAAAGAGGAGTGCCGCGAATCGCGAGGGCTCACCCTCATCGAGAACGCCGTTCAGGATATCCGTTACGGACTGCGGGTGCTGCGGAAGTCTCCGGGATTCACAGCGGTCGCGGTCCTGACGCTGGCGCTCGGCATCGGCGCCAACGCCGTGGTCTTCGGAATATTGAACGGGCTGATTCTGCACCCGCTGAACGTGCCGAGATCGGAGAGCCTCTACTCCATCGAGCGTCCGGTCACTTTCGGCGAGTACCAGTCCTACCCCGATTATGTCGATCTGCGCGACCGCAACCGCAGCTTCGATGGCCTGATCGCCTACAGCATCTCCGAGGTGGGGCTCGACACCGGCAACAATCCGGTGCGCGCCTGGCTCTACGACGTAAGCACGAACTATTCGATGAGCTCGGCCTGCAACCGTATCTCGGCCGCTTCTTCCACCCCTACGATGAGCATGGGCCGAACAGCGCTCCGTATATCGTGCTCACGCACGCCTATTGGCACTCCCATTTTCAGGATGATCGTGGAGTAGTGGGCCGGGTGGTCAACCTCAACAAGCATCCGTTCACCATCGTGGGCGTAGCGCCGCCGGAGTTTCACGGCACTTTGCTGTTTTTCAATCCCGATTTCTTTGTGCCCCTGGTGAACCGCACCCAAGTGGAGCCGGCCTCCAGTTTGGGCGGGCGGGGAGAGCGTTGGATTTTTACCGTGTTGGGACATCTGAAGCCGGGAATTGCTCCGGCACAGGCGGTGGCCGATCTCAATTCGATCGGATCCTACCTCGAACAGAACTATCCCAAAGACGATAGCCAAATGACATTCTCATTGGCCCGTCCCGGATTTTCCGGCGATACGGTAGGGCGTCCGGTGCGGGCCTTCGTCACCGGCCTGATGCTGCTGGCGGGCTTGGTTCTGCTGGCCGCCTGCGCCAATCTGGGTAGCCTGTTTGCGGCGCGCGCCGCCGATCGCGCGCGGGAAGTGGCTCTGCGGCTCGCGCTGGGGGCCAGCCGGAATCGCATTCTGCGGACCCTGTTCACCGAAGCCATCCTGATCTCCCTGATGGGAGGCGCGGTCGGCCTATTGTTCAGCGTGATGCTGCTCGGCCGTCTGAACGTCTGGCAGCCGGTGGCTACATTTCCCATGCATGTGCCGGTGAACCCCGACGCCAGTGTCTACGCCGTAGCTCTGGCCCTAGCCGTGGTAAGCGGCCTTCTCTTCGGCATCGTTCCGGTGCGCCAGGTGCTCAGGACGGACCCCTATCAGATCGTCAAATCCGGGTCGCGGTCGTCGGGAGCAGGCGGCCGCCGCATTACCGTCCGCGACCTGCTGCTGGTGGTGCAGGTCGCCATCTGCGCGGTTTTGGTAATGTCCTCCTTGGTCGCGGTACGCGGTTTGGCGCGCTCGATTGACAGCCGGTTCGGTTTCGAGCCGCGCAACGCCATGCTGGTGGAGGTGTATCTGCATATGGCGGGTTACAACGCCGACAACGCGCCCGCCATCCAAAAGCGGATCCTCGAAGCCGTGCAGTCCGCTCCCGGCGTATCGTCGGCCGCATTGGTCGATAATCCGCCGCTGGTGGAAGGTTGGAACGCCGCGAGGGTCTTTTCCGGCCGGACCACCGATCTGCGGCCGGCCAATGCCGCCGCCACCGCCGTACGCTACGGAATATCTCCCGAGTACTTGCAAACGGCGGAGACAAGCTTGCTGGCGGGCAGGAATTTCTCGCCGCATGACGATAAAGACGCCCCGCGCGTGGCCGTGGTCAACCGCGAATTCGCGCGCAAAGTCTTCGGATCCGTAAGCGATGCGGCCGGCCGATATTTCAAGCTGGGCGACGGCACCGCTATTCAAGTGGTCGGCATCGCGGAAGATGGGAAATACACCACCAACATCGCTGAAGCGCCACAGTCGGCCATGTTTCTCCCCATCCTGCAGTGGCCCACGCTGGAGACGTGGCTGGTGGTGCGTTCCGGCCGCGATCCCCAGGCGCTGGCACCCGCCATTCGCAGCCGATTGCATGACGTGGATGCGGGGCTGCCGGTCTTCCTGGAGACGTGGAAAAAGGGAATGAACGCAGCTCTGTTCACCTCGCGCGTGGCGACGGTATCGCTGGGCGTGCTGGGCGTGATCGGCGCCATGCTCTCCATCACCGGCATCTTTGGAATGGCTGCCTACTCGGTAAGCAAGCGGATGCGCGAGTTGGGAATTCGCCTGGCGCTCGGCGCGCAACGCAAGGAAGTGCTGCAGACGGCATTGGGACGCGCGATTCGCTTGCTGGTTCTGGGTTCGGCGGCGGGACTCGCGCTCGGCACGCTCGCAGGCCGGGTGCTGGCCGGCATCGTCTACCAGGCAACGCCGCGCGATCCGCTGGTATTGACCGGCGCGGTTTTCGCGATGTTGTTACTGGGTCTGCTGGCCACCTGGATTCCAGCCCAGCGTGCTCTTTCACTCGATCCGGTGATGCTGCTGCGCGAAGAGTAATTCGGCCCGAACGCCGCCGGTTTGGGCGAAGGCATACGGATGGCCGCCCGCCGAGCCACCCGGCTTGGCTCAATGAGGAGGCCTACCGACAGAAGGTTCAGCCGCTCCTAACGGGCTTCTCAACATCGGCTATTGCCACGGCACTTGGCGTTTCGTGGGCTTACGCGTCGCTTGTTCGGAAAGGCGATAAGATTCCACATCCACGACATTGGGTTACGCTGGCGGGAATGGTGGGTGTTCACCAGGAAGAGTTGACGTGAGTGGCGGGACGAGCGTTGTTGACAAATTTCGGAGAGAGAGGGATTGGACTCCTGCCCGTTTGTTGATAGTGCGTCAGTTATTGATTCCATTATGCGCACAGTGCGTAGTTTCCGCAGGGGTGGGACTTCTATCGTACGTCTATGGTACGTGGGACACTGGCACGCCAAGAAAAATGCGATTGCAGTCACCACCAGGAACATGCTAGATTCGGGCTGTGATCTGTTCGCCGGTTGGCCGGAACCAGTCACGGTTTTAAATCCAGTTCGAAATCAGTAAAGGAGAACAGTGATGGCTCAACATAGCCGCGCTTTGTCCGACAAGCTTAAACGCATCGAAGTAGCCGCCCAAAAGATTCCCGCCCTTTCAGCGTCCCTCAACACCGTCAGCGATCAGTTGGCGAAATCCGTCAACGAACTCGATGGCATCCTAAAGAGATTCGGTCTTGGCATCCCCGTCTGGGTAGTCTTTAACCAGAGGGCCGAAATACCCTACTACGACAATGATGAGATCGGCTACGCCAAAATCGGCGGTCGATGGGGTATCAGTATTCGAACCTTCCAAGGAACCGAAGAGCGTGGGCAACCTACCATCGTTGAACAATGGCCTTTCAACGAAGCGCCCCGCCACTTACGAGTCCAAGGCGCAGAGAAGCTTCCCGACCTCATGGAGGCGATGGTAACGAACGCAACGGAAATGGAGAAGCGGATCGTCGAGAGAACCTCCGACGTGAAGGCCGTGGCGGAAACCATGACGACCGTCTTCGACAAGATCGCGCCGCCGCGCGGCAAGAATACTACTCTTGCCGAGATTGCCGCCGCCGTCTCGGTCGTTGGCAGTCCACTCTCCCAGGAACTCCTGGAAGCTGCCAGCCAGTGTGCTGAGACAATGGGTGGAGCTTGGGGTGCGCAGATGCCAAATATCGAAGACGCTAGCCCATTGTCGCAGATGTTGATGAATGCAGCGCCGACGGAGAAAAAGTGAACTGCCATGGCCATCGTGATCGCTCTCCTGGCCTTCGTGGTGCTGATGTACGCCATATTTTCGCAGTACGACTTCACGCTGACAGGGAAGGCCGGATGGTTCTCGTTCTTCTTCCAGGCGCAAGATCGTAAATCGCGAATCCGCAAAGAGCTTGCACCACAGAAAAAGAGGCCTGTGGTTGTTCAGGCTCTCGTCACCCAATCAGACAAGGAACTCCCTTGAAAAGCTAAACGTGGGACGGCGGGAATTTAACTCGCCGTCCCCGTCGGATCTATGATATTTGGGTTCTGACACTTTCACTCGATGATTTAGATTTCGTAGCGCCCCCTACCCCTATTCTTCGAAAAGGTTCAAGGTGTGGGGCTGGGGATAACCTTTCGGGCCGGTTTCCTGAGCTTTCGCCAGGCCGCGACAATCTGCTTCCACTCATGAAGTACCAGCCTGATGCCGCCCAACACGAGAAGTGTGAGTCCCAGTAGCTCTGCAAATTGTGTCTCAAGTTGCGGGATATTCACGCCGGTATCTCCTGCCGAAGAGACTACGATGAATCAGGATAGCGCGTCAATGTTTTAGCGATGGATTAAACGAATATTGAGGAAAATATTTGTGCACCGTAGAGCCGCTTGAGAATCAGCAACATAGCGCCGCTTTTCCACCCACTCCCACAGATTTTCCACAGAGTTTAAGACAGCTGATGAAACAGATACCGCTTCTAATGTTTTATCGGATAATCAGCATTTGTTCGACGTTGACCGACGCTCGATCCGCCAGCACATCCACCAAAGCGGTAGCCAGTACACCAGCTAACACGAGGGCGTGACCGGCAAGGTTTGTTGCGGCGATTTATATCGTCCGCAATAGGACGGGAGAGGCCCTGAGAGGCAGAGACCGCGCGGATATTTTACGGAAGATGTGAGCGTTCCGAGATAGTTTATGAAGCTCGGTACTTAACGTACCGTTTGTGCACGAGATCAGCCAGTGTGCTCCACTTCTGTCGAATCTCGTCTTTGAGCGCAGCACTGCGCGCAAAGAAATTATCTGGACGCTGTCGAGCCAACTTGCAGACCGTAAGATGCAAGACCCTGATGGGGGTTTTCAGTGTTCCGCCTTCAGCAAAATGGGTAGGGGATGGGTCCGTCTGGTCCCCATAGTGTCGTGCCAGGGACGTAATCGGCTTCAGCAATCCGGCGAATAGCACCTGGACCCTGCCATCCAGAAACGGCAATGTCCACTCTGGAGTGAACTCGGCAAAGATGTCGGAAATCTGCCCCCATGCATCAGTCACGTGCGATTGCGAAAGTCCATCATCGTATTCCAGCAATCGAGTGAGCGAACGTTCCCACTCGCACACCGCCTCATGGTCGTGCTCTACCACATCCGCGAGCAGCGGTAGGGTGCCCAATCCACGGCGATACCGATGGGACCGCGCGATGTCCAGAGCCAACTTTGCAATCGACCGCCGCACCTGCCGTAACAAATTTGGCGTTGAATCATAGTAGTAATACGAAACCTCACGGGCGATCAACTCTGAATCGATGAACCGCTTCTGTTGCCGGTCTGGGTGTCCCCCTTTTGGCCGTTTCAGATATACATGGCTTGGAATTCCAACATCGCGCACCCTGATCCACTCTTCATGGACTCCAGATCGTCCAGACGATGGTCGCGGCTTCCCGTAGGTTTCATCGAGAACGAATATCACGAAGTCGGCGTGGGTAATATCGTGCAAATACGTTGCTGGCTCCGTCGCGGGCGTGGAGTCGCGTTCATAAATCTCGGCAGAAAACCCGCACTCTTCCAAGATTTCCTTTATCTGGGCGCGAACCTTCCCAAGCTTCAGACGGGAACTGACGAATACGTGCGGTCTTCTCATTTGAATTTCGCTCCTCTCCAGCATACGTCCGCGCCGAACCCCGCCGGAAGGCATCCCGTAAACAACTGTTAAGAGAAAGTGTCTTGTACGGCGCAAGTGGTTCAAGTCTTCAAGATTTGAAGCTGGGCCAGCCGGACACCGTTTTTTGGACGGCCCCAATCCAGAGGTTTCAATGTGGTTGCCTTGCTCGCGGCCCCCGGCCCAACGCATCCTAAAGACCTTGCGTCCGTGCTGTCCGCACTGCCAATCATCCGCAGAGGTTCTTTGAATCGCACCTGTTTGGGAGCGGGAGCTGCGCTGCTGCGGATGTGGGGGCCCGGCGTGGGCGATCATTCCCGGTCGAACGGAGATCCAAGGCGGGTGGTCGAAGTTGGCCACCGAATGCGAGACATCGCGCCGCGGAGCCGGTCCTCTCGATAGTTCAAGGCAGTCAGCGACTGACGGGCACAGAGGCACTGGCCATACCCGCGCGGGTGATCTCTGCTCTGTCCTGCGCGATGATAGTGGGGGAAGCGATTCCACTACCAAGGTTCAGGCGGACTCTATCGTGATCGATCCTGGGATCGAAGGAAAAGTCGTTTTGATCACCGGCGCCAACAACCCCCATGGCATCGGGGCGGGAATTGCGCGCGCGGCCGCCGCGCAGGGAGCCAAGGTGTTCCTGCACTACCTGCGGCAGCACCAAGCGAGTCCATTGCACGAGAAATCGGGCGAGGCCGACACACCAGGGGAGCCGTTCTACCAGTCCCAACAGGCTAAATCCGCCGATGAGGTGCTCACGGAAATTCGCCGCATGGGTGTGGCGGCAGACGCGTGGGAGGCCGATCTCGCTGACGCAAGGCTTATCCCATCGCTTTACGACCGTGCAGAGAAGAGCCTCGGACCGGTCGAGGTCCTGGTGAACAATGCGGCGTATTGGGAGGCGGATACTTTTGTGCCCTCCGGCGGCGAATTGGAGAACAAGCTGGTTGAGTTGTGGACGCATCGGCCGGAAACGGTAGCGTCGAATAGCTTCGACCGGTTGTTTGCCGTGAATACGCGTGCGCCGGCACTTCTGATCGCAGAATTTGCGCGAAGGCATATCGAACGCCGCGCCCTCTGGGGCCGGATCGTCAACGTGAGCACGGCCGGCGCGGAGCGTTTCCCGTCGGAAATATCCTACGGGGCGAGCAAGTTTGCGCTCGAAAGCTACACCAGGAGCGCGGCCATGGAACTCGGGAAATTCGGAATCACCGTCAACGTGGTCTCGCTCGGACCTGTGCAAACCGGCTGGATCACCGCGGAGCTGGAGCGGGAGATCCTGCCGACGATTCCTCTCGGCAGAACCGGAAGCCCCGAAGACGTTGCGGATGTCGTGGTATTTTTGGCGTCGGACCAAGCCCGCTGGGTCACCGGCCAAAGGATCTATGTCGGTGGGGGACATGGGATGTGACGGCCCACCGGCCGGTTTAACCGTTCCGGCCGCTGGCCGCGCCCAGCGCTCGCTTCTGCCCTTGGGTTGACGGCTATCCGCCAATGGCGGATAATCGAAGCGGTGGAGCTGATCGAGACGTCCATCTTTACGAAGCAGATCACAGCTCTGCTGAGCGATGAAGATTACGGTGCATTCCAGTCTCGGCTGGCAGCCAATCCAGGTCTTGGAGTTGTCATAAAAGGTGGCAGTGGAATACGCAAGATTCGTGTGGCAGTTGGTTCGCGGGGCAAGCGTGGGGGCGCCCGCGTCATCTATTACTGGGCGGCCCGGAGAGACCTGATTCTGTTGCTCTTTGCCTACGAAAAGAACGTGTCGGCGGATCTGACCCCGAGGCAACTGGCGCAACTCGCCAAGGTAGCCAGGGAGGAGTTGAGGGATGAAACCGAAAATGTTTGAAGAGATGCTGGAGAGCGTGCGCGAAGGCGGCGCAATTCTGCGCGGCCGGAGAACCGCTTCACGCCGCTTTGAAGTCGGGTCTTCCGGGATAAGGGCGATTCGCGAACGCACCAGCCTTTCGCAGTCGGAGTTCGCCAGCTTAATAGGTGTCAGCGTGAAGACGCTGCAGAACTGGGAGCAGGACCGCCGCCGCCCAACCGGGCCGGCCGCCGCCCTTTTGCGCATCATCGCGCACGAGCCGCAACTGGCGCTGAAGGCGATCCACGGGGCGTGATGGCGAACTTACCCCAACAAATCCAAGAACGCGCGCCCGGCGTGACTCAAAGCCCTGCGAGTGGGGTAAACCACCCGAATCTTGCGCTCCACGGTGGATCTCCTTAACGCGCACTTCGCATAACGTCCCCTGCTCGACCTCCTCAACGCACATGCTCGGAGGGTCGACTCGAGGAGTTATCCGTGCTACGCTGCCCTCGGTTTGGTGGAAGGAGGCCTTGGTGATGTACTGCCCAAAATGCGGAAAAGACATGGAGCAAATCAACGGCGTTTGGACGTGCAGGCGAGGGGACATGCCACTCAGTGAGCGTGTGTCCGCGGCGTTCGTAGACACGTATGTTCTAAAGATCCGCGCCAATGAACATAAGCGAACGGCACTCAAGTGGGGAGGCGTCTGGTACTGTCCGGGCTGCGGCGTTCGTCTGCAGGAGCAAGACGGTTTGTTGGCGTGCCGTGAGTGCGGGCGGTCGCTCAACGAGTTTCTGTACGATCTAATAGAACTCCACCCCCACAAGAACGAGCCCGGAAATTAGAGTTGAATGGCTTAGATCGTCGATGCCCCTGAAAGTCGGGGCTGTGCTGCGCCCTCGAGGAGTGTAGGTTCCCCTCAAGGGCAGTTACCTCACCCCAACAAATCCAAAAACGCGCGCCCGGCGTGACTCAAAGCCCTCCGCGTGGGGTACACCAGCCGAATCTTGCGCTCCACGTGGATCTCCTTCACGCGCACTTCGCATAGCGACCCCTGCTCGATCTCCTCCTCCACGCACATGCGCGGCAGAAACGCCACCCCCGCGTTGCTCTGCACAAGCTTGCGAATCGTCTCCACCGTCGGCATCTCCACGTCCATGCGGAGCGGCACCTTGTGCGCCTGAAATTCGCGAATCACCACCTCACGATAGGGCGAGAGCACGTTATGCGCGATGAAGTTTTCGGATGCCAGCTCGGTAATCGCAATCGTCTTGCGATGCGCCAGCGGGTGCTTGGGCGACACCACCAGCGCCAGCGCGTCGGTATAGATCACTTTCGATTTCAGACGATCGTCTCCGGGATCGTAGCTGATCACCCCGAGTTCCAGATTGCCGTCCAGCAGCTCATTCGGAATCTTGCTCGAAAAGCTCCGCCGCACCTGCACCTTGACCTTGGGATACAGCTCGCGATACTGCTCGATGTGGCGCAACAAATAAAGAATGGTCGACTCGTTGGCGCCGATAATCAACCGTCCGGAGGACTTGTCGCGCAACTCGGACAGCGAGTTGTCGAGCTCCAGCTGCAAGCTCTCGAAACGGCGGGCGTATTCCAGCACCGTCCGGCCGGCGTCGGTCAAAATGAGGTCCTTGCCCGAGCGGTCGATCAGCTTCTCGCCTAATTCCTGCTCCAGGCGTTGCAGCGCCAGCGACACTGCCGGCTGGGTCCGCAGTAATTTTTCGGCCGCGCGCGAAAAGCTGTGCTCCGTCGCGACCGTGAGAAATACATGAAGAGAATACAGTTCCATGGGCTGCCTTCGCGCCGAACGGAAGCCACCAAGAGCTCTGAGAGCCGGAGACCTTGCGCCTCTGCGCCCTCTGCCACCTCAGCGCTCTCAAATCTTGCCTTTGCCTTTTGCCTTTCTCAGCGTCTCAGCGTCTCCGCGGTGATATTCTTTTTCCTAGTCATCATAACATCGCTTAATACCAACTACTAAAATTATAAATTTGCTAAATCCGGCCACGCTCGCAATAATGGCTCTTACCGGTACAACAGACATGAGCGATCGGGTATACATTTTCGATACCACGCTGCGCGACGGCGAACAGTCGCCGGGCTGCAGCATGAATGTCTCCGAGAAGTTGCAGATGGCCCGCAAGCTGGTGGAGCTGGGGGTCGACATCCTGGAAGCCGGCTTTCCCATCGCCTCGGAAGGCGATTTCGAGGCCGTCGACGCCGTCAGCCGCGAGTTTCCGTGGGCCCAGGTGGCGGCGCTGGCGCGCTGCTGCACGCTCGATGTGGAACGGGCCGCGAAGTCGCTCGTCCATGCCCGCCGCCCGCGCATTCACACCTTCATCGCCACCAGTCCGATACACCTCAAGTATAAATTGAAGAAATCGCAGGATCAGGTTCTCAACGAAGCAGTTGCGGCCGTAGAACTGGCCCGCCGCCACGTCGACGATGTGGATTTCTCCTCGCAAGACGGCGCCCCCACCGAGCCCGAATTCCTGGAGAAAATCTCTAAAGCCTTAGTCGCCGCCGGTGCCCGCACGGTGAACATTCCCGACACCGTCGGCTACTCCACACCCAAGGAATACGGTGCGCTGATCGGGCAGATCGCCAGCGCGCTGGGAGATTGCGCTATTGTCAGCGTGCACTGCCATGACGATCTCGGGCTCGCGGTGGCCAATTCTTTGGCAGCCATCGAAGCCGGAGCGCGCCAGGTGGAATGCACCGTTAACGGAATCGGCGAGCGCGCCGGCAACTGCTCGCTTGAAGAGATCGTCATGATCCTCAAGACGCGTTCCGATTCTTACCCGTACCACACCGGCATCCACACGGAGCACCTCTATTCGGCGAGCGAAACCCTCAGCTCGCTGATCACTTTCGGCCCACAACCCAACAAGGCAATTGTGGGCCGAAACGCCTTCGCGCACGAGGCCGGCATCCACCAGGACGGCTATCTCAAAGAGAAGACCACGTACGAAATCATCGATCCGAAGTCGGTCGGCGTCCCCGAAGGCAAGCTCGTACTGGGCAAGCACAGCGGGCGCCACGCCATCGGCCAGCGCTGCAAGGAAATGGGCTACGACCTTACCAGGGAAGAGCTCGACGAGCTGTACCATCGCTTCACGGCGGTGGCCGATCATCGCAAGAAAGGCCTCATGGATGAGGAGATCGCGGCCTTGATACCCGACTCGAAAGCCATGCGCGTGGCGGCGGACTAACCGGCGGCATGGATCTCCACGTTCTGGTTTTACCCGGGGATGGCATCGGTACGGAAGTCACGCGCGAAGCGGTGCGCGTATTGCGTCACGTGGCCGCCAAGTGGAATCACCGGCTTTCGCTGACGGAAGGCTTATTGGGAGGCGTGGCGATTCATCGCACCGGCACGCCGTTCCCGGAGGAGACCGCGAAGCTTGCGGCCGAAGCGGATGCCACACTCATGGGCGCGGTGGGGCTGCCGGAATTTGACAACGCCCCTCCCGAACAGCGTCCGGAAAAGGGTTTACTGAAGATTCGCCAGGCACTGGGAGTTTACGCGAACCTGCGTCCCGTGCGGGCGTACAAGTCGCAGCTTGATTCTTCGCCCCTGAAGAATCATCTGGTGGAAGGCACCGATATGATCATCGTCCGCGAACTGACGGGCGGGATCTACTACGGTACTCCGCGCGGCATTACCGGAAGCGGCGCGGACATGCGGGCGGTCAATACCATGACCTACACGCGCGCGGAAATCGAGCGCGTCACCCGCATGGCCTTCCACTTGGCGAAAGCCCGGCGCAAGAAAGTCACGTCGGTCGATAAGTCTAATGTTTTAGAGAACTCACAGCTGTGGCGCAAAGTAGTGGTTGAAGTCGCCGCCGACTACCCGGAGGTCGCGCTGGATCATCTGCTGGTGGATAATTGCGCCATGCAGCTGATACTCAATCCGCGCCGCTTCGATGTCGTGCTGACCGAGAATATGTTCGGCGACATTTTGAGCGACGAAGGCGCCGTGCTGGCGGGTTCCATTGGTATGCTGCCCTCGGCCTCCATCGGCGACCGCCGTCCGTCCGGCGCCTGGGTGGGGTTGTACGAGCCGGTCCACGGGTCGGCGCCCGATATCGCCGGGCAGAACAAAGCCAATCCGCTGGGCGCCATCGGTTCGGTGGCAGCCATGCTGGAGTACAGTTTCGGTTTGAAAGAAGAAGCATCCGCGGTAGAGTCGGCCATCGAGCAGGTTCTCGCCTCTGGCCACGTCACCGCGGATCTACGGCCTTCGGGCGCACCCGCCACTACCGAACAGGTAGGGGAATCGG
>Ga0181532_10004320_pt1 | contig 12486 bp, 9 predicted proteins | sample PEATcosm2014_Bin_33_FD_119768 | JGI IMG/M metagenome (GOLD analysis project Ga0181532, IMG submission 119768) | Peatland microbial communities from MTU Mesocosm Facility, Houghton, MI, USA - PEATcosm2014_Bin11_30_metaG | ecosystem: Environmental > Terrestrial > Soil > Wetlands > Peat | place...
ATGTGATTTCGTCAATGCGCAGCCTTCAAAACAACCCTGAAAAAATACGCTCCTTCTTCCAGAAGCCTTCTCTCAAATACGCCGCGTAAGCGTCGGCATAGTTATGGACTGATTAATAGACATCGGCGAGCCAGAAGCTGCAAGCCAGGAACGCGCCCTCGCCGGCCGGCAGACCGTCATCGGTGGCTGCCGTGTCGTAGCGCATCACAAAACCCTCGCGCAGCAAGCGGCGCTCGATGGCCGCCACGGTGCCCTTTACGCGCGGATCGGACACCGGCAGGAAGCCGACGCAAGGGATCAGCAACAGACTGGCGTCAAGCTGTTGCGACCCATAGGACTGCACGAAGCTGCCCAGTTTCTCGTCGAAACCGTTGGCGCAAACTTCGTCGAAAATCTGCTCCCGCAACTTACGCCATTCGTCGAGCGGCCCTTCGAGCCCGAACGTTTCCGCGCTCTTGATCGAACGATCGAACGCGACCCACGCCATGATCTTGGAATGGGTGAAATGCCGCGGCGCGCCGCGCACCTCCCAAATGCCCTGGTCCGGCTCATTCCAGATTTTCTTCAGATGATCGAGGAAGGCTAGCTGCACGGCCCATCCCGAGTCGTTGGTCGACAGACCGCTGCGGCGCGCTTGATGATGGACGTCCATGATTTCGCCGAAGACGTCGAGCTGCAGTTGGCTATGGGCCGCATTGCCGATACGCACGGGCGCGGAATTTTCATAACCGGGCAGCCAGGGCGCGGTCCATTCGGTCAACCGCCGCTCGCCGGCGATACCGTACATGATCTGCAACTGATCGGGGCTGCCCGCCACCGCGCGCAATAGCCAATCACGCCACGCCTGCGCCTCTTCGTAATAGCCGGCGTTCATGGCGCCGAGCAGAACCAGCGTGGCGTCGCGCAGCCAGCAGAAGCGGTAATCCCAGTTGCGCTCGCCGCCGAGTTGCTCCGGAAGCGAGGTGGTCGGAGCCGCGACCATGCCGCCGGTCGGCGCATAAGTGAGCGCCTTGAGCGTAATCATCGAGCGCAATACGGCGTCCGACCACGGTCCGGCGGGCCGACATTTTGCCGACCAGTCCCGCCAAAACGCTTCCGTCTGCGCCAGCGCCGTCGTCGGGTCGAACGGTTGCTCCAACGGCAGGTGGGAAGGCAAATAGCTCAGAACAAAGGGAATCGCATCATCAACGTTGATGGTGAACTCACCGATCGTCGTCATATCGGCGCCGCGCAGATGCACCGGCGTGCGCAGCACCACCATGTCCGGCCCGGCGATGGCGCGCAGCGCGCCGTCTTCGAGCCGCGTCACCCAGGGTACAATCGCGCCGTAACCGAACCGCAGGATCAACTCGGTGCACATCGTCACCTTGCCGCGCGTCCCGACCACAAGGCGTGCGATGGTCGAATGCCGGCCGCCCGGCGGCATGAAGTCGATCAGCGTCGCCGCGCCGTCCTTGGTCTCGAAATGGGTCTCGAGCACCAAAGTGTTCGGCCGATAACGACGCGTGACCTCGGCTTCCGCACACGGCGCGATCGACCAGCGGCCATGCTCACGGGAGCCGAGCAAGGCGGCGAAGCACGCCTCCGAATCGAACCGCGGGCAGCAGAACCAGTCGATGGAGCCGTCGCGGGATACCAGCGCGGCGGTTCTGCAATCGCCGATTATCGCGTAATCTTCGATGCGTGCGGCCATGAGGTCAGGAAAACTCGACGATGACTTTGATGTCGTCCGGAAGCCGTTCGAGCGATTGCGTCCATTGTTCGACCGGCTCGCGCCGCGTGATCAGTCGGTTGAGCCAAGCCTTGTCCGCCCGCTGCAGCGCCTCGCTCGCCATTTCATAATGTCTGCGGTTCGCATTCACCGTGCCAAACACGGTGTCGTTGTCAAGCACCATGGTGCGGTTGAGTGCGCCGACGTCAATGTCAAAGTCGTGGCCGGACGCGGTGACACCGACCAGGCAGACGATGCCGGCAGGTGCCGTGCGACCGAGAACGTCGCGCACCACGATCGGCGCGCCGGTGCATTCCAACAGAATATCGGGCTTCAAGCGCAGGTGGGCGAAGTCCTCGGTATGATATGTGCCGCCGAGCTGGCGCACCAGTTCTCGCTTCTTGAGATTGTCGTTGTGGTCGAGCACGTGGGCCTCGAGGCCGCGCTGGGCCCCGATAAGGGCAGCCAGCAGGCCGACCGGACCCGCACCTGTGATCAAAAGCGTCTTTGGTTGCCATGATCGCGAACGCTGACCGATGCGCTCGGTGTGGTCCCACGCCTTGGCGACCACGCTCGTCGGCTCGAGCAGCACGCCGGCAATGCCGAGCGACGGATCGACTTTGACGAGAAAATCAGGCTCGATGCGGAAAAACTCGGCACCAAAGCCGTTCCGTTCCTTGATGCCGCGTTCGGTGTAGCGGCCATTGCGGCACATATCCCACTCGCCGACCGCGCAGGCGGCACACGGAACAGGATCGGGCCGGCGCACGATGCCAACGACGAGATCGCCGACCTTGACGCCGCAATCGGCGGGCGCCTCCTGCACGGTGCCGAGCGATTCATGCCCGATCACCAGCCGCCGTTGGCCAGGCGGAGCCCAACCGTAACGCCCGGATACGATTTCGCGGTCGGTGCCGCAGACGCCGAGCGCCACGGTACGCACCAGAACCGCGCCGTCCGAGCGAGGCGGATCGGCAATGTCTTCCACTTGAGCTGAATTGGCCATACCCGGCGCGACGGTAAGGGCGCGCATTGCACTGATCCGCGATAGTTGGTTTCGCAATCACTTGCGCCGTGCGCAAGCGCCCCCTCGTCAAGGACAAGCGTCCAACGGGGGGAAAGTTCCGGCGATGGAACCAAGCGCATACTTTGGCGTTTTCTTTGCCGCGTGCGCTGAAAAAGGCGCGGGCAATCGCGCCTAAGGAGAGGTGATCATGGAGCCGATCGGCTGCAAGCGCTGGGCTATCGCCGAAGGATACATCCCTTCGCAAAGCTCGTTTTCCGATCGCACCCTGATCTCTCACGAAACCGCCTGCATCCTCAACGCCGGCGACCGGGAAGCGCACGTCAATATCACCATCTTCTTCGCAGACCGTGAGCCGATCGGGCCCTACCGCGTTACAGTTGCGGCGCGTCGGACGCTGCATTTGCGCTTCAACGATCTAAAAGATCCCACAGCCATTCCACGCGATACCGACTACTCGTCCGTTTTCGAATCCGATATGCCGATCATCGTCCAGCATACGCGACTTGACTCTCGGCATGCGGAAGTAAGCCTGCTTTCGACCACGGCTTACGCACAACCATAAGCAATCTTGTCGTCGCAACCTTCGCCCGATGGCAGTTTCCATTTCCACGAATTCCAAGCGGTGAATTGCCGTTCGGCTGCGCTGCATCGCACCATGAATGAAACGAAAGAATGGAACTAACCATATCCAGAACGGTTGTTGCAGCACGGTACTGGAGGTCTATCCGTGACTGTCATAGTCGTTTCCAACCGTGTAGCGCGGGCAAAATCAGATGAGCCGGTGGCCGGAGGATTGGCCACAGCGCTGATCCCCATGGTCAAGGACTCTGGCGCGATCTGAGTTGGTTCGAGCGGTCAGACTGCCGATGCGGCGCAAACAAAAGACTCCTTTGCCCGGATCGAGGCGCTCGGCACCGGCGCCCTGGCAACTGTCGATATGCCGGCGAAGCACTATCACGGCTATTATGAGGGCTTTGCCAATTCAGCCTTGTGGCCGGCGCTGCATTCGCGTTCCGACCTCATTCGCGTGACGGCAGAGGACTATATGTCGTATCGCGAGGTCAACGCCTTTATGGCGCGGGCGCTGCTGCGCTTCAGTGAGTCGGACGCGATCTTTTGGATTCACGATTATCACTTCCTCGCGTTGGGCGCCGAGATGCGCCGTCTGCAGATCGGCCGGCCGATCGGGTTCTTCTTGCACACGCCATGGACCGATCGCCGGACCATGGCCGCGGTTCCGCACCACACCGAGCTGGTTCAGGCGATGCTCTCCTATGATCTCATCGGATTCCAAACCGACGACGATCGGCAGAACTTCGAAGATTATCTCCAGTTTGAGCTGGACCTGACGGTGTTTGACGGAACGGTCGCCTCATCGTCTGGCATGACTCATCTGGCTGCTTTCCCAATCGGTATTGATGTCGAGGATTTCGCCGCTCGGGCGATCAAGGCCTCCACTCGCCCGGAAGTTTCGCGTCTGCGAGCGAGCCTGCAAGGTGCCAAGCTGATTCTCGGCGTTGATCGCCTGGACTATTCGAAAGGCCTGAATAGTAGAATGCGGGCATTCGGCCGCATGCTCGAGCTTGAGCCGCAATGGACGCGCGCCGTTTCGCTGTTGCAGGTGGCGGTTCCCACGCGCGGCAACATCCGCGCCTATCGTGAGCTCAAGGCCGAGCTCGCCGCTTTGATCAGCGAAGTCAACGGCCGCCATGGCGAGGTCGATTGGAGTCCTATCCGCTACCTCAACAAAAGCTTCTCGCAGCTTACGCTGGCCGGCTTCTACCGCGTCGCGCATGTCGGCCTGGTCACGCCGTTGCATGACGGCATGAACCTGGTCGCCAAGGAATACGTCGCCGCGCAGAACCCCTTCGATCCTGGTGTGCTGGTGCTGTCCTCGTTCGCCGGCGCGGCCAAGCAGCTTGACGCCGCGCTCATGGTCAACCCGCACGATATCGACGGCACGGCGCGGCAAATCGCGACCGCTCTCGCCATGAGCGTCGAGGAGCGGCGCGAACGCTGGCATTCAATGATGGCGACGCTCAGAGCCTCCTCGGTGCAGAATTGGTTCGCCGATTTCCTACACAGCCTCGCAGACTTGCGTCGTGCGCCGTCGCGGCTCGCGACCCCGCGCCCCGCCCCGTTGCCTGTCATGCTTGACCTAGCCGGCAGGGCGCAACGGCACTGACGCATCGTCGCCTTAGTCGCGGTGATGAACGACCGCTAGGCCGTACCCTGGCTCTTATGAGTCTTGGCCTTCACTGAATGAATTTCTTCGCGTCCGGCTTCCCGCGCCGCCTCCTGCAAGGCGCGCCGAATCTCGTCGCGCTTCTCGTGGATCGATGCGATTGCTCGCCCGGTCGCGATCCCTAGCCCAACCAGAGCCGCCTCCGAGAGCTGGAGGCTCGCTTCGATTGTCTCAGGCACGGCGTCGGTGGCGCCGAGGCCATAGAGATGACGGGCGTGGTCGGCATCGCGCGCGCGCGAAACGATGAGAATGTCCGGCCGCATCGCACGTACGTGTTCGACAACATCGTCGATGACGCTCGCGGAGTGGATGGTGATGATAACGCCGGCCGCCTGGGCGAGGCCGCAAGTTTCGAGGAAACGCGGATCGGCGGCGTCGCCATAATAAACATCATGACTCTCGCGGCGGTCACGACTAACGGTCAAGGCATCGGAATCGGCGGCGATATAGGGGATGCCGTGTTCCCGCAGCAACGCGCACACAACCTTGCCGACACGGCCATAGCCGACCACGATCGCATGCTGCTGCCCGCCCGCGGGCCGGGCAATCAGCTCCGGATCGACAGCTTTCCCCGACGTGAGCTGCGCCGTGAGGGACCGCGCGCCGAACGAGAGAAGCGGCGTCAGCGCCATGGTGACCGAGGTCACAGCGAGCGCAAAGCTCGCGAGCGACGCTTCAATCAGGCCCGTAGCCGACGCCATGCCGATGCCGACGAAGGCAAATTCCCCTCCGGGACCGAGTAGCAGACCGGTCTCGGTCGCGACCGGCCACGACAGGCGAAACAGCCGGCCAAGGCCGATCAGCAGCAGCGATTTCGCGGCGATCAGGCTCACAACACCGCCAAGGAGCAAAAGCGGCTCGCGCCACAGCTCGCGGAAGTCGACGTTCATCCCCACGGTGAAGAAGAAGATGCCGAGCAATAAGCCCTTGAATGGCGCGACTGTGGCTTCGATCGCCTTGCGGTATTCCGTCTCGGCGAGCAGCAACCCGGCAAGGAAGGCGCCGAGCGCCATCGAAAGGCCGGCCTGACCGGCGATCACTCCGGCCCCCACGATCACGAACAGCACGGCCGCGATGAACAGTTCGCTGGAGCCAGCGGTCGCCACCAGCCGGAACAGCGGACGCAGCAGCACGCGGCCGAACAGAACGATGACGATGACCGCGGCCGCGGCTTGCAACACCGCGCTGGCGAGGCTGGCGAGGACCGACCCATCGGACCTTGCAGCAAGGATGGAGACGAACAGCAAAATGGGGATGACCGCGAGATCCTGAGCGAGCAGTACGGAAAAGCTCGCGCGCCCGACACCGGTTGTGAGACGCTCTTGATTCGAGAGGAGCTCGAGCACGATCGCGGTCGAGGAAAGCGAGAGACTCGACCCGAGCACGATCGCCTCCGAAGGATTTTTTCCCGCCGCCACGGCGGCGGCGGCGATCACCACACTGGTGAGGAGAACCTGCGAACCGCCGAGGCCAACGACCAGCCGGCGCATTGCCGACAGCCTGGGAAACGACAGCTCGAGACCGATCAAAAAAAGAAGAAACACAATTCCCAGCTGCGCGATGCCCGCAACGTTCTGAGCGTCGCTGATCGTGAACCACGAGAGCCCCGGGAACGCATGGCTGATCGAGCCGAGCCCAAACGGGCCCAAAACGGCGCCCGCGCCTAGGTAACCTAGCACTGAGCTCAATCCCCATCGCCGCACCATCGGAACCACGACTCCAGCGGTGCCGAGGACGACAAGAGCATTACTGTATGCGGCGACATTGGCGGGTGTGACCACGAAATTCTCCAGTTCCGCGCCGGCACAGCGACTGTTGTAAACGGTCCGCGCGATTCCTGCGACCCAAACGCGCAGAGGTGATTCGCGCATCGGTACTTCTGCTCATGATCGCTCAATAACAGATCGAAAACGCCGCAACACGGCGAGTTCGTTGAAACCCTACCGCTGTATCCTGGTTAGACGATTCGCGGCCTGCCCCTGTCCGCTGCGGGCATGGCCGCCGTTTGTGGCAGAAAAGCAAAACGCTTCTTGAATTTTAAGCCATTGCGCCCTGTAATACCGCCGTGCAGGGCGAAGCAGATCATTCATGACTAATTCCACTTCGGGCGGCCAGCCCGCCGGCACGGTGTCCTTGGTCACCGCGACGGCGATCGTCGTTGCCGACATGGTGGGCGTCGGCGTCTTCACCAGCCTCGGATTTCAGGTCAATGACATAAGATCAGGATTCTCCCTGCTATTGCTGTGGGTCGTCGGCGGAATCGTGGCGATATGCGGGGCGTTCTGCTATGCGGAACTGGCCACGATGTTTCCGCGCTCGAGCGGGGAATACAACTTTCTGCGGCGGATCTATCATCCGGCATTCGGCTTTGTGGCCGGCTGGCTGTCGGCGACCGTCGGTTTCGCGGCACCTATTGCGCTTGCCGCCATGGCGTTCGGTGTCTATTTCAAATCAATCATGCCGGGAGCGCCGCCGCTGCCGCTCGGACTGGGCGTGACTTGGCTTGCCGCGCTTGTGCATCTGGGCGGCCTACGGTTTCGCGGCGCGTACCATAACGCCTGGACGGCTCTGAAGCTCGTCCTGATTGTCGTATTCATCGTCGCCGGCTTTGTGTACGGCGATTCGCAAGCAATTTCGTTTGCGCCAAGCGCGGTCGACCTCACGTACATCGCCGGTGCGCCGTTCGCCATCAGCCTCGTGTTCGTGATGTACTCCTATTCCGGCTGGAACGCGGCGACCTATATCGCCGGCGAAGTGCGCGATCCAACCCGCAACCTGCCGCGCGCGCTGTTCGTTGGAACCGCGATCGTCATCGTGCTCTATGTCTGCCTAAACGCCGTGTTTCTGGTCACCACGCCGATGCGCGAATTGGCCGGCCAACTCGACGTCGCCATCGTCGCCGGCAAGCACCTGTTCGGAGAGCTTGGCGGGCGCATCGTCGGCGCGCTGATCTGCCTCGGTCTGGTATCCTCCATCAGCGCCATGACTTGGATCGGCCCGCGTGTGACCATGACGATGGGCGAAGACATGTCGCTGCTGCGTGTGTTCTCGCGCAAGTCGAAGCAAGACGTGCCCGCCGTCGCCATCATCTTTCAAGTCCTGGTCTCGAACCTCCTGTTGCTGACCCAGAGCTTCGAAGCGGTGCTGGATTTCATCCAATTCAGCCTCACCTTCTGTTCGTTTTTCACGGTGCTGGGCGTCATCAAGATGCGGATCACTCATCCCAAGCTGGCGCGACCCTATCGCGCCTGGGGTTATCCCGTGACGCCGCTGGTATTTCTCAGCGTCACGCTGTTCATGATGTATTATCTTGTGGTCAACCGGCCGCTGCAGTCTCTGGCCGGCTTCGCCATGATGTCGGCTGGCCTTATTATCTATTATACGTCCCGCCTGTTATCGGATGTCCCTTCTTCGGATGCTTCCCAAACCGCGGCCTAACAGCGATGACCCTGCCTAAAATGATGGCTGCCGCCCTTTTGGCGGGCATGCTGGCCCTGGCCGCGGCCCCCGCCTGGAGCGCTGACACAGCCACGCCCGACGATACCGCGCGATTCCTGGCCGGATTGCCGCCGGCGCCGGATTCTCCTCTCGCGGCGCTGACCAAGGGCCCGGTCTGGCAGCAGCACGCGCGCTATTTCGATTCGATTTTCGGACGCGAGGATAGCAGTGCTCTTTCGAAAATCCGCGCATTTTCCGGGGAGCGGCTGACCGATAAGCACGAGACCATGCTGTACATGTTCAGCGGTCCGGATTTTCTTTATGCCACTTCGTTTTTCCCGACCGCCTCGACCTACGTCTTGAGCGGGCTCGAGCCGGTGGGCGAGATTCCGCAATTGACTGCACTGACGCATCCGACCGTGGAGCGGACGCTGCGAAATCTCGAGAGCTCGCTGGGATCGCTGCTCAGCTTCAGCTTCTTCATCACCAAGAACATGAAGACGCAATTGCACGACGGGCCGGTCTACGGGACGCTGCCGATCCTCTATGTATTTCTGGCGCGGACCGGCAAGACCATCCACGACGTGAGTTTCGTAAGCCTCGACGAGGAGGGAAACTTCCAGGCCCCAACCGAAGCGGTTGCCCAGGACGCTGCGAAAAACTCTGCCAAGAGCGCTCAAATCAGGGCTGCCGAGCGCGCTGCTCGAAGCGCCGCCAAAGGGGTAAAAATCGTTTTTTCAGAAGGCGCGAGACCGAACCAGACGCTTTACTATTTCAGCACCAATCTCGCCGACGATAGCGTGAAGAGGAGCGGTTTCTTGGCGTTCTGCGCCAAGCTCGGCGACGCCGACAGTTTCATCAAGAGCGCGTCCTACCTCCTGCATGGCGGCGGCTTCAGCAAGGTGCGTGATTTCCTGCTCAACCACAGCGCCACGATTCTTCAGGACGACAGCGGTATCCCGCTCGCCTATTTCGATCCGAAAAAATGGCGGCTGCAGCCGTTCGGCCGCTATGCCGGTCCCCTCGCCCTGTTCGGACGCGCCTATCAACCCCGGTTGGGGGAGCTGTTCCGCAAGGATAATGCAATCCCGATCGATTTCGGCGTTGGATATCGGTGGCGCAAGAATGAATCAAACCTGCTGCTGGCACAGAGGACCGGGGCCAACACCAGCGAAACCGAATTAGCGCCGCCTTTACCATCGGATCGTTATGTTCGGGGGACGGACACCCGATCCCCGAATAGGCGAACCGTGGCTGGGTCGCCGAAATCGCACCGAAAGCGCGGCGAGAGCGAGACAACGGGGTCGTTGGGCTGCCGAATGAGGGGAATTTTCTCGTTTTGTTCGACTCCCGAGACCAAGGCGAGCCGGTAGACGTCAAAATGGCGACATAGTCATCACCGAAGCTGTGCGCTCGTGGGGCGGGGGAACAGTGTTAAATACGGGCCGAGGACCAGGACCGCAGGCGTTTCGCAGACCGGCCCCAGTTGCGGCCGCGGATCAGCGCGCGCGCTATTCCAATTTAGATCCGAAGCTCCGACGACAATCTGACTCCGGCACGCGCATCGCTCCGGCGCGCGGCCATGTCGTAGGCCGCGTGCGAGTCGAGGCCAGCCGGCGCGCGACGCGGCGAGCCAGCGTGCTCGGAAGTATGCTGGAGCGCAATCTATTCCAGATCTCCGCTGCGCTGTTTCTGGTCGGCTCAGTGGGCTGGTGCTGCCTCATCTACAGCGAATTCCGGTCGTCCGTTTTGGTCGCACCCGCCGCGGCCGCCACCTATGCGGTGGCGACCGCGGTCGATTCCGGTCCCGGAATCGCAAAAACGGACTCGATCCGCACTTCGACCTACCTGCGCATCGATCATCTGCAAGATCCGGGCGCGACGGGCAAAAATCTCACCCGCGCCGCCGACCCGACGCCGAGCGCGCCCGCCGCTGCAAAACGGCCCAAGGCCGAAGACGTCCGGAACGCCGCCAGTATCGTGGCCCGCGAATGGAAATTCTTCGAATCGACGCCAGTGGCCGACCAGGGCCAGGCGCCAGCGAAACAGTCGGCGAACGAAGCGAATCTGAAGCCGCCAGTTCGTTTGGCGGCTCTCGAAAACGGCGCGCCGGAAATTGCGACCTTTCACTCGGCAACCGAGACCGTGCCATCGCGCATGCCGTCCAACATTGGGGCGAAGACGAGCCTCGTCGACTTCGAGACGGCGCCCTTTCCATATCACGGTCGCGTACCCGGATCGAACCGGCCGTTCCTGAATGCCGGCGAACCGGGACACCGCGGCCATGTCAATTTCCGCGGTCGCGTTTTCTGGGAATCGGAGACGTTCAACGACAGCCGCGTACTGCTTCACGTTCCGCAGCGCTTCGACCCCAAACGCCCCGCGGTCATGGTGGTGTACTTTCACGGCCATGGCGCCAATCTGGCCCGCGACGTGCGTGACCGCCAGCAGGTGCCGGCGCAGATCACTGCGGCGGGAGTCAATGCGGTGCTGGTAGCGCCGCAGTTTGCCGTCAATGCCGCCGATTCAAGCGCCGGAAAGTTCTGGGAACCCAACGGATTTAAGCGCTTTCTCGACGAAGCGGCGGTGAAGCTCGCGAGCCTCTATGGCGACCCGCGCAGCGCGGCGGCATTCGCCAATATGCCGATCGTGATCGTCGCCTATAGCGGCGGCTTTGGGCCGACCTTGTACGTTCTTGATCGGGGCGGCGTGAGGTCGCGCGTCCGCGGCGTGGTCCTGCTCGACGCGCTCTACGCCGGGATCGACAGGTTCGCAGACTGGATCGCCGACAACAGATCGACCTTCTTTATAAGCTCTTACACGCCGCACACGGCGCACCACAATGCCGATCTCGAGCGCCTACTGAGCGAGCGATCGGTGCCGTATGGTTCGGAGCTCGAGCACAATCATCTTCAGGGCATGGTCTCGTTCCTGCCTGCCGGCGATGTCTCGCACCGCGATTTTGTGACCCATGCCTGGGCCGACAACCCGATCAAGGATATTTTGGCGAGAATGAACGACGTCGGCCCAAGAATTGGCACCGCTGGAGCGCCGGCTTCGATTTCCTCAAGCGCTTTCGCGGCGGCCGGGAACTAAAGCATCAGATAGCTCCGGCTTGATGCCGCCTGCTCCGGCCTTGCGCGGCTGCGCCATTTGACCAAGATCAACGCCCAGCGACCCCGTTGGATCAATTTATTTTCCTTGGAGTTCAAGCTGTGCTCATCGCGATGTTCGCAGACATTCACGCGAATCGACAAGCGTTCAGCGCCTGTCTTGCGCAGGCGTCCGATTTTGGCGCGGAGCAAAACGTGTTCCTCGGCGACTACGTCGGCTATGGCGCCGATCCGGAGTGGACGGTCACGACCGTCATGGACCTTGTCGAAAAAGGCGCAAGGGCCGTGCTCGGTAACCATGACAGTGCGGTCGGCAACCCACGCGAACAGCTTACTGTCGGGGCTAAACTTGTCATGGAGTGGACGCGCGGCGAACTCGGAGCCACGGAGCGACGATTTCTCGAAAGATTGCCGCTCACGCTGAACGATGGCGACCGCCTTTACGTCCATTCCGAAGCCAGCAGTCCGAGAAGCTGGCGGTATGTAACAAGTGTTGATGCGGCCGCCCAAAGCATCATCGCCACCGCGGCTCAAATCACGATTTGCGGTCACGTTCACCGGCCGGCGCTCTACAGCATGTCGGCAACCGGGAAAATTACGGCATTCACCCCGAAAACCGGCTCTGCCATCCAATTGTTCCCTGGCCCCGGACGGCGGTGGCTGGCGGTGCTCGGCTCCGTCGGGCAGCCGCGCGACGGAAATCCGGCTGCTTCTTACGCCATCTTGGATACGGAGAAGCGCGAACTGACCTACTGCCGCGCGCCGTACGATGTGGAGGAAACAGCTACCAGAATTCGGAAAAACGGCCTACCGACCTGGTTCGCCGACCGGCTGTTGGTTGGTCAGTGAAGCATGGTCAAACCATTCCTCGATCTTGGCGCGACGATCGACGGCTTCCGGATCGAGGAATGCCTCCATCAGGGAGGCATGGCGACGCTTTGGCGCGTCTCGC
>Ga0181532_10004327_pt1 | contig 12469 bp, 13 predicted proteins | sample PEATcosm2014_Bin_33_FD_119768 | JGI IMG/M metagenome (GOLD analysis project Ga0181532, IMG submission 119768) | Peatland microbial communities from MTU Mesocosm Facility, Houghton, MI, USA - PEATcosm2014_Bin11_30_metaG | ecosystem: Environmental > Terrestrial > Soil > Wetlands > Peat | place...
GCAGCCATTGAAGCGGAAGGAAATCAGCCGCGTCTGCCATTTCATGGTGCCGGGTATGGTGGAGTATTGCTGGGCATACCAGAAGGTGCAGCCGTCAGCGTCGAGCGCCATGCTGGAATAATCACCCCAGCTGCTATACGGACCCGAGTTGCCAGTCCCCGCGACCGCGATCGTCTCCGCTTCCATCTGCCCCAGGGGATCGCCGGGCACGCGTCCGGTCAGGGCAATCGAGTTCCACATCGTGCTACTGGCCACGCTGTAACCGAGCCCGATGTCGCCCATCTTGTCCTGCGCAACCGAACCCATCCAGCGGTAGTTCGCGTCGGGAGCAAACGTGCCCGACTGATACAGGCTCACGTCCGAGATCGTCGAGTTACGCAGGGGCGCGCGAAATTCATACCAGCGTTCGCCCGCTTGTCCAGCCGAGGCTGTAGTCACGTGGCTCACATACCAGTGTTGCGCAGTGGGCGTGGGACCTACCCCATCGTTCCAATACGCCAGCCGGTACATCAGGCGGTCGCCCAGCGAACCCAACTTTACATCGGTGTCCTGCTGCGGAATGCAGGCCGGCAGGAACGGCGAAGGACAAAACGGAACATACACCGGCACGGTAATGGGATTACCTAAGTCCGCCCCGGAAAACGTCGACATGCTTGGATCAGCGAAGTCCGGATGCATGGAATACAGATAAATGTGATTGTCGGTTTGATCGATGTTGTAGCTACCGACAAAAAACTCATCCTGCCCGGCCGGTGGCGGCGTGGCGGAATCAACGTCGCCGGGCAACAGCCCATGGTCGAGAGGCGTGAGTTGGAAGCAAATCTTCTCGGCGGTGGGATCGCCGACGATCAGCTTCGCGCTATTGTAGGCGCACACCAGCGCGCCGACCGTGTTGTCTTCACCAAATGACCCGTTGTTCTGCGCCTGATAGTATCCATCCGGCCAAATTCCCCAGTGTGGATAGTCAGGGAAGTTGCTGCCCAGCAGATATTCGTAGAGATAGTAACTGCCGGTGGCATCAGGGCTGGTAGAAACGGCGACGCACGCGACGTGTGGCCCCTGGTATTCATTCCGCGCGGTGAAATCGTTTTGCGTCATCAGCCATCGGTGGTTGAGTTTGTCGAACAGGGTGATCGGATCGCCATCGTTCGCTTCCGAACATGGCCCGCCGAGGCTTTGAAACAGCGCGTTGCCGAGCGTCGGTGCTAACTCCTGCGCGCCGGTTTGTTTGTTATAAACGGCGAACTGCACATTCACCCACTCCACCACTTGCGTATCCCCCACCGCGACATTCGCATCCGAGCGCAGCTCTCCGCAGTTGCAGTCCGTCTCGCCGACACCTTGCAGGTTCAGGCCAATCGACATGTTGGACTGTCCGCCTGGCGAGCTTTGCTCCACCGGATCGACGGCAAGTCCCAAGGCGCCGCGATAGAAGCCGGGGATGGCAATCGGATCCTCCGCCGGCAAGACATATCCCTTGCTGCCTGGCACACTCGCCAAGTCGCGCAACGGAGCTGATACGGCAAAAGCCACGGGACGCCCGACTGACATCGTCGGGGAGTTATTCTGTGCGTAGAGACAAGGTGAGATCACCGCCAGCATCAGCAGCCATACGACTGGCAATCCGCTGCTGAATATTTTCTTCTGAGCAGCGAAGTTATAAGCACGGGAGACACAAGTGGTATTACAGACGGGGCGCATAAAACCATCCTTCTTGGACTCAAGAGCAGGGACGAAACACCGAAGTTGGCCGATATTCTGAGCTAACTCTATGGCGGTGTCAATCTTCTTGCGTTGCCCTCCGGTCGAAAGCCACCACGCCTTCTCCGCTATTGCCAAAGTTATGAACCAGGGCGGTAGCGGACAGAAATGGTATTCCAATAGTGATGACTGGGCTTGTTCTATCCGGTCCCAGAGGTAGGACACCTCGGAGGGGATCCTCTGCTGCTGGGACCCTTCCCCGGCAAACTATTCCTGCCGGCTGCCACTTCTCCAGTCGACGTGAACGCCGGTTCTGTGACAACTACCTTTTCCAATGCTGCAGCTGGGTGCTCTGCTTCAGGTGAACCTGACGACCACGCCAATCACCTATTGGCAGGAGTGGCTGACCAATTTGGGAACAATGTACTTGGTCGTATAGTCGGCGTTCCGTCCTTGTGCCGCGACGTGGTGGACCTCTTCAACAGCACTGGTTGGGCGTTATACGGCCAGATGAAAGGAAAGCATGCGTAAACACTGGCCGACAATTCTGAGCTGCGAGGTTATCGTCACCGATGTGTATCAAGGAGGCCCAAGTCGCCATTCTCGTCGCCTTCACGCGCAACACCAGTTGGCCATGCTGCTGAAGACGGAACCTCGTGAACAGCGATTCAGCCTTGCCCGGAGCAGAATCACCGATGAACTTGCAATAGTTCACGTGCCGGAGCGGATGTTGGGGGAACTGATACCCGTTCCGCTCCGGCAAAATAGGGGAGGGCCGAAAAGGGGTGCGCCACCGCCGCGAGCTTTATTTCTGTCCTCCGCACTAGTCTTCGCGTGCCTCCGTCATCCCGGCGTCAGTGCGGAATCCGCAGGAAGCCATGACCCACGTTGTTCGCGTCGTTGTAGGATCCGGTAATTACTCCCCAGAGGTTGATGCTGTTTGCAATGGTGCCCTGGTAGTTGCCCTGGCCGCTGCCCGGGGCATCGAGGGTCGTGATGGTCCCGTCGTGGTCTCGCAGAAAACCGTGGTAGGCGTAGTTCGCGTCAACGTAAACTCCCGTGATGTCTCCTGAGAAATTGATACTGTACGGGTTGGTCCCATTGGCCGCACCAGGCGCATCGAAGGTGGTGATGGCTCCATTGGGCTCTCGCAGAAAGCCATGAGTCCCGTTCGCGTCACCGTAGGTTCCGGTAATGGCTCCCCAGAGGTTTATGCCGGCGCCTCCTGTAGAACTGCCCCCCGGGACATCGAACGAGGTAATGCCGCCGTCCGCGCTCCGCACGTAGCCGTGAAACCCACCATTAGAGTCCCTGTAGCCTCCCGTTACCATGCCTGCCAGGTTGATGCCGGAGGCGAAGGTTGCAACAGAGCCCGACGGATCGAACGAGGTGATATTGCCACTAGCTGATCGCACGAAGCCGTGAAACACAAAGCTCGAGTCAGCATAATCCCCTTCAATTACACCGAGGTCGTTGATGCCTGTGGGACTTCCGGGATCGAAAGTCGTGAAGGCGCCGTTAGGAGTTCGCAGGAAGCCATGACTGTTGAAGCTTGCGTCGAGGTATTCTCCCGCGATCGCTCCCCAGACATTGATGCTGGCCGGGTTGGTATCGATGGAGTTCGGGACGTCGAAGCTTGTAATGGTACCGTCGGGAGTCCGCAGGAAGCCATGAAGGTTGAAGCTTGCGTCAAAGTAGCCTCCGACAACCACTCCAAGATCGTTGACCGCATAAGGGAAGGTACCCTCGTATGGTCCCTGGCCGGCACCCGGAACATCGAAGGTGCTGTAGGTGCCACGGTCGCGATTAGGCGGAAGATCGTTCGATGCTTGCCGAGTTTTTGTGCTGCGCGGAACCAACTGACAGACAGAAGCCATAACCCCGTGCGGTGGGATTGGTTGCCCTAGACACTGAGGCGGCACCGTTCGCGAGCCGGGATCGGCTTGCTGTCTATACAACGGCAAGTTGCAAATTGATCCGCCGGATCCCCCATCCGTCCCGCCGGTAGATGTGCAGGGTACGGAATAGGTCGGAGGTGTCTGGTGATGGTCCTGAGCGGCCAGCCAAATCGGAATCGCCAGCGCCGACAATAATGTGAAAGTGGTAACGCACGTCAACATTCTGGATTTCATGTTGCCTCCTATTTCCGTTGAGCTGTTATCAATCTTTTGGCGGGAACTCCGCTCCCGCCCGGGTGGGCGTCAGCAGCACAGAGGCGCCGCCTGGTCTGACTCCGCCTCGAAGGTGCCCGTGCGTTCACGATTTCACCCCTGACTGCTGCTGCAATGTCGCGAAGTGTGTGCGAACCTGGCTGTTGGGTCAATGGTCTGGCAGGGACCTCTCAGGGACCTGGGAGTGACCGGCGTAACCCCTTTATTTCTAATTTCCTTGTGAACTACGGTCTGCTAGAGCCCTGACGTTAATGCGTATTAGTTCGCAGTTTCTTCGATAAACGATGCTGGGAATTCGCTATGCCGCGTAGTAAACTTTGCCAATTCGCTCCCAGACATCTCCCGCCATGAGAGACACGCTGCCAATTCGCGTGCGCTGCGGAGAGTTCGAGCTTAACGTGCGCACTGGAGAGCTGCGCCAGAGCGAGCGGACCATCCTGTTGCAGGAACAACCCTTCCGAGTCTTGCTGATGTTGATCGACGGCGGCGGCGAGGCCGTCACGCGCGAGGAAATGCGGAAGAAGCTTTGGCCCAATGATACGGTGGTGGAGTTCGACCAGGGTATTAACGCGGCGATCAAGAGATTGCGAAAGGCGCTCGGAGACTCGTCGGACGAGCCGAATTACATCGAAACCGTGGCGCGTCGTGGCTACCGGCTAAAGGTACCGGTTGAGCCGGTGGGGGCCGCGGATGATTCCTCGAACCCGGACGAAACCCCCGTCCAAGCAGAAGAGGCTCGCGCGGGGCACCCGACATTCCCGCTGCCGCATTCTGCGAGCCTGACCGGCAGGACGGTCTCGCACTACAGGGTGCTGGAGATCGTGGGCGGCGGCGGCATGGGAGTGGTGTACCGCGCCGAAGACCTGAAGCTTGGCCGGGCGGTCGCCCTGAAGTTCCTGCCGGAAGAACTGGGCGACGATCCCAAGGCCCTGGAGCGTTTTGAACGCGAGGCACGCTCGGCCTCGGCGCTGGACCATCCCAACATTTGCTCTATCTACGAATTTGGAGAGCACGAAGGGCAGCCCTTCATCGTGATGCAGCTATTGGAAGGCGAGACCCTGCGCGACCGTCTGGGCGATCGCATAGTCCGACAGATTCACTGCCAATCTCCGACGACAACTAAGCGCACCTGGAAGGTAACGCCGCGTGAGAGCGATTGCGCGAAGGAGGCCTAGAAAACGGGGCCAATCCCGTCTGGTGCGCACAGACACCCGGTATGTCCTGTACTCGGGACGGCACACCTTCGGAACAAACGTGTACAGCCAGACTGGGAATCTGAAGCTCATCATGGCTGTTATGGGGCACAAGGACGTCCAGACTGCCATGCGATATCAGCACCCGGAAACTGAGCTCGTCCGGGAGGTTATTGATCGTCGCAATGGGCACTTGGATTACGCAAAAAAGAAGGGGCATGCCCGAGCGTTACGTCACAAATCACGTCACAGCCGGTGCGGCCGATTCCCTAAGTCGTTGAAGAATTTGGCTGCCCCCCAGGGATTCGAACCCCGATATGCTGATCCAGAGTTTGTAAGGCTCCGTAATCATGGGTGATCGCTCCTTTTCTAGGGTTGTCATAAACTACAGAAAATCAGCTATTTTATAGGTTTTGGCCCACTGCTGATCAGCGTAGAACACGCTGGAGCATAACAGATGTGGGCGTGTTTTCGACCAAGAATGTGGATAAGAATGTGGGTCTGAACTAAGTGAGACGGTGCTGTTCAATGCTTGCAGAACACCACATCGCGACCCAGGTTCGGCAGCTCGAAGCACATTCCACAGCTCTCACAATCACCCGGACATTCAATTGCGTCCTTCGGTACTCGGTTCTCTGTACCGTCCTGCACCCAGGCAATGCTATGCCTGTGAGGATTGATGATCCTCATTCTTGGCCAGGCAGAGAAGATGATCGCCAGATTCCCTGGTATCGCCCTTGAGTTCTCATAGACGTTAACGATGTTGAAGGCCTTGGTGAAGGCCAGAAACTGTGTTCGCGGATTGCTTTCGGCGATCTCGCACATCCCGTGCAGATAGCCAACGCTGAGAATATCGCCGGCAACGTGCCAGCGAAAGTGTCGCGGTCTGTGGTCAGCGATGACCTCTCCGATCTGCGAGAAGTAGCTCTTGGGATTCGTTGTGGCGATTCGCGCGTTCTTAGCCCACGCTTTGCGCGTCGCGGAATACAAGCGACACGCCTTCAGTGCGTAGCATCCTTCGCGAGCGCAGGGCACACCCTCCGCACAGCACAGCACGGGCGTGGTCGAGACATTCATGATGGCACCGAGCTTGCGATTGCCCGGGCTAATGGATACACGTTGGCTCTGTTGCATGAGTTTTCTCCTTTGGGATTGGGGCGAGATCTGGCGCCGCGGCGGCGAAAAGAGCCGGCGCGGCCCATCGGCGTGTTGGTGTGGGTGGAAAGCAAACGAGGGCGGCACATAGGCCGCCCTCGCGATTGCAGTTAAGTTGTCAGGGGAGTTCGCTGATCGGCAGAACGCGGGAGATCGTCAATGAGAATGACGATGGTTCCACCGGCAGAGCTGGGAATTGCTCCAGTGAGTGTTACTCGACGTCTTCGACGCGAACCAGAGCGTAGATGTCGTACCACTGGCCGTCGCAGGCGTTACAGTTAACTTCCTGCGCAGCCTCGCCTTCGTTGATCTCCACGGATTGTCCTTGAATGTCTTCGGATCCGCAGTAGGGGCAGCGGACGCCGCCAATCGAGAGGTACTGCTGCCTCTGTTCGTCTGAGAGTTTCGGCATAAATCTCCTCCTGGTCAGTTCACAGCGTGAACTGGGTTATCGCCGCTTGCGGCGGCGGCGGTTATGGTTGCGTGTTTCGGGGAAGTTGCTGGGTCGGCAGAACGCGGGGCATCGTCAGTAGGTGACGACGGTTCTGCCGGCGATTGAGCTAGGAGATGCTCTGTTGAATGACTTCTTCGGAGAAGCCGAGCGATAGCAGGATGCTTTTCAGTTCGCCTAATTCTTCGTGCTCGACTTCGGAGAGGTACGAGCGGTCAGAGTCAGACTCGATGCCCCACAATCCACCAGAGGTGATCGTCTGACAGACGCCATGGGCAACGATCTCAGCCTCGGCCTGAATGCCAATGAAGCTGAAGTCCCCGTTGTGGAACTGCTGGTAGCGATCCTCGAAGCCCGGTTGTTGCAGATAGCTGATATCCGGGAACGGATCCCATAGCTGCTTTGCGGTGATGCTCAAGATTCGATTCATAGCGACACCTCGTGTGAAGGAGGCGCTTGGTGATTGAGGATCAGGTCCACACCCTTTTGCGCCTGGCCGGCTGCGACCAATACCAGACGAGAGTCTTTCTTGAGCACCTCGAGCCAGGAGCTCAGATACGCAGCACTATTGTTGACCGTCCGGTTCTCGATGCCGGTGAATCCGCACAGGAATGCGGCTCCCATCTCGGCCACCAATTCCTCGGCACTGTATTTCTCATCCCCGAAGCGCTCGAAGTCAGTGAGCGTGGGACGATTCAGCCGGAGCGGATGTCCGGTTGAGTGTGTCAGCTCATGAAACAAGGTCGAGTAGAACTCCTCGGCGTTACTGAACGTCGGCCGGTCTGGCATTTGCACCAGATCTTGCGCTCGGTTGTAGCTGGCCTGTGTGCTGCCGTACCGGATGGCGGGCTTGCCCAGCCACTCGGTCACGATCTGTTCGCAGTTCTCGATCGGATGGATCTGTGGGACCGGCTCCGCAGCCGGCTGTAATCGCAGGCCATCACACTGGCTGACATTGAAGACCAGGTAGTAACGGCAGAGGACCGAGGGTTTCTCGATCATGTCCTCACCGTCCTCGACCGTACGGGTACCGAACTTCCAGAAGACGATTGGAGTGCCGCTTTCGCCCTTGCGGACGTGGCCTCCTAGTTCGTGAGCTTGCCTGAAGGTCAACCAGTACGGTGACGCGTAACTGCTACTGGCCAGGATCCAGACATTGATGCCCCGATAGGAGCGGTTGCTCAGCAGGTTGCGTGGTAACCCGCCCGGCCCAGACACGCTCCACGGCTTGTGCCATGGAGCAGTGCCGGCTTCGAGCTGTTTGAGAATCCTGTCGGTGATGATTTGGTAGACATTCATAACGTTCCTCCTTTCAGGGAACGGGGGTTGATAACGACCAGTGATTGGTGAAGACGAACGTGACGGAAAGAGCCTGAAGACAAGAAAAGGGCGGCATTGGCTGCCGCCCTTGTGTGTGCTTACGAGTTAGAGGGATCTCTGAGGATTACTTGCTGCTGTGCTCTGACCTTGCCTTCAGCAGGCGCAGGAGTGGGAGCACACAGAAGATCATCAAGGCATTGACGATCGTGCCGCCGGCGGCGAAGACAACGCCGTCGGGCTGACTGATTCCGTGCGTGGAGTAATTGACCAGTTCAGTACCGAGCAGGGTCGTGCTGCGGTGGCGAGAGATCCACCGCAGTGATCCTGAGGTCGAAACGAAGCGACGCATTGGAGTGTTGTGCACGACTTCGTCGAGTTTGAAGAGACCCAGCCAAAGCATCAGCCACAGGCCGATGCCGGCGAGGAATGAGCCCTTCGTTGTTGGAGTGAAGGTCATCGGATACCTCCTTTCTTTATCCGGAAGACAATCCGGGTAATCGCTGCCAGAAGCACAGCTTCGAACGCTCCACTCTGGACGAACTCCCTGACTGCGGAGGACAGATGCCTTGCCAGCGCGCGCTCAAAGCGAGTAGCCCGCTGAGTGTGGGATATCACCAACCGCGATAAGAGGCGGAGGGGTGCTGAATCAGTGCCACCCAGAGACATGGTGCGGATGACGCTGGCCCGCTTACGAGCACGGGCCAACGCGAGAGCCACTGCAGATTGTGCGGCCAGAAAGGCAGTGATCATCGTCCACCTCCGAGTACATATCCGAGGCGGATGAAAGCTCCTGCGAGCCCAATTAGCACCGCGGTTGCGATGGCAGCGAGGACAATGAGGACCACCTTGAAGAGGGTGGCTCTCGGTGATGGGGATTGAGCGAGCTGAGCCAGCTTGGCAAGAGCTGGCAGCTCTGCATGAAGACGGTCAGGACTGACCTGCCACCGGTCGCAGTAAGCTGCGACCCGGAGCTGTGATTCACGGTGCAGCACCAGATAAAGCGCCGAACCCGGCTTGAGACCTCGCGCTTCATGGCCGCTGGCGGCCTGAAGGAGTGAAGCGAGACTTGCCTCGAGGTGGCGGCGATCGAAGTAATGCTGGACCGTGCGGAGTTGTTCCTTGCCGGACCTATGCCAGCGTCCGAGAACAGTGTCCTTCAATTGTGTAGTCGGATCCATGGAGGATCCTCCTTGGATTGAGATTGGTATTTTGACCACCGGGGGCTCGAAACAAATCTCGGGTCAGACCCGGGAGAAAACACCAGGTCTGTTCATCCGAGAGGCTGAAAGACTTCGCGCGAGGACTTGAAAAGGCTCTACGGGAAGCGTACCGGGGGCGAGACCGATCCCTTCTGCTGAGTTCATCCCCAGGCAAGAATGCAGAGGTGACCGAGAGGTTGAAGGGGCATCGTGGGTTGTCGAAAAGATCGCTCTGGTGCATACCGGCTCAGAGCGTGCGGCACATTTTGCGGGACACTGCTGCGCAAATCCCGGGATGCTTGCCCGATTATCTCCGCATCAGCAGTACTGAGTTGCGGTGGAAGTCTAAGAAATGCTTCTGACCTTCTGTGAATCCGCCGACTTTGGTGACTCCTTGGATCTCAATGCCCATGCGCTGGAGTGAAGGCCGGTCCGCCACCGGCGAGATTATCAGCTTGCCGTCATCCTCGAATCCAATAAAGCCGCGATCAAACAAGTGGTCAATAGTTGGCGTTAATAAGAGGCCGTTCTCGCCGTCGAGCCGTTCCTCGTTCGTAGAGTCCCGCCAAGGTTTACAGTGGCTTGCGACCAAGTGAATGGCTTTCTCCACGCCAGTGATCCGGCATCGCCGCTCGATCCGCATTACCCTTTGTTTGAACAGCCCTTGGCCACGCCGGGCCCGTATAATCGCCTGCCGATCGGTCTCGGGGATAGATGAGTCGTCGAGAACGCGCTGCTCAAGCCTGTGCTCCCAGTAATCGAGATCGTCATTCTTCTGCACGGGGCTGGCCGCGACCGGGACACCGGCGATAAGCGCTTGACATTCCGGTCCGATCAGGCCGCACAGGACCTCCGTCATCTCAGCCGGTATTTCAGTCAGGTAGATCGACTGCAACCCATTCCCGTCCTGGGTCAGAGGTGAGTATTTCTCGGGCAGGAGCGGACGAAGGAGTGCAATGTGGTCCTTGGGCCGAATTTGGTGAGACAGCGAGTCGAATCCGACCAGCACTTTCCATCCAACGTTCTCCCAGTTATGGCCCGCCGACCCGAATTCGAGCGGCTTCGGGCTTTCCCAGCAGTAGGACTGCGCAGTTCCGATCGCAAAGATCCGTGTATCAACGAACGAAAAGACGACGTCCCCCGGTGCGAGCTCCCTCATGCTTTCGTAGAAGGGATTCCTGCTTCCGTTGGCGTTGCGCTTGGGAGACCACAGGTATCCGCCGCCGACTTCATGACGGTACGTCTGGTTCTGATTGACCCACCAATAGCGCATCAACAGCAGCGTAGCAAAGCATAGCTCGGGTGCACCACTATTTCCGCAGCCGATATTGGAGGGGAGATTTAGGGACGGTATCTGTTCTCGTTGTGCCAAGCCAGGAACTGCGGTGATGGCCTCAACTGGGGCGAGTCCGGCAAGAGGATTCGCTTGCCTTGCAGTGCGTAATACTCCTTCCCGTTATCGAACTCATCCTTCAAGCGCCGACTCACCTCCACAGCATAGTGGAGGGTTCGCAGTCCGGATAGAGCTTGCACGCATCTTCTCACGCGGTCTGGGAGTCACTGAGGACAAACAAGCCAGCGGCGAGGTGGTACTCAGGCTTGTTGGCGCTATACGATGAGAACGAACACTCTGCCCAGCCGGATTGCTTGTGCTATGGCGATTTATCACCAGTTAAGCAAAGCCTTCGTGCCAAGGGCTTTCAGCTTAGGGTGTAATCTCCCAAACTACTCCGTAGCCGTCGTGTCCCCACTCCGATGTAGTGCCGTAGAGGTTGCCGCTGGAATCTATCGTCACAGTGGTATAGGGGTTTCCACCACCCGGGCTGAATGGACCATCAAAATCGTGAATTGACGTGTAGTTCCATCCACCGTCGGACGGCGTGAGTTCAAAAACATTGCCATATCCGTAAGCCCCATCCTGGAACGTTGTCCCATATAGATTGCCCGCTTGGTCCATAGTAAGCGCCCTGGTCGGTCCACACAGAAAACAACCGTTGATACTGTAGATAGTCTGGAATATCCAGCTTCCTCCACTTTGGGTGAGTTCGAAGACTGTGCCTCCCAGACCCGCGCCACCGCTCGTAGTTGTCCCATACAAGTTTCCGGCTGCATCCAATAGCAGACCGCCGTGAGGAATTTTCCCGTCCGCACCGCCGGTGAATTCGTAGAGCGGCGTTTCGGTCCAGCCTCCAGCGGAGGGCGTTAACATGTAAACCGATCCGTAACCGTTCATCCCGCAAGCAGACGCGGTCCCATACAGGTTGCCTGCCGCATCGATGACAACTCCGGCATAGGGCAGACATGCGTTTGAATCGCCTCCGTTGTCGAAACTGTAGATCACGCTTTCAACCCATCCGCTGCCAAAAGGTGTTATCTGGTAGACCGTGCCGACGCCGGCCGTTCCCCCGCTATACGTCGTGCCGTACATGTTTCCTGACGAGTCGAAGCTTAAGCCAGAAAAGGGCTGCGCTCCGTCAGTGCCTCCGGGAAACACATACACGGGAGTTTTGCCCCAGCCGCCCATGACACTGCCTGTCGCGTGAGCCGGTGGCCTGAGATTGAAGACTGTGCCACAGGCGTACCTCGCGCCGTCGCACTGTTGCAAGCCTCCCAGGTAGGTGGTGCCGTAGAGACTATTATTCGGTCCAATGACAACCGGCGCGACCGGCTGCGCGCCGTCAATGCCTCCCTTGAAGCTGTACAAAGAGGCGAAAACCCAGCCGGAATTGCGGTACGCCAGCTTAAAGACCGTGCCAACCCCGTAATCACCGCCTTCGCTGGCTGTTCCGTACAGGTTTCCTAACGCGTCCATGGTTAGACCGTCTACAGGGACAGCGCCATCGCTTCCGTACGTGAAACTGTGCAGGACGCTAAGGGTCTGCGCCTGGGCGGCCGGACCGATCATCCCCAGAACGGCCAGCAAGGCCAACGCGACTGTTTTTACTTGCAGGTTGATGTCGAAAGTGGAGGCTGCGATCTGCTGCTGGGCCATGGTAATTACTCCTCAGGGCTCGTTTCGCGTATAACAGTACCACCCACAATCAGCAGCGCAACTTAATTTTGGATTACGGCGTAATCACTGCAAGAGGAGAGATTTAGCTGATTGTTGCGAGACAACTGTTGAGAACAGGCGTGGCTGTTGAAAAAGTCCCTTGAAGTGCAGAAACTGCCGAAATTGGGTGACCAGAAATGTATCCCGAGGTGGAGAAAATCGTTTATAGGGCATCCTAGCGTGTCGAGTTTTTAGACCAAAGACGCCGAAAGAGTTTTTCAACAGCC
>Ga0181532_10004329_pt1 | contig 12465 bp, 13 predicted proteins | sample PEATcosm2014_Bin_33_FD_119768 | JGI IMG/M metagenome (GOLD analysis project Ga0181532, IMG submission 119768) | Peatland microbial communities from MTU Mesocosm Facility, Houghton, MI, USA - PEATcosm2014_Bin11_30_metaG | ecosystem: Environmental > Terrestrial > Soil > Wetlands > Peat | place...
GGCCTGGCGTGTCACCGCCGTGCCGTCGGCCGCGGTGGCCTCGACTTGCAGCCGCCCGGCCCGGCCTGCGTGGAAGCGGCTGATCTGCCGGACGGTGGTGCCGGTGAGGACCTCGACGCCGCGGGCCTCCAGCTGCGCGTGCACCAGGGCGCCGAGTTCGGGGTCGACGGTGGGCAGGACCTCGGGCAGCTGCTCCATCTGGATCACCTGCAGGCCGCGGACGGTGAGGGCGTCGGCCATCTCCAGCCCGATGTAACCGGCGCCGACGATCACCGCGGTGGCCGGGGTGCCGCGCTCCAGGGTGCGCATGACGGCGAAGGTGTCGCCCATCGAGTGCAGCAGGTGCACCCCGTCATCGGCGCCCAGAGCGTCCGGCCCGGCCAGGCCGCCGATCGGGGGGCGGACCGGGACGGCGCCGGTGCCGACGATCAGCTTGTCGTAGCTGAGCAGTTCCTCGCTGCCGTCGGCGGCGGTGACCAGGAGCTTGCGGCCGGGGACGTCGATCCGGCGCGCGGTGGTGTCCAGCCGCAGGCTCATCCCGGTCGCTTCCAGGTCGGCGATGCTGCGGTGGGCCAGGTTGCGCCAGTGCGTCACCTCCCCGGAGACGTAGTAGGGGATCCCGCAGATGGAGAAGTTCGGGTAGGCGTCCGCGACCACCACGCTGACCTCGGCAGCGGGGTCCAGCTCGCGGGCCCGCAGCGCGGCGCTGATCCCGGCGTCGCTGCCCCCGATCGCGATGATGTGCATGCGTTCTCCCGGTGGTTTCGTCTGCTACTGAGGTCGCCGCTGGCCGGCGGGCCGGCCCGGTGCCGGATGGCGGCCGTCGGCTGATGGCTGGCCGGCCGGGCCGGGCACGGCGGGCTCGTCCGGCCAGTCCCGGTGATGCGGCACGATGATGCCGGCTGCCTCGGCGGCGGTGACGCCGGGATACAGGGCCCGGATGACCCCCACGGCCAGGACGCCGCCGATGACCTCGGCGATGATGAAACTCGGCACCGACGAGGGCGCGATCCCGGCGAAGGTGTCGGAGAACATCCGGCCGACGGCGATCGCGGGGTTGGCGAAGCTGGTGGAGGAGGTGAAGAAGTACGCCGCGCCGATATACGCCCCGACCGCGGCCGGCGCGGCGCGGCTGCGCCCGGACCGGGCCAGCGCGAAGATCACCAGGATGAGCCCGAGGGTGGCGACGATCTCGGACAGGAAATGCGCCGGCGAGGCCCGGTCCTTGGCCGAGATGCTGACCGCGGCGCGGGAGAACATCAGGTTCGCGACCACGGCCCCGCCTATGCAGCCCGCTACCTGGGCGGGAAGGTAGGCCGCCGCCTCGCGCCACCGCAGCCCGCCGAACGCGGCGTCCGCGAAGGACACCACCGGGTTAAAGTGACCGCCCGAGACCGGCCCGAACATCAGGATGATCGCGAACAGGCCGACCGCGGTCGCCGCCGCGTTCTCCAGCAGCTCCAGCCCCACTGCGCCAGGCGACAGGCGCTGCGCGGCGATACCCGAGCCGACCACCACCGCGGCCAGGAACGCGCTGCCCAGCAGCTCAGCCAGCAGCCGCCGCCACAGTGCCACGTCGCTCATCGCCGGAACCCATCCGCCCTATTGCTCATCGCCGTATCGCCTCGCGCAGCACAGCTGTGCCATGGCGCCGAAGCCGCCACCAGGGTGGCTTCATTGATAGACGTCTATTCAGGTAGGGCCAGCTTGCCAGGCTGGATAGATAGCCGTCAAGATAGAGGCATGTCGATGCAGGCGGGGCAGACTATGCCGAAGCTCGTTCCGGCGGCGGAGTTGCAGGTCGTCGTCGAGGCCTGCTCCACGCCGCTGGTCGGGGAGCCGATTAGTGACGGTGCGGCAGCCGGGCTGGCCCGGGTGTTCAAGGCCCTCGGCGACCCGGTCCGGCTCCGGCTGGTGTCCCTGATCGGCGCGCACCAGGGCGGCGAGGCGTGCGTCTGCGAGCTGACCACCGCGTTCGACCTCAGCCAGCCGACGATCAGCCATCACCTGAGGGTCCTGCGCGAAGCGGGGATCATCGACGGCGAGCGCCGCGGCACCTGGGTCTACTACTGGCTCGTCCCCGCCGTGCTGGAGCGGATGGCCGCGCTGCTCTCGGGCCCCGCCAGCTAGCTTCTGCCGTCACGGCCATCAGTGCCTCCTCGGGGGGACGCAGGGAGGATCATCCCCAGTGTCTTAGCACGCGCCGCGGGCCCTGCGCTGACCGCTGCGGGCGTGCGCCCGGCGTCATTGCCCGCGTCAGTCCGATGCTGCTGCCGCAGGGCCGCCGGCTGGTCCGGGCAGCTGCGGAACCGGTGCGCGGCTGTGGGCGTGGTCGGCGGCGAGGAACAGCAGCGCGGCGGCGAGGGAGCAGCAGGCGATGGCGATGAACACCGGCGTGTAGCTGCCGGTGGCGGCGCGCAGGACCGCTGCGGCGGTCGGGGCGGCTGCCTCGCCGGCGATGACCAGGAGTGCCTGGATGCCGCTAAGGCGCGCATAGAGATGGCGGGGGGCGTAGCGGGCGAGCTGGTCGGGCCGGGCGATGCTGAGGACGCCGAAGCCGGCGCCGAACAGGAGCACGAACAGGACCACTCCGGGCGGGCCGCTGATCAGCAGGAGCGCGGCGACTCCGGCGACCTGCCCGGCGAGCAGGATCGCGGTAGCGACAGCTGCCGGCATGCGGCGCGCGGAAGCGGTGAGCACGATCCGCCCGGCGACCTGGCCGACTCCCAGCGCGCCGGCCGCTGCTGCTGCTGCTGCTGCTGCGACTGCCAGGGTGTAACCATCTTCGCGCAGGTAGGCGAGCAGGTGAACGGCCACGGCGGCAATCGCGGCGCTGCCCAGGACCGTGCCGGCTGTCAGCAGCGCGACGGGCCGCGACCGCAGGACAGTCGCGACCTGCCCGCTGACCGCATGCTCTGGCCCCGGCGCGGCCTGGCTGGCGCGCGGCGAGGCGGTTGCGGGCAGGCTGGCGATGCCGCGGATGCCGTCGCGCTGCCAGCCATGGTCGGCAGGCCGGCGCCGCAGCAGCCAGGCGTGCGGGACGACGGTGACGGCCTGCACGCCGGCCAGGACCAGCAGGGCATGGCGCCAGCCCAGATGAGTGATCAGCACGGCGGCGCCGGGCACGAAGATCGTGGAGGCCAGGCCGGCGACCATGGTCAGGGTCAGCAGCGCCTGCTGGCGCTGGGAGTCGAAGTAGGCGTTGATCGTGGCGTAGGCGGGCTCGTACAGCACGGCTGCGCCAGCCAGCCCGATCCCGGCGAACGTCAGGTACAGCGCGAGGACGCTGCCGGCGTGCGCCCACAGCAGGACGCAGCCAGCTGCGAGCAGCGACCCTGCGGTCATCAGGCCGCGCGCGCCGCAGCAGTCCAGCCACGCCCCGGCGGGAACAGCACCGGCGCCCGTTACCAGGACGCCGAGCGAGAACGCCCCAGTCAGCGTGGTCTGGCTGACTCCAAGGCTGCGCTGCATCGGCAGCAGGAACGCGGCGAACGAGTAGTAGAGCACGCCATAGGAGATGGTCTCGGTAACCGCCAGGGCCCAGACCATGTGCCAGCCCGGGTAAGCGCGACGAAGCAAGCGACGTCACCTCCGCCTGCCCGCGCACCCGGCTCGCCTGGCACGGCAACTGCCGCCGCCCGAGAAGGCTGTCCCCTGGGGCACCCGACGGCAAGCCCGCCGAGGTGATCGGGCAACCCATCCGCAGACCCGGCCGGGCGGGCCAGGGGGATCTCCGCCGGCCTGTGAGCGACGGGGCCGGCCCGTGCCTTGCGCGCAGGCCGCGCGGGAACGCTCCAGACGCCGAACGCGTGGCCTGCCTGCTAGCAGCACGGGACGGCGGTGGCGCCTGCTTCGCCCGGCTGGCGGCCGCCGGTGCCGCAGCACTCGGTCGCGCCGGGGTCCTCGTCGTAGAAGGTCGGGCTGTCGGCCAGGACGGTGTAGATCTCCCAGGACTCGCCGTCGGGTGCGCCCTGGACCCAGAACTTGTCCTGCCGGGCGTAGCAGCAGGTGGTGTCCCGCTCGTCGGCCGCTGCGAGCCCGGCCTCGGCGAGCCGGGCCTGCTCGGCGTCGACGGTGCCGGCGTCGGCGACCTCGACGCCGAGGTGGTTGAGGGCGCCGGCCTGGCCGGAGTGCTCCAGCAGGACGAGCTTGAGCGGCGGGTCAGCGATGGCGAAGTTGGCGTAGCCGGGCCGCCGCTTGGCAGGCTCGGCGCCAAACAGCTTGCTATAGAAGGCGACGGACTGCTCCAGGTCGCTGACGTTGAGGGCGAGCTGCACGCGGCCGGACATGAGAACCTCCCAGGCTTAGACTTCGATGAGCGTCTATATCTTGCTCTGCCGCCGAGCTTGCCACAGACATCGGGACCTGTCAATATAGATGCATGCCTAAGCCTCTGGCGGTGCTGAGCCCGGCCGATACGGCGGCGTGCTGCCCGCCGCTGTCGGTCGAGCCGCTGTCCCGGCCGCAGGCCGAGCAGGTCGCGCCGCTGCTGAAGGCGCTCGCCGATCCGGTCCGGCTGCGGCTGATGTCGCTGGTCGCCTCGCATCCGGGCGGCGAGGCGTGCGTCTGTGACCTGGCCGGAGCGTTCGACCTGTCCCAGCCCACGATCAGCCACCACCTGAAGGTGCTGCACGACAGCGGCCTGCTGGACCGCGAGAAGCGCGGCGTATGGGTCTACTACCGGGCCCGCACCGCGGCCCTGGCCAGCCTGGGGACCCTGATCGGCTACCCCGGAGCCTGAGCGACCACACCACACCCCGAGCCAGCTCCGTAGCCGAAGTCCACGTCTGACCGCCCGGCCCGCAGCGATCGAGGAGAACTCCCGGCTTGCCAGCCGTCCGGGTGCGAGCAGTTCCGCAACCGGCCTTCATCGTTTATCGTCGATTAACGATGAACGGGCAACCTCAGCCTCTCGGCCGCGCCATGGCCGCCGAGTACGCGACCTGGTTCAGGGCCCTGGCTGACCCCACCAGGATCCAGATCGTGTCCCTGCTCGCCCGCCGGAGCGAGCCGATGAACGTCGGCGAGATCGTCGCCGCCGTCAGCGTGGGCCAGTCCACCGTGTCCGCCCACCTCAGGGTGCTGGCAGACGTGCGGTTCGTCCTGGCCGACCACCGCGGCACCGCGACCTACTACCGGATCAACGACGCGTCCGTGGACTGCTTCCCCACCGCCGCCGACATCGTCATGGGCCGCCCCGTCCCCGCCCAGCCAGCCCGGGCCGCCACTCACCCGCAAGGAGCACGCCAGTGACCAAGGACGACACGACCAGGACCGGCCCCGGGCGGGACGCGGTCATCGACCGCTACTCCGCCCTGGCCCGCACTGCCCAGGCCGGCGGCACGCCCGTCGACTGCGATCCCGGAGCATTCGCTGACGGGTCCTTCGGCGCCGCCGCCTACCCCGACGGCACCCCCGTCCCCGAGGCAGCGCTGCGCGCCAGCCTCGGCTGCGGCAACCCCCTGGCTGTCGCCAGCATCCAGCCGGGCGAGACCGTCCTGGACCTCGGCTCCGGCGGCGGCCTGGACGTCCTGCTCTCCGCCCGCCGCGTCGGCCCGGGAGGTCTGGCCTACGGCCTGGACGCCAGCCCCGACATGCTCACCCTCGCCCGCGCCAACGCCACCCGGGCAGGCGTCACCAACGCCCGCTTCCTGCACGGCCACATCGAGGACATCCCGCTTCCCGACGGCCAGGTCGACGTGATCATCTCCAACTGCGTCATCAACCTGTCCGCCGATAAGGCACGCGTCCTGGCCGAGGCCTTCCGGGTCCTGCGGCCCGCCGGCCGGCTCGGCATCAGCGACATCACCGCCGGCGACAACGCCGACCCCCGCCAGCTCACCGAAGCCGAGCAGCGAGCCGGCTGCACCAGCGGCACCCTCACCAAGCCCCAGTACCGCAACCTGCTGGAATCGGCCGGGTTCACCAGCATCACCATCACCATCACGCGCGACCTCGGCGGCGGCCTCCACTCCGCCATCATCCAGGCCGCCAGGCCCGGTCATGCCTGATCATCCGATGAGCGCGACACCCGGAAAGAACCGCCGATGCAGACGCCAGGAGACGCTGGCGGACGAGGGCGATGCAGCTAGATGCGGCCGAGCACGTGGCCTGGCCAGCTGGCTTTGGGAGCAGGGCGCCCGGCCTGATTCCGTCCTCAGTGCGGACCTGTCGGTTGCGGCGGGCGGCCAGTTACTGATTGATGCGGGCCGGGTCAGGCCAGGCCCGACCACAGGTAGCGAGCACCGATGGCGACTACGAGGATGCCCATGATGCGCCGGATCAGCAGGTCGGGAAGGCGCGACTGCATCCGCGCTCCGGTGTACGCGCCTGCCAGGCCGCCGACGCCGAGAGCTAGCCCGGTGGGCCACTCCGGGGCCACTGACCCGTTGTGGTGGACCGACAGGATGACGAACGTGATGACGCCTGCCACGGATGTCACGAATGTGGAGGCCAGGGCTGCAGGGGCGACATCTGCTGGACTTCGGCCGGTGGCCATGAGGATGGGAGCGAGGATGGAGCCGCCGCCGATGCCGTAGATGCCGCCGACGCAGCCCACCAGGGCAGCGAGGAGCATCAGGACCGGCGGCGGGATCACCCGTACCGCGCCGGTGATGTCGGAGGCCTCCGGCGGCCTGGTCAGGGCCAGCCAGCATCCGAGTGGCAGCAGTACGGCCGCCACGACGAGGTCGAAGACCTTTGGGCCGGGGAGCAGCTCGACGCGGATGATCGAGCCGATGATGACGCCGGGCAGGGTCCCCGCGATCAGGACCAGGGCCAGTGCGCCGCCGGTCTGCCCCTGCCGCCAGTACCGGTACAGCGCACCGGGGGTGGCGACGACGTTGTAGAGCAGGTTGGTGGGAGTCACGGCCGGGCTCGGCGTGCCCAGGACGGTGACCTGGAAGGGCAGCAGCAGGACCGCGCCGGATATCCCCGCCGGCGTGGCCAGGACGGCAATAGCGAAGGCTGCCGCCAGGGCGACGACCTCTGTCCATCCCGGCCCGAGCACCGGGCTAAGGTAGCGAGCATCGGGCCGAGCCGCAGATCGATGCCCGGCTAATTGCGCTGGTCAACCCAATCTGGCCGGAAGTGCCTTATCGAGCCGCACCGCCAGGTGTGCGGGCTGGTGCCGTGGTGTGTCAGGGGACGCGCTGCACCGGTGGCGGGGTCCAGGACCCGTCGAGGATCGGTCCCCGCGGGGCGTAAAGCCGCATGGTCACCCCTAGCGGGCCTTGCGGAGCTGGCAGCCAGTTGGCCTCCCTGTCGCGGCCGGGGCTGAGGTGCTGGAGGTACAGATCGAGCGACCCGTCGGGGTTGAACCTCAGCGGGTCGCGATCGCCGATAGCGAAGCGGTTGATCTGCCATCCGTTGACGGTCCCGGGCAGTCCGGGAGCGCGGTTGCGGAGGACCAGCAGCGCGGCCCCGGCACGGCATCCAGGGCCTTCCGGGCTGCCGGGTCGAGGCCGTCAGCGTTGAAGGGCTCGCCGGGCCTAATGCCGATGCGGCTCAGGCGGGCGATGGTCGACCAGTCGGTCGGGTGTGGCCGGTGGATTTTCAGCAGCCCGGCAGCGTAGCGGAAGAAGTCGATGCCGGACACGGCATGGACCTGATCCATCGGCGGGGCCGCCATGTCGACCGACGGATCTATCTCGACCCGTACCGGCGGTGGCTCCTTCCCCCACCACGACAGCGGGGTGATCCGGAATGCGTCCTGGATCTGGTGCACGGCGTCGTAGTCGAGCATCGGAAGCATGCAATAGCGGCCTCCGGTGTCCGGGACCGAGCCCGGCTACGAGTCTGGGCAGTCCCTCGCGACCTGAAATCCTCCGCCACGGGTGAGCGGCAGGCTCCACGGGAAGCCTGCCGCCCGGCTCAATCGACGCCTGATCTGGAACGCGACGAGGGAGGTACGAGACATGAGCCTGGGGCGGATCGGAGCCGGGGAGCCCCCCGAGCCGAGCAGCAAGGGGCGCCGTCAGCTGCTAGCGGGCGGGCGCGCCGGGCTGATCTGAGCAGTCCTGCGGACCTGAGCCGGCGAGATCCGGCCCAGCTGGTTACGATGCGCCGGTGAATGAGTCCTGGGAGCCTGCAGGGCCGGGCGTCCTGCGCCTGCCGTCGGGCAGGCTCGTGCGCGGGCGGGGTCTCAGCCGCCCGCTGGAAGACGGAGCTCTCCCCGCCTTCGGCGTCTACCTGCTGGGGCAGAGGCCACCCGCCTTCCCCTGGGAGTCACGGTGGCTGCGATGGCCGGACTTCGGCCTGCCCGCCGATCGGGCTGCCGTGCTGCCCACGCTGACCGAGGCCTGGCAGCGGTCCGGAATCGAGCGAGTCGAGGTGGCCTGCGCCGGCGGTCACGGACGAACCGGGACGGCGCTCGCCTGCCTGGCGATCCTCGACGGTGTGCCCAGCTCGGAGGCCGTCGCCTTCGTGCGCGAGAACTACGACCCGCACGCGGTCGAGACCTTCTGGCAGTGTCGCTATGTGGCCCGGTTCCCTGGCAGGCGCTAGCCGGGAGGCGACGGCATGGCCGCCGGCTTCTTCCTCCCTGGCATGCCCGGGGCGCCCCTACTGTGGCACGGTGAAGACTCAGACGATCATTCTCAACGGGGGATCCAGCTCAGGCAAGTCGGGGATCGCCCGGTGCCTGCAGGCGATCCTTCCCGATCCGTGGCTGACCCTCGGGGTCGGCACGCTGATCCAGGCGATGCCCGCATCCATGCAGGCATCGGATGCCGGTCGCCGCAGTCCGCGAGATCGCGCGCGGATCATCGCCGCGCATGCACGGTGACAGGCCGGCGGCCGGGAAGCTGCCGGGCGCGCCAGGCGGCCTCGGCCTCGCCGATCGGCGTGGAAGGGGGTCCCTGCACGAACGGCCAGATCTCCTCGGCGATGGCCCGCCAGTCAGCGGTTGCGGACAGCTGGCCGAGCACGCCGAACAGGCCCAGGTTGATGCGCTGCAGGATCACGTAGGTGCTGGGTACCCGCATGTGCTGCGACACCGGACTGCGCAGGTCGAAGAAGCGCCGTACCACGGCTGACGCGTACTGCTCGGTGATGGTCCGGGGACCGGGCTCGCGGATGGTGTCGTAGAAGACGCCCAGATGATCGACGATCATCTCGGTGCTCAGCGGTGCCTCCGGCTGCAGGAAGCCGGCCTGCTCGAGGCTGCGCCGGAACCCCTCCGGGTCCCGCTCCACGCACAGGAACCTGGCCATCTGCATGAGCGGCTGCAGCTCGTCCGGGGCGAAGTGCTTGACCAGGCCGTAGTCGAGGAAGGTGACGCGCCCGTCGCCGTGGAACAGGTAGTTCCCCGGATGCGGATCGCCGTTGAAGGCACGGACCTCGTACAGGCTCCTGAACACGAACCGGTAGATCGTCTCCGCGGCCAGGTCCCGCTCGCGCTGGCTCCAGCTGGCCAGCTCAGCAAAGCGGGCGCCGTCCGCGAGCTCGCTGGTCACCACCCGCCGCGCGGAGAGCTCGCTGATGACCCCGGGCACGTGAATAGTCGGATGGCCGTCGTAATAGGCCGCCAGCAGCCGCTGATTGCGGGCTTCCCGGCGGTAGTCAAGCTCCTCGCTGACGCGCTCACGGAGCTCGCTGATGAGGGCATCCACATCCTGGCTCGGCGCGGCCAGCCGCAGCATCCGGCGCAGCAGCGAGACGTTGCCGAGGTCGGCGGCGATGGTCTCGGCGATGCCCGGATACTGCACCTTCACCGCCACCGCTCGGCCATCACGGGTCATCGCGCGGTGAACCTGGCCGATCGACGCCGCGGCGATGGGCTCGGGATCCCAGCGGGCAAATACCTGCTCCGGCGGCTGGCCCAGTTCCTCGGCCAGCACGCCAGCGGCCAGCTCCGAACTCATCGGCGGCACGCTGTCCTGCAGCCGGCTGAGCGTCCGGCGGACGGTGGGCGACAGGCCGTCGTCGATGTAGCTGGCCAGCTGGCCGATCTTCATCAGGACGCCCTTCATGTCGCCCAGGGTGGCGGTGACGTCCTCGGCAGTCTGCAGGGCGAGATCGCTCCGCAGCTGCTCGCGCTTCTCGCCGGCGGCGGCGAACAGGCGCGGCGCGCTGCCCGCGTAGCGCACGCCGCCGCGGGCGGCGAGCCGGAGCGCGGCGATGCCACGCTCGGAACGAAGCGGCCCGATCCGGCGGCGGACCAGCGCCGCGGCCGCGACGGCGGCAGCCACGGACAGGCCGGCCGTGACGAGCGCGGGGAGCCTTCTCACGCGGATTGCGCCGCGCGCATCCGCGCGGTGATCCGCTGCCGCGCCTCCAGCACGCCCGGCTCGCCGAGGAACGCCGCATCCAGGATGCCGAGGGCCTGGCGGATCTCGGTCCGCCGAGCCGGAGTCAGCGGCTCAGGGGCGTGATATCCGTACATCTCCCTGGCCCAGTCCGGCAGGCAGGTGATGGCGGCATCGCGAACGTCCTGCCAGATGTCGGCGATGTCCTCGTCCAGGCCCGGCGGGTCGAGCAGGTAGGCCATCGACTCCTTGGCCGCCGGAGTGCACTGCAGCTCAGGCCGCACCGAGCAGATGTAGCTGTCCAGCTCGGCAGCGGCGGCGGGGACCATGGCGCGCGGCACCCCGACGAGGGTCGCCGCGACCACCATCTCGGCCACGTAGCGGTCACCGTCCGCCGGGGTCAGCGGCGTGGCGAGGAGGCTGCGGACCGCCAGGTCAGACTCGACCAGCGCGGCGTGCACCCAGAGCAGCAGCGCTGGGTCACCTGCGGCGTACCGGCGGCCGGTCACCGTGTCGGTTCCCGTCACGTGCTCGTGGATCCGCCGCACCACGGCTGCCGCCCGCTCGGCCGTGGCGCGGTCGCCGAAGGTGACCGTGCTGACGTAGGCCGAGGTGGCGGCCAGCCGGCCGACCGGATCCTGCTTCCAGCCGCTGTGCTGATCCACCCCGGCCATCGCCAGCGGATGCAGGGCCTGCAGGATCAGGGACCGCAGCCCGGCGACGGGCGAGATCAGGCCGCCGCTGACCCGCCAGGTGATGCTGGCGGGGCCGAAGAAGCCGTCATCCGCGGGATTGTCAGGGATGCCGGAAATATACGCGCTGGCCGAGCGCTCCACGAGGCCGGCCGCGGTCGCGTAGGAGTCCGCGGTCACCGCGCTTCCCCGGTCATCAGGGCGCGATGCCGCCGCGGCGGCCGGCCGTGGGCAATAGCGAGGGTCATACGGCAAAGCTACCTACCGGGATCAAACGCCCGCACGCGCCGGCGGTCCAGCCCCCAGGGAGCGGCCTGGCCCGAGCACCCGAAGCGGGCATTCCGCCAGGAACTCCGCCGAGCCGCGCCGATGTTTGCGGGCCGCTGCGCGGGTACCTCGCCAGCGCGCAGAACGGCAAGACGGCAGATCGGCGGACCTCCGCGGGACCTGCAGCGGTCGTGCCACTGCCGGCCGGGACCAGCCGGCCTGGTACGGGAGGTGACGGCGCTGAATCTCGTGGAGAGAGTGATCCGCCGGGTGGACCAGGCGCAGCAGCGCCATACCCCGCCTGCCTTCGCTTTCGGCATCGTCAAGAAGTTCGGTGACGACAACGGCGGCGTGCTGGTCGGCAATCTCGCCCACGCGGGACTGGTCGCGGTGTTCCCGCTGCTGCTGGTCCTGGTCACCGTCGTCGGGCTGATCGCTGCCAACGACCCGGCCGTGCGTCAGGACGTCGCAAACGCCGCGGCTCAGCAGTTCCCGCTGATCGGGCATCAGCTGACCGGCAATGTGCATGCCCTGCGCCGGTCCAGCGTCATCGGGCTCGTGATCGGCCTGCTGAGCCTGATCTGGGGGGCCAGCGGCCTCGCCCAGGCTGGCCTGTTCACCATGGCGCAGGTCTGGAACCTGCCCGGTCCCGCGCGGCCCGGATACGTGCAGCGGCTCGGCCGCGCCGCGCTCTTCCTGGGCGTGCTGGCCCTCGGCGTGATCATCACCACCCTGCTGACCAGCCTGGGCACCATCGGGCCCAGGGCCGCGGTCGCTGCCATCGGGGTCGACCTGCTCGCCGCGCTGGCAAACGTGGGCATGTACCTGGCCGGCTTCCGGGTTCTGACGCCCAGGGGCGTGCCCGTCCGCCAGCTCGTGCCCGGCGCCATCGCCGGCGGCCTGGGCTGGACGCTGCTGCAGGCGCTCGGCGCTTATCTCGTCCATCACTACCTGCGCAGCGACTCGGTCTACGGGATCTTCGCCACCGTGCTCGGCCTGGTCGCCTGGATCTACCTGGGCGTCGAGATCACGGTCTACGCCGCTGAGGTCAACGTGGTGCTCGCGCGGCGGCTCTGGCCGCGGGCAATCGTGCAGCCGCCCCTCACCGAGGCTGACCGCGCCAGCATGGCCCTGCAGGCGCTGCAGAACCAGCGGCGCGAGGAGCAGCACGTCAACGTCTCGTTCGACGATCGGCCGGCGGGCGCCGCGGCCGCCGGGCGCACGCCCCGTACCCCCGATGAGGTCTCTCCGCCCGCGCC
>Ga0181532_10004331_pt1 | contig 12462 bp, 9 predicted proteins | sample PEATcosm2014_Bin_33_FD_119768 | JGI IMG/M metagenome (GOLD analysis project Ga0181532, IMG submission 119768) | Peatland microbial communities from MTU Mesocosm Facility, Houghton, MI, USA - PEATcosm2014_Bin11_30_metaG | ecosystem: Environmental > Terrestrial > Soil > Wetlands > Peat | place...
CCTCGGCCGTGCATTCGCCGAGGAGTCTTGCTCATTTTGCCGGTAATTGACATCCGGCCAACTTGGAGAACCGGTAATATCTGGCAAATTGTCCGGACAGTTATAGCTATAGTCATAGTTATAATTCCCAGTTGAGCCAAGAACGTCAGACGTTGCGGTGCCGTTTAGCGTCGTGTTGTTGGGCGTCGTGCCGTTTAGCGTCGCGCCGTTGGGCGTCGTGCCGTTTGGCGTTCCGTTGGTCGATTGTCGATTGGGGCCACAACGGACATTTCGTGGAGGCTCCGGGCGAACCGGATACTCAGTTTCACGGCCATTGACAATGGCGGCGCGATCCATCCAGTAGCGACGGGTGAGCAAAGCCTGTGCATTGGGAATAAGGTCGCGCACACGCATCCCCGGCTTCCAGGGATAACGACCTGGGTTCGAGACGTTGCCACGCAAGGTTACCGTATCTTCGAAACGCGAAACGATCGAAAACACGCGGACAATGTCGCCATCCGTGAGGGGAAGGGCGCGGGATTGCTCGTCGTAGGGAAACTCCAGTGTTTTGCGTGCCTGGTGCTCCACGACGCGATCAATCGTGATCTTGCTGGAGTCGGCAACCGTGCTCAGGTCGCCGGCAATTTCAATCAAGTCGCCGAGGGTGGAGTTGTCCTGCATTTCGTAGATGGCTGGCGTATTCACCGAGCCCGAGATGGCAACCAGGTGACCAACGTGGGGGAAGTAGAGAACATCGCCGGGCAGGAGCCGGACGTCCTTTGACTTATCGCCCTTGATCAGCAGGTCGTAGAAATCGAAATCTGTGATGGTTGCGCCATCGCGACGGATCTGGATATGCCGCAACGATCCCTGCGGAGCTGGACCGCCGGAAGCAAAAATCGCGTTAACCAGCGTGCTGAGCGAGCTGATGGTGTAGGTTCCGGGATAGCGGGCATTGCCAACCACAAGTATCTGGATGGAGCGCAGCCGGCCGACGTTCGCCGTAAGATCGAAGTTTCTGAATATCTTCGAAATCTCTCGTTTCAGGTGTTGCTCCAGATCTCCATAATGGTTACCGGCAACCGATATTTGTCCTACCTGCGGGATGTAGATCTGGCCAGAACGGTCCACGATCACCCGCAGGTCAGCCTCGACCTGGCCCCAGATCCTGATTTGCAGTTCGTCGCCAGGGCCGATGATGTAGTCGCTCGGAACCTGCAATAAATCCATGGGAGCAAACGTGCTCGGCGGCTGAACGAATAACGACTGCCCGAATAATGGCAATGCCCGGCCGGCTGAGTCGGCGACCATCTGCTCGAACTCGGTCTCCGGCCGCGGCGGAAGTTTCTGCTGCCGCATCTCCGAGGGATTGAGTGGATTGAGGGGCAGGTTCTGACGTGGGTTCAAACCCGTTGGAGTTCTCAATTCCGGCACGCGCTCGGGGGTAGACGAATAGTCGCGCCCCTGGGTTCCGCTGGATCTTTGACCCTGTGCAGCGTTGCATGCGGCGCTGCCCGCCTGCGAGGGATCTGAGCAATCCACCGGCGTGCCCTGAGACGTGGTGCCTTGAGACGACAAATCATCGGGGGATTGCGAAAAACATACCCCCATCGAAAGGACGAGGAACAACACCAGCAGCCTTGTGTTTTGCATGGTCGATTCAGAATCCTGTAGTTCCGGAAAACGCAGTATCCAAACGTGCAATCTTACCAACTGCCCGATGCAAGCAAAACGGCTAGTAGGATGCAACAATAACTTTTGCAGCGAATACTCATTATATGTGCGCGGGGGGCTCTGAGCGTCTATGAAAACCGCAAATTTCAGAGCTACCCGCTGAGGAGCGAGGTTTCGGGTTTTGCTACCTTTTTCTGCGCACCACGAAATCCAACCCGGCGGTGAAGTAGATCAACGAACCGGTCGCGGAATGTTCTTGGGAAAGAATGGCCCCGCCACCGCCTTCAAGAACCCATCTCAAGTTTTGCCCGACGGGGATGCTTGCACCAAAGATCCCCATCGGAACCAGAGCCCCGTCAGGAACGTTCGAACCCACAAAGGACCTGCCGGCACGTCCGTGCTCGGCGACCATCCGCACAGTAGCGTAGGGGAACCATCTGGCTCCTTTCCTTTCGGGGAGGATGCCCATGGTCGCACCCAATTCCACATTTAAACTCTTGCCCTCCGTATCGTCTCCTAATCCAATCCCGTTCTCGAGGCGGAAGTTCCTGAAGAGTTGGTATCTTGTTGCGATCTTCAGGGAGAAAGCCTGAAAATTGGAATGTTCGGTGCCCTCGAAATCGACCCCCCAGTCCAGGCGATTTGTCAGGCCGAGTTTCCACCGGCCGAACCAATCTACTCCCGTTTCGTGCGCGCATGGTGCTGGGAACAGGTTGCCCCAGGTCCCTCCGGCAAAGGCAAGTTCGTTGGCCCCCACAGGCAGCGTGCTGGGACCAACGAAGGTAAGAATGGGAGGGAGGGGTGCAATATCCCTACAGCCCGGAACCACTTGGTTTGTCTGAGCCCTGAGGGTTCCCGATAATCCGACGACCAGGAGAAATGCAAAAGCGAGTCGGCAGCACTCTCTGCCACAGGTTCTCATTATCCGTGCGCGCTCCTTGTTAGCTTTGTCTGCATCCCACACTACCCGATCTTTCCCGTCAACCAAAACGAAACGTGTTGTCGCCCAAGGCTCCCCAATGCTTCTGCCTCCGCGCGATGGCCGGCGAGGATTGGCTTGTATTGTTGAGTCTGAAGGATTTGAACATTTGAACCTGATTCTTGATCGGGAAGGCCCTGATGTTATGCCCGCTCGGAACCTTTCAACTGTAGTAAAAGTGTAGAGTTACTCGTCTGCGTGCGAGTGTCACTACAAGTGTCAGCAGGAGGGAACTTGGCCCCGAAAAGCGCGACAGCTTTCCATACGGAGAAATCAAAACGCCTGTATCAGCGGGCGAGTAGTGTTCTGGTCGAGGGCGGAAGCTCTCCTTCCCGAGGGCCGGCCAACTATGGCGAGTATCCGATCTTCATGCAGCGTGGACAGGGATCCCGCTTATTCGACGTGGACGGAAATGAATACATCGACTGGATGATGGGATTCGGCGCGCTCCCCTGGGGGCATGCCGACCCCGAGGTCACGCAGGCAATCGCCGAAGGAGCGGCTACCGGTGCCCATTTCGCCACGGCAACCGAAATTGAAATTGAAGTGGCCGAGTTGCTGCGGCAAATCGTGCCGAACGCCGAGATGGTCCGCTTTGCCAACACCGGAACCGAGGCGGTGATGGCCGTCATCCGTTTAGCGCGCGGCTACACCGGCCGGTCGAAGATCCTGAAGTTCGAGGGCCACTACCACGGCTGGTACGACGATATCCTGGTGGCGTCAAACCCGGTACCGCCAGCAGCAGTTGGGCTGCGTACCGATCCGGTCAAGATTGCAGACAGCTCCGGCCTCAATCGTCACGCCCTCGACGACACGATTGTTGTCCCCTGGAACGACCTGCCATCTCTTGAACGCGCCATGCAGAACCACCCTGGGCGGATCGCCGCTGTAATAACCGAAGGCGTGATGGCGAACATGGGCGTGATTCCCCCTGCCGAGGGTTACCTCGAGGGCCTGCAGAAGCTTACGCGGCATCACGGCGTTCTCTTTATCCTGGACGAAACCGTCACTGGCTTCCGCATCGCACCCGGCGGTTGCCAGCAGCACTACCGGCTATCCCCGGATATTGTCACGTTTGGCAAAGCGCTGGGCTGCGGACTCCCCGTCGCCGCTTTTGCCGGACGCGCCGAAGTGATGACCGCTCTCGCCAGCGGAGGGGTTCTGCACTATGGCACTCACAACGCCTCGCGCATCGGGCTCCACGCAGCGCGCGCAAACCTGCGCAAGCTGATGCGCGATAACGGCGCAGCCTTTCGCCACATTTGGGATCTGGCCGATCATTTCGCCACGGGAATGACCGAACTCTTCCGCCGGAAAGGAACGCCTGCGATTGTTCAGCGAGTCGGTCCCATGTTCCAGATCATGTTTACCGAGCAGGCATTCATCCGTGACTATCGCGAGTTTTGCCAGTTTGTCGATCGCAGAAGGTATCAGCGCCTGGCACTGAAGTTGTTCGAATACGGCGTGTACACCAGCCCGGCAGCGACGCTGCACTCGACCGTGACGGCCGCCCACAGCGCGGGCGACGTTGCCCAGACGCTAATTGCCATGGATCACGCTTTGGACGCACTGGGGTAAGCACGGCTTCAAGGTGCGGAGAGATTCAGTTTCGTATCAGGGTATCGTTGCGATACCGCAAGCCCTTCGAAATCAACCGCCGCTTTTTGGGGGATGGGCAGCGAATGCCAACTCGGCCGGTAGAAATTACACCAGGCCAAATAGAAACTCCGACCGGAGGCAGAAATGGATTCCGAGAAAATTCGCAATAGATCCGAGCGGATGCTGTCCCTTGAAGGCAAGGTCGCCATAGTCACAGGCGCGGCGTCTGGAATTGGCCGCCAGATCGCGGTACGTCTCGCGGAGATGGGAGCCGCAGTTGCAGTTCTCGATAAGAACGCCGAGGGTGGGATGGATACAGTCGCCGGCATTCAGCAAGACGGCGGCAACGCCATCGCGATCCCGTGCGACGTTCGTTCGCGCTCCGACTGCCACCAGGCGGTGGAGCGGACGATTGCCTCGTATGGCCGTGCTGACATCCTCTGCAACAATGCCGGTATGGTGATCCGAAAAGATGTCCTGGCGCTGGAAGAAGAAGAGTGGGATGCGGTTCTCGACGTGACCCTGAAGGCCGCATACCTGTTGTCCCGCGAAGTGATTCCGCACATGATCCGCAACGGAGGCGGAGCCATCGTCAATACCGGATCAGGATGGTCATTAAGAGGAGGCGCGAGAGCCGCTTCTTACTGTGCGGCCAAAGGAGGACTGTTGAACCTGACCAGGGCCATGGCCATCGATCACGGAAAAGACAACATTCGCGTCAACTGCGTGTGCCCGGGCGATATCGATACTCCGATGCTGGCGAGTGAGTGCCGCCAGCTTGGCGAAAATCCCGAGCAGTTCATGAAAGAAGCCGCCAATCGTCCGCTCCATCGGGTCGGAACGAGCGACGATGTCGCGAATGCTGTCCTGTTTCTTGCCAGCGACATGGCGAAGTGGATCACCGGAACTCACCTCGTCGTGGACGGCGGCGGGCTAGCCTGAAGCACGAAAAGCCCAAACAAAAAAAGGACACCACTCGCGCGGTGTCCCTACCTACCAGCAACTTGACTCACTTATTCTCGTTGAGCGATCCGGCTCCAAACTCCTTGCGTTGTGCCACCGGACGCGCCGCTCTGGCTGCCGCCGCCGCCGGCATGGCGGCCGCTGCTCCGTAACGCTCGAGCAGTACGGGCACCATCGCGCCTTCCGCCTCTTTCACAAAGGTGAGCTTGCTCTCGCCCAGCAGATCGACGCGGACGAAATCTCCCAGCTTCACCTGCCCTGTCGCCACCAGGTTCGCCAGCGGAAACACTAGGTGCCGTTCAATCGCACGCTTCAGGTGACGCGCCCCGTACTTCGGATCGGTGCCTTCCGCGAGCAGAAAGCTTTTTACCTGCGGCGTGCAGTTGAATACGAACTGGTGCGCGCCCGCCGCCATCAGCACCCTCTGCTGCACCATTCCAAGTTCGATTTCCAGGATCTGCTGCAGGTGCTCGGCACGCAGCGTCTTGAACACGACGACTTTGTCGATGCGGTTCATGAATTCGGGGGCAAACTTGCGCCGCGCCGCGTCCACCGCCGAGCGGTTAATCTTTCCGTCGAGCGAGTCGTCCACCTGCACCGCTTTCGGCGCGAAGCCCAAGCCGCCATCCACCAACCCATTCATCTCGGAGGCGCCCAGATTCGAGGTCATGATGATGATGCAGCTCGAGAGATCGACGCGGCGGTTGTCACCCAGCGTCAGCGTCGCCTTGTCGAGGATCCCGAGCAGCAGTTGCCACAGCGAGTCGGAAGCCTTCTCGATTTCGTCGAACAGCAGGATCGACAGTTTCAGCTTTTCCGTGTGCCACTGGTTCAGCGCTTCCTGCGTCAACAGCGGATGAGTCTCGCGGTGTCCCAGGTATCCCGGAGGCGAGCCGATCAACTTGGCAATCTCGTGCGAATGCTGGAACTCCGCGCAATCGATCTTGATGCAGGCCCGTGCGTCGCCGAACAGCGACTCGGCCACAGCTTCGACCACCCGAGTCTTGCCCGACCCGGTCGGCCCCAGAAACAGCAGATTACCCACCGGACGGCCCGGCGCATTCAGCCCGGCCAGAAACATCTGATAGATCTCCGCAACCTTTTCGATTGCCTGGTCCTGCCCCACAATCTTCCGGCGCAGGGCCGTCTCAAAGTCGCGGGCATCGTTGCTGCGGCGGCTAGGGTCAAGTACGGTTGCGAGGTTCGTTCTCATCGGTTCGGGCCCTGATTTCCTTTCCGGAAGCTGCACGTTTTTTGGGAAACTGCTCATTTTTTGTCACTGGCTTGCCATCTGGGAGAGAGGGGTGCATTCCCCGCCCGCTCCCTCCCTAGTGCAAGCCGCTAGCCATCCTCCGGAAACCCCATAATCCCCGGCTTGTCATCGTTTTAGATGCGGCTAGCCCGCCTCACGTCCTGCCGGTCACGTTACCCACAGTTTCCCCAAGAGAAATTCTTTGCAGACTGCAGGAACTTTCCTTTGCGCTCCAACCGCCCGTACGTCCATGTCCGACAAGCCGTAAGCCGCTTGGCCTGACGTAACTGGCAGCCCTGGTTACCCCTAGCCCACAATCAGAAACAGTCTCATACGACTCATATTTCTGGAGATAACCCTTGTCCCAATTCTCGACGGCTAGACTCTCGGAAGCCAGATCCTCGATAGCGAACTCTGCAGCCTTCCTGTTTCGCCTGGCCATCGTCGGGTTCGGCCTCTCTTCTGCGCTGGCCTTCGGAGTACAAAATCCCCACGGTGTGCAGTTGATGCCGGCAAGAGCCGATGCCACCAAGAAGCCCGCGATCCCGGCGCCTGTCGCCGTTATTGCGCCCCCCGGCTCCGAGCTTTATATCGCCCAGCGCGGAGACAGCATCCCGTCCGTAGCCCGCAAATATCTCAAGCGGACCAAGTACCTCACCTCATCCGAACTGGGCGACGCGATCCGTGAAGCCAACCAGAACCGGCAAGGTGTCTTGCTCAAATCCGGAGAGCCGATCATCATCCCCGGAATTCTCGAATCCGCCATTGTAGAGAAATCGGTGCCGGTTGCAAGAGATTTCGAAGTCCGCGCCATTTACCTGACCGGCGTAATGGCCGGCAGCGATCACGGAGTGCGCATCATCCGGCATTGGCGCGAAGTTGGCGGCAACGCGGTCGTATTCGATATCAAGGATAGCGACGGCATCGTCAACATCGCCTTCGACCACCCGCTAGCCACCGGACAGCGCCACTATATTCCCGACCTACCCAAGTTCGTTCACTTCCTGCATTCCGAAAACATGCACGCCATCGCTCGCATTGCCATCTTCCGCGACGAGCATCTGGTCACCTCCCATCCAGAACTGGCAGTGAAGTCGCAACGCACCGGCCAGCCCTGGCGCGAGAATGGCAAACTAGTCTGGACCGACCCCTCGAACCCCAAGGTGCAAGACTACGACATTGCCCTGGCCAAATTCGTAGCCCAGTCTGGAGTCGATGAAGTGCAGTTTGACTACGTCCGCTTTCCCGCCGAAGGCGACCAGAAAGATGCCGTTTTCGCTTTCCAAACCGATCATCCCGAACCCAAGTGTAGAGACGGGGCTTGCCCCGTCTCCCCCGCCGCCGGACCCACAACCGATCGGCCGAAGACAAGAAAAGGCATGCAGCGTTCGGAAGTGATCGCCGATTTTCTCAAGCGCGCCTACGCCCAGCTCCATCCGAGCGGCGTACTGCTCTCGCTTGATGTCTTCGGAATCATGGCATGGCAGCGCCCCGTCGATCTTTCGCACACCGGGCAGGACATCGTTGCCATGGCGAAGCATTGTGATGTGCTCTCGCCCATGATCTATCCCTCGCACTTCTTCGGCATGGATGGCATCGCGCGCCCCGGTGACGCGCCCGAGCATTTCATCGGGGAGTCCATGGACCGCTTCAAGCTCATCACCAAAGACAGCGGCGTCGTGATTCGCCCCTGGCTGCAGGCCTTTGCCTGGCGCACCAAGACTTACTCGCCCCAGTACATTGAGGTACAAGCCGAGGTAGCGAAACAAAAAGGCGGCATCGGTTTTCTGTTCTGGAACGCCAATAACGACTACTCGAAGCCCTACATCGCCATGCCGGAAATGCGTGCCGCCAAAAACAAAGACCGCTACTTCCGCGGAGATGAAGTAGGAGCCAAGCCCGAACCGGTCGCAGCCACGCCGGTTGCAGGCAACGCCGCGCCCAGCGCCGCGCCCAACACGAATAATAATAATAATGTAGAGACGGGGCTTGCCCCGTCTCCCACCGACGGCACCCACCGCGCTCAGAAAATCTGGCGGCACTGAGCGGGCAGGGCATTAAGGCTGCGGAAAAACGAACCTTCCTCGGACCACTCCCACGCATCTTCATCGCCGGCAAGCCTCCATTTAGCATAGGGATGTGAAGACACAGACACACGTTGGCCTGGCGCGAGCCCTCTCCAAAATGGGCTATTGCTCGCGGTCCCAGGCGGCGGTCTTGATTCGTGCCGGACGGGTCGCTCTGAATGGCCGGGTCGCGCGCAATCCGGAAACTCCGGTGCGAATGCCCGACGGTCGAACGAACGCCCGCATCGATGACAAGATTGAGGTCGACGGTTCGCCGCTCGACCGATGGCCCGCGATCTACATCATCATGAATAAGCCGCGCGCTGTGGTGACAACCGCGTTGGATGAAAAAGGACGCGAGACCGTTTACGGTCTGCTGGAGCCAGGTTTGCCGTGGGTCGGACCCGTAGGGCGATTGGATAAGGCGAGCGAAGGCCTGCTGCTCTTGACCAACGATTCGGAGTGGGCGGCAAAGATCACCGACCCTGCCACTCATTTGGATAAGAAATATCACGTGCAAGTGGACTGTGTCACCGACGCCGATCTGCTCGCGAAGATCACTCGTGGGTGCGCAAGTGAGGGCAAATCAGGCAACCATCAGCGTGCCAAAGCAGCGCGCCTGCTGCGGCACGGCGACAAGAATAGCTGGCTGGAGATTACGCTCGACGAAGGCAAGAACCGCCAAATCCGGCGTCTGCTGGAAGCGCTGGGCGTTCGAGTTCTGCGGTTGGTGCGCGTGTCGATCGGGCCGCTCGACTTGGGCGATCTAAAGAAGGGCGCGACGCGACGCTTGACGCCCGAGGAAAAGAAAGCCATCGATCACGCGCTGCAAAGGCAGGCGTAGCGACAGCCGCCCTCGCCGGCGAGCGCAGCTCGCCCGGCTTTCGTCTTGCACGCATATCCCCAAAGGCGTGGCGGGGCTTCGCCCCTCCCTAGAGAGCCGAGTCCCTACGACTGCTTCTCCCCAACGCTGCCGTGCGTTTCCGCGTACTCCCGCGCCTGCCGTAGCACGTTGCGCTCGTTGCTATGGGCGAGCTGGCGAGGCGCGTCGTCAAGGGGCATCCAGAGGGCTTGCTTGACTTCGACCCTCATGTCGGAGGTGAGGTCGTCGATTTCTCCGGACACATAGCGCATCAGGTAAAAACTCACGATTTTAAAGACTCGTTTGCCATCGCCCCAGGTGCGGACGTAGACATATTTGTTGTCACAAAGTTTGGTGACCGGCTCGGCCACGATGCCGGTCTCTTCTTTCACCTCTCGCACGGCAGCAGCCTGCGGTTTTTCGCCCGTATCCACCAGCCCCTTAGGGAGCGCCAACACGGCCCGGATGCGCTTGCGCGCCGTCTTGGCAGGTTTGGGACTTTGTTTCTGGGGCTCACTTTTCTGTGGCTCAATCAGTGCGACGTGCCACACTCCCGAGATCTGCCGAAGCACCACGCCGCCGGCTGAAATTTCACGCGCCATAGCGCTCATCTTAGAGGACAAGGTATCAGGAATTCGCGAGCTTCCCAGTCTCTTGCTGGATTCGCTGCCAGGCGCGTTCCACATGGCGGGCCTGAGTATTGGTTTGGCCAACGCAGAGTCGAAGCGCGAGTTTGCCGTCAAGCTTGGTATGCGTCAGGTAGAGGTCGCCGCTGCCATTCAGCCGGTCCATCAGGAGCTGATTGGCCTGATCTTGATTAACCTGATCTTGATTAGTATGACCTCCCGAGCGCAGCCGGAAGCAGACAAGGTTGAGCAGGGCGGGCGCGGCGACCTCGAAACGCGAATCTTCGCGCACCCACGTGGCGAATTGTTGCGCCAGGCGCACGTGCTCGCGAACGTGGTGCTGCAGACCTTCGATGCCGTAGTGCCGAATCACAAACCAAAGCTTGAGCGAGCGAAAACGGCGACCGAGCTGGATGTGCCAGTCACGATAATCAATGACGGCGCCCGACTCCGTGGCCTGGTTGCGCAGGTACTCCGGCAGAATCGAAAGCGTTTGGATCAAGTGCTTGCGGTCGGCGACGTAGAAGACGTTGCAATCGAAGTTGGTGAACATCCATTTGTGCGGGTTGAAGCAGTAGCTGTCGGCGAATTCCACGCCATCGTGAATGAAGCGGAATTCCGGGCAGAGCGCGGCCGTGCCGCTCATGGCGGAATCCACGTGCAGCCAGAGATTATGCTCGCGGCAGATGCGGGCAATTTCGCGTACGGGATCGATCGCGTTCGAGGATGTCGTGCCCACGGTGGCACAGACGAAGCAGGGAATCAGGCCGGCCTTGATGTCTCGCTCGATCTGGCTGGCCAACGCTTCGGGGCGCATGGCGAAGCTCTTGTCTACTTCGATGTGGCGCAGGTTGTCCGAGCCCATGCCGGCTATCTTGACTGCTTTTTCAATAGAAGAGTGCGTTTGGGTGGAACAGTAGGCCGTCAGGCGTCCATCGCCGCCCTTGCGATTGCTGGCGAACTTTGTTGCACGCTCGCGGCCAGCCAGCAGGGCAGAGAGCGAGGCGCTCGACGCGGTGTCCTGAATTACACCGCCGCCGCCGCTCGTCGAAAGAAATTTCTCCGGCAGGCCAAGCATGGGGACCAGCCAGTCGAGCACGTGCGTTTCAAGTTCCGTGCACGCCGGGCTCGTGGACCAGAGCATGCCTTGCACCCCAAAGCCAGAGGAGAGCAAATCACCGAGAATGGCGGGCCCGGACGCATTCGCCGGAAAGTAGGCATAGAAGTTGGGCGATTGCCAGTGCGTGATTCCCGGCAGGATGACGCGTTCGATGTCGCCGAGAATCTGATCGAAGGCTTCGCCATGCTCCGGCGCGTTTGGCGGCAGCTTCGAGCGAATTTCTCCCGGCTGCACGCGCGAAAGGACAGGGAAGCTTTCAATGCGGGAATGGTAGTCGGCGATCCAGTCCACCACAGCATGGCCCTGGCGGCGAAATTCCTCGGGAGACATGTGAAAGGATTTTTCTGCGGGCATGGGGTGCAATTTCTCCGTCGCTATTTCAACTTGCCGTAGTACACACGCGTGTTGTATTCGAACTCGACCATGTCGCCTGTCGCGTGGGCCCCAAAGATCCGCTGGAGTTCCTGCATCATGGGCGCGTGACTGGGATGACCCTCGAGCGGCGCGTAAGAAGAAGACAACAGCCGTCCCGCAGTGCCTTCGTAGTCAAACCGCTGACGCAGGTCGAACACCCGCTCTTGGTGCGGAGCGGGCGCAAAAAATTCGTGAATAATGTCGGTCGTGCGTTCGTGGCGCACTTCCTTATAGTCGGTGCCAAAGGTCAGCAGAAGCTGTTCGTATTCACGCAGGAAAGGAGTACTCGCGGTGCGGCGTTCATTCCATATCAACACGCACCATCCCCCCGGCTTCAGTATGCGGACGAATTCCGCGCGCGTGAGAGGCAGGTCGAACCAGTGCGCCGCCTGGGCGGCGGTGATGAAGTCGACAGAAGCAGAGCCGAGCGTCGTCTCCTCAGCCGTTCCGGCAACCGACACCAGCCGTGCCTTGGATTGGGGGGACTGGAAGCATTCGAGCTGCCGGACGCCCATTTCACGCATTTCCGCATTGGGTTCGACGGCAAAAACCGAATTTCCGTTTTCCAAAAGAAGGCGGGTAAAGACGCCGGTGCCGGAAGCGATGTCAGCGACGACGTGACTCGGCCGCAGTCCACATTCAACGCGAAGCAAGTCCAGAACCGCAGCCGGATATCCCGGGCGATAGCGGACATAGTTCTCCACTCGATCAGAAAAACGAGCCGTTGGCGACTTAGTCATCGCTCCTTAGTGTAACCCGTGCAAACGGCGGTTCGCTCCACACGGTACAATCTTTATCTTGTGTCTGGGTCTTGTGCCGATTGAATCGGCGTTTCCTACAAGGAGCTTCATGAAACTTATCTCGGGTGCAATTCTGTTCTTCGCGCTGGTTGGTTCGAGCCTGCAGGCGGTTGATCAGGGCGGCAAGA
>Ga0181532_10004332_pt1 | contig 12461 bp, 13 predicted proteins | sample PEATcosm2014_Bin_33_FD_119768 | JGI IMG/M metagenome (GOLD analysis project Ga0181532, IMG submission 119768) | Peatland microbial communities from MTU Mesocosm Facility, Houghton, MI, USA - PEATcosm2014_Bin11_30_metaG | ecosystem: Environmental > Terrestrial > Soil > Wetlands > Peat | place...
CCGCGGCCACGCCCAAGGCGGCAGCCACGGTCGTTTTGCCGACCCCGCCGGGTCCCACAACGATCACAATCGAACCTGGTTTGAAGAGTTGATTCACGGCCGACGATCCTGTCGCGCTCAAGATAGCATCCGGCGCGCGCCCGGACAGTTGCCCTCGCGCGAGCCCTGTGGACCGTTCACGATCCCCACCGATAGACGGGGTTGGTGGCGCGACATAAAGTTAGGCGAGGGGTTGGCGAAGGTGGCGTGATGGAGTTGGTTGCCGTCCTGATTGGGGTCGCGATCGGCGGGGCATTGGCCTGGATGGCCGCCGTGGCGCGGACCCGCACGCGGTTCGAGAGTGGCTTGCGCGGTGCCGAGGCTTTGGCGGCCGCGGCGTCGGCCGAGTCGAGTGCGTTGCGCAGCGAGTTGGACGCGCGGCGGGCGGAGGTCGACGACCTGCGCGGCAAGCTCGAGTCCGCCGCCAACGCGCGTAGCTCGCTCGAGGCGCGCGCCGACGAGATGAACCGGCGTTTCGAGGAGCAGAGGCAGCTACTCGATAACGCCGAACGCAAGTTGGCCGACAGCTTCCGCGCGCTGGCGGCCGAGGCGCTCAAAGCGAGCAGCGAGAGCTTCCTGACGCTGGCGGCGGAGCGCTTCGATTCGATCCAAAAGCAGTCGACCGCCGACCTGGACGCGCGCCGTACCGCGATCGGTGGCCTGCTCGATCCCGTACGGGAATCCCTCACCAGCCTGGATCGCGAGATCCGCCGGATCGAAAACGAACGGCGCGGCGCGACCGATGTCCTCACCGATCAGCTCAAGTCGCTGAGCTCGCAGACCAATCGGCTGGTCGACGCGCTCAAGACCCCGTCCGTGCGCGGCCGATGGGGCGAAATCCAGCTCCGGCGCGTGGTCGAGATTGCCGGCATGATCGAGCATTGCGACTTTCACGAGCAGACCCAATTCACCACCGCCGAAGGACGCCTCCGGCCGGATATGACCGTGCGACTACCGGGCGGCAAGCAGGTCGTGATCGACGCCAAGGTGCCGCTGCAGGCCTACATGGAGGCGATCGAGACCGAGGGTGAGCCGCAGCGGATAGCCAAACTGCAGGACCATGCGCGCCAGATCCGCAGCCATGTCGGACAGTTGAGCGCGAAAGCCTACTGGGACGCGCTCGACCGCGCGCCGGAATTCGTCGTGCTGTTCCTGCCCGGTGAGATGTTCTTCAGCGCGGCGCTGCAACAGGACGCGACTCTGATCGAGGACGCCGCCGACGCCCGGGTGATTCTGGCGACGCCGACCACACTGATCGCGCTGCTGAAGGCGGTCTCCTACGGCTGGCGCCAGGAGCAGCTCGCCGAGAACGCGGAGCGGATCAGCCGGCTCGGGCAGGAGCTCCACGACCGGATCGTCGTGATGCGTGACCACTTTGCCCGGGTCGGTACGTCGCTGGGCGGCGCGGTGAAGTCGTTCAACGACACGGTCGGCTCTTTTCAAGCCCGCGTGATGCCGGCGGCGCGGCGCTTTCGCGAACTCGGGGTCGTCGGCAAGGATGAGATCCGCGATGCCGAGCCGGTGGACCTCCTGCCGCGCGAAGTCACCGCGTCTGTAGGTGACAAGTCGGTCGGTGACAAGTCCGTAGCTGCCAACGGCGTCGCTGACAGCTCGCGCGGCAAATAATCAGTCTGTAGCCTTCTCGTGAGCAATCAAGGATTTCCGCCGCGAGGCAGGGACGGCGCGCCTGTTCGTGCCTCCGCCATTTGGTAGTTCCCGACCTCCTGCATGCGGGAAAGCGCATAGCGAAACGGCTCATCCGGTATGGTGACGGTGCCCTGATACGGGTGCGCCAATTCGAGAATCGCGAGAATCGTTGTCCCGAGCAGAATTGAGAAGAACGCGCACATCACGACCTGTGCGCGAAAGACGTGGCTGCCGAAGAAATAGCTGAAGCCGATCGTAATCGCGCACCCAAGGTAGATTATCAGCCACACGACTGAGGGTAGGTCGTCATCGTAATAGAGAATGCGCTGATTGCGCGATTGCCCGACTACATTGAGCTGGTCGATGGCTTTATCCTCCAGCATCTGCTCGCGACTGTCGGCAGCGTGATAGGAGAGCAAAATAGACCAGAGTTTGAGGGTTCGCCCGGTTTGCGCGCGATAGGTGTCGGTGGCCATCTGCGGCCATTCATCATCGACCACCCGGTGCGTGTATTCGAAGACCGCCGAATCAAAGCGCGTGCGCATCGGTTCGGCGAAACCGGCCCCCAACTTGTAGAGACTCTCCAGCGCTGACGCCTCCTGGTGTGAGTTAGCATTGGCGGCGGTGAACTGCTCCCAGGCGGCAACGATCACGAAGGCCAGCACAAGACCATAAAACGCGCCAAGGACGCCGAAGGTAATTCCGGCCACCTCGTGGTTTTTTTGGAGATGATCGACGGGAACCAGGCGCCTGACGATACAGAGACCTGCGACGCTGCCGCCGCCGAACACAACGAAGACAAACGCGATCTGTCCGAAAGTTCCCCAGTAGAGCAGAAAATCCATCTTGCCAATCCCTCCTCCATCCCAACAGCGAATGACGCTAGATGACCAAAGGAGAGATTATTGGACTGACGCCGTGAAGGTCATCAATAAAAGCTAGATGAGATGCCAAATGTTGATCGGGCACGCGCAAGGGACGACTCAAGACCGCGGGCGGGATGGACATACCAGCCGCAAGCACCAATCAGTGCGGCGCAGGATCGCGATATCGATGACGGAAAAAAGGCGGGACAGTGCAGCCGGGAGGCAAGCTGAGCCGATAGTCTTGATCGGTTCCGCCCTTTCGAAAAGTCAGGGCTTCGGCTTCGAGTGACCTGATTTATCGGGGTCGGCTTGCGGGGTCTGCGCCTCTTCCAAGACGCTCAAGTAGTCCCCCAATGTCGCGTCCAGTCGCCTGTAGAGCAGGGCGTTAAAACTCTCCGCGCCCTGCCCAGCCTGCGCCTGCTGCAAGCTGCGGATGTATTCAAGGCGGTCTTCCGGGCGCACCGCAACTGGGGGATAGCCGCCGCGAATCAGAATCAGGTTCATCAGCAGCCGCGCCGTACGTCCGTTGCCATCGTTGAAGGGATCGATATCAACCAGACGGCGGTGGGCCGCAAAGGCGGTCTCCGGCGAATCGGTCGCGCTTCCAAGCCACTGCGCGAAATCGCCCATGAGAGCGGGAACCTCGGCCGGTGACGGGAAGCTGTGCCGTCCCGTCTCGGTGCGGACGAAACGGGGCAGATCGGCGTACTTTCCAGCAATCGGCGGGTCGGACCGCTGCATCACCAGCTTGTGCAGATTGCGCACGTCGCTCGCGGTCGGCCGCGCCGGCTGCCGGGCCAGTTCGCGCACGTACCGGATAGCATCGTAATGATCGAGCGCCTCAAGATGGTCTTTGAGCGGTTTGCCGCTGATCGTAATGCCTTTTTCGATGACCAGCGTAGTTTCAACCGGGCTGAGCGTATTGCCCTCGATCGCATTCGACGTGTAGGTGAGCTCGACATCGTAGTAATGCTCAAGATTGGTAAGCGCCCGCGGCAATAGCGGCCGCAACTCGTCGAGTCGCGCCTTCCTGGCGGCAATCGAGGTCAACAGCTCTTCCATCCCGTCTCACGGATACCACGGGCCCGGCACTTGAACAAAGGTGAGTCCCTGAGGCGTGGGCGGGCGAGGGCATTGCCATCAGAACAATTGCAGCGCCGATGCCTCGATCAGGTCGCGCAGAACCGGGTGCAAGCTGCGCCGCGTCATGATGTCGGTTTTGCGCCCAAGGATGCGGGCGGCGGCGTCCTTCACATCCATCAATTCAAACAGCCCGAGTGACCCGAGAGGATGATCGAAGAACAGGTCAACATCGGAATCCTCGCGGGCCTCGCCCCGGGCGGTTGAGCCGAACAGGTACAGGTGCTCGACCCCAAGCCGCTTCAACTCGGCCTCGTGCTCCTTGAGCTTGGCGATGGCGGCAGCGCGATCCATCGTTGCACTATAGCACAGGTCTCGGACGGGGTGGGGGCGAATTTCGTCAGTGGCGGATGCGCTCGAGGGCGTCAAGCGTTCCTTGATATTATCATGAGAGGGTCGCGCGGGCGGGGGAGCCGCCCGCGCGACCACAGTTGATACGCTCAGTTCAGGCGGCTTTGGCGTGGGCCTTCGCCGGCGTCAGCTCGTTCGTCACGAAGTTGCCGCCCTTCATCACGATGTGCAGATTCGCGCGATTCTGCAGCAGCGTGATGTCGACCGACGGATCGCCATCCACGACGAGCAGATCGGCGAGCTTGCCGGTCTCGATCGTGCCCAGGTCGTCCTTCATGCCGAGCAGCTCCGCGCCGTTGCGCGTCGCCCAGGTCAGCACTTCGAGCGCCGGAATCCCCGCGCCTTTGACGTAGGCTTCGAGCTCCTTGGCATATTCGCCGTGGGGCATCGCGGAGGTGCCGAAGTCGTCGCCGACCACCAACTTGACCCCGGCCGCCTGCGCCTTGGGCAGGATACGATACGACTGCTCGAGGCCGCGCTCCATCTCGTCGACGCCGGGGAAGGCGGCCTTGCCGGTGCGCCGCTTCTGCTCGACCATCATGTACGGGAAGTAGAGGCTCGGCACGATGAACGTTCCGGCCTTGACGAACCGTTCGACGCATTCCTCGTCCATCATGTCGCAGTGATCGATAACGTCGAGGCCGGCATCGAGGGCGGCGAGGATGCCGCGTTTGGAGATGATATGGCCGCGAATCTTGCAGCCGCGCTCATGCGCGGTCTCCGCCGCCGTGTCGAGCTCCGCCTGCGTCATCGTCATCACATCGGCGGGCCATGAAAGGCCGTGTCCGCCGGTCGGATAGAGCTTGATAATCTCGACGCCCTGCTTGATCTCGTCGCGGACGGCCTTGCGGAATTCGTCGGGACCGTCGCAGATGAGGCCGAGCCCCTCCATCCCGAGTTTCCACCACGACGGATGAAAATCCACCGAATCGCCGGTCGTCACGATATCGCGGCCGCAAGTGAGAAAGCGCGGTCCCTGAATCAGGCCGTTCTTGATCGCGCGCTTGAGGGTCACGTCGATATTGTGGAGCGAGCCGGCGCCGACCGCGCCCGTAAAGCCCGAGCGCAACAGCAACTCGGCGTTGCGCGCCGCGATCAGGGTCAGGTAGGTCGGCGGATGCTTGAGGTCGAGATCGATCAGGGCGCCGATATTGTCGTAGGCGACGTGATAGTGGCACTGCACCATCCCGGGCATCAGGGAACGGCCGTTGAGATCGTAGACCGTATCCTGCGCGGCCGGTTTGGGCGCGTCGCCATTCGTGCCGACGGCGGTGATGCGCTCGCCTTCGACGACGACGGTCGCGTTTTTCTTCGGCGCGTTAACGCCGTCGATCAGATTCGCCCGGCGAAAGAAAATCCGTCCCATGAGATGCACCTCCGTGCTCTGGCGCCCCTTCAGCGGGCGCTGCCTGAATTGCTTATCCAACGAGACTCGGCGGATTGTCAATGCGGGCGACGGTCGCGCCCGCGGGCGCCGCCCGCCATCGGCCCGACCCTCAGATTTCTGACTGATCCCGTAGCCCTTTTTGAAGGAAAGCAGTTTTTCTGCTATAGCTTCAAATTGATGAAGCGGAAAACCACAGTCTACCTGGAAGACGATCTGCTGCGGGCGACCAAGATTGCCGCCGCGCGGACGGGCAAACGCGACTATCAAGTGGTTGAGGAGGCGTTGCGGGCCTATCTTGGCCTTGAGTTGTTGGAGCGCGTCGGCGCCCGCTCAAAGCTGAGCGAAGACGAGGCCATCAAACTAGCCTACCAGGAGCTGCATCGAAGCCGCCGATCCTAAAGTCTATCGGGCGGTCTTAGACCCCGGCGTGCTTATCTCCGCGCTCATCTCCGGGAAAGGCGCGCCACGCGACCTGCTGTGGTTATGGCTCGATGGTTCATTTGAGCTGGTAGTGTGCCCCAGCCTTCTCGGGGAGTTGGAGCGGGTTCTGCTGCGATCCAAATTCCGACCTTACGTGAGCGTGCAGGAAGTTCGAGCTTACGTTGCTCTGCTGCGGCGCCTGGTCGCGCTGGAGCCCGACCCGGAGGCAACAGCGGGCCTCACTCCGGACGCTGGTGACGACTACCTCGTGGCTCTAGCGCGGGCGGCCAAGGCACACTTCCTGCTGTCCGGCGATCCCCACCTCACCGAATTCAAGCAAGCCCGACCGCCAGTGCTCACGCCAAGAACCTTCCTGCGACGATTGGCCGCCTCTCAGTAGGCGCCATTTGCCACGCCCGATTTTACGCGCCGGATTTTCGGATCGGGACGAAGTAATCGGCGTGGTTGTCGCTCGCGGTGCGGCGCACTACGATTGAGCAAATGCGATCGGCATGAAAGGAAAGCTGCGATGAAACTAGGCCTGACGATTGGCTACTCGGGAGCGGGCATGCGCCTGCCGATCGAGCGGATTCTGCGCGCGGAGGCGCTGGGTTACGATTCCGTGTGGACCGCGGAAAGCTACGGCTCCGACGCCGTAACCCCGCTGGCCTATATCGCGGCGCTGACCAAGCGGATTCGCCTCGGTACCGGTGTGATTCAGCTCGCCGCGCGCACCCCGGCCAACGCCGCGATGTGCGCCGGAACGGTCGACGCACTGGCCGGCGGCAACCGCTTTATCGTCGGGCTGGGGGTCTCGGGGCCGCAGATCGTCGAGGGCTGGTACGGGCAGCCGTGGGGCCGCCCCTACTATCGGATCCGCGATTACGTCGCAATCATGCGCAAGATCTTTCAACGCGAGGCGCCCGTGGCTCATCAGGGAAGGGAGATCTCGCTGCCCTACAACGGCCCGGGTTCGAGCGGTCTCGGCAAACCGCTCCGATCCATTTTGCACATGAATCCCAAGCTGCCGATCTGGCTCGGGGCGGAGAACGAGGCAACCGTCAAGCTCTGTGCCGAGATCTGCGACGGCTGGTTGCCGCTGGGCTTCATTCCCGGCTCGATGCCGCGTTATCGCCCCTGGCTCGAACATGGGTTCCGCCGGGCTGGCGGCAGCAAGTCGCTCGATAAGTTCGAGATTTACCCGATGCTGCCGGTGATTATCGATCGCGACGTGAAGGCGGCGCTGGAGCGGATGAAGCCGGACGTCGCCCTCTACGTTGGCGGGATGGGGGCGCGCAGCAAGAATTTCCACAAGGACCTGATGGTTCAGCAGGGCTTTCCGGAGGCGGCCGAGCGGATCCAGGAACTTTATCTCGCCGGACGTAAAGAGGAGGCGACCGCCGCAGTGCCGGACGAGCTGGTCGATTTGCGCGCGCTGGTCGGGCCACCCGCCCGCATCCGTGCGCGTTATCGCGCGTGGGAGGACTCCGGTGCGACCGGTGCGCTGGTCCGCACGAGCCAGGACGAAGCAATCGAACTGCTGGCCGAGGTGGCGGGTCTCGCGCGTCCGTAGCCGCCACAAGGAGGCAGAGGCCGTCGTAAGTCGCCTTTGCGTATGGCGTGAGAATAAACGGCGAAGGAGGCCAGCTAGGTAAAAATTAACATAGTTACATATGCTTATGTATGAGCTAGATGTGCTCGTAGCACCGATGGTACACTAATACTTCGCTCCTTGAGGGATATGGACCCGCATGCTCACACGCTTCACTAAAAGTCGCTCAGTTATCGAGCCCAGGATCCGCAATCCGGTGCGCTTGTGGTTGCTACCCCTTATCCTGGGCTTGGCCTGGGCGATGACCCTGGCGTCGTGCGCGCGGGAAGCGGTTACGACCAAGGTTATGGCCGATACGAAGACGCCAACGGCGGCCTATACTATCGGCAAAGACGACGTTATCGACATCATCGTGTGGAGAGAGCCGCAATTGAGCGGCAAAGTTCGCGTCGTCGGCGACGGCACGATCACTATCCCGCTGGTCGGACCGGTCCCGGCCGAAGGCCTGACCTGTGATCAATTGCAGACCGATCTGACCAAGCGCCTGGCGCAATATACGCAGAACCCGAACGTGACGGTCAGGGTCGCGGTCCCCAATAGTCAGGTGTTCTATATCCTGGGCGAGGTCGGGAAGCCGGGTTCGTATCCGTTGCGTTCGGACGAGGTGCTGTCGCAGGCGGTTGCGCAGGCCGGGGGGTTCACCGTATTTGCGGACCAGGGCGCAATCCGGATCGTCCGGCGTATCCCTGACAAGAATATCGTCATGACCGTCAACTATCGTCAGGTGGCGCACGGCGATTTGGCGGCGGACGTTCCGTTGCAGGCCGGGGACACGATCACCGTACCGTAAGATGCCGTTGCGCGCACGATTAGCTTTGCTTCTGAGCCTGGGCTTGAGCCTGGCGGTTGCCGTCGGCAATGCGCGCAGCGCCACGCTGTTCAGCTTCTACCCGATTCTGCAGGCGACGGAGGGCTATAACGACAATATCACGCTCGCCGCGACCCATCATCTGAGCGATTTCGTCACGACCGGAGTGACCGGCTTCGCGCTGGATTTTGGCGGCGGCGGGCGCACCGGTTCATTCCAGTACGATACTGTCTTTCAGAACTATGCCACGCACACGGAATTCAACAGTTACGCGGGCACCAACTTCGTTACGCTGGTCGACCAGGAGACGCTCTCGCCGGACCTGTCGATGTACATCAATGACTCGGCGGTCGTCGGCAAGATTACCGGCGGCCTGCTGGTCGGGAATACCGGCGCGGTCTCTTCGCAAGTCGCACAGTCGGCGCTGACGAACACGCAGACCGAAAGCAACAACTTCAACGTGCTGTTCAATCGCACGATCGGCGCGCGCTGGACCGCGACCTTGGGCGTCACACAAGACTTTTACTCAAGTGGCCTCGAGACGGAATATTCACAAGGCGGCATGACGAGCCTGCTGTACACGGTGTTGCCGCAACTGCAGACCGGGCTGGGCTACACGTTCAATGACTTTCGCTTCAGCGACATGCCGCCGGGCGAGGCCCATACGACACAGCTCGTGGCACATTGGAGTCCCACGGAACGTCTCAAGGTGGATCTGGCGGGGGGGGTCGTCGCCATTGATAACTTCGGCGGTCCCAGTGGCAGCTTCCTGGTGCGACCGGCCGGCAACGGGGCGCTGACCTTCCTGGGCGAGCGCTGGACGGTAACCCTCGGCGGTGGGCAGGTCGCGAGCATCACCGGTGGTCTGGGTGGCGCGGGCTTGAACCGCTATGTCAACGCGGTCATCAGCTATGCGCTGCAGCGCCATACATTCGCTAATTTCGGCGCCAGCTATAACGACTATGTTGGCAGCGGTGCGAGCGGCTCCTTCGCGAGTATTGGCGCGAGCCTTTCGACCCAGCCGCGCAAATGGCTGACCCTTTTCGCGCAGTATCAGGGTTTCAGCAATTCCATCAGCGCGGCCAGCGGCGCGCCGATCGGCGCCTTCACCGTACCTGCGGGGAAGACCGCCACCACTAATACCTACACGCTGGGTATCAAGATTGCGTTTGACGCGTACGATTATGCTTTATGAGTGACGAGCTCGCTTCCGTCAGTCTCGCGCCGTATGCGGATATTCTTCACCGCGCCATCGGCGGAGTTTCATCCGCACGCTCGCGGTCGGCCTGCTGTTGACGGTGACGGCGGTCGTGGTGCTGCCCAACGTCTAGACCGCCAGGTGATCGAGCAGGACGAAGCGGCGGTACTCGTTGAGGACCAGGCCATCTTCTTTCATATCCGCGACAAGGCGGCTGATCATGGGTCGTGAGCAGCCGATCATTTCGGCCAGGTCGGTCTGCGTCAGTTCGGGCATCAGAACGACACCGCGGCTGTCGCGCACACCGAACCTTGCTCCCAACTCGCGCAGAATGAATTCGAGTCTCTGCCTGAACGTCATGCCGAAAAAAACCGCGAAGCGCTGCGCGGAAGCCGACCAGGCCGTGTTCAAACCCTCGATCACCCTGATCAAGTCCCCCCGCTCGAGTGATTGCAGGGATTTGATCACGTGTTCGCGGGTTAACAGCGCGGCTGTGCATCGGGTCAGGGCCTCCACTTCGAAGCTCTGCACGCGCCGCCCTTTCGGATCGATATGATTGACGTTGCCGATCAGATCACTCGGACCGGCCAGATGAACCAGCACGCGCGTTCCATCGAGACGCGGAAAATAGACCTTGGTCAGACCGCTGAAGACCAAAAAGAGCAGGTCGGCTGGAGCGCCCCGCAAAAAAAGACGCGAACCCTTTTCGTACGCAACGGCATTATGCCGCGAGACGAGTTCTTCAACGAAGCTGGTGGGAATCCCGTAGACGGCGAGTCGCGACGCCAACTGCTCTTTCGCCTCTTCCGAGGTTTGCAGCGGGTTCATTCGACCTTTCCCATCAGCTCGGCCACTTCCGCGGGTCGGGTGCCTTTGGTGTTCGACGTTTCAGCACGATCTAAACGCTCACTATTTCAGAAGACATGCACAAATGTACTTTATTATTCAATCTAGAGCATACACAAGAAAAAACATGGTGCAAGACATTTAGCTCCTTTTTGCTCATCGAAATCGTGGGATATTCGATCTCATTCGTCAAATCTGAGCCTTCGTGACGCGGATCAGAGACAGCTATTGTCGCTCGATCGCGCAATGCGAGTCATTCAATCTCCGGTTATGCCACTTATCGAGTTACTTATCCTCATTTTCGCCGGGGTACGAGCGTGAACTCGCTGTCAGAGCTCGACGCTTCAAAGTAGGCATCGACATGGGCGGGTCGATGTTTGGCGAGGTCGCGGAAGCAGGCGTGCCACGGCCGTTTCTTTTTATGGACAATGAAACCCCGCGTCCCTTGGCTGAGGAGCTGACCCAGTCGAATACGCAAAAGCGCCTTTATTGTGCAATTTTCCAGCGAACGGAATCTGGGTCGAATTAAGCTGGCCCGGCGGTTTTCGGATAATCGACGCATATACGGTCGCTTTTTTCGATCAATATCTGAAGAATCCTCCCCAAGCCCTGCTGGAGGATCCTTCATCTGCCTTTCGTGAGGTGCGGCTGAGTATCGGCCTCCGCCACCGAACGCGACGGCTCAACAGTAACCTTAGCGACCTGCTTTGCGGTGAGCTTTGTCGGCCGATTACCGGGGAAAGGACTTCCATTGGAGGCAGCCGAAATAAGAAAATAGAGGGTGCGGGCGTAATTCACTGATAATTCATGAGTAGCAAGAGACGAAAGCTTTTTTAGGATCAAATTGCGTAGTCGAACCACTGATCGACCGCTGGTACGCGTGGCGCCATCTCGTCGCGCCGGCGACCGCGGCGCGGAATCTAACCGAGCGCCATTTACGGATCATGGATTCCTATCTGAGCGATCCCGAAGCGCATGCCGACGCGGCAAGAAATCCCACGCTGGCCGGTGGGCCGTTCATGCGCTACGAGACCGATCGTAGCCATGAGATCGCCGCGCTGCGCGAGACGACCTGCTGTGAGCGGCCGCGCCTTGTCGAGCTTTCCGGCGCGATCGCGGAACTCGAAGCGATCGTCGATCGCAGCGGGCCCGCTCCGCTGCTGACCCGGCGGATCGGCTCGTCAGGACGCTGCGTGAGCGCGGGATTGGCGCGGAAAGATTATTCGGCTCGGCGGAAAAGATTCTGAAGTAGTAAAATTTGCAGGCTCGAAATGATGCGGCTTATGGGCGAGCAATGAAAGCAAACCGAATTGACGCCGGCCTGGGCGCGTCCATGGAGACCGCGGGGACGCATCGCGGCGAAAGTCCGGATGTGTCCGCCGAGCGGCGCGCGATCCATTCGCAGCGCTCCCGCGCGCGACCTTAGCGCGTCGTCCGCTGGGTCACGAGTTCGATGGACCTGGGTCCGAAAGAAGTCCATGTCTGGCAGGCTGATCTCGAAGTGTCGGCCCGGATGCTCGACGAGCTGCGAGCAACGCTCTCCGGCGACGAGTTGGCGCGCGCCGCGCGCTTTCACTTTCCGCGTGATCGCACGCGGTTTATCGCGGCTCACGCGATCGTGCGCAACCTCCTTGGGGGCTATCTCAACGCTTCACCGGCGATGCTGGAATTCTCGAGCAACGAGCACGGCAAACCCGCGCTCGCCGGTAACTGGCGTAATGCACTGAGTTTCAATCTCTCCCACTCAGGGGAGCGCGTGGTGGTCGCGCTTACACGGGACCGCGAGGTGGGGGTCGACGTGGAAGAGTACGTTCCGAGTCGCGCGGACGCGGCGGTCGCCGAACACTATTTCTCGCCGTCGGAAGTCGCACGTCTGCATGCTCTACCCGAGAGTATTCGGCCGCGCGCCTTTTTCAATTGCTGGACGCGGAAGGAAGCCTATATCAAGGCGCGGGGCCTGGGCCTTGCGATACCGCTCGATTCGTTCGACGTCTCCCTGGCCCCGGATGAACCGGCGATGCTGCTGCGAACTTCGAGGGACGATAGCGGAACGTGGCAGCTTCGTCACCTCGAACTTGGGGAGAGGTATATCGGCGCGCTGGTCGCGTCAGGCGCCGGCTGGAGCTTCGATCTGCGTCACTGGACGG
>Ga0181532_10004335_pt1 | contig 12454 bp, 9 predicted proteins | sample PEATcosm2014_Bin_33_FD_119768 | JGI IMG/M metagenome (GOLD analysis project Ga0181532, IMG submission 119768) | Peatland microbial communities from MTU Mesocosm Facility, Houghton, MI, USA - PEATcosm2014_Bin11_30_metaG | ecosystem: Environmental > Terrestrial > Soil > Wetlands > Peat | place...
GGCGCAGGATAAGCAAGCGCAGCTCGGTTATGACACCGCAGACGAGCAAGTTGCCGCCGTGCGTGAGCAGTTGCACCAGGCGCAAGCGCAGGAGCGTTCCGTCCACCTGGCGTTGGATGCAGAGTCGAGCGGTGAACACGCTTCCGTGGCGCAGATCCGCGCGCAGCTTCGGGCCGCGCAATACGACCTCGAAAACACCACCGTGCGCGCGCCCGCGGACGGCTACGTGGTCGCACTCACCCTTCGTCCCGGGGCTTTCATTGCCCTGCGGTCGCCGGTAATGAGTTTTGTGGCTCCAGACCAATGGTACGCCATCGTCAACCTGCGTGAGAATGCACTCGGCAAGATCAAGCCCGGTCAACCTGCGGAAATCGCACTGGACAATTACCCCGGACAGATCTTCGAGGCAGAAGTGGAAAATATCGTTGGCGCCGTTGGTCAGGGACAGTTCTCCCCTTCGGGTCAGATGGTGGACGTGAAGGCCGGGCCGGGAGCCCAGTACTTCCCGGTCGTGCTGAAAATCAAGCCGCCCGCCGGTGTGACATTGCGTCCGGGCGCACGCGGTGCGGCGGCGATTTTTACTGACAGTCTGAAGTCCATGCGGATCATTCGCTGGGTTCAGATCCGCATCAAGTCGCTGTTGGATTTTGTCTACCTGTGAGAGAAGGGTTATGAGAAGTCCTTCAATGCATCGCTCGGGCCCGGATTGTGCCCGTTGGCGCAGGTCTCTACTTGCGGTCGCTGCCGCGAGCTTGCTTATCACTGCCGGTTGTCTTCATCCAGTAGGCCCGGCTTATAAGGCGCCAGTGCCGCCAGTGCCTGACGCGTGGTCGTCGGGCATCGCCGAAGGTCTGGAGAAGGGTAAACCCAATCTTGAAGAGTGGTGGAAAACCCTGAATGATCCTGTTTTGGAAGACATGATTCAACGCGCCCGCACATCGAACTTGACGGTCAAGCAGACACTTTCTGTAGTCCGCGAAGCCCGTTTTCGCCGCGGCGTCGTTGCCATCGGGCTGCAGCCGAACGTAGATTTGAGCACCTCGTACGCGCGCACAAAGCCCAGTCCAAATATGCCGCCATACGCCTTCATCCAGCCTCCAGATTTGCGCCAGACGAATGGGGTGAACCTCTACCAATTCGGATTCGACATGGCGTGGGAGATAGATATCTTCGGCGGGATCCGACGGCAGATCGAAGCGGCCTCCGCTGGGCTCGGCGCCACGGTAGAGAACTACCGCGACGTCCTGGTCTCTCTGTTGGGTGAGGTGGGTTCAACGTACGTTGATATTCGTACCCTGCAGCAACGCATTGCCTATGCCGAAACCAACGTCCGGACCCAGCGCGAAACGCTTGACATCGTCCGTGCCCGATACGAGGCCGGTCTTGTGGGACAACTCGATGTTGAGCAGGCAGAATCGAACCTGGCCTACACCGAAAGCACTCTGCCACCACTCCGCCAGGGCCTTGCTGCCGCCCGGAATCGAATGGCGGTTCTTCTCGGCCAGTCTCCGAACTCCCTCCCGGCAGAGTTGAATAGGCCTTCGCCGTTGCCGGCTCCCCCACCGCAGCTCGGAGTGGGTCTGCCCGTGAACCTGCTGCGGCAGAGGCCAGACGTTCGCCGCGCTGAACGCAACTTAGCATCGCAAGTAGCTGGTATCGGTGTCGCGACGGCGGACCTGTACCCCCATTTGGGACTTGGCGGCAATCTCAGTTGGGAGACAGTAGATTTTGAGAACCCCGGGAAAAGCCTTACGTACACCGTAGGTCCATACTTCAAGTGGAATGTTTTCAACCGCAGGCGTATCAAGGGCAACATCCACGGCCAGGAGGAAGTCGCCGAGCAGGCGCTGCTGAGCTACCAACAAAGCGTGCTGCTCGCCCTCGCAGAGGTGGAGAGCACGATGGTGGCTTACCGCGAAGAACGCGAGCGTTACGCGGGCCTGACGCGTGCCGTTGGCGCTACGGTCAAGGCCACCGATCTGGTAAAGACGCTCTACACGAGCGGCCTGATCGACTTCCAAAACGTCTTGGATACGGAGCGCTTCCTGGCCACGCAACAGGACCAACTCGCGTCAAGCGAAGGACAGGTGCTGAAAGATCTGATCGCCCTTTATAAGGGTTTGGGCGGAGGCTGGTCCCCACAGGAAGCTATTCCGGACGGACCCGGCACGAAGAGTTCGCTCTGTTATAAGAAACAGTGAATCAGCCTAACTAAAGGATGGCGCTTATTCACTTGAAAGAATCCCCGACGAGTTCATAGGCGATTCGTGCTCGGAAATTCTCCTAATAACACTGTTACTTCTCATCCTCGGCAACGTTCCTCGCCAGATGCCTTCCAATATCCCCGCGAGGCACATTTGTAGTTTTCCGCCAACCTGCTAGGGATTCCCCTAGTTGTTTCGACATCGAGTCGGGCCTAAGGTTGCCTCGAAGACCCAGTCTAGGGCTAAGGTCGCTGGAAAAGGAGAAATCAAAATGAGCACAGCAATTCTGACGGAACCCGAAGTGCGGGTGAAGGTCGATAACGCACGGATCGATCGGCTCAAAGAACAGTACTTGAGCACGCCGCAGGCGATCGACAACGAACGTGTCCGGATCATGGCGGAGGTCTACGAGGGCACCGCCGGTTACCAGCAGATCGTCCGCAGGGCCAAATTCTTTGAACAGTTGATTGAAAGGAAAAAACTGTACATCGACGAGAACCTCATCGTGGGCAGCATGGCGAGCTCCGTCAATGCCGTCTACACGTACCCGGAATGGAACGTGGAGTGGATGAAGGAAGAGAAGACAGTCGAGAACTCGAAGACCCCGGAAGAACGGAAAGCGAACCAGTGGGCGCTCGAGTACTGGGACAAGTGGGCGCTGCGGCCACGGGCCGACGAGATCTTCATCAAGAAGTATGGTTACGACCCAGACCCGGTCTACCAGGCAGGTCTCGTAATCGAGTTCATGTCCTGGCCGGGCGGCGGCGGCAATCTGAACTACCCCCGAGTTTACAACAACGGGCTCGCGAGCATGATCAAGGAAGTCGAGGAGCGTCAGATGGCCCTCGACATGCGGTTGCCGAACGCCTCGAAGTTCTACTTCTACGAGGCCTGCCTGATTATGATGAAGGCCGTCATTCGGCTGGCGCACCGCTATGCTGAGCTGGCCCGCGAGATGTCGGCCAAAGAGAAGAACGCCGAGCGGAAGCAGGAACTGCTCGACATCGCCGAGGTCTGCGAATGGGTGCCCGAGCATCCTGCCCGCACCCTGAGAGAAGCCATCCAGTCCCACTTCCTGTGTCATATCTGCGCGGAGATCGAGCAGGTCGGTTGCGGCTACTCGGAGGCCTACCTGGGGCAGAACCTCGAGCCGTTCTACCAGCGTGACAAGGCGGCAGGCCTGATCGGTCCCGAAGAAGCGACCTATTTGCTGGAGCACCTCTTCATCAAGCTGAACGAGATCGGCTACTACTACGGGCAGCAGGTCGCGCTCCAGAACTCTGCCGACCTCGGCCAGAGCATCACCCTTGGCGGCTTCACCGCGGACGGGGAAGACGCCACCGCGGAAATGGACTACCTCATACTCGACGCGGCCAAGTACCTGCACCTCCCGCAGCCGCCGCTGTCCTGCTGCTACACGGAGAAGATGAGCGGCGCGTTCCTGGAGAAGGTCCTCGACGTCATCGACACCGGCGTTGGCATGCCTCAGTTCGTCAACGGCGACGTGATGGTCAAGCGCGCCCTTAACCTGTTCGCGAACAGCAAGATGGGCATCACACTCGAAAAAGCCAGGCGCACTTGTGTGGGTGCTTGCGTGGGGAGCTACATCCCCTATGAGACCGGGCACCCGGTGGAAGGGCAGCCCAACCTCGGCAAGGTCCTCGAGCTGACGATGAACAGCGGTTTCGATCCCCGCACCAAAAAGCAGCTCGGACCCAAGACCGGAGATCCCGAGACCTTCAAAAACTTCGAGGAACTGTACGCGGCCTTCGAGAAGCAGCTCCAGTTCTGCGAGGACACGCTCCGCAAAGAGGCCTGGATCGCCAGCATCCTGTGTGCCGAGTACCTACCCGTTACATGGCGCTCCATCCTAACCGGGGGCTGCATCGAGACCGGTACCGAGGCCTGGAACGGCGGAGCCAACTACTACACGGTCGCGCAGATCGTCGTGGGCGGCATCGACGCAGCGAACGGGCTCCTGGCGGTGAAGCACCTGGTCTACGACACGAAGAAGCTGAGCATGGCCGAGCTCAAGAAGGCGCTGGCGGCCGACTTCGCGGGCGAGTACGAGAAGGTCCGCAAGCTGTGCTACGAGGCTCCCAAGCACGGAAACGACGTCCCGGAGGTCAACCGGTTTGTGCACCGGGTGTACAACTCCATCTTCCAGGCCTTCCAGAACGTGGGCGGAGGCGGCAACTACATCAGCAAGGACATCCAGTCGGCACCGGACTGCTACACGAAGAGCATCCACAACATGATGGGTCTCGTGACGGGAGCTCTGCCGACCGGAAAGAAGGCCGGAGTGGCACTCTGCGACGGAAGTCTGTCGGCCATGCCCGGAACCGATACCCACGGGCCGACCGCGCTGGTGATGTCCGCAGCGCAGAGCCAGGACGCGATCAAGTTCACCGCGACGCACATGAACATGAAGCTCCCTCCCAATCAACTCAAGACCCGCAAGGGCCGGGAGAACGTGTTGAACCTCATCAAGACCTACATGGACAACGACGGCTACCACATCCAGTTTAACGTGCTGGACACCGCCATTCTCAGGGACGCGCAGAAGCACCCGGAGAACTACCGCGATCTCGTCGTGAGAGTGGCGGGTTTCAGCGCCTTCTGGACCAGGCTGCACGTGGGCGTACAGAACGAGATCATTGCACGCACGGAGCAGAGTTTCGGCCAGAGCTGAGATTCAACTCAACCCGGTACGGCGTGGCGTTCCGTCATGCCGTACCGGAATTTCCTCGATGACCACGACGATGCGAAAAAGACTTAAGGCTACGAATGCGCAGACAAGCGCACTGATGCGGGAGGTACATTTTGACTACAGAAATAGGGCACGCCAGTTTTCTTAGACGCATTGCGATCAATGTGGGCGCCGGGTTCGTTCCCGGGATGAATGCCGTGATCATGGGAGCGGCTCTGGCAGCGGGCAAATTGGGATGGGAGATCGTCGGCATCCGCGATGGGTTTGACGGCTTGCTGCGACCGGAACGATACCCGGATAGCGGATTGGTGACCCTCAACCCCGAACTGATCGAGAATCTGGATCCGGCCGGCAGTGGGGTGCTGGGACAAGCGGTCCGGGTCGATCCCTTTCATGTTCGCCAGGTGAATAAAGACGACTTGGTCGAGGAAGTGGACCTGTCCGACCTGCTGCTGCAAAGGCTGAAGGCCGAAAGAATTGACGCATTGATTTCAGTCGTGGGCGGGCGGGGTCTGAGCATCTTCTACAAGCTCCACCGCAAAGGACTCAATACGGTATGCATTCCCCGGTCGATCGAGAACGACATTGCCGCCACCATGGTTTCCTTTGGGTTCAACAGCGCGCTCAGCTTCACCATCGAAATGCTGGACCGTGCCCGGCAGGCAGCTCAATCTGCCCACAAGATCGGAGTGGTGGAGGTACAGGGGGAGAATGCCGGATGGCTGGCGCTGCAAGCCGGCATCACGGTGGGTGCGGATGCGGTGCTGATTCCCGAGATTCCCTGCGACCTGCGCAAAGTCACCGAGCGCTTGAAGGAAAAGGTGACAACCAGGCGGCCCTACGGGCTGGTAGTGGTGGCCGAAGGAACGAGGTTCGTCGGAAATGGAACGGCTCCGAAACCTGCATCCTCTCTCAAAGATTCTCTCTCGCCGCTGGCAACTGGTGATACGAGTGAGCACGTGATTCAGCAATCCGGACATGCGGCGGAGACCGTGGCGCACAAGTTGCAGTTGGGAATTGCCACGGAAGCCTATCCCCTTGTCCTCGGTCCCTGGGTCAGGGGCGGCGCGCCGACTGCCGTTGACCGCCAATTGGGTCTGGGTTACGGGGCTGGGGCCGTACGGGCCCTCAGAGCCGGCAAGAATGGGGTGATGGTTGCTTTCGTCCCGCCAAACATGGAGTTCGTGCCGCTTTCGGAAGCGATCAACAAGCTCAGAACCGTGCCCGCCGACAGCGAATTCATGCAGATTGCCCAATCTCTCGGTATTTGTCTCGGGAGGGAACTGTGAATAATCAAACTGTTAACTCATCCGCTCCCACCGGAATCGTTCTGAATATCCAGCGCTACTGCAGCCACGACGGTCCGGGCATACGCACCACAGTTTTCCTCAAAGGTTGCTCCCTGCGCTGTAAATGGTGCTCCAATCCCGAGAGTATCCATCCCAAGCCGGAAGTTTCCTACGACCCGAAGCTCTGTGTCGGCAAGAAGGAATGCGGCTTGTGTCTGAAGCCTCCCTTCCCTGAAGGTGCCTTCTACGTTGTGGAGGGCGACGACGATCGCGTAAGAGCCAACTGGGATCTGGCCGCGGATTGCGACGAGGCGTGTGCTTCGCTCTGCCCGACAAAAGCGATCGACATGTTCGGCAAACGGATGACGGTAAACGAGGTGCTGGACGAAGTGGAAAAGGATGCCTCCTTCTATCGTTCTACCCATGGCGGCATGACCGTGAGCGGCGGCGAGTGTTTGTTGCAGCCCGACTTCACGGCTGCACTTTTAGAAGAAGCGCACCGGCGCGGTTTCAATACCGCGATCGAAACGGCGTGCAATGTCCCGTGGAGGTTCGTGGAAAAGGTGCTGCCCCACGTCGACACCATGCTCCACGATCACAAGCTGACGATCCCGGAACGGCATAAGAAGTGGACCGGCGTGGACAACAAGCGCATTCTGGAAAACTTCAAGAAAGCCTACGAAACGTTTCCCAATATCGACTTCATCGCCCGCACGCCGCTGATTCCTGGCGTGAATGCCGACGAGGAGCATATCCGGGCGGTGCTGGCGTTCATTCGCCCGCACAAAAACGTGATCGATTATGAGCTGTTGCCGTATCACCGCTTCGGCCTGGGCAAGTATGACTATCTGGGTCGGGTGTACGAACTGGCAGATTATCAGTCGCCGTCCGCGGAATTAGTGAAGCACCTGCAGGCGATCATCGACGAAGCCTTCGGCCGCAATGGACAGAAAGCGGCTTAGCTTCGGGGCGAAGAACGATACGAAGGGCGGAACAATCAATGAGCAACACTGAATATTCAGAAGATATCTACGAGCGACTGGCGAATGTGCTTGACTCACTTCCCCAAGGATTTCCCAGGACGGAATCCGGAGTGGAAATAAAGCTGATCAAGATGGCGTTCACTCCTGAGGAGGTTTCGCTTGCATGCCAGATGAGCCGTACGTCCGAGACCGCTGCCGAGATCGCGGAACGTCTCGGACTTGAGGTGGCCCATGCAACTGCGCTACTCGAGGGGCTGATACCCCGAAAACTCGTTCGCCTGGATGCAATCGGCGGGGCGTCTTATCCTGGCATGGCGCCTACAGTCCAAGGGGTGAAGAAGTACAGGCTCGGTGCTTTCATGGTTGGCTGGTACGAAGCCAATATGCGGATACTCGGCAAGGAATTTGCCGAGCTGTTCGAACAGTACGTGATCGAAGGCGGAGGCGAGAGGATCCTCGCGCCACGGCCCGGCGTGATGAATGTTGTTCCGGTGCGCGGCTCGCTAAAACCTGAGCTGATGAAGACCATCGAACCCCACCTTGATATCGACGCTCATTTCAGGCGGCACGAGCGTTTTCTCGTGCTGCCTTGCGTGTGCAAGAGGGAGAAGGAGCTCTTGGGCCAGCACGACTACCACACGCCAATGAAGCGTTGCGGATTCATCGGACTGCCGCCTCAGACCCCGCTCGGAGAAAACGTTCTCGACCGGGAAGAGGCGAACAAGCTCTTTTATGCGCTCGAGGAGATGGGGCACGTACACAACGCAGTCTATGGATTTGTCATGGACGCGGAACCCCCGCAGTTCGTCGGCACCTGTAACTGCTGCCGCTGTTGCTGTGGGATCCTTGCCAATCACCAAATCCCACAGGCATCAAACTACCGCGTTGTCAAAGATTACGACAAATGTTCCAGTTGTGGGTCGTGTGTAGAGCGTTGCCCGACATATGCACATACCGAAAGCGATGTTCGCAGTGATGGCAAACCCGTCTATGACCGGACCAAGTGCATAGGGTGTGGCGTGTGCGTGATTGGATGCAACCCTGGGGCGCTTGAATTGGAGCCAGTATCGGCAGAGGAGTGGTTCCATACGCCCACCAGCATTAACGAATGGGAAGGGATGCGACTGCAGAATATGGCAGCGGAGAAGCCCTCCTTGTAGCCGGAGAACCATAGAGAAGGATGAAGATGAGCATCGAGAGGGAAATTGTTGCTCTATTAACGAGCCTGGGTGCGGTGAGGGTGGGTTTTGCCAATCTGGAAGCCCTGGCTGGTGGGCCGCCGAGTGCAGATCTGAACTACATAATGCCCGGGGCGAGATCCGCAGTTTCATTCGTTCTTCCGGAGAATAAGGAGTTCATCCGACTGTTCCTTGCAAAGAAAGACAATCTCTCGCATGAAAAGGACCATCTCACAACCACTATCAGGTCCGGGGAGATATCGGGGAAGGTGAAGGACTTCCTTGAGTCCAGGGGATTTAAGTCTGCAGGCACCCAGGGGAGCGGAGTTTACCGAAGGGAACTGCCGGACTGGAAGATACAGATGTACCCCAATATTTCACACCGCTACATAGCTGTCAGATCGGGCGCAGCATCATTCGGTTGGTCTGGGAACGTGGGGATCAAGGGATACGGAGCAGCGATCCTGCTCGGTACGGTCGTGACCGAAGCCGAACTTGAGCCCACGGAACCTCTGCCTGAGAGCGAATCATTCTGCTGTAAGTGCAAGCTATGCGCTGCCGTCTGTGTAGGGCGGACATTCAGTGCCGAAGAGGAAACATCAGTCACCCTCGGCGGCCGGACATTCCCGTTCGCGAAAAGAACCAGCTATCTCACATGCCACATCGTGGCTGGGGGAATGACCGGGCTTCACAAGAGCGGGCAGTGGTCCACCTGGTCTCCGGGCAGGTTCCGGGTGCCGGAGGATGAGAAAAAACTGACGGAAGAATATCAAAGGGCATGCACGGCGTATGAAAAACGGGTCCATGTCAATGACGGCGGTTTCCCCGGCGATCAATTCGTAGGCGGCCGGTTACGGATCACTTGCGGGCTATGTGCGTTAGTCTGCACGGGCAACAGAGAAGAAAATGAAGAGAACTTCCGTCTCCTGACCTCCTCCGGCTGCATCGTGCAGGATGAATCGGGGGAAAAGCACGTGCTGCCACCCGATAAAGCTGCAGAACTCTTTGAAAGCTTCAGCGATGAGCACAAGAGTCTCTACCAGGAAGAGATGCGCCTGCAGAAGGCAACAACAACGTAACCGACATTCAAAATCTCCAGTTGGGAAAATGACTTCGCTCAGCGGAGAGAGAATGGGAAGATGATCAGTTTTCTATCTATTGTCGCGGTGGGATTTTTTCTCGGGATGCGGCACGCGACGGATCCCGACCACGTGATCGCGGTAACTACGATTGTGAGTCGCCAGCGCAGCCTCCTAGCGGCTGCTCTCACGGGCATATTCTGGGGCATCGGCCATACTCTGACGATTTTCGTCGTGGGCACCGTCATCATCCTCTTTGATGTGGTGATTCCTGCCCGAATCGGGCTCTCGATGGAGCTTTTTGTAGGACTCATGCTAATTGTCCTTGGCGTGATGAACATTGTGAGCTTCCTCCGCTACGCACCCTCTCACTCTTCCTATGAGCGGGAAAAATCTGAAGTCATTCACGGGCATGCTCACAGCCACTGGGGTTTTGTAAGTAGCCACCCACATGGACTCACTCCGGAGACGCACTCTCACAGTTCCATCCACACGCCGCTGACGTGGCTCGATCGATTATTTGGCAAGACTAGTGTCTACCAAAAGCTTCGCCCGCTGTTGGTGGGTATTGTTCATGGACTCGCTGGTTCAGCCGCAGTGGCCCTGCTCGTCCTCACAACCATCCGCGATCCGCGCTGGGCGATTGCTTATCTGATCGTCTTTGGGGCCGGCACGGTTGGCGGCATGATGCTGATTACGATGAGTATCGCCGCCGCGTTCAGCTTCTTTGGCAAGAAGCACCAGAGATTTTCGCACCAGCTAGGATTCGCTTCTGGACTGGTGAGTTTGGCCTTCGGCGTTGTACTGGCTTACCAGATCGGCGTTGCGGGTGGCCTATTTACCGGTCAGCCTCAATGGACGCCGCGATGACACAGATACTGAACACATTGGATATAAGGTGGCTGGCCAAAATGACAATCGAGCTGCGATGACGAGGTCGATCGTTGTCCGAGGGCAGGCTATCGACGACCTGGTCCTTAGTCGAAGTGGCCGGTCAGCCGGTGAGAAATTAGGCTTCGTTTCCAACGTAAAGCTGCAAAAAAGGAGAGCGCCATGTCGATGTATCCCAAGAACATGTTCTTTACTTCCGAGTCGGTGACAGAGGGTCATCCCGACAAATTCTGCGATCAAATTTCCGACGCCGTACTCGATGAATGCCTGAAACACGATCCCATGTCACGCGTGGCCTGTGAGACTTACGTGACCATGGGACTGGTGAATGTCGGCGGCGAGATCACGACGAAAGCACTTTTTGACGTTGCGCGGGTCGTGCGCGACGTTGGAAACGAGATTGGGTACACATCGCCAAAGTACGGCTTTGACATAAACACCGCTGCGATTGTCAGGACTATTCATGCTCAGTCGCCGGACATCGCCCTCGGTGTGTCCAAGGAAGGCGGTGAAATCGGCGCGGGTGATCAGGGACTGATGTTTGGATATGCATGCCGTCAGACCGAGGAACTGATGCCGCTGCCGATCACGCTCGCGCACAAGCTGGCGATGAAGCTGGCGCAGGTTCGCAAAAACAAAGAATTGGCGTATCTGGGACCGGACGGAAAGACACAGGTCACGGTGGAGTATCGTGACGGCAAACCGGCACGGGTCGATTACGTGGTGATCGCGGCTTCGCACACCGATGAAGTCGTGACGCGCGATGGCAAGTTCACAACAGAAGAGGCGAAAGAAGAGATCATCGCCAAAGTAGTGCATTCGGTGATCGGCGATCTGGCAGACGAGCACACGAAAATCACAGTCAACGGAACTGGGAAATTCCTGGTCAGCGGCCCGCAATGCGACACGGGATTAACTGGGCGCAAAATTATCGTGGACACGTACGGCGGCTGGGCAGTTCATGGTGGCGGAGCTTTCAGCGGGAAGGACCCGACGAAAGTAGACCGTTCGGCGGGCTACATGGCGCGCTACGTCGCGAAGAATGTCGTGGCCGCTGGATTGGCGGAGGAGTGTCTCGTGCAACTCGGGTATTGCATCGGCCTAGTTGACCCCGTCTCCGTGATGGTGAACACGTACGGCACAGGAAAGCTCTCGGAGGATGCACTTTCAGCACTTGTACGAAAGGTGTTCCCGCTCTCGCCGAAAGGCATCATCGAGCACCTGAAGCTCAGAAACCCGGTCTATCTCAAGACGGCCGCATACGGACACTTCGGTCGCCCGGACTTTGCGTGGGAACACCTGGATGCGGTCGATGAACTTCTGGCGAAGTTGCGCATCGATGACATGAAAAAGCAGAAATCCGCTGCCTAGGGCGAGGCGAAACCCAAGATTCTCTTGGCTATCAAACTCGCGCAATCAAAGGAGCAGTTTTGAGACGACAGTATCAGTGACCGCAATCCTCCGGGCCAAGTTGTAATACGAGTGACGGAGAACCTATGCCACGTTATGTTTCGTTACACACGTTGTATCACCTGAACCGTCAGGCCGCACAGGACCTGGCGGAACGTCTCCGGACAGCGCCAGGTATTACGGTACGTCGCGCTCTGCTCAACCTGGTCGAAGGAAAATTGCTACTCGATTGGGATGCCGCGGATCGCGAAACCATCGAACGCTGGCTTACAGCACAGGGTTTCGAGCAGCCGGAATGGATGGTGTCGATGGAATACGAAATCATTGAGGGGCAGTTGCTCACGGTATAGGTGGGTTCTTTCTTCGCCGGCGGTCGAACCTCGCCAAGCTTGCGTTGGGCTAGGCGGAACTTGTCCCCGTAGCAGACGGACGCCAAATTGAGCCGGCGGCTACACCTTCGAGTTTTGACCGGTTCCCCCCCCGATGATCCAGAAGCACGAAGAACGAAAGGTGACGTATCTTGCCTTACCAATACACTTTTATTGCCGCCTTGTTGTTGGCCAGCGTCTACATCTTCGGTCATAGATTGCGTGCGAGATCACACCGGCGTTGGATTTCCATTGCCGCTGGCGTATCCATTTCCACGGTGTTCATCGACCTTCTGCCGGAAATCTCCGAAAGCCAAGCAATCTTCTCAAGCGGTCCTCACC
>Ga0181532_10004339_pt1 | contig 12444 bp, 8 predicted proteins | sample PEATcosm2014_Bin_33_FD_119768 | JGI IMG/M metagenome (GOLD analysis project Ga0181532, IMG submission 119768) | Peatland microbial communities from MTU Mesocosm Facility, Houghton, MI, USA - PEATcosm2014_Bin11_30_metaG | ecosystem: Environmental > Terrestrial > Soil > Wetlands > Peat | place...
CAGGATCGTGGTCTGGGTGGGCGCGTCCATGTACATACCGGGATAGTTTGTGGGTGGAGGTTGGATCAGCGGCTCGTTCTGCAAAGAGAAGTAATCGATGGAAATGCCCGCCGCCGAGTAAGCCTGGGCGAACTTGACGAAGTAATTTGCGAAGGCCGTGTAAATGGACGGTGTGGACAGCAGCGAGCCGCCGATCATGGAGCCCGAGGTTTTCATCCAGCCCGGCGGGCTCCAGGGGTTCGCCATCAGCTTCATTGCCGGATTGAGCGCCTTGGCCTGGAGGATCAACGGAATGATGTAGGCCTGGTCGTGGGCGACGGAAAAGTTGGCGAGAGTAGGATCGGTCTGGCCCGCCGGCAGGTCGTCGTAGGAATAGTCGTTGAGCGCAATGTCGGAAGCGCCCATCGGAATGCGCATGAAGCTGAGGCCGATCCCGCCATTGTTGCGCGTGAACAGATTGTTCAGGACGCCGGGGAGGGCGGAGGGGGGCGCAACGGTCTCGAGCAGCCAGCACGCCGAGTCGGTGAACGCCGCTCCGAAGCCTTCCACCTCCTGGTACGTCTGGGTCTCGTCCACGAAGATCACGTTGCCGCTGCCGCTGCCGCCGCTGCCTGTCGCGAAGGCGACGGACGGCTGCGCGGCCATGAGTTGAGTCTGGCTGCTGGTGGCCGGATCGGTGGTCAGGAACACCGCCACCGTCGGCGCAAAATATCCGTTGATATCCAGAATCACGTCGGTTTGGCCGGCCGCGTAGACGCTAATCGCGCCGTTCGCCCCCGCCGGGACGATCGCGGCGTTGGCAACCACCGTGCCGTCCCCGGAGTTTAGGGTCGAGACGAAGGGCTGTGGCGAGCCCGTGGGCCACGCGGTCAGGTATGGCAAAGATCCGTCAGGCACCACCGTCACGTTGAGGGAATAAGCCGCCGCGGTACTGGGAATGGAGCATCCGCCGGCCGGGATGGCGAACGAGCGTGTCGCTCCGGCCGCCAGGGTCGGGCCGCCGAACGGACCGCCGGGGCTGCGCGTATCCACAACGCGGCATGGCGTCACCGGGTAGAACGAGAGCGCGCCCGTGTTGCCCGGCGCACCGAAGTAGCCGTCGATGTCCAGGACCACGTCCGTGGGGTCCGTCACAAATACCGACATCGCCCCATTCGTTCCCGCCGGAACGATGGCCGCATTCGCCACAATCTTGCCCTGCTGGGAGTTGAGGGTCGAGACGTTGGGCTGCGATTGCCCCGTGGGCCAGGCAGTCAAATAACCGAGGAGGCCGTCCGGAACGACCGTCACGTTCATCGAGTAAGCGCTGGCGCCCGATGGAATGTTGCAGCCGCTCGAGGGAACCGCAAAACTGCGGCTCTGGTCGCTGGTCATCGAAGGCCCGCCGAAGGGGCCCGCGGCGCCGCGCGTGTCGGCCACGCGGCAGGGCTGAGCGGGGTAGAAAGACAGCGAACCGCCCACGGACGGCGAGTCGAAGTAACCGTTGATATCCAGAATGACATCGGTGGTGTTGGTGACGTAGACGCTGACGGCTCCGCCGGTGCCCGCCGGCACAATGGCCGCATTGGCCACCACGGCGCCCTGCCACGAGTTCAGTGTGGAAACGAGGGGCTGAGACTGCCCGGTGGGCCACAGGGTGAGGTAATAGAGCACGCCTTGCGGCACCACGGTGACGTTGAGCGAATAGGCCTGAGCGGTGGTGGGGATGCCGCAGCCGCTTTGGGGAATGACGAAGGACCGCGATGAATTGCCCGCGAGCGATGGCCCGCCAAATGGCCCCGCGGCGTTCCGCGTGTCGGCGATGCGGCAAGGGGTTACGGGAATGAACTGCAGCCCCGCCGGACTCTGAGCCCGAACGGGCCCGGCGATCGGCAGCGCCAGCAGCACGGCCAGCGCCGCGGCGGAGATCGACAACCACGGCCGGCTCACATGGCTTTTGCGCATAGCGACCTATTCTACCGCCTTACTCGTACTTCTCCCATTCGAGGTGGTCGCCCGCCACGGTTCCCGTCTCCGCTGCCGTTCCCGCGGGCAGCTCCAAAACGGAGTGGGCCCGCAGGCAGAGGGAGACGCGCCCGCGGGGCATCTTGGAGCGGACTTTGAGCACTTTTCGGTCGCCGCTCAGGAACAGCGCGTCGAAGGGGAACTTCATCCCGAAGGAGTGAATGCCCTCGCAGGGGGCGATCAGCAGGCCCTCGCCCCGCTCGAGCGACTGGCGCTTGAGCAGGCCTGTGCGCCGCTTCTCGGAGGTGTCGGCGACATCCGCGGCGTCTGCCAGAACGGCGCCGCGCGTGGCGTTTCGAATGCGCAGTTTCACACATGACGGTATAGCACACCGGCGCGGCGAGGTGCGAGGAGTGGCGGCTGGAGGGTCGCCGAATGCGATGCAGGAAGTGTCCGTTTTTGGGACTGGGTTCATGCTGCATTTTTTGATTTCGTTCGCTGTGCCCGCCTCGCCGTCAACGGGCGGCGACCGGCGGACGAGTTTTTCGCCTTCCAGGCGAAGCATAACGCAGGCGGGCAGCGGCGGAAGGGAGAGACGGGGCGGAAGTGGCTGAGAATTCGGAGAAAGAAAATTCGGTTAGGGCGTCACCGCCGAAAACGGCCGGGGTTCAATGGCGCCGCAAATCCTCCAGTTCCTCGAGCGTGCGGGGCCAGTCTGCGCCCAGGAGCCGGGACAGGCTGCGATCGGCGAGCACCCGGCCGCCGGTCTGGCAGCTCGCGCAGTAGTTCGTTTCGTTGTCCGCGTAACGGATGCGGAGAACTTTCGCGCCGCACCGGGGGCAGGGCTTTCCGTAGCGTCCATGAACGGCCATGCCATCGCGAAACGCGGTGACCTTCTCCGGGAACCGCTCGCGCGCCTCGGCGAGCAAGCGCCCGAGCCAGAGCTCGAGCGTGCCGCGCGTCGCAGCGAAGAGGCGGTCCCATTCCTCCGGCGTCAGCTTGCGGGTCAAAGCGAGGGGCGAGAGCCGGGCGGCGTGGAGAATCTCGTCCGAGTAGGCGTTCCCGATGCCGCTGAGGATGCGGGGATCCGTCAGCGCCCGCTTCAAAGTCCGGTTTTCGCGGGTCAACGCGGCGCGGAAGCACTCCGGATCGGCTGAAAGAACGTCTATGCCGCCCGGGTCCATTGCGAGCAGGGCGGGCTCGCCCGCCACCACGTGGAGCGACGCCCTGCGCCTGGCGCCGGCCTCGGTGAGCGTGAGCGAGCCCGGCGAGAAATCGAAAGCCGCCAGATTCTGGCGACCCTTGAGGGCGGCGTGGGCAGGCTTCCAGTGCAGCCGGCCGGCGATCATCAAGTGCAGCACGAGCCAGAGGCCGCCTTCGAGGCCGATCGCTATGCGCTTTCCCACCCGCCGCAACTCGCGCACGATTCTTCCGTCGGCTTCCGAAAGCGCCGGCGTCGTGGTGCGAAGAAGAAACGGGCTGGCGAGGCGAACACGCTCGAGCGGCAGGCCGATCACGCGCGGCTCGAGGGCTGCGATGTAGGCGGCGATGTCCGGCAGCTCGGGCATACTTCTTCAGCTTGCATGGCGGCGAGGGGGTTGGCAAGGGGCGTGTTTAGCGGGTCGCGTGGAAGGGGAGCGGGGTATTGCGGCGGAGGGGCACTTACGCGGTTTGTTGGCTGGACGATCATCGGGATTGCTGCTTAATGGGCGCACCGAGGCGCGCACTGCAGGCCGGATCGGATAAGCGCGGCCAGATGGGTTTGCCCGACCACTTCTCTCCGGGTATCAGCCACACACCCGCACTTTGCAACACACGTTACATGGCCGATCCCGGCGAGGGTCAATGATGTGCCCAATCACTCCGGAGTTGAAGTTGCTGGAACGGGTGGCATGGGCGGGTGGAAACGCGCGTGTGGATCAGGCAGCCCGAGATAGACCTGCTGAGTTAGGTCGGCGAGCGTCCACAGATTCTCTAGACGCACGGCCCTCGATGCAACGAAGGCCGCCCGCTGCCCTCCAACCTCCTTCCATGCTCCTTCAACGTCCCAGTCACAAAACAACTCGGTAGCCGTCAGAACGATCACCGGAGTGCGCGGCCGACCGTCCGGCAACCGCTCGCGTCCCCAAGTCGCGAACTGACCAATCGCGGTTCTTTCCGCAGCGCTCAATTCATCCTTGAGGGTCGCAAAGACCATAAGGGCACCAGGGAACGCCTCCGCCAGCTTCCACATGCGCGCGACGTCATTGTCTTTGAAAGACTCAACAGCAAAGCTCTTGGCTTCCCCAAAGACGAGCGCTGGTTCCTCGTCCCGTCCGAACATTCTGCCGCGTTGGTACCAGAAGGTGAAATCCACCTCGAACGGAACCCCTTCCCCGAACCTGAAGTCGAGACCGGTCGTATAGGTGAGCTTCGGGTTGTCAGCCCCCAATCGGCGGGCAAACACGGTGAGGGCAAGAACGGTGCTGTAAGCGCCCTCCGCGAAGTTCGGGACGCTGTAGGGTCCGACGACGCGGTAATGCCACGGAGTTTGCTGGAGATTCAGACTCCCTTGCGGAAACTTGTAGGTCCTCAGGCACCGCTCGCAAATGAGATCCTCCTTCAGACCGTCGATCCCAAACCAGTTCTTCTTGAGGCAATTCGTGCAGGGCAGCACCAAACCCAGCCGGAACACATGGGCTTCGACAAATCGGTCGAGGGTGGCTCCGCACTCAAATCCATGCCGCGCGCCGAACCGACGGTTGACGAGGTCCCTCCACCTTTTCACTTCGACCGAACGGTCCGGAAACTCCTCGACCTTTCCGTCGGCGTACCTTCGAACGCTCTTGGCCATCTCATCAAGTAGCGTGATGGTGTCACGGTCCGCAAGAAGGTTCGTTCCCCAGAAGCCCCCTAACGACGAAAGAACCTGGTCGGCGATGCGGCCCGGGGCCGATGGCTGAGCGTCGATGCCGCGCTGTTTCAGCCAGTCGATCACAGCGTCCCGCCCGGTTATGAGGCGGAAGTACTCCCTGTGGTCCCTGTACTTCTGTGGAAGGACGAAGCCTTCGCGGGAGATAATGGTTGGCTCGCCGAGACGCAGCCTGCGCGCGCGTCTATCTGTGAAAGATGACGGCAGGGTCAACGCGAGGGTATCGTTTGTAGTGTAGTTGCGCAGTTTCAGGACATTGACCCAGCGGGCCGCGCCGTGCGCGTACCTGCTACTGAATTCCGGAGACAGGGCCGCGAAACGACAGCTGAAGCTGGGACCTTCGTCCTCGAGGTTGAGTTCCAGATCGGCTGCCGCCGCGGTAACCTCGGCCCGTTGCGGCCGATGGACATACTCGTCTCGGTCGGCGGTCCAGATGCGGTCGTACCAGAGCTTCATCGACCAAGGCGCGTCCGCCGTCCTGGTGATGCCGGTCTCGGAGAGAATGGCCTTCCCGCGCCCCACAGCTCTTTCGTAGTCGCCAGAGACGATCGAACGGGCAAATTGAATCGTCGTGCGGATCATCACCCCGTTCGGATTGCCCGGAAGAGGCCTGTAGTTCGCTTGCATGAATTCCGTCAAGAACTCACTGGCGTCCTGAAGCCACGATAGGTTGACCGGGAGCACCTGCGGACGGAACTGGTGGATGTTCCACAGGTCAATCAGGTCAAGCGAACTGGCGGGATCGACGACAAAGAGGGTCGGCTCTCCCCAGCCGCTATCGTCCCGTTTGAGGCGCTCCATTGTGAAACTCAACGGCAGCCAGAAATCTTCCTTGATGACCTTGATCCAGTTCGCTGCGTTCGGGATGAGCTTTACAGGGCCGAACGCATCCACATAGGCCCGCGACAGTGGCTGAAGCGGTCCCTCCGCCGGAAACCCCCCGAATGCCGCTTCGATGAAAGGAGATGCGGCTGGGTCGGCCTCGAACAGAGCCACACGACGTTCGTGCCGGGAGACGAACCTGTACTCCCGGTCGTACAAGGCCTGATAGATATCGAGGCTATCCACACCGAACGGCATAGAAAACGGGTACTGGCTGTCGGCAGTGAAGTACGAATCGAGCGAGATGATGCGCGGCTGCCCATAATCGAGCTCGGTCTGGGAAAGACCAATTTGGTCGGCCAGGCCGGGACGCGCTTCGACGTAGACATCAGGCTCGAAGAACTCAAGGTATCCTCGCGCAAGCTCCGTCGGGCTCGGCGGCGGAAGTGGTGGATCGTTCCAGGCCTCTGGAATACCGGTGCAGACGGGGATGATCGGATTGAACGCGCCGCCCCACGAGCACGTGCAGACCTGGAAAATCCGACGCACGGACTCCATGTCGTTTGGATCGACGAGAAAACCGATCCGCGTGGGACGAAGACGCAACGAACCGGATATTGCCGTCATTCGCTGTCACCTCGACCCCATGGTAGTCCATCCTTCCGTCAGTAGCTCAGGTTCGTTGCGTCAGGCTCGCGGAAACTCCGGGGGGTGGTCTTCCCATGGGGATCTCCATTCATCGACGCACTGCAGCGTCAAATTGTGAGCAACAGCGAACGGTGGTGCCGAAACCACTTGGCCGTCTAGCGCCCGTTCCGCGTCCTGGGGCCCATGCGCGCCCCGGCCGATTCCGAGGTCACGGCCGAAACTCCGCGGCGTGATCGGTGGCCCAGTCGCGGAAGGTTCGCGGCGGCGCTCCGGTGATTTCTGCAACCGTGGATGTCACGAACGCGGGTTGACCGATCGCCGCAGCCCAGGCGTCGAGCAGCATATTCACAACGGCGGCAGGCATGGGAGCGACCAACTCGTTTCTCGCGGCTTCCGGCGGGATCTCTTCCATGCGCAGCGGGCGGCCGATCACACCACCGATGGCCGATAGCTGCTCGGACTGGCTCAGGGATTGAGGCCCGGTCAGAACATATTCCGCTCCGGCGTGTCCGTCCTCACACAAGGCGCGGACCGCGACCGCGGCGATGTCACGCTCGTGGATCGGAGCGGTGGGAGTTTCCGGCGCGGCAGAGGCTTGTTTTTCATTGTAATGGAGGGGGCTTGGGCGAGCCGCCGTTCCCGGCTCATGCGCCGGCAACTTTCGGAGTATTATGCCAGTGACGCACTTTGCGCTCGTTTTTCGCAGTCTATGGTGAGAGCGGTCTTGCTCCCGGAAAGGTCAGGTTTCCGTCCAGATGCTTACATTGAGGCGATTTTCCGTGCTTCTTTCGTTGTCCATCGTCGTTCTGTGCGCCTGCAAGGCGCAAACGCAAACATCAACCCCGCTGAAGACCGTCACGGCTCCGCAAGGAGGCAAGATCGTTTACGGAACCGTGGCCGGAGCCACCACTCAGGCGGCTGCGATGAGCTCCATACTGCGCAACGTGCACAACAATTGCGGCGAAAAGCCGCAAGTCGGGCAGGTCTTCCAGTTCAAAGGCATGAACTCCGTCGGCGTCTTCTTCACCGTGACGAACCATCCAGGCGGCAACAGGAAGGTGGCCGGCCTGGTGATTGCCAACGCATCCGGCCCGCGTCAGGTCGAGGCGGCTCTGCTCTCTGACGATGCGTCGCGCTTCGGCAAGACGGTGAACCCCATGCTCCAGCAACTATTCGGCGTGTGGCATCCGGGCGGCGCGGGCGCGGCAACCTCCGGCTCGCCGGCTGGAGCAAAGACTGCCTCGGCTTCCGGCCCGGCCAGAGGCGGAGGCTCGGCTCCGGCGGCCGCGCTGCACATGGTTTCGGCGTCAGACAACTCGGCCAGCATCGGCATTGCCGACGGTTGGAGGCTGCTACCCAACAGCGGCCGTGGCGCAATAGGCCTCCAGGGGCCGAATGGCGAGCAGGTTAACGTGAGGGTGATGAAGGGCGCGATTGACCCGACCCACCCCTTCCGGGCCAGGAGCGATGCGCACGGCCAACTCGAGGGACCCCCCGGAGCCGTGGTGATTTATCCCTATCGAGGCGACCCCGCCAGGGAGTTCGAAGGGATCCTCCAGGCATGGCGCAGGTCGAATGGCAGGGGACCGGTGAAGCTCCAGGGGCTGAAGACCCAGATCGTAGACAATCCCCTCCGCGATACCAATCAATGCGTGACTGCCGACGGACAGGTGGATCTCCAAGATGGAACTGGAATGCAGAAGCTTTTCGCCTTGCTCTGCGTCTACAATGAACGGACCACGTTCAGACAGTGGGGCAACTATGTCATCACGTTCTATCAGCTCAACTACGTGCCCATAGCGGTTGCCCAAAAAGATAACGCACTGATTTCTGCGATGGCCAACACATATAAACAAAACGATCAGGTCATGCAGCAACAGGGGAAACAGATGATGGCGCAGAAGCAGCAGTCTGACCAGCAATGGCGGGACTGGGGACAGCAGCAATCCGACCGGATTCGCGCGCAGAGCCAGGCGATGCAGAAGAGCAATGCCGACCGCCAGGCCGCCTACGACGACCAGCACGCCGGCTACTGGGCCCAGCAAAACAGCAACGCAGCCCAACACGCCAACTGGAACGCCGGCCAGGACGCCCAGGCCCGCAACAACCAGGCCTTCAGCAATTACCTGCTCGATCAGACCGTCGTGCAGGACAACAATATGTATAACAACGGAACCGTGGGCCACGGCACGGTGTGGAACTCGACCGCCGACGCGCTGGTCAAGGCCGATCCCAATCGCTTCTCGCTTGTGACCACTCCGAATTACTGGAAGGGCAACGACTTCTGATCGTCAAGCCGCTGCTCGGCCTGGCGCGGAGCTTCGGAGCGGGCGGCGGACTGACGAGGGGAAGGAAGCCGATCATGCGGGGCGGGTGAACGCCAACGGCAGATCGAACGCATCGGTGATACGATGCGCCGTGCGTGCTTCGCGATCCGCTGCAAAGCGGGACCGACAGCGGCCGGCGGGGCGGTCCACACCAGGAACACCGTATCGATGCCAGCGAGGCATGCATCCAAAGTCTCGGGGAGAGCGAGCTCTCCGCCGTACCACTTCGACGGATGGCGGCAGACCGGCCGTGTGCGGGTTGCGGGCGAGTGCGCGGACTCGCACGCCCGTGGCCGGCAATTGAGAGAGGACCTGGCGGCCGACCCGGCCGGTGGCTCCGATGAGGAGCGTACGATTCACGCAAGACCATCATACCGGCGGGGAACTCGCGCCATGGAGGCCAAATGAACGAGGCGACTGCTCGCTCAACTGCTCGCGGGAAACGCGAGCCGCGCCACTCTTCGCCCTATACTTGGAGAGAAGCGGAGCCCGGTCTTCATCGGGTCCCGCTGCCTACTGGTTGAGGAGTCGATGCCCGTGTTGATCGATGCGATTGACGTCAAACGAAAAACCCGGTTTGAGATTGACAACACTCCCTTCTCCTGCCTCGACGTGGAGGTGAACACGCCTACCGCGCGGGGCGGGCAGACCCTGGTGCGTCTAAAAATCCGTAACTTACTCACAAACGCGGTCTTTGAGAGAACCTTCAAGGCGGGTGAGAAGTTCAGGGAGCCGGATCTGCAGACGGTTCCGGCCTCCTACCTGTATAGCGACAGCGATGGTTCTTACTTTCTGGACCAGAAGAGCTATGAGACGCTCACGCTGGCCGATGATGTGATCGGGAACGCGCGGGACTTCCTGATCGAGGGAGGCATGGTCGATCTGCTCAAGTACAATGGCAATCCCATCGGCTTAGAATTGCCCCCGTTCGTGGAGCTGGCAGTTGCCTCCACGGAACCGGGCGCGCGTGGCGATACTTCGAGCGGCAGCGTGACCAAGCCAGCCACGCTGGAGACCGGTCTCAAGATCCGCGTTCCCCTCTTTATCAAAGAAGGTGAAAAAGTGAGGGTGTCAACGGAGAGCCGCGAGTTTGCGGGGCGGGCTTGACCGGAACCCCCGGGAGAGGAGCGGTGCGATCTGCGCTTCCGGGCAGCGGCTTCCGGAATGGTTATATTCAGTTGTGGGGATTGCGATGAAGCCTTTGATCCTTGCTCTCTGTGTTGTGTTTGCGTTCGGCGGTCTGCGCGCGCAGACGCCTGTCTGGCAGCCATCGCCGGGACATACGCAAATGCCGATATGGCCGGGGGCGGCGCCCGATCCGCAGCCTGTCGCGGGGCCGGAGGCCGCTGAGTCGTCGGGGAAAGACGATCTGGTTGCCGGGCGTCAGGTGGTGGCGGTGAGCAACGTGACGCGGCCTACGATGACGGTCTATTTGCCAAAGGGACAGAACACGGGCGCCGCGGTGGTCGTGTTTCCTGGCGGGGGCTACCAGATTCTGGCCATCGACCTTGAAGGAACGGAGGTCTGCGACTGGCTGACGTCCAAGGGGATCGCGTGTGTAGTGTTGAAGTACCGCGTTCCGTACTCGGGGCCGCATTGGGACGATCGATGCAAATGTCACATCAATCCGAAAGCCCCGACGGCGCTCGAAGATGCGCAGAGGACGGTGGGGCTGGTGCGCTTTCACGCCGCGGAGTGGCATATCGATCCGCGCAAGATCGGCGTGCTTGGGTTTTCGGCGGGCGGGCACCTGGCGGCAGCGATCAGCACACATTTTGAGCGGCGTTTGTACCCGGCTGTGGATGCGGCCGATAAAGAAAGCTGCCGCCCGGATTTTGCGGTGGCTCTCTATCCAGGGCATCTGTGGGTTGACGAGGGAAAATTCGAGTTGAATCCGGATGTTCCTGTCACCAGCCGGACGTCGCCCACGTTCTTGCTGCAGGCGGAGGATGACCACGTGGACAATGTAAACCACTCGCTGGTCTACTACATTGCGCTGAAGAAGGCCGGGGTTCCCGTGGAGATGCATTTGTACGCGCAGGGCGGGCATGCGTTCGGGCTACGGCGCACGAAGTTCCCGATCACGGGATGGCCTCAGTTGGTGGAGACGTGGCTGGGGACGATTGGAATGATTGCGGAGTAGGGAGGAACGCATGGAACTCGGCGCGTTCTCGATCAGCCTGGCTGTCAAGGATATCGAGGCTTCGAAGAGGTTCTGCGAAAAGTTCGGTTTCAAGGTCTTCGCCGGGGATGCGGCGCAGAACTGGCTGATCCTGAAGAACGGCGATCGCGCGATCGGGCTTTTCAAGGGATGTTAGAGAAGAAGCCTGGCTCTTTCACCGACGTCCGCGAGCTGCAACGGCAGTTGAAGGCACAGGGAGGTGCCGTTGCAGCAAGAGGCGGACGAGAGCACAACGGGGCCGGGCAGCTTCGTCGCCGTGGACCCGATGGAAACCCGATCCTGGTCGATCAGCATGTGTAAGCGGGCAGGCCTGACGGAGGACAGGCCAGAGGCCTGTCCCACGGGCTACGGGCCGCTCTGAATCAGCGGATTCAGAATCGCCGCCATCGCGCTCGACGAAACGATCTTCTCGATATAGGAATCTCCCGCGTTGGGCGTCTGGCTCCAGATGTTGCGGCCGGGTATCGAGGTCGAGTTGTTCCACACCACGGTCTGGCCATTGGCTCCGGCCACCGTGAAGTTGGTCCCGATCCCTCCGCGAACCGCGTAGAGAATGGCCACCTGCGTCCAGGCCGGAACGGCGTCGGGACACCACTGGCCCTCGCCGCAGACCAGGTCATAGGCCAGCTTGACGGGGTTGGTGGCCTCGCTGGCATTGGCCGCGGGTCCGGTGATCACGTCGCCACCGACGTCGGACCCGAACGAGACGATGGGCGTCGGCCAGTTGGCGAAGACATAGCTGGCCCCGTCCGCATCGTAGGCGAAGTTGGGGGTTGGCTCGGTGCCGGAATCCGGGAAATATCCGGAAGCCGACACCAGCGCCGCGACTTTCTGGGCCACCAGTTGCACACCCGTGAGCGGGCTGATGGCATCCGCGGGACTCTGTAGCAGGCCGCTCAGAGGCTCGTAATACCCGCCGGCCACGATGTAGACGCTCCCGTTGGGAGCACCGGCCAGAGCCTGCCGGTATACCGTCACGGCATCCGGATAATTGGCGCGCGTGTCGTTCGGCACGGGGTCGAAGAGGCTGGCGACCTCTTGCGTGTAGGCGCTGTTGGAGGCGCTGTAGTTGTTCGGCGTGTTGCCCTGGTAGGCTCCAATCAGCACGTTCGGATGGCCGTAGTAGTCGGCCAGCGCACGCACGGTAGGCGCGCTGTAGTCGTTTACCGACGACGTGACCAGGGCCAGCACATTCGCTTCGCCCTCCTTCACCAGGGCCCACAGCAAGGCGTGGTCGCCCACGTCGTCACAATCGCTCGCAATATCCGAGTCCAGGATGATGTTCACCGCGCCCGGGTTGGTGACGGTGACGGTGGCCTGCGCGGTGGACGAACCTCCGCTGTTGGTGGCGGTGAGGGTGTACGTGGTCGTCTGCGCCGGCGAAACGCTGGTGGAAGCGCCGGTCACGGTTCCGATGCCGCCGATAGACAGAGAAGTGGCGGCCGATACCGACCAGGACAGCGTCGAACTGGCGCCCGGAGCGATGCTCTGAGGGTTCGCCGTAAACGAGGAAATGACCGGAGGCTTGGTGTTGCTCACCGTCACCGTGACTGGGCTCGACGTGGCCGAGTTGTGCGAGGTGTCCGTGGCAACCGCCGTCAGCGTATGGC
>Ga0181532_10004344_pt1 | contig 12438 bp, 12 predicted proteins | sample PEATcosm2014_Bin_33_FD_119768 | JGI IMG/M metagenome (GOLD analysis project Ga0181532, IMG submission 119768) | Peatland microbial communities from MTU Mesocosm Facility, Houghton, MI, USA - PEATcosm2014_Bin11_30_metaG | ecosystem: Environmental > Terrestrial > Soil > Wetlands > Peat | place...
CGAAGACGACGAGGTGCTCGGCGCGTTCGCCACTTTGGCCGAGACCGAAGGGATCCTTCCCGCGCTCGAGCCCGCGCACGCCTTGGCGTACGTCATGCGCGCCGTGAAATCAGGAGAGATACCGGCCGCATCGACGGTGTTGCTCACGATGTCTGGACGCGGGGACAAAGACGTCGCTGAGATCATGGAAATGATGAAATGACGACGGCGCTTTCTCCTCGATACCTAGAGGAGTCCTTGCGAGGTGCGCGCGCCGCGGGACGAAAGCTTCTCGTTCCCTATGTGACCGGTGGTCTCGGCACGGACTGGCTCGATGTCGCGCGCGCGGTCATCGACGAGGGTGCGGATGCGATCGAGATCGGCATCCCATTTTCTGATCCGATGATTGACGGTCCCGTCATCCAACGTGCATCACAGCTTGCGATCGAACAAGGTGCGACACCTGGCGCGATCCTTACCGCACTTCATGGCGCGGACCTCGGAGTCCCTGTCGTCGTGATGACGTACGCAAACATCGTCGTGCGCACGGGTTATCGCCGCATGGCGTACCGCCTGAGCGACGTCGGCGTCGCGGGGGCGATCGTGCCGGATCTTCCCGTCGATGAGTGTGGCGAATGGGCGATCGAAGCCGACGGAGCTGGCATAGCGACGGTTCTCCTCGCTGCTCCGAACTCGACGAAAGAGCGCCTCGCGATGATCTGCGCACGTTGTCGCGGCTTTCTCTACGCCGTGGGGCTGTTGGGAGTGACCGGAGAGCGAGAGACGCTTTCGGGCTCAGCAACAGCGCTTGTGCTGCGCGCGAAGCAGGTGACCGATCTCCCTGTGCTCGTCGGCATCGGGGTCTCGACGCCCGAGCAAGCAGCTGTGCTTTGCAAGGTGGCAGACGGCGTGATCGTTGGTTCTGCGCTCATACGCCGCCTGCTCGAAGGCGAGGGTCCGAAGGGCGCGGCAGCCTTTGTCGCTGCCTTGCGGCGCGGGATGGACAACGCCTGAGGCCCTGTGCGAGATCGCAAGTAGCGCCCCTAAGCTTCGTTCATGAGCGCAAATGAGACTCTCATGAACGGCGTCCTCCGCGTCCACAGTGCCCTGTACATCAAGTCCGGAGGATTGATCGGGCACCGCATCCTCGGTGTCCCGTGCTTGATCTTGGAGACGACGGGCCGTCGCAGCGGCCTTGTCCGTCCGCACCCGCTCGTCTATCTGCGTGACGGGTCGGATTACATCCTCGTTGCCTCGAACGGTGGGAGCGACGCGGATCCGACGTGGTTGCTAAACATCAAAGCGGATCCCGCAGTGGAACTGCGCGTTGGTCGAACTCGTCTAAAGGGACGCGCGCGCATCGTTGACCAAAGCGATGCCAATTTCACGCGGTGGTGGTCGCTCGTAAATGAGAAGAACCGTGGTCGCTACGACACCTACCAAGCCCGCACGAAACGTCCCATCCCGCTCGTCGTCGTGAGCGTGACTCCATAAGAACCTCCGACATGGAGCACTGACGCCTTAAGGGGCGACGATAGTGCACGCGTTGGCGTAAAGCTTCGGTGTCGATGAATTCAAAGGAGAAGGCAATGGAATACCGGCGGGTCGGTCGATCGGGTCTCAAGGTGAGCGTCTTGTCCTTTGGCTCATGGGTGAGCTTCGGGCCGCAGCTCGCGGGCAACAGTGCGGAGAGTTGCCTCGCTGCTGCCTATGAGGCAGGGGTGAACTTCTTTGACAATGCGGAGGTCTATTCGGCCGGCGAGTCAGAGCGGATCATGGGCGAATCCATCGCGCGCCTTAAGTGGCCCCGGCACACCTACGTCCTTTCGACGAAGTTGTTCTTTGGGATACACGACGTCGTGAACATGAAGAACACGCTCAATCGCAAGTACCTCATGCAGGCGATCGACGGGTCCCTTGCCCGGCTCGGGCTCGACTTCGTCGACATTGTCTATTGCCACCGCCCCGACCCTTTTACGCCGCTCGAAGAAACGGTGTTCGCGATGAACGACATCATCACCTCGGGAAAGGCGCTTTATTGGGGGACCTCTGAGTTCTCGGCCGCCGAGATCAAAGAGGCATTCGAGGTCGCAGAGCACAACCACCTGCGCGGTCCCATCGTCGAACAGCCCCAGTACAACATGATCGAACGCCGCAAGGTCGAAGTCGAGTTCGCGCCGCTCTATGACCGATACGGGATCGGGCTTACGACGTGGAGCCCACTTGCTTCGGGCCTTTTGACCGGCAAGTACCGAGATGGCGTGCCTGGCAATTCACGGGGCGCGCTCCCGGGCTATGAGTGGCTCCGCGGGAGCCTCGTCAACCCGGAGGTGAACGCGAAGATCCCCGCGCTCGAAGTTGTCGCTCGAGACTTAGGGTGTTCCCTCGCGCAGCTCGCGATTGCCTGGTGTGCTCGAAATGAACACGTCTCTTCGGTCATCCTCGGTGCGAGTCGGGTCGAACAGCTTCGTGAGAACCTCGGCGCACTCGAGGTGATCGATCGCCTCGATGGGAAGACCCTCGTGCAGATCGACGAGGCCTTGGGGATGAGCGCCACGGCACGCTGAGGCGTGCTGAGCATCGTCTGGGTGAGCGCGGCGTCTTGCCTCGCGGGCATCGAGGAGAGAGAGCGCCTGCATATTTGCATACATATGCGGATGTTGGTATTCTCATTCGGTGCGGGCAGGCATCGTAGGCGCATCGGGGTACCTCGGGGCTGAGCTCGTCCGCGTCCTCGCGGGCCACCCGGACCTGGAAGTTTGCGTCCTACAGGGGGAGAGTTCTGCCGGTCGGTCCTTCGGGGAGCTCTATCCCGGTCTTGCATGTGCAGCGAAGGGTCTCGTCATCGGTGCGCTCGACTGTGTGGTGCTCGAGAGCTGTGACGTCGTGTTCATCGCGCTTCCCGCGGGTGCCTCGCAGGGCATCGTTCGAGAGCTCGTCGGAAAGGTGCGGTGCATCGTCGATCTCGGGGCGGATTTTCGCCTAAAGGATCCCGCGCTCTACGAGCAGTGGTACGGCTTTGCTCATACGGCTCCCGAGCTCCTTTCGCGCGCGGTCTACGGCTTGCCCGAGCTCAATCGGGCCGCTCTTGTCGGGGCAGATCTCATCGCAGCTCCGGGGTGTTACGTCACCGCGGCATCGATCGCACTCGCACCACTTGTCGCACACGCAGTGATCGAAGATCGCGCCATCATCATCGACGCCGCGAGCGGTACCTCAGGTGCAGGCCATGTGCCCAGCGCGACGAGCCACTTCGCGACGGTCAATGAGAACTTCGTCGCCTATAAGGTGCTCGAACACCGCCACACACCGGAGATCGAACAGACCATCGGCGCGAACGTCGTTTTCATCCCGCACCTCGCGCCGATGACGCGGGGGATCCTTGCGACCTGTTATGGGCGCGCGACCCATCCGACATCGACGAAAGACGTGCTCGATCTCCTTTCGACGAGCTATGAGGACGAGCCCTTCGTGCACATCGGCGAGGCACCTCCCGCAACGCGCGACGCGTATGGTTCGAACAACGTGTTCATGAGCGCGCGCTATGACGAGCGAACGGGCACGGTCGTCGTGATGAGCGCGCTCGACAACTTGACGAAGGGCGGCGCGGGTCAAGCACTCCAGGCCGCGAACATCGCGCTCGGGATTGAAGAGACGACGGGGCTCTCGGTCATCGGATTGAACCCGTGAGCGTGACCGCGCCGGAGGGTTTCTTGGCGTCAGGAGTTGCTTGCGGGCTCAAAGAAGACGGCGCGCTCGACCTGGCCCTCCTTTCCGCGTCTCCTCGGCCCGTAGCTGGCGCCGCGGTCTTCACGACGAATCTCGCCGCGGCGGCACCGGTCAAGGTGAGCCAGGAGCACCTCGAAAGAAGCGGCGGCGCGGTGGGTGCGGTCGTATTGAACAGTGGCGGAGCGAACGCGGCCACCGGGCCACGAGGTCTTCTCGACGCGCAACAGACCTGTGAGGTCGTCGCTTCATGCCTAGGGATCAAAGCTCAAGAAGTCCTCGTGTGCTCGACCGGGCTCATCGGTGTGCCCCTCGCGATCGGTCGCATCAAAAAGGCCATCCCCGCACTTTGTGAGGCGCTCGGGTCGACGCCAAATGACGCGACGAAAGCCGCGACGGCCATCATGACGACCGACACCCACCCCAAAGAGGTCCTCGTTAAGGCGAGCGGGTTTTCCGTCGGAGGCATGGTGAAGGGCGCGGGGATGATCGCCCCGAACATGGCGACGATGCTCGCGATGTTGACGACCGACGCGGAAATCTCACCGAGTGATCTCAAAACCGCGCTCTCATCTGGCGTGTCGCAGTCCTTCAATGAGCTCATCGTCGACAACTGCACCTCGACGAACGACACCGTCGTGCTCCTCGCGAGCGGCGCCGCCGGTCCGGTCGCGCTCGGGGAGCTGAGCGATGCGGTTGGGGAATGCTGTGGTCTTCTCGCGAGGGAAATCGCGAAAGACGCCGAAGGCACGACGAAGATGGCGACGATCCGGATCCTCGGGGCAAAGAGCAAAGGCGATGCGCGACGCTGCGCTCGTGGCGTAGCTGCGAGCCTTCTCGTCAAGACCTCGCTCTATGGAGCCGATCCGTACTGGGGAAGGATCATCTCTGAGCTCGGCGCGTCGGGCGCCGCGTTCTCGCCCGACACCGTGCGCATCGCCTACGGCACGACGGACGTCGTGCGCTTTGGTACAGAGATTCCCCATGATCGCGACGCGGTCCGTTCCTACCTCGAGGGGAAAGAAATAGAGATCACGTGCGACCTCGGGCTCGGTAGCGATGAGGCGCAGGTCTTGACGACGGACCTCGGGCACGGATACATCGATGAGAACATGAGGACGTCATGAGCGCTCCCGACAGGGGTGATGGCGCGCCAGTCGCTCCGATGGGGTCAGAAGCAACCGACCCACAGGTGAAGGCCGCGATCTTGGCAGAGGCGATTCCCTACATCCGTCGCTTTGGCGGAAAAGTCGTCGTCGTCAAGTACGGGGGGAGCGCGCTCTTCGGGTCCGAAGGAGAGGTCCAGGAGAACCTCGAGAAGTTCGCCGAAGACGTCGTGCTCATGCGCTCGGTCGGGATGCTTCCCGTCGTCGTGCACGGAGGGGGGCCCCAGATCGGCGCCCTCATGGAGCGCCTCGGAAAGACGCCCGAGTTCAAAGAGGGCCAGCGCGTCACCGACGCGGAGACCCTCGACATCGCGCGCATGGTCTTGGTCGGAAAGGTGAACCGTGAGATCGTGGGTGCGTTGAACATCCACGGTTCCCTCGCGGTCGGGCTGTCGGGAGAAGACGCGGGGTTCATCACCGCGGCGAGACGCGATCCAGAGCTCGGCTTCGTGGGCGATGTCGTCGCGGTCAACGCGACGATCCTCACGCGGCTCATCTCCGAAGGTCTCGTGCCCGTCGTCGCGACGATCGCGTCCGATGCGACGGGCCAGGCCTACAACATCAACGCGGACACCGTCGCTGGAGCGATCGCCGAGGCGCTCGTCGCGGAAAAGCTCATCTTTTTGACCGACGTGTCTGGTGTGCGCGCGGTCGCGAACGACCCGAAGAGCGTCGTGACGAAGATGAACCCCGACGAGCTCGAGGCATTGGTGAAAAGCGGTGCAATCGGGGAGGGCATGATCCCAAAGGCCAAGGCGTGTGTGCGGGCCGTGCGCAACGGGGTCGACAGCGCCCACGTCCTCGACGGGCGCGTCGTGCACGCGCTGTTGTTGGAGATCTTCACCGAATCGGGGGTCGGCACGATGGTGAGTTCGCGATGAGCCACCTCATGGCGACGTATCGACCTGCGCCCGTCTCCTTTGTTTCTGGCCAAGGCTGTCATCTTTATGACGACGAAGGGCGTGAGTACCTGGACTTCTTGTGTGGCCTTTCGGTCACCTCGCTCGGACACGCGCACCCGGCCGTGCGCGACGCCATCGCGAAACAGGCGGGAACGCTGCTGCACGTCTCGAACCTGTTCGGATCCAAGCTGAACGAGGAGGTCGCCGCGCTCATCGATCAGCTCGTCGGCGACGGGACCGCGCCTGGCGGCAAGGTGTTCTTCGCGAACTCCGGTGCTGAGGCGAACGAGTGCGCGATCAAGCTCGCGCGGCGCTTTGGCGGTCGCGGGCGCTTCGTCGTCGTCTCCGCGTACGGGAGCTTTCACGGAAGGACGCTCGCAACGCTGCACGCGACGGGCCAGCCCTCGAGGCACGAGCTCTTTGCACCGCTTCCCGAGGGCTTTCGCCATGTCGCGTTCGGGGATGTCGACGCCATGGGGAAAGCCGCCGATCCAAGAGTCGTCGCCGGGGTGTTGTTGGAGGTCATCGAGGGCGAAGGCGGGGTCATCCCGGCACCGCCGGGGTACGTAAGGGCCGTCCGCGAGATCTGCGACGCGCGCGGGATCCTCTTCATGATCGACGAGATCCAGACGGGGCTCGGACGCACGGGAAGGTGGTTCGCCTTTCAAGACGAAGGCGTCGTGCCCGACGTCGTCACGTGCGCGAAGGCACTCGGCAACGGCATGCCCGTCGGGGCGTGCTGGGCGCGCGCCGAGATCGCCGACGTCTTTGCCCCAGGTGACCACGGTTCGACCTTTGGGGGACAGCCCCTTGCCATGTCCGCGGCGAAAGCGACGCTTCAGACGATGATGAGCCTTGATGCACCGAGCCTCGCTCGGGCGGCGGGGACGGTGTTGGCAGACGGCCTGGCATTGCTTCCCGGGGTCGTATCGGTGCGCGGGAGGGGCCTGCTCTTGGGGGCCGTGCTCGACGAGGGCATCGACGCCTCGCGCGTCGTTGCGTCGGCGCTATCCAAAGGACTCATCATCAACAGCCCTGTTCCCAAGGTGTTGCGCATCGCGCCACCGCTCATCGTCACAGAACAAGAGATCAAAGAAGCGCTTTCGCTTCTCCAGGGCGTGCTCGTTGAAGAGGGAGCCACATGAGCAAAAAGAAAGGCGCGCGCAACGTCCTTCGCATCCAGGACCTTTCCCGAGACGAGATCGATGCCGTCTTGGACAGCGCCGAGGCGATAGAGCTTCCTCAAGTTCTCCTGCATCGCGGAGTGGCGCTTTTGTTCGAGCATCCGTCCGCGCGGACGCGAAACGCGGCAGAGATGGCCGTCGTCCAACTCGGCGGGCACCCGGTGTCCATCCGAGGCGAAGAAGTCGGACTGGACCGTCGCGAGACGACCGAAGATGTCGCGCGCACCTTGGCGAGTTACCACGCGCTCATCGGGGCGCGCGTCACGAGCCACGAGACGCTCGAGCGGATGGCGCGTGCATTACATGAAGCCAAGCGAAACGTCCCGGTCGTGAATCTCCTCTCGGACGTCGAGCACCCGACACAGGCCCTCGCAGACTTGTTGACGATCCGACAGGAATTCGGAGACTTTGCGAAGAGAAAGGTCGCCTACATCGGTGACGCGAACAACGTCTGTCGGTCTTTGGTCGACGCCTGCGTGCTCGTCGGCATGGCGATTTCCGTCGCGTCTCCAATGGGCTATGCATTGTCAGACGCCGACATCGCGCGGGCCAAGCACTTAGGAGGAAACCTCGAGGTGTGTGCGCGACCCGAAGATGCTGCAGAAGGCGCGGACGTACTGTATTGCGACGTATGGGTATCGATGGGCGAAGAAGCACAAGGGCCCGCAAAGAGAGCTGCCTTTGAGGGCTATTGCATCGACGGACGACTCCAATCGATCGCGCAGAAGGACGCGATCGTGCTCCACTGCCTCCCCGCACATCGTGGGGAGGAGATCACAGCCGAGGTCATCGACGGGCCGCGTAGTCGCGTCTGGCGCCAGGCGGAGAACCGCATGCACGCACTGCGCGGCCTTTTGTGCTTTGTCGTCGCGCAAGGTGGGGGAATAGGCACGCGCTATTCCCCCCAGGGCGAGGAGGCGTCATCATGAACCGAGTCCCGAAGAACCGCCGCCAGCACCTCATCACGCACCTGCTCGCGGCGAACGCGGTGACGAGCCAGCCACAGCTCGTCTCCTTGCTCGAATCCGAAGGCGTCGAGGCAACCCAAGCAACGGTGTCGCGCGATCTCGAGGAGCTCGGTGCGGTCAAGGTGCGAGTTCCCGGCATCGACCGCCAGGTCTACGCGATAGCGGAACTGCCAAAGGACCAGGTCGCCCCCCTCGAGCACCTGCGAAGGGTGCTTGGCGAGTGGGTCGTCGACATCGAGTCGTCGGCGAACCTCGTCGTCTTGCGCACACCGCCCGGTTCGGCACACGTCGTTGCCTCCGCGCTCGACCGTTCGAGTTTGAGCGGTGTCCTTGGCACCGTCGCGGGCGACGACACGATCCTTGTCGTCGCGTCGGATCCAACAGGTGGCGAGCGACTGCGCAAGCGCCTAGGTGAGCTTGCCGGAAGACCGTAGGAGAAAAGGACAAGGATAGGAAGGAAGAGAGGACATCTAGTGGCAAAACGAGTGGTGCTCGCGTATTCGGGGGGCCTCGACACGTCAGTAGCGGTGCACTGGCTGCAGAAAGAGCGGGGCTATGAGGTCATCGCTGTGGCCGTCAACGTCGGACAGGTCGCGGATTTCGAGGAGATCGAAAGGCGTGCGCGGGCAGCTGGAGCAGTTGAGGTCGTCATCGCCGAGGCGAGAGAGGAGCTCGCGTACGACTTCGCACTGCCCGCGTTGCAGGCGAATGCCCTCTATGAAGGCAGATACCCACTCGTCTCTGCGCTCTCGCGACCGGTGATCGTGCGCCATCTCGTCGAAGCCGCCCGGCGCTTCGGCGCGACGGCCGTCGCGCACGGCTGCACCGGCAAGGGCAACGACCAGGTGCGCTTTGACGTGTCGACGAGAGCTCTCGCGCCGGACCTCGAGATCATCGCGCCGGTCAGGGACTGGGACATGACGCGTGAACAGACCATTGAGTACGCGCACAACAACAACGTCGCCATTCATGCGACCAAAGAGCGCCCTTATTCCATCGACGAGAACCTCTGGGGGCGCGCGATTGAATGTGGTGCGATCGAAGACCCGTGGGAGGCGCCCCCAGAAGACGTGTTCACCCTGACCGTCGCGCACACAAGAGAACCGCGTGAAGCCGTCATCTCCTTCAAAGCGGGTGTTCCTGTCGCGATCGACTCCAAAGCGGCATCGCTCGTCGAGATCATCGCGTCATGTAATGAGATCTTCGGGTCGGCGGGCTTCGGACGCGTTGACATGGTGGAGAACCGCCGCGTCGGCATCAAGAGTCGCGAAGTCTACGAGTGCCCCGGCGCGCTCGCGCTCATCTGCGCGCACCAAGACCTTGAAGCACTGACCTTGGAGCGCGATGTCGCCCACGAAAAGGCTCGCCTCGAGCCGAAATTCGCAGAGCTCATCTACGACGGCCTTTGGTTCTCGCCTCTTCGCGAGGCGCTCTTCGCTTTCATCTCCGAGACCCAACACCATGTCACCGGTGACGTGCGCCTTAGGGTCGCGCCCGGCGGCCACCTGAGCGTCGTCGGGAGGAAAAGCCCCGTCGGGCTCTATGACTACGGGCTCGCCACCTATGAGGCAGCCGACGCCTTTCGACACGAAGACGCCGAAGGATTCGTGCGCATCTTCGGTCTTGGCATCATGACGTGGGCAGCCCGCCAAGGAGCAAAGGTGCGAAAGAGCGGCGAAGACGAGAAAAAGGACGGCACGTGACACTGTGGTCACACCGCATGGCAGGCGAACCCGCCGATGCCATGATGGCCTTCAGCGCGAGCCTCTCCTTTGACCAGCGACTCGCGCCCGATGACCTCACGGCGTCTTCGGCTCATGTGCTCGGCTTGGAGCGCGTGGGGATCCTCAACCACGACGAGGCGGCCGCGATCCGCGAGGCTTTGGCGAGTATTCGAGGCGAGATCGAAAGCGGGGAATTCGGCTTCCTAGGGAGCGACGAGGACATCCATACCGCCATTGAGCGACGCGTGATCGAGCTCACCGGGCCGGTCGGAGCGAAGCTCCACACCGGGCGAAGCCGCAACGACCAGGTGGCCACCGCCCTTCGGCTCTATGCGCGGCGAAACGCGGTCGTCGTGATGGAGGCGCTCATTGGCTTGCAAGAGACCCTGTTACGTCGAGCCGAGCAAGCGCGTGACAGCTTCTTGCCCGGATACACCCATCTCCAGCACGCACAGCCCGTCTTGCACGCGCACCTGCTCCTCGCGCACGGATGGGCGCTTTCGCGCGACGTCGACCGCATGTGTGACGCCGTGCGTCGTTGTGACGTCTCACCGCTTGGTGCCGGCGCGCTCGCAGGTTCAACGCTGCCGCTCGATCCTGACGCGGTCGCGAAAGACCTCGGGTTCGCATCGCGCTTTGAGAACTCCCTCGACGCCGTTTCCGACCGCGACTTTGTCGCGGAGTTCCTCTTTGACCTCTCGCTCATCGGGGTGCACCTGTCGCGCCTTGGCGAGGAGATCGTCATCTATGCGAGCGAGGAGTTCGGTTTTTACATCCTCGACGACGCCTGGGCGACGGGGAGTTCGATGCTTCCACAGAAGAAGAATCCCGATGTTGCTGAGCTCGCGCGCGGTAAGGCCGGTCGTCTCATCGGACACGTCGCGGGTTTCCTCGCAACACTGAAGGGCCTGCCGCTCGCGTACAACCGGGATCTCCAAGAGGACAAGGAACCGCTGTTCGACGCGTTCGACCAGGTGCTCTTGGCCCTCCGTGCCATGGACGGGCTCATGTCCACGATGACCTTTGACGCGGCGCGAATGGAAGAACGAGCGAGCGCACCGGAACTTCGCGCCGCCGACCTCGCGGAGTGGCTCGTCTCAAACGGCATGCCCTTTCGCGAGGCCCACGGGATCGTCGGTGGACTCGTCCAGCGATCAAAGACAGCGGGAACGGACCTTTCTGCACTCGTGAGGGCGCATCCGCGTCTCGGAGATGGGCCGGCATCCCTCCTTGAACAACGAGCCGTCCCGCGCTCGGTCAGCGCGGGCGGAACGGGGATGGAGGCCGTGTCTTCGCAGCTCACGCGTTTTTCGGCATACCTTGAGGCCGAACGTGCGCGCGTCACGACGATCCTCTCGTAAGGCTGCGCTTCGCGCACAGCTGATGAGAAGGCCGTGAGTCAAAGAGGACCCTTCACCCGGTCGTTCTTCGCGCGCGACGCGCTCGAGGTCGCGCCGGAGCTTTTGAATGCCCTGCTAGAGCGCGGTGGATGTCTCGCTCGCATCGTCGAGGTCGAGGCCTACCGCGGAGGAGACGACCCGGCGAGCCACGCGTATCGGGGCAAGACGGCGCGCAACGCGACGATGTTCGGCGAGCCGGGACACCTTTATGTGTATTTCACCTACGGAATGCACTTTTGTGCGAACGTCGTCTGTGGCCCGAAAGGCGAAGCCTCCGCGGTGCTGCTCCGGGCGCTTTCGCCGGTAAAAGGGATGCAAACGATGCGCCGTCGGCGCCATGGCATGGAAAGAGATCGAGACCTCTGTTCAGGTCCGGCCAAACTCTGCGAGGCCTTCGGGATCACGCGTTCTTTGGACGGGGCGGATCTCCTCTATGGAAAGGAGGGAATCGTCTTGCGGCGCGACGGCGTCGCGCCTCCGGGTAAACCCAACATCGGGCTTCGCGTAGGGCTTTCCGAGCGCTCCGGAGCAGCACGCACATTCCCGTGGCGCTTCGCGGTTCCAGGCGACCCGAACGTCTCGCGCGCAATGAGAATCCCCACTTGACGGGGCCATTTCGCGTGCTAAGGTGAGCACCCGCTGTGAAGGGCCAACGCCCCTTGCAGTAGTGCCAGGTGACTTCTGTCGCCGGCCACAAATTGCAGTGGAATTGCCCGCCTGCAACGGGTGGAGGTTCGTTCCACTGAGCGCATGGGCACCTCCTTCTGTAAAGAAGTGTGCCGTTACGTCGCTCCTTGAAAACGGAATAGGAACAGCCAAAAGCCAGTGCATTTGGCCGCGCCCGCGCGTCTTGGCGGGAGCGGTCAACAAGTCAATTGCACTAGAACGGACAACGAACCGTTTTTGTGCCAGTCGGGTCGAAAGCGTGGTGCTTTTGATCCGGCTCTCCAGATCAAAGCGGGGACTTCGGTCCTTGCACGATCTCGATGGAGAGTTTGATCCTGGCTCAGGACGAACGCTGGCGGCGTGCCTAATACATGCAAGTCGAACGGAGTCCAATTGGTGGTAACACCAAGGAAGACTTAGTGGCGAACGGGTGCGTAACACGTGAGCAACCTGCCCCGAAGACCGGGATAACACCGGGAAACCAGTGCTAATACCGGATACCCCCACGAGCCCACATGGGCATGTGAGGAAAGGGTTTCCGCTTCGGGAGGGGCTCGCGACCTATCAGCTTGTTGGTGGGGTAACGGCCTACCAAGGCTACGACGGGTAGCTGGTCTGAGAGGACGATCAGCCACACTGGGACTGAGACACGGCCCAGACTCCTACGGGAGGCAGCAGTAGGGAATCTTGCGCAATGGGCGAAAGCCTGACGCAGCAACGCCG
>Ga0181532_10004345_pt1 | contig 12436 bp, 9 predicted proteins | sample PEATcosm2014_Bin_33_FD_119768 | JGI IMG/M metagenome (GOLD analysis project Ga0181532, IMG submission 119768) | Peatland microbial communities from MTU Mesocosm Facility, Houghton, MI, USA - PEATcosm2014_Bin11_30_metaG | ecosystem: Environmental > Terrestrial > Soil > Wetlands > Peat | place...
CTGTCTCGAAACCGCGTCTCCCTGAAAGAGGCGTTCGAAGGGCTTGAGCTGTGTGAGAGGAAACTTTCATGCACAGTTCTTAGAGGGCTGGACGGGAGCAATCCCGTCCGGCTACTCGGTCATTCGGGAGTTAATCGCCAGCCAAGCGCGCTGCTTGCGTTATGAGGTAATTGCGTTCCGGCATGCTCGTCGTCCGCGCAGCCGCAATTCGGTAGTGTTTGATGGCGGTTTCGTGATCGCCCATCTTTTCAAATAAATGGGCGCGAACGGCGGCGAGACGATAGTGACCGGCAATACGCGGATCGCAGTCGAGAGCCCTAAGTAGTTCGAGGCCTTTGGCGGGGCCGTGCACCATAGCGGCTGCGATTGCGTGATTGAGAGTGACCATGGGACTGGGGGCGACTCGTTTCAGCAACTCATACAAAGCCAGGATTTGTGGCCAGTCGGTGTCCTCTACTCTCTCAGCTTCGTCGTGAACGGCGGCAATCGCTGCCTGAAGCTGATACAAGCCCACTGATGCTTTCGACAGCGCGGCAGTGAGAAGCTCAATTCCTTCAGAGATCTCCCCGCGATCCCATAGAGTTCGATCTTGTTTATCTAAGGGAATCAACTCCTCATCCGGGCCGGTTCGGGCTGCGCGACGCGCGTCGGTTAAAAGCATCAGCGCCAGAAGTCCTGCGACCTCGGGATTATCGGCGAGCAGCGTTTTGGTGTTGCGCGTCACGCGGATCGCTTCGCGCGCCAAGTCGAGTCGTTGCAGATGCGACCCTATGCTGCTGGCATATCCCTCGCTGAAGATCAGATAGAGTACATGCAGAACTGCGGGCAGACGTTCAGTTCGCTCGTGCGGAGAAAGCAGACGGAACGGTACGCCCGAAGCTTTGATGGTTTGCTTCGCGCGGCTGATCCTTTGCGCCATCGTGGCCTCGGGAACCAGAAAGGCATTCGCAATTTCAGCCGTGGTTAAACCGCCAACCGCCCGCAACGTCAGCGCGATTGCCGAGGAGGGAGTGAGGGCGGGATGGCAGCACATGAACAACAAAATCAGCGTGTCGTCTGGATCCATGTCGGCCTCGATCTCGAGGGTGGGTGGCAAGCTTTCCACTTCGCCGGCCACTGCCGTTTCTCTTTCGCGGCGGGCAATTTCGCTGCGCACATGGTCCGTCATGCGGCGGCACGCCACCTGAATCAGCCAGCCGCGAGGGTTATCGGGAACGCCCTCCTGCGGCCATTGCGTGCAAGCGGCGATCATAGCCTCCTGCACGGCGTCTTCGGCCGAGGAGAAGTCGCGGAAACGGCGAGCGACGGCGCCGACCACCTGCGGCGCAAGTTCACGCAGCAGATGCTCGATCGGAGCGTCGTATTGATGGTCTGCCATCTCGGTCTCTTTCGGCGGCGGTGTTCAGAGGCCCAAATCCGCATGGCCACTCAGAACGGGCCGCACTTCGATGGGCATGTTTTCAGGTTTTCCGCCGGGGCCCGGCGCTTGTGAGGCTCGCGCGGCAACCTTATAAGCCTGCTCCGGGCTCTCCACATCGATGATCCAGTATCCGGCGAGAAACTCCTTCGATTCCGGAAACACGCCGTCGGTGATCGGTTCTCCGTTTTTTCCGGCCCTGACAAGCTTGGCCTCACTGGGCCATCCCAGGCCCTCGGTCGAAACGAATACACCTGAATCTTTCAGTTCTTTGCTGAATGCGCGCATGAAACTCACATTCGCCTGAAGATCCTCCTTTGACCACCTTGCATATCCCTCGAAGTCGGACTTCTTGCCGGTCATCATCAAAATGTATTTCATATCTCTCCTCCTATCGAGTTCGAAGCTGCTTCTCGCGCCATCGCACCTAGTCGGAACAGGCTAGCGTTCTCGACATCTGCCTATTGGGACTTGACTTCATGGGTTGCGAACTGCCGGACTTCGATCGGCATGTTTGTGGGTTTGCCCCCGGGTCCGGGAGCTGCGGAAATCTGTCCCGCTATGGCATAAGCGCGCTCGGCGTTGGCAACGTCGACGATCCAGTAACCCAAGAGAAACTCCTTCGACTCGGGGAAGATGCCGTCGGTGACGGGCACGCCGTTTTTCTCGCCACGTACGACCTTGGCTTCACTCGGTTCGGCCAAGCCCTGTGTGGCGACAAACTCTCCGGATGCGGTGAGGTCCTTGGTGATGCGCTGAAGAGCCGCCATGTGCGCCTCGATATCCTGTTTCGACCAGGCGTGATACCCTTCAACGCCTGCCCTCGTGCCCGACATCAGCAAAACGTATTTCATGTCCTTCGCTCCTATTTCATCGGTTATTTCGTTACGTACTCGGCGCTGACTGTGTCTGCTCATTGGCAGCGCCTGTGATCCGCGCTTTCATCCTGTAGTCGGAGCCGCCCTGCCGTTCTCTACATCCCTTGAGAAAATATTTTCGCCGGAAATCAGCAGCCCGTGTCGATTTCCGAGGCCCAGAACCGACATACGAGTGGAGGGTAAGGAAATGACGACCGAGGAAATGGTAGTGGACGTTAGCCAGGACTGGGTACTGGCCTGCGAGGTGCAGCAAGGCTTTATGCAGACGCCCTGTACAGTTAGCGATTCCTTGGACTATAGCGCCCGCTGTCGTCAAATTCGAGCGCTCGGCGGCGATTGCTACAATTTCATCCCTCTGAAGAGTGACCAATTGGCAATGGTCGTTGGAGATGCATCGGGCAAGGGTCTGGCTGCGGCACTCATGATCGCCAATGTGCAGTCTTCCCTCCGGACGGCGGCATTGTTCACAGGAGATGACTTGGCCGCGCTGCTCAAGGCGGTGAATCACCAGGCATGCTCTTCCTCGCTGGCGAACCGGTACGCGACCTTATTCTACGGTGTCTTCGACAACGCGAAACGAATGCTCCGGTACATCAATGCAGGACACAATCCACCCGTGGTTCTGCGGCGCGATGGCTCGGTGGAATGGCTCGAGACCAGCGGGGCTCCGGTTGGGATGTTCCCGGATTCGATATATGAGGAAACAATCGTCGAGCTTGAGGCTGGAGACTTGGTTATCGCCTACACAGACGGAGTCGTTGAAGCGACAAATCAGAACGGGGAGGAATGGGGAGTTCAGGGCTTATTGAAAGCAGCCGTCTACGGAGCGCAACGCTCTCAGAATGCCGGCAATCTCGTCAACTTAATCTTCCATTCTATCGATGACTTCTCTCAAAAACACCAAACCGACGATGCGACGTTGGCAGTTGTACGGGTAATCTAGAGATTGGGTTGCGGGTATTCTGAAGAATTGGATAGAAGTCGCTTCTTGACTGCTTGACTCGATTATCAGTCATGCGAAGTAACCAGCACTTCCTTCGTATCCCGCTGCACCGGGCCCCGCGACTTTGTCCGCTTCGATGTCGGTTCACTCTTCTTTCGAGAATTGTTATGCTTCTTCAAGGTCGATCTCCTTATCCATTGTGATTGCACCGTAGAGTGCGTGGATCACCGGTAGCTTAACGCCATCCGTGATCGGGGGTCGACCTTCTCATCCTATCTACCGGGTGGAGCGAACCAGTTCCCGGGCGGGAGTTTCTCCCGCTGAAGTCCAGCGCCTTTCACGGCGCACTTTTTCGCCAATTGAGAATGCCCCGTGCGCCCGATTTCCGCCACCCCCAACCTGTCTCATATAAAATCGGATTCACCGAAAAGATGGGAGCACGGCGAGTCAAATGGGGCACCGATTTGAGTTCGACCCAGAAAACAAGATCTTGCTGATGCGAGTTGAGGGGCGGCTGACGGATGAAGCCCTTGCAGCGCTTTACCGAAGGGCGCTAGAGCATTGGGCCGCGACCGATCCCAGCGCGGGTATTTCGGACTACTCATCTGTTACAGAGTGGGCTGTGTCTGCTGAATTGATACGCAAGCTGGCAAATTACGACCCAGCCGTAACAGAGCCGGCCATCCGTCCTCGCATTATCGTTGCCCCGACCTCAGTTGGATTTGGTCTGTCACGCATGTTTCAGATCTTAGGAGAGGCTAAGAGGCCCAAACTGACAGTCGTACATACCCTGGACGAAGCGTTCGCCGTGCTCGGCGTTCAAAGCCCCCACTTCAAGCCTTTAGAGTGACCGCTCAGGTCAGTTGTTGTAACTGTTCCATAGCACGCAGAACCCGGTCAATGAGTGCAATTGATTTTTCGCCAATCACCCGCTCAAATCCCCGCCATCTTCTCTGCTTGCATTGACTTGCTCATGGCACCGACGTAAGATTCGCCCCAATGATCGGCCAAACCATCTCGCACTACCGCGTCGTCGAAAAGCTTGGGGGAGGCGGGATGGGGGTTGTCTATAAGGCCGAGGATACGTCACTCCGCCGCTTCGTTGCCCTCAAGTTCCTGCCCGAGGGTGTGGCTCAGGATCCCCAGGCTTTGGAACGTTTCCGCCGCGAGGCCCGCGCGGCTTCCGCGCTAAACCACCCGAATATCTGCACGATTTATGAAATCGGCGATCATGACGGGAAACGATTCATCGCCATGGAGTTTCTGGATGGGCTGAACCTGCGGCACCGCATTGCGGGCAGGCCAGTGGAAAGCGAGACGATTGTTTCGCTGGGTATCGAGATCGCCGACGCCCTCGATGCGGCACACGCCAAGGGGATCGTCCACCGCGATATCAAACCGGCAAACATATTCGTCACCGAGCGCGGGCACGCCAAGGTCCTCGACTTCGGCCTGGCAAAGGTCGGCCCTAGCGACGCGGGCGGCGTTGTTTCTGCTCTACCAACAGCTACGGTGGAGGAGTTGCTGACTAGCCCCGGCACTGCAGTGGGCACAGTCGCTTACATGTCACCGGAGCAAGTGCGAGGCAAGGACCTGGATGCCCGGACGGACCTGTTCTCGTTCGGCGTGGTGCTGTATGAGATGGCCACAGGTAGTCTGCCATTTCGCGGAGATACCTCCGGGGTCATGTTCGACGCCATTCTGAATCGAGAGCCCGTCGCACCGGTGCGCCTGAATCCCGACCTGCCCGCGAAGCTCGAAGAAATCATCAAGCGCGCGATCGAAAAAGACCGCGATCTGCGCTACCAGCACGCGTCTGATCTGCGGGCGGAATTACAGAGGCTGAAGCGCGACAGCAGCTCATGTCGGATGCAATTATCGCCTTCAGGAAAAGAGGGACAGCCGGAACCGGCGTCCCACCCTTTTACGTCGGCAGTGGCCACAAGACAGCCACGGGGAAACGCCTACTATTATTATGTTCTGGCTGCACTTTTTGTGCTGGCAGTGGTGGCAGGAGCGTTTCTCCTCTACCGTTCCTCTGGTAGCAGTCCAGCCGCGAGCAAGGATTGGACGCAGCTCACCTTCTTCACCGACTCGGCCGTTTACCCGGCTCTCTCCCCGGATGGACGCATGCTGGCGTTCATCCGCGGAAGTAACTCATTCTTTGGCCCGGGACAAATTTACGTCAAGTTTTTGCCAGACGGCGATCCGGTTCAGCTCACGCACGACTCCATGTCAAAGCTAAGCCCCGCGTTTTCTACCGATGGCTCACGCATTGCCTACGGCACGGGGCCGCCTTTTGACGAGTGGGAAGTGCCGGTTCTCGGCGGCGAGCCCCAAATCATGCTGCCCAATGCGTCGTCTTTGACATGGATCGAAGGTGGAAAGCGGCTGCTGTTTTCTGAGATCAAGGAGGGGCTGCACCTGGTGGTTGTGACCACCGATCTCGGCCGGGGGCAAAGGCGGGAGGTTTACGTGCCTCCCGGCGACCGCAGCATGGCGCATCATTCTTATCTTTCTCCGGACCAGCGATGGGTGCTGGTGGTGGAGATGGACAATCGGGGCAACATTCTGCCGTGCCGGGTTGTTCCTTTCGAGGGCGGTGGAAACGCGCGAATCGTGGGTCCCGCGGATAGCACATGTATCGCGGGCGCCTGGTCCCCGGACGGCAAATCGATTTATCTGAGCGCAAAAAAGGGTGACAAATTCCAAATCTGGCGGCAGGGTTTTCCAGACGGCGAGCCGGAGCTGGTGACTTCGGGGCCGACCTCGCAAGAAGGTATGGAGATGGCCGCGGACGGCAAATCATTCATTACGTCCGTTGGATCGCGAGACAGTACGGTTTGGCTCCACGACAAGGATGGGGACCACCAGATTTCCTCGGAGGGAAATGCGGTGGCACCCTCGTTCTCAGCGGATGGAAATAGGCTTTATTACTTAACGGCCAACGGTCAAACCCTTGGTTACGAACTGTGGGTCAAAGACTTGATCGGCCAAAAAGTCGAGAAGGTCCTGCCGGGCTATTCCATGGAGGGCTACTCGGTCTCTCGTGACGGGAAAGAAGTCGCTTTCGCAATGAGCGATCCGGGCGGCCATTCCAGCCTGTGGGTTGCGGCCACCGACCACCGCTCCTCCCCGAGGCGCATCTCTTTGTCTGGAACTGAGACCGAAGACTCCCCTTTTTTCCTCCCGGACGGTGACCTGATTTTTCGCGCGATCGAAAGTGGGTCAAATTTTCTCTCCCGCATGAAAGCCGATGGAAGCGGGCGCCAGAAGATATCTTCGCAACGCATTTTCGATGCCAAGGCGGTATCGCCGGATGGCCGTTGGGTGATTGCCAGCACGCCGGTCGCCGGCGAAGAGCACACGGCTGAGTCCGTCGCGTTTTCAGTGGATGGACGCGCGACGGTTCCCCTATGCCCGGGCTACTGCTTCGTGACTTGGAACACTGCTGGGACCGTCATGTTTCTTTACTTTCCGTCCCTGTTCAAGGGCACTTACCCGATGGCCGTGAATCATGACACAGGGCTTCCGACGCTGCCCCCGTCCGGATTCGGACGATTGGCGGATTTGGCGAACGCGAAAACGGCTGCCGTGATACCTCGGGAAGTGGATTCGATCGTCAGTTCAACCGTCTACGCCTACACCCAGGAGAATGCGCGCCGCAACCTCTATCGCATTCCGTTGCCGTAGTGTCCCGTTCAGGCCCGCACATGCCGACATGCATCCTGCCGGGCTCGGGTGAGACGATGGAGGCGGCCTGCGTCCAGCGTGGGTTATCCCAAATTGCTGTAATCAGCCATTACACTCAGAATCCCAGTTTCGGGCATTTTGAGATCGCGGTAGGTACCGCGAGTGGACGTTGCCGTCTCAGCGAGTTCGAGTCCTTCTGCCTCCAATACATCATGCAGCTTCCGCCTGTCTGGTCGAATACAACCTGGAGGCTCCCGACTGGTAGCGCCTTCGTTGCGACAGACATGGGCAGCGGAGGTAGCACCCAATCACCTGTTTTCAGGATTTGCTTTCTCATCCTTAGCGTCCAGTTGTTGTCTTGGTCCTTTGCAGGCGAAACGGCGTAATCACCGGAAGGCATACGAACGCCTCTGATTGTGACGAGACTTCCATCAGTTGTGAATAGATAGCTCTTGCGCTCGTAGGAGTACGACACGCTAATTTTCGTTCCGTCAGAGAATTTGCATTGGGCCTGTGCTGGGAGTTTTGGCGCATCCTGAGAAGCAGTTCGAACGTAAACGTCAGGGGAAAGTACATGGTTGACGAGGAACTCACTGGACGAGGAGACTATCCACTTTTCGCAATTCTCCGTTGTCCGGAAAAAGGCGACTTCCCTTACGCAGAATTGATAGTGCAGTCTTCTTATCACCGAGAGCGTTGTATACCGCTGCCAGAGACGTGAAAGTGTTTACATCCGTATCCGGGAAGAATCGCACGACCCACTCGAAGTTGTCACGCGCTTGAGGGAGCCGGCCGCTCCGCCAATACAACTGACCAAGCCCGACGTGGCACGCATAACTGTAAGGGTCCTTCAGGATTCCTTTGAGCAGAGCTGACTCCGCTTCCGCGAGATTGGACATGCTGAGCCATATGAGTCCCAATCGACAGTACTCGGAAGCCGGTGGATCGCGCATCACCGCAACCCTGGTCAACTGGGCCGAAACTGCTGTCCGAAAGTCCCTTCGATCTACAGCGAACTGCATCTCATCGTCAATCGCTAGCAAGAAACGAGGGTTTCGCTTGAGAATCTCGCGAACTCGTAACCGCGCAGAATCATCCTCCCCGCTGCGATGCTCGGCGATGGCCAGCCAGTGCATTGCATCGAGCGAATCTGTATCTAGCCGAAGAGCTGCTTCAAGGGATGCCTTAGCATTCGGGAGGGCACCCTCAATTAGTTCAAGACGGCCCTGAGCGATGTGACGGCTGGCCGACTCGGGTTGAGACTCAAGGGCTCCCAAGAACCTCTTGGCATTAGGGGCATCATTGAGGTCAAGCGCAGTGGCCACACCCGCTTCCAGCGCGCGTTGAATTTCTGAGGGATCAAGTTTTTCTGGAAGCGGACCGGAGCGGAGCTCTGCAATCAGCTCCTGGTCGGCATCGATCATGCCGCGTTCAAGGAGACTTTGAGGGGCGTGGTATTCGAGCAGAGTGCGGTCGTCAGTATTTAAGGTGCTGCCTTCCGCTAGTTTCCGTACCGCGCTGTCGTCCAATAAGAAGTAGGCGGCGAGGCCCTCGGGCTGCTGGACATCGATGGATTCAAAGTCGGCGCGGAGAGCCTTGTTCTCCCAGAGCGAGCGAAGATGGCTAAACTGGAAGAGAGTCGCATCGATCCGGCCCAGGACCAGGAGGTCTGTTTCCCCAGCGCGCCAGAGAGTAACGTCGGAAAAGTGTGGCGCAAAACTCGCGGCAATCATGCGTAGGTCAGCGGGTGCAATCGAGTATGCTTGCACCCATTGGACAAATAACCCACCCGGTGCGAGACGAGCGCGGGCGGCGGCGTAGAACTCATCCGTGAAGAGGGTCGCAATTCCGGCGATCCATGGATTTGATGGTTCGGAAATGATTAAGTCGTACTTCTCCCGTGTAGTTAGCAAGAAATTTCGCGCATCATCGACAATGATGTGGAGACGAGCATCCTTCAACACGTTCCGGTTAAGGCTCTCGAGATACGGTGCCGCGCGGATCACCGCGGGCTCAATTTCGACGCAATCAATCTTCGCGACATCTGGATAGAGTGCCACCGCGGAGGCAGTCATGCCGCTCCCGAAACCGATGATGAGCACTCTGCTTGGCGCGGAATGGAAAGTCGCTCCCAAGTGTCCTAACAGAAGTTGCGTTCGAGCATCATCGGTTGAGGCGTCAACTTTGCCGTTCACGCGGAGGGCGACGTTGTTATCAGTACGGACGACAGCTATCGAGTCGTTTATTCCCTCCGCCGCAAAAACTAGATCTTTCGTTGCAGCGATTTCATCGAGAGTCAGGCGCCCGCCGTAGGAGTTCCCGTATAGTGCTGCCGAGAAGGAAAGGAGTGACTGGTTGCAAAAGAAAGTCGACGACGCAACCACGAAGGCGATCACGAGGCAAGCCAAATCGAGTGACAGAGGCAGAACACGCCGTTGTTGACGCAAGTCGAGGATCAACGCCAGCAGCACATTTACCGCCGCGGCGGCCGCAATTACCCGAAAGCTGCCCACCAACGGAACCAGCCAGAACCCGGTTATCACCGACCCAACAATCGCACCCAGCGTGTTTGCGGCATAAGCCCTGCCAATCGCCGCAGCATCGCTGCGTCCACCATCTGCACCGCTGCCCAGCAGAACGAGAAACAAGGGGAAGTTGAAGCCGAAGATCGTTGCCAGCGGAATCAACGTTATAGCACTCGTAACAGACTGCGTTAGAACCAGGCCGCCAAATGTCTGATCGGTCGTTCGCAGCAAAAGTGGAATGAGCGCCGGAATCCAACGAAAGAGGATCAAAGAAACAACTGCGGCTGTTCCTAATCCAAGTTGCGTTCGAGAGAGCGTTGCAATGGAGATTCGTGCCGAGATGGCAACAAAACGTTGGAACAATACGCTGCCTATGACTGTGCCGGCTAGGAACGTCGCCAGCATCAGCGTGAATGCGTAGGTGGAGCTGCCGAGTGCGATTGCGAGCAACCGAGTCCAGGCAATCTCGTAGGCAAAGGCGGTGCAGCCCACGATAGCAAACAGAAAGAGCAGAAAACTTGCCCTGATATTTTGAGGGTCCTGCTCGCCCATGGTAGGCATTGAAGGCACGCCAGCCGCAATCCCCGTCCCTTTCGCGATTCGGAGTGCGATCAGGCCAGCCATTGTATTGATGGCGGCGCCACAGACGATCGTTAGGCGTAAACCAAAGGTAGGTAGCAAAACGAATCCGCAGATTAAAGTCCCGGCAACCGCGCCTAGGGTGTTGACCCAATACAATTGGCTGACCCGGACACCAAGCTGCGCCGAGTCTCTCGCGACAGTGGAAACAAGGACAGGAAACGTACCCCCCATCAAGAAGGTGGGAATGAAAAGGACGACAGTTGTGCCAACAAATCTCAGCGCAATGAGTAGCGGCTGCGAGCCACCAGTGACCGGATACGCGCCCACGTAGAGCGTCCGTACCGCGGCAAGTCCGGCGATGGAAAGCGCGGCGGTTACAGCAACTAGAAATTCGATTCGTGCATATAGGGCGACAGGTCGTGCATACTGCTCGCCCCACTTGCCGAGATATGCACTGCCTGTCGCAAGTCCAGCCATGAAGACAGCGAGAACTGTGGCTACCGCATAGGTGGTATATCCAAAGATCAACCCCAGGGCCTTAGCCCATGCGACTTGGTAGATGAGGCCCGCCGCTCCGGAGAGGAAAAAGCAGATCAGAATGCCTGCGAGCTTGGGCGGAGGCACCGACTGTTTTTTGATCCTCCGACTAGGCATGGGTCTTCGAAGGCTCAATCATAGCGCACAGGACGATGGTAGCTCTGGATGCTGGCCGATCCACGAGGCGGGAGTAAGACTCGGTAGGCGTGCCTGCGGGCAGAATCGGTTTTTGTATCGTAGCCTTGGCCCTCACTTTTGTTGAAACGCTTCCCTGCCGGAACTCACCATCTCTCATTGAGCATCAGGTTTGCGAGCTGCACAGGGCACGCGTCAGATTCGTGGCCTGATGTTGGCAGGAGGCCAATTTGATCCCGACCTATCCCGCTGCTAAAAGAACCATTCTATGCATTGATGACGACGAAGCGATCTTGTGCTACGAGCGAGCACTGCTCGAAGGGTCTGGATACACGGTTCTCACGGCAGAGTCGGCGGAACAAGGACTCAGACTGGTGACAACATGCAGTTGCGATGCTGTGCTCGTCGACTTCGAGATGCCAGGAATGAAGGGACACGAGGTTGCCTGCGCGATAAAGCTCGTCAGACCGGAATTGATGGTTATATTGCTGTCGGGTAGCGACGTACCAACGCATGCGTTGGCCTCTGTCGATGCCTTTGTGCCGAAGCTTGAAGCAAGTTGGCAGTTGCTACCGATGATCACTAAACTTTGCAGAGGAGCGGTGTGACTGTATAGTGTTCGTCACGGGGTGAGTTCACTTCGCGGACACGTGGACATGGTTCTGAACTAGCCGGGAGGTCAATGAGTGCGATTTTGCAACAGTCTGTTCGATTTTTGAGCATAATTTTGCTGCGATGAAAAAACTTGCCTCTACCCACCTTCAACAAGGTCACGCTGTCACTCATATGTCTCGGAAGCTTGCTGTTCCTAATCGGCAGTCTGACGTCGCGAAAGGGCGTTAGAAGTCGTGAGCAATGGCTAATGTCCCTGACCGGACTACTTGGCCTGTTGTACGTAGGGCTGGACTTGTTCTGGCGCTTCTATGTGCGTTTCATTCAATCCCGTGCGATGGCCATTGGCTATTACTTCGGGTGGCACCTTGTGGGTGGGATGGCGATGGGCATGTTCTTGTATCTCGGATTTCCGAAGACCGCGAAGGTCTTACTCACCGCATCGGCAATATTATTCGTGGCATTCAATGTGTTCGTGATCGTCCGCCATCTTGCATCGGCGACTCTTTTTCTCTGCTTGGGTAACAGTCTGCTCATTGGCGTGTTAATTCCCTCGGCCACTGTGCTCTGGCTGAAGAACAATCAGAGCGGCAATGGCTGAGGAAGCCACATCGGGCAGCGACGGCCCGGTATGCGAAAACAGGCGTAACTGTCGAGAACAATTTCGCTCATTGAGGCTGCTTGTTCCGTGGGAAATAGTCTTGGTCCCCCACATGATCGCACCCCTGCTGCCAGGGTCGAAGGGCGAGGAACGACATGTGACGGGTCAAAGATGGGAGGAACCGAGGCGCAGCCCTCCCATACCAAACTGTCGAAACCATTACACTCAAGTGCACGCGCAAAGCCATGATGAGATCGCGGTAGGGACGAGCATCGCTGCTCGCGCCGGGTAGGCCCGGGGAATTTCACCCCGAGCCCCCCACAGATCCGGACGTGGTCGGGATAGATCCGAGGCGCGCGCACCGTGCCATGAAGGACAAGGTCACGTTTCCTCGGGCCTCCCTACAATCCCGGAAGGTCGGTTTTCCCGATTCCGGTTTTCGCCTTGGCTTTCCCCGAGAGGCCTTTCCGAGATGCCTGAAGCTTAAGCGCTCGCTCGCATGCACCCCAACGC
>Ga0181532_10004346_pt1 | contig 12432 bp, 9 predicted proteins | sample PEATcosm2014_Bin_33_FD_119768 | JGI IMG/M metagenome (GOLD analysis project Ga0181532, IMG submission 119768) | Peatland microbial communities from MTU Mesocosm Facility, Houghton, MI, USA - PEATcosm2014_Bin11_30_metaG | ecosystem: Environmental > Terrestrial > Soil > Wetlands > Peat | place...
CTGCTTTCCGCATATGGGCCGACATTCGCCTTCGGGGTGCCGGCGGCCATGATGTTCCTGGCGACGATTGTGTTCTGGGCCGGCCGGCGCCGCTTTGCGGTTGTCGCGCCGGCGGGCCGGATCTGGCTGCGCGACATATTCTCGGCCGGCGGTATTGCAACCATCATGCGTTTGCTTGCGGTCTACCTTTTCATCGCGTTTTTCTGGTCGCTCTGGGACCAGAGCAACGGCACGACCTGGTCCCTGCAGGCACGCTCGCAGTTGATGGACAAGAACCTGGGCTTCGGCATTGCCTTGTTGCCTGCACAGATCCAGGCGGTCAACGCGGTGCTGATACTGATCCTCGTGCCCATATTCACCTACGGCATTTATCCCTTGCTCGGGCGTTTTGTTGCAGTGACACCGCTGCGCAAGATCGGCGCCGGACTCTTCGTGACGGCCGGTTCGTTTCTCATCATCGCCTGGATCGAATCGCGAATCCAGGCCGGGACCATCGTGAGCGTCTGGTGGCAGATACTGGCTTACGTGGTCTTGACCGCGGGGGAGGTGCTGGTGTCGATCACCGGGCTGGAGTATTCCTACAAGCAGGCACCGCTATCGATGAAAAGCTTCATCATGGCGCTGTTCCTGCTGTCCGTTAGTGCCGGCAACCTGTTCACGGCTGCCGTCAACCACTACATGGTGCGTCCGCTGCCGGCCACGCGCTTGGAGGTCGGAGAGCAGACCTGGCTTAGCCTGGCTAGCGCCGCGGCGCTGGTGCCCGGGCAAAAAATCGATTTTGCGGGGAATTCCGGTGTCGAGGTGTTGCACCCCGACGGTAGCGTGGATGCCTTGGAAGGCACCTACCTCGTTCAATTGGTCGACGCCGCCGGCGTGCGCCTGCAACTGATGGACGCCGTAACGCGCCAATCGCTAGTCACCCGAGGAACGTTCGACGCTGGCAAGGCGAACGTCTCCACGTATGCCCTCGTTGGTCCGGGATATTTCACGTTCTTCGCCGCGACCATGGGGGCGGTCGGCGTGCTTTTCGTATTTGTCGCCGTCTTGGTTCCGGAAGCGACGCACCTGCGCGGCGAGGCGGGCAGTGCAGCCGCGGCCTAGGACGGCAGCAGGAAATAAAGGAAACGGGGCCAAGGCCGCGAGAGGCCGGTCCTAGCAGCTCTTGGCGATGACGTCCTGGGTCTTCTGGACTTCCGCGGCGCGCTGGTCATCGTCGAGGAAATTGCGGTTGCCCTCAGCGTCGGGGCGAAGCAGGCGCGTTCCTTCCTCGAGCATCTGCAGGTAGGTCTTGGCCTGATTGCAAGCGGCGTTGCGCTGCGTTGCCTTCGTCTGGTCCTCGGCCTCCTTTTGCTCTGCCTTTTCCCGTTCTGCCAAGCGCTTGCGAAAATCGGCCTCCTGCTCGGCCAGCGTCTTGGCGCTCGCAGGAGGCTTGCTCGCCTGGTCGGTCGGGGCCGCCGCCGGGGCTGGCGCGGACCCATCGGCACGCAAGTTGGCCGAGGGCGCGCTGGAGGCGTCGGAGCGGTTGGACGAAGCGGGGGTGTTGGAATTTATGTCGGTGCTGTTTTCCACGGTCGGCTGCCGCAAAATGTCCGAGGGCGCGACACCGGCCGGCGGGGGCGAGTCGGAAAAGGTGGTGTTGCCACTTGCATCACGCCAAACCCATTGCGCCTGGGCGCTGCCGACAAAGGCAAGGGCACACAGGAACAGCGCCAGACGGGCGTTGCTGCGCACCGGCGGCCAAGGCGTGGTTTTCATGAACGCTCCGACATTTCGCGACATGGTACGGTCGACAAGTCTCAGTATTGTTGCAGGCGCCGAAGCGGCCGGCCGCCCCGGCACCCCCGGTTAGTACTCGCGCAATTGTAGGGGGCATTTGCTAGCTGCGAAACCCGAAAAAAGGACGAGTTTCCGCGAGCTGGGCACGGACCGCGAGCGTCTATAATCCGCTTTTGCGTCAAGAGGATGGGCATGCGTTTTCGCGAAAAGGCGCTGACTTTCGATGACGTGCTCCTGGTACCGGCATATTCGACCGTACTGCCGCGGGAGACCGACCTGACCACGCGGCTGACCCGCCGCATCCCGTTGAAGCTTCCGCTGGTGTCGGCTGCCATGGACACCGTGACGGACGCTCGCCTGGCGATCGCCCTGGCGCAGGAGGGCGGCATCGGCATCATTCACAAGAACTTCTCGCCCAGCCAGCAAGCGGCCGAGGTGCTCAAAGTCAAGCGGCATGAGGCCGGCGTGCTGCGCGACCCGATCACGATACCGCCGGACATGCGCGTAGGCGAGGTGATCGAGCTCACTCGCGCGCACAAGTTCTCCGGCCTGCCGGTGATCGATGCGACCGGCCACGTCGTGGGCATCGTTACCAACCGCGACCTGCGGTTTGAGACCCGCCTGGACATTCCCGTCAAGGAAATCATGACACCGCGCGAGCGCCTCGTCACCGTATCCGAAGGGGCGACGCTCGAGGAAGCCAAGGCCTTGATGCACCGCCATCGCCTCGAACGGGTGGTGGTGGTCAATGACGATTTCGTCTTGCGCGGCTTGGTGACGGTCAAGGACATCACGCGGACCACCGAACATCCGTTGGCAGCCAAGGACGAACTCGGCAAGCTGCGGGTCGGGGCCGCGGTCGGCACCGGCGAGGACGATGAAGGGCGGGTTGCGGCCCTCGTTCAGGCCGGCGTCGACGTGGTCATTGTCGACACCGCCCACGGGCATACCAAGGGCGTGCTCGACCGGGTGCGCTGGATCAAGCGCACGTTTCCCGGCGTTGACGTGATCGGCGGCAACATCGCTACCGGTGCGGCCGCGTTGGCGCTGGTCGAACACGGCGCCGATGCGGTCAAAGTCGGTATCGGCCCGGGGTCCATCTGTACCACCCGCATCGTGTCCGGCGTGGGCGTACCACAGATCAGCGCGATCGACAGCGTCGCGCGCGCACTCGAAGGCACGGGAGTGCCGGTCGTCGCCGATGGCGGCATACGCTATTCCGGCGATATTGCCAAGGCCCTGGCGGCCGGGGCCTCCACCGTCATGATGGGCGGCATATTTGCGGGGACCGAGGAGGCGCCGGGCGAATTGGTCCTGTACGAGGGGCGTTCCTACAAGACCTATCGTGGCATGGGCAGCCTGGGCGCGATGAAGCGCGGTGCGGCCGAGCGCTACTTTCAGGACAATGAAGCCAATGTCGACAAGCTCGTGCCCGAAGGAATCGAGGGCATGGTGCCGTTCAAGGGCAGCGTGGTCGCGATCATTTTCCAGCTTGCCGGCGGGGTGCGTTCGAGCATGGGCTACTGCGGCTGCCGGACCATCGATGAGATGCGCAATCGCGCTGAATTCGTCGAGATCACCAGCGCGGGTATGCGCGAATCTCACGTGCACGACGTGCGCATCACCAAGGAGGCGCCCAACTACCGGGTGGAGTAGCTTTGGTGTCCCACCTGGCCCACGTCGCCTCGACGCGAGATAGCGCGGCTCCATGCAGCACGATTGCATCCTGATTCTGGATTTTGGCTCGCAGGTAACCCAGCTGATCGCGCGCCGCGTTCGCGAGGCGGCCGTGTATTGCGAAATCCGCCCCTGTGACATGAGCGCGGAGTCCATCCGCGCGTGCGCGCCACGCGGCGTGATCTTATCGGGCAGCCACCAGTCCGCCTACGAGCAGAGCACCGACAAGGCGCCGCCGGCCGTGTTCGATCTGGGCGTGCCGGTTCTGGGGATCTGCTACGGCATGCAGACCATGGCCCAGCAATTGGGTGGCCGGGTGCAAATGGGCGCCAAGCGCGAGTTCGGTTTTGCCCAGGTGCGCGCACGAGGCCATACGCGCCTGCTCGAGGGGCTGCAGGATGCGACCGGACCGCGCGGCGAAGGCCTGCTCGACGTCTGGATGAGCCATGGCGACAAGGTGGAGCAAATGCCGCCGGGATTCACGCTCATGGCGTCGACCAACAGTTGCCCAATCGCGGGTATGGCGGACGAATCGCGCGGCTTCTACGCGCTGCAGTTCCACCCCGAAGTGACCCAAACCCGTCAAGGCCAGGCGATCCTGACGCGTTTTGTGCGCGACATCTGTGGCTGTCGCGGCGACTGGAACATGCCCGACTACCTAGGCGAGGCGGTGGCGGGCATCCGCGAGCAGGTCGGCGGCGACGAGGTCATATTGGGCCTGTCCGGAGGGGTGGACTCCTCGGTGGCCGCGGTCCTGATTCACCGCGCGATCGGCCGCCAACTCACCTGCGTATTCGTCGACAACGGCCTGCTGCGGCTCGATGAGGCCCAGCAGGTGACGGAAACATTCGATCGTCATCTGGGGCTGCATCTTATCCACGTCGATGCCTCGGAACGCTTCTTGGGCAAACTGGTGGGGGTCAGCGATCCCGAGGCCAAGCGAAAGATCATCGGTCGCGAATTCGTCGAGGTGTTCCAGGAGCAGGCGGCCAAGCGCAGCAAGGCCAAGTGGCTCGCCCAGGGAACCATCTATCCGGACGTGATCGAGTCGGCCGGGGCGACGTCGAAGAAGGCTGTGCCGATCAAATCGCATCACAACGTCGGCGGCCTGCCCGAATCCCTGCACCTCAAGCTGCTCGAACCCCTGCGGGAACTCTTCAAGGACGAGGTGCGCGCGCTGGGCATCGCGCTCGGGCTGCCGGCCGAATTGGTGCACCGCCATCCCTTCCCGGGCCCGGGACTGGGCGTGCGCATCCTGGGTGAAATCAAGCGTGAATATGCCGACCTGCTGCGCCGGGCCGACGCGATCTTCATCGAGGAACTGCATGCCAGCGGCTGGTATGAGCGTACCAGCCAGGCCTTCGCGGTTTTTCTGCCGGTGCGCAGCGTCGGCGTGATGGGTGATGGGCGTAGCTACGAATGGGTCGTGGCACTGCGTGCCGTGCAGACGCAGGATTTCATGACCGCGCACTGGGCACCGTTGCCGCACGAACTGCTCGGGCGAGTATCCAATCGCATCACCAACGAGGTACGCGGCATCAACCGCGTCGTTTACGATATCTCGGGCAAGCCGCCGGCGACGATCGAGTGGGAGTGATTAATTGGAGCGTGATTTCGAGGAAGGTCGCTTTTCGTAATAGCAAATGCATCGGCTCGCAGGGAGAACTCGAAATGACGGACCCAACTGCATTCGATATTGCTAGCCCGAAAAATAAAATCAAGCTGATGCAAAAGGCGATTCAACGCCTAGCCGATGACCCTGACCTTGGATTCGTAAAGCTGTTACTCGTCGCCACCTTTATAGACGGATTGGTCCAATCGCCAAAAGGACGTGTAGGAGTGCCTTACAAACAGTATCTAGAAGCCCATTTTCCAGAGATGTGTAAGCAACTCAGCGCCGAAATCTTTTATGAATATTTTCGTAATGCGTCCATTCACGAATTTGCCCCGCGCCCACCATTTGCACTCGGAAGTACAAAATCCCTTGGACAGGCGTATGTAGGTCGCTGGAAAATTGAAAACCGCGAATGGACTCTCCTGAATATTGACAGACTTGTTGCTGATTTTCTTCAGCATTTAGGTAAATTGGTCAAGGCTACCAATCAAGCGTGAAGATTTCGATGGGCGCCTGAGGACAGACCATGAAGGACTATTACCGAATCCATCCCATCGTATAGGCGGCGGGAAGCCCAAGTACAAGGAGATACATAATCACGCTCATCCCCAACCACATCTTATCTATTGGGTTCATCACAATCCCCTTTCATACCTTTCGGTAGTGATGCAAGGTTACCCAGCCGAAATTTCCGATTTGATGGCTGGAGAATTTCAGGACGCATTTGAACAGCTCATCAATAGCGTTAAACACAAGCTCGGGATGCCATGAATAGCGAGAACTTTCCGGCGCAAATACCCTTTTGGGAGCGACCCCCGCCACAATGGGATGGCGATGAATTCAGCGGAGTGAGGCGGCTTGCGCCGCCTGCCCCGGCCATGGGCGCTACGCTTCCGATGGCGGTCGTGCCCGAGTCGAACGCTCGCCACTGGTCCCGGTTAAGCGATGCCGGCAGACGCTGGCAGCATAGTGGGCCAATGTGAGCAAGGAGTAGCATCGGCCGAAAATCCCGTCGCACGAGAAACCGGTTCCGACACTGCGAAAACAGCGAGAATTCTGACCAAGAGCCAGGCCCATAGACGCGTTCCTGACACCAAGCGCAAGCGTCGTGCGCCCATTGCGCAGGCATCCGCGAGTGACCCCGATGGGCCGACACGACCGGCGCTCAGGGACGCGTTGAACTTCCCCACATTTGACGGACAACTCAGCGGTTGCATGCCAGTTCTGAAGAAAGCTGCGATTTCCAAAGCGCTTGCTGTCGGTTGACGCAAGGCGAAACTCGGCACCCCGAAAAATCAAAAGCGGCACTTGGACGACGGTAAAGTCGACGATGAATCGTTTTCCCGCCTTTGGAAATCTCAGAATTAACAAGTGCTTAGGTGAGCCGAAAACAATTGATTGGGACTAGCCCGAATCATATGCAAGAGCATCGACTATACGGCTAGTTTTGCGTATTTCATGGCATGGCTACACTGGACCCTTACCACGAGGATCTGCAGGCTCGCGGCCGCGCCGACTTTTCCCGGGCGGAGGCCCTCGCGGCGCCCAGGAAGGTAGCGCCCTGTCATGACGACTGCTAGGCACGCCGTCGACTGTCAAAAGGACTTACCGTGAAGGACTACTATCGAATTCTCGGCGTCATGGAGGACGCCGAAGACGTGGTGATTCAAGCCGCGAACAAGGCACTCACCCAAAGATATCACCCGGACCAATGGACCGGTGACCGGGTGGAAGCAAATCGTCGCATGGCAGAAATTAACGAGGCCCATGCGGTTCTCTGCGACCCAATAAAAAGAAAGGAATACGACTCGACAAGAGAGAAGGGTGCGTATCAAGAGGATCCGGATGAAACCGATGAACTGTTGGCGACAATAGAAAAGGACTGGAATAAGGCGGCGGAATATTTGCCCGACCTGAAGAGCATTGCGCAACAGCTCGCAAAGACCTCCAAGTCGCTTGAGTACGAATACAAAATCATTCTGCTCGACACCAAGTCGTTCAATGAGCGGGCTGCCTTGGCAAGCAAATTGGAAACCAACTATCTGTCGAAGTACTTTGGAACAAACGAAACCGTCATCGCTTATGCAAAGCAACTGCTCGCCGCGGGAAGAAGGAATGCGGCAAAAGAGCTGAACGTCGCGGTTGGTCTTCTTGGTTCAAGCGTTGATCCCTCCGTAATTTTGAAAAGACTCGACGAAAAGTTTGGTCTTTCGCTCTACGAAGATGCCAGCAAGAAAAATCGCTAGAAAATTCGGGCAAACGCCGCGACGGAAACAAAGTAAGGCGTTGGCGTAGCAAAACCAACAGCCGGAAACTTTCGGGAGCTCGCCACACCGAGGGATTCGATAAATGGCATGCATGGCGAAGCCCGACCAAAAACCAAAAGAGCGGCGCGCGCATCCAGACCGGGAGCGCGTCGATCGCCCCCCAGTTATCTGATTGCGCACGAACAGGATCGAAAAGGCGTCGACGCGGCCAAGAGGCGACGATCACGAAGGAGGCGAAGTTTCCTCCAAAAGATGCCCGAAACCGTAACGATTGGTCACTAGGAGAAACCTTATGCCCCAGCCCCTCCTTACCTATCGAGGCACCGTCTATCCATGGCATTGCGATCACGTTGGCCACATGAACGTCATGTGGTACGTCGGCAAGTTCGACGAAGCAACGTGGCAGCTCTTTAACGCCTTGGGGCTTTCTCCTTCGTACCTACGCTCCTCGAATCGAGGCATGGCCGCTGTCGATCAGCAAATTTCGTACCTGCAAGAACTACACGCTGGCGACGTCGTGACGGTGCGATCAACGCTCCTCGAACTCAAGGAAAAGAGCATGCGGTTCGTCCACGAAATGAGCAATGATGAAACCGCCGAAATTGTCGCGCGAACGACCCTCAAAGCGGTTCATATGGACACCATCGCGAGAAAATCCTGCGCTTTTGCGCAGGCGATCGTGATCAAGGCCAATTCCGTTTTGGCCAGTGCGTAGGCCAACGCGCATCCAGCCAGGACGGTCGGTTGATATCCAGACGAATGGAAGCCTAGCAAAATCGAAATCGGCCATGTGCGAAGGCCAGTGAAAGGGGCGGTCGTGACCAAATGGGCTCCAGGCGTACGGCGGTAAACTTGATGCAAGGCGGCGTTGCCTGACGTCCCCGGACGCAAATCGTTGGCGAAATGCCTGAGGCGAAATACAGCACACCGGATGAATTGCTTGCCGAGGCTCGATCGCTAGCCGCTCTGCCTGCGGGTGCGGTCGAGTCGAGGTTGGAGCTGCTCCGGCTGCGGTATCGCGAGGCGCCGTTGCTTTTTACGCAGGACACCCTTTGGCTGCTGCGCCAGGCCGCAGAGCGTGCGAAGCAGGCGCGGGCGGGCGCTTGTGACGAGCGCGCGCTGGCGGCGCTGAAGGATGTGTTCGGGTATCCGACGTTCCGGGCGGGGCAGCTGGAAATCATCCGCGCGACGATGGCGGGGCGCGATTGCCTCGGGGTTATGCCAACGGGCGCTGGCAAATCGGTGACGTACCAGATACCGGCGCGATTGATGGGCGGGGTGACGCTGGTTGTGTCGCCGCTGATTTCGCTCATGAAGGACCAGGTCGACGCGATGGGCGAAGTCGGGATCCGCGCGACGTTCCTGAACTCGTCGCTCGACCCGGCGGAGCGGTCGCGGCGCGCGGCGCGGCTGCGAGCGGGCGAATTCGAGATGCTCTACGCTGCGCCGGAGGGCATCGACGCGTCGGTCGGCCGCCTCCTAGACTCGCTCGACCTGAAACTGGTGGCGGTCGACGAGGCGCATTGCATCAGCGAATGGGGACACGACTTTCGCCCGTCGTACCGCAATCTTGCCGGCCTGAAGCAGCGCTTCAAGGGAATCCCCGTCCTCGCCCTGACCGCGACCGCGACGCCGCGCGTGAAAAACGACATCGTCGAGCAGCTCGCGCTGCAGGATCCGCTCGAGGTCCGGGGCTCGTTCTTCCGCCCGAATCTGCGACTGTTCGCCGTGAAAAAAGGTCAGGGCGACGGCGTGCGCGAAATGATCCTGCGCCTCGTCCGCGCGCGCCGCGGCCAATCCGGAATCGTCTATTGTCTGTCGCGCAGGGCGGCTGAGGCCACGGCACAGTTCCTTGAGGCAAAAGGCGTGCGCGCGGCGGCCTACCACGCGGGGATCACGCCGGAGCAGCGGGCGCAGACCCAGGACGGATTCAGCCGAGACGATATCGACGTCGTGTGCGCGACGATCGCTTTCGGCATGGGAATCGACAAATCGAACGTGCGCTTCGTCCTGCACCGCGACATGCCGCGCTCGATCGAGGGCTACTACCAGGAGATCGGCCGTGCCGGGCGCGACGGCGCTCCCGCCGACTGCGTACTTTTTTACTCGTGGGCCGACGTCGTGTCGCTTGAGCGCCTCCTGGAGAATTCCGAGGTCCAGGACCCCGAGATCGCTGGTCAGCAGCGCCGCGCCGTGCGCCGAATGTTCGATCTCGCCGACGACCCCGCATGCCTCTGGCGCCACCTCGCTGGCCATTTCGCGGAAGTCATCACCGCCTGCGGCACGTCTTGCGGGAGTTGCCTGCAGCGCAACGTCGTCGCGGATGCGCGCTCGGTCCTCGGACCGCCGGGGAGCAAGGTCAGCAAGGCGAGGCGGCGGGCGCTCGCGGGGGCGTCGGGGCTGCGGGAGGAATTTGTTGCGCGCGCCGACGAGACCGAGCGCGAAGCGCCGGAGCCGACGCAGACGACCCCGGATCCGGGGCTGTTCGAAAGGCTGCGCACGCTGCGCAAAAAACTGGCGGATGAGCGCAAGGTGCCGGCTTTCGTGGTCTTCGGCGACCGGGCGCTGCAGGACATGGCCGCCCGCAGGCCGCGGACACGCGAGGAATTCCTCGGCGTGCACGGGGTGGGGCAGAAGAAACTCGAGGAATACGGGGATGCTTTCCTCGAGGAAATCCTTCGGGACTATTGAGCACCGCCGCCGCTCCCGGCATCGCCGGGATCCGCGCTCTGGGCCGCGTGCGTGGTTGCAAGCCAGGGGCGCCTCCTGCGGCCGGTGATGGCAAGCCGTCGGCAATGGAGCCGCCAAACCGGTTGGCCGTATCATCATGATGAGTCGGTGCCAACGTGCAGCCGGCGCGGTGTTTCGGGACCGGGCCGCGTGAGCGCGCGTGCCGTCGCAAGGGATGAACGATGCGTCTTGCCAAGCTTCTCACCCCCATACCGCTCCTGCTGTGCGCCTGCAGCACCGTCCAGCTGGGCCGGGATTTCGATCTTTCGGCCTTCGATGCGAAGGTGCAGAGCGGCGTTACAACACAGGCCGACGTGCGCGCCTGGCTGGGCGCGCCGACCAGTACCGGCGTTTCCGTAGAAGCCAGCGGGGATCGCTTTTCGGAGTGGACGTACTACGACGGCAGCGGCCATCTTCCGGACATGTCGGACGCGCGCTTGAAACTCCTTCAGATCAAGTTCGATCAACAGGGCGTGGTACGCGCCTACAACTGGTCCGGCAACCAGAAATAGACTTCTTTCATGCTTCGCCAAGGAGCCACAATAATGAAACGCTTGATCTGTTACGGGATCGTTGCACTTGGGCTGGTCGAGCCGGCGTTGGCCGAACAAACCATAACGCTCGGCGCTTCGGTTCAGGAAACCGGAGCGCTGGCCAACACCGGGCGCTACTATCGCGACGGCTACGAGTTCGCCGTCCAGAGAATCAACGATCGGGGAGGCGTAAAAGTGGGCGGGGAGCATTACCGGCTTGCGCTGAAGATTTTCGACAACCAGTCCGACGTGAACCTGAGCGTGCGCCAGTACACCCAGTTGCTCACCCAGGACAAGGTCAACTTCCTGCTCGGACCGTTCGCGAGCGACTATGCCCTGGCGGATTCCTCGGTGGCCGAGAAATACGAGGTCCCGATGATCGAGGGCGGCGGCGCGTCCGATCAGATCTTTAGCCGCGGCTACAGGTACATCTTCGGCACGCTGCCGGTGGCGAGCAAGTACTTCGAAAGCACCGTCGAGGTTCTGACCAAGCTCGATCCCGCGCCCAAGACCGTGGCGCTGGTGTACGCGGACGATGCCTTCGATGTGGCGGTGGCCAAAGGCACGCGCGAGCGGCTGCAAAACGGTGGCTTCAAGATCGCACAGGACGAGCGCTACAGCTCCAATACTTCAGACTTCAGCTCGCTGATCTCGCAGACCAAGGCCTCTGCTCCGGACGTCGTGCTGGTGGCGGGACACGAGACGGAGGCACTGAACTTCATCCGCCAATCGAAAAGTCTCGATTTCAGTCCCAAGCTCTATGCGTTCACGGTCGGCGTTCCCACCGCGGACTTCCGCCACGCGCTAGGCCAGGACGCCAATTATGCGTTTGGCATGACATCGTGGCTGCCTTCGGCTGCGCTGAAGGACGATTACTTCTCCAACGCCGAGGTCTTCGCCGGGGATTACCGCAAACAGTTTGGTTATGACCCGGACTACCATGCCGCCTCCGCGGTTGCGGACGTGGAGACCTTTGCCAAAGCGATCGAGGCCGCCGGCACGCTCGATCCGAAGAAAGTGCGAGATGCCATCGCGCAGCTGGATTTCGAGAGCCTGTACGGCCGCATACAGTTCAGTGCCGCGGGCCAGATCAATCTGCCCCAGACGGTGGTGCAGGTTCAAAACGACAGCCTAGTGCCGATTTACGGACACAAGGGCTTCATCAACAAGCCGCGGTATCCGATGCCGGCTTGGGACAAGCGGCAGTGACCGCTTGGAGGCAACGCGATCCGGTCGGGCGCGCGCAGCCGTGCGCCCGATAAGCGGCCCTAGCGGTCGGCAAACGTAGCAAGAAATCGCCGATGGCTCTGCTCCTGCAGGTCCTTGCCAACGGAATATTGCTCGGGGGCCTATACGCCCTGATGGCTCTCGGGCTGGCACTGGTGTGGGGGGTGCTCAATATCGTCAACCTCGCCCATGGCGCCTTCATCATGCTCGGCGCATATGCCTCCTATTACCTGTTCACGTTGCTGCACCTGGATCCGTTTGCAGCGCTGCCGCTGTGCATGCTGGCGCTGTTCCTTTTCGGCTACCTGCTGCAACGCCACGTGCTGAACCTAATCGTTCGGGCGCCGATGTTCAACACCCTGCTGGTCACGTTTGGCCTCGATGTGGTGCTCACGTACCTGGCGCAGATCGTGTTCAGCGCGGATTTTCGCGTCGTCAATCCGGGCTACGCGGGTTCCAATTTCGCGCTGGCGGGCGTCACGCTGCCGCTGGTACGGGCGCTGGCCTTCGCTGTGGCCTTGGTGCTGACCTTTGCTGTCTGGTTGCTCCTGGCCCATACCCGCCTGGGGCGCGCCGTGCGCGCTTGCGCGCACAATCTTGTCGCGGC
>Ga0181532_10004351_pt1 | contig 12419 bp, 15 predicted proteins | sample PEATcosm2014_Bin_33_FD_119768 | JGI IMG/M metagenome (GOLD analysis project Ga0181532, IMG submission 119768) | Peatland microbial communities from MTU Mesocosm Facility, Houghton, MI, USA - PEATcosm2014_Bin11_30_metaG | ecosystem: Environmental > Terrestrial > Soil > Wetlands > Peat | place...
CGTGAAGGCCCATAGATTGCCGCCCGGCGTGCTCCACTCCGTCTGTTCCCACAATCGCACCAGATGACCCGGATCGCGATAGGCGAACGGCTTCAGCATCACGCCGTCGATCAGGGAGAACATCACGGTGGTGGCTCCCGTGCCCAATGCCAGGCTCAACAAGGCGACGGCCGCGAATCCCGGCCGCTGCCGCAGCGTGCGCACGGCGTAGCGCACGTCCTGGAAGAAATCCTCCAGCCAGCGCGTACCGCGGGCGTCGCGGCATTCCTCTTTGACCTGCTCGGGGCCGCCGAGTTCGAGCCTGGCGAGCCGGCGGGCTTCCGCAGGACTGTGGCCGCGGGCGACTAGATCGGCGGTGAGTTGCTCGATGTGGAAGGCGAGCTCATTGTCGAGTTGGTCCTCCATCTTTCCAAGGTGCGTTACGCGATGCCACCAGGTCATTCGGCGCCTCCTTCCGACAGTGCGAGGATCAAGCCCACCGCCTCAGTCAGCTTTAGCCAACCGGCCGATTCGGTTTCCAGCTGTGCCCTGCCCTTGCGCGTCAAGCGGTAGAATTTCGCTTCCCGGCCCGTCTCCGTCTGTTTCCAATCGGCGGCCAGGAATCCGCGGTTTTCCAGGCGATGCAGCGCCGGATAGAGCGATCCTTGCGGCACCTGCACGACATCGCGCGAGACATGGTGAAGGCGTTGCGCGATGGCGTACCCATGCACCGGTCCCAGGGCCACCACTTTCAAAATCAGCAGGTCTAGAGTGCCTTGCGGCAGGTCGAATTTGACTGGCATGCTCGATACCTCGTACTTCTATACGTCATACCACATTGACGTGTAGAAGCTCAAAGTGTCACGGCTTTTTCTGCTGGGCCTGAGGCGCCCGGGCTTTAGGCCGAATTCCTTTTTCTCAAGACGTAGATGACCCAGGGAGCGATCGAGGTCTCAGTGATCCACTCATAGGGCTCGTCTCTGTGTCCTAACGGGGTACAGTGTGCCACAAGGTCGAGCCCGGATGCGGCAAAGAGGTCCAGGTAGTCCTCGTGGAACCAGATCAGGTCTACCACGGGGCGCGCGTCCGCGACGTCCTTCATCACGATCCGGACGGTCTCCCCGCTCTTCGCACGCCGGTTTTCCGGGAAATCCCTGGTGGTAAACGATGCCCACTCATGGGTATAGATCTCCGGTGTGGAACCAAGCAAGACGATCCGCCCTTCGCTGTTCAGGAGGCTTCGCAGGCCGCGCAAAAGTTCGCGCCGTTTGACGGCATCGGGGATGTTGTCAAAAGCGAATGCGGTGAAAACCAGGTCGAAGCCGGCAGGCTCGAGGGTACTGAAGTCGCCATCGCCGACCAGCCGATAGGTCCCGGCGGGATCCTGGCTGGTGGCCAGACCGATCATACTGCTCGATATGTCGATGCCAATCGCGTCGAATCCGAGCTTCTTCAGAAACCTCGTGGACCGCCCGGCGCCGCAGCCGAAATCGAGAGCTCTGTGTCCCGTGACGTGCTCTGCGAAGATCGCGGGGAAGTCACGGTATGCCAGATAGTAGGTGCCGGGGAACTCGAGGGTCGCATAAGCTTTCGCTCTCGCGGCATCGTCGTACACGTTGGAAAACGACACGGCTCGACTTCGTTCCATATCTCACATGTTACCCTGGAAAAATCCGCTCCCACCCATGGAAAACAACTCCAGCGCCGGCGAAAAATTCCAAAAGCTCGTCGAGACGATGGCCCGCTTGCGCGCGCCTGGCGGCTGTCCCTGGGACCGCGAGCCGACCTTCGACTCCATCAAACCCTACACTCTGGAAGAGACCTACGAGGTGCTCGACGCCATCGACCACCGCCAATGGAGCGAGCTAGCCGAAGAGCTCGGCGATTTCATGCTGCAGGCCGTCTTCTACGCCCAGATGGCGTCGGAAGAAAAGCTTTTCGATATCGGCGACGCGCTCGATGCCATTAACGGCAAGCTGATCCGCCGCCATCCGCATGTTTTCGGCGAACAATCGGCAGCCACCGCGGGCGACGTCAAGCGCATTTGGGGCGAAGTGAAAGCCGCGGAGAAAAAGGACAAGGGCAGACAGGACGGACTGCTCGCCAACGTTCCGCGCGCCTTGCCGGCGCTGGTGGAAGCGCAGCAGATCTCGTCGCGCGCCGCCGGCGCGGGGTTCGATTGGGAAAATCCCGAACAGGTGCTCGACAAACTGCACGAAGAGCTCGCCGAGTTCGCCGAAGCGCGCCGCCACGCTTCGCACGACGAGCTCGAAAACGAGATGGGAGACCTGCTTTTCGTGCTGGTGAATCTCGCGCGCTTCGTGAAGGTCGATCCCGAGCAGGCGCTGCGGCGCACCAACGCCAAGTTCCGCCGGCGATTCGCCTACATCGAGGAAAAACTGGCCGAACGCGGGCGCAAGCTGGAAGATTCCAACATCGCGGAAATGGAGGCTCTGTGGCAGGAAGCCAAGCGGTAATCGAAATCCGCCAGCTTTTCCAGCTCGCGGACTTTGAAGAGGTGCTGCACCTGCAGCAGGCCATTTGGGGGTTTCCGGATATCGAATTACTGCCGCTGCGATTCCTGGTGGTGGTGAACAGCGTCGGCGGCCATGTGTTCGGCGCTTACGACGGCGACATGATGGTGGGATTCTGTTTCGCCATTCCAGGGGTCAAGCGCGGCGGACAGCCTTATCTGCACAGTCACATGCTGGGCGTGCTGCCGGCCTATCGCGACGCGCACGTGGGCCGCAGTCTCAAGCTGAAACAGCGCGAGGAAGCGCTGGCGCGCGGCATCCAGCTCATCGAATGGACCTTCGACCCGTTGGAATTGAAGAACGCCTTCTTCAATATCGAGCGGCTGGGCGCCATCGTGCGCCGCTACCACGAGAATCAGTACGGCATCACCTTCAGCCCGCTGCACGGGGGATTGCCTACCGACCGTTGCTACGCCGAATGGTGGATCGCCAGCCCGCGGGTGGAAGCGATTTTGGGGCGGCCAGCCACGTCCCCTCCGGCCCCCATGGTCCGGCCTTCCGAGGCTATCTCGCGCACGTCCGATACGGAAACTGCGGTGGGGCGGCCGGCCACATCCCCTCCGGACCCCCTGGCCCGGCCTTCTCAAGCTATCGGGCACCCGTCCGATATCGAAGCTGCGGTGGGGCGGACGCCCCCGTCCGCTCCGGCCCCCCTGGTCCGGCCTTACGAAGCTATCACGCACCCGTCCGATATCGAAGCTGCAGTGGGGCGGACGCCCACGTCCCCGCCGGACCCCATGGCCCGGCCTTCTCAAGCCATCGCCTACCCCGCCGATATCGCCCGCATCCGCACCGAAGATCCCCGCCGCGCCCGCCAGATCCAGAAGGAAAACGGCGAAAAATTCCGCCACGCCTTCGAGCAGGGACTGGCGGTCACCCGCTTTGAGCGCGGCGACCGCGAAAGCAGCTATCTCCTGGAGCCCTGGAAATGAAAATCGATCGCGTTACCCTCCGCCAGATCGGCATGCCGCTGTTGCATTTCTTCGAGACCAGCTTCGTCCGCACCACCGAGCGCCACATGATCCTGGTGGAAGTTCATGGGGAGGGCCTTTCGGGATGGGGCGAGGTGACGGCCGGCGAAAATCCTTTTTACAACGAGGAGTGGACCGGCTCCGCCTGGCCTCTACTGCGCGACTACGCCATTCCGCGCGTGCTCGGCCGCGAGCTCGCGAGCGCCGCCGATGTCTATCCGCTTACCGCTCACATCCGCGGCCACAAGATGGCGCGCGGCGGCCTGGAAACGGCCATTTGGGACCTGGAAGCGCGGCAGAAAGGCATCCCGCTCTGGCAGGCGATCGGCGGCGGCGCGCGGCGCGAGATTCCGTGCGGCGTCTCCATCGGCATTCAGGATTCCATCCCGCAACTGCTCGAAAAGATCGAAAGGGAACTCGCCGCCGGCTATCAGCGCATCAAAATGAAGATCAAACCCGGCCACGATATCGAGTCCGTGCGCCAGGTGCGCGAGCATTTTCCGGCTATCAGGCTGATGGTCGACGCCAATTCCGCCTACACGCTGGCCGATATCGACCATCTGCGCAAGCTCGACGACTACTACCTCATGATGATCGAGCAGCCCCTGGCGCACGACGACATCATCGATCACGCACAGCTGCAATCCAAGCTGCAGACGCCCATCTGCCTCGACGAGTGCATCCGCACCGCGCATCACGCCGAGCAGGCGATTCACATGCGCGCCTGCGGCATCATCAATATCAAGCTCGGGCGCGTGGGAGGCTTCGCGGAAGCCAAACGCGTTCACGACGTGGCGCAGGCGGCGGGCATTCCGGTCTGGTGCGGCGGCATGCTGGAAGCCGGTATCGGGCGCGCGCACAATATCGCCCTCGCCACCCTCCCGAATTTCGTACTGCCGGGCGATGTCTCGGCAAGCAAGCGTTACTGGAAGCGCGACATCATCCAACCGGAAGTGGAGACCACGGCGCACGGCACCATCGCCATCCGCGACGAGCCGGGCTTCGGCTACTCGCTCGATCTCGACTACATCCGGTCGCTGACGTTGCGCGAGGAGACTATCGGTTGACAGATGGGCGGTTGACAGCCGGGCGGTTGACGAGCGCGCCAATTCTTTACGCGTTGCTCTCGTTGATGATCCTCGGCTGGGCCGCCAACTACATCGCCGCCAAAATTGCCCTGCAATCTCTTCCCGCGGTGCTGCTGTTCGGCATTCGCATCTCCATGGCCGGCGTGCTCATGGCGCCCGTCTATATCTGGTATCGCCGCCGCCATCCGCCCACGTGGACCCTCCGCGATCTGCCGCTCATGACGGCGATCGGAGTTTTCGGCGTCGCGCTCAATCAATTTCTCTTCGTGGCGGGGATCGGCCGCACCAGCGTGGCGCATGCCGCCATCTTCGCGAATTTGAGCCCGTTCCTGGTGCTGCTGCTGGCCAGCGCCGCCGGGCTGGAGAGGCTCACCGCGCGCAAACTCGCCGGCGTCGCAGTCGCGCTCGCCGGAGTGATTTTCCTGCGCGTGGCCGACGCCCACCCGCACGGCGCTGCCACTTTTGCCGGCGATTTCCTCACGTTCCTGGGCTCGCTGGCGTTCGCCATTTTCACCGTGCTCGGCAAACCCACCGCGAAACGGCACGGCAGCATCGCCGTGAACGCCGTCGCCTACGTCGGCGGCGCGCTCCTGATGGCGCCGGTGACCATCTGGCAAGCAGCTCATTTCCCGATGGCGAAAGTGCCGTGGCCGGCATGGATTTCGGTGTTCTACATGGCGCTGGGACCGTCGGTGATCTGCTACCTGATCTACTATTACGCCCTCGCTCACATGGAAGCCTCGCGCCTCTCGGCGTACAATTACGTCCTGCCCGTAATGGCCACGCTGCTCGGCGTGTGGACGCTCGGCGAAGGCATCACAATTTGGACCGCGGCCGCCGGAATCGTGATTTTCACCGGCGCATACATGTTGGAGCGGGCGAGGGGGCGAAGTTAGCTCACACAAGAGCCTCGCGCCTTTCGCCCTACAATTCCGTGCTGCCCGTAATGGCCACGCTGCTTGGCGTGTGGACGCTCGGCGAAGGCATCACGATTTGGACGGTGGCCGCCGGAATCGTGATTTTCACCGGCGTTTACATGGTGGAGCGGGCGCGGTGACGAAGTTTCTCTCGCTGCTCCGCGACAATCGCAATTATCGCTACACCTGGATGGGGCAGGTGGTCAGCGAGATCGGCGACCATTTCAACAACATCGCCGTCTTCAGCCTGGCGGTGCAGACCACGCACTCGCCCATGGTGGTCAGCGGAGTATTGCTGGCGCGCGCTATTCCAGCCATTCTCGCCGGTCCGCTCGCCGGGGTCACGCTCGATCGCCTCAATCGCAAACAAGTCATGATCGCCAGCGATCTCATCCGCGCCGTCGTCGCGCTGGGGTTCATCCTGACGGTGAAGGGGCACTCCACGGCGATGCTCTACGGCCTGAGCGCGCTCCTGATGCTGGCATCGCCATTTTTCACCAGCGGCCGTGCGTCGATTCTGCCATCCATCGCAACCGACGAGGAATTGCACACCGCCAACTCGCTCACCCAAACCACGCAGTGGACCACGCTCGCCGTGGGCGCCTTCCTCGGCGGCGCCAGCGTGATGCAGTTCGGCTACAACTGGGCCTTCGTCGGCAACTCGCTCTCGTTCGTTTTCTCGGCTCTCTGCATCTCGCGCCTCTTTTTGCCCGGCCGCGGATTCCGCCCGCGCCGCCGCGATCTCAACGAGACGGACGTGGTGCGGCCCTGGCACGAGTATGTCGAGGGCCTGCGTTACATGCGCTCGGTGCCGCTGATTCTCGGGCTGGTGATGGTCAATGTGGGTTGGGCCACCGGCGGCGGCGCGGCCCAAATCCTGTTCACGGTTTTCGGTGAAATGGTTTTTAATCGCGGCCCTTATGGCCTGGGGCTAATCTGGGGATGCGCCGGAGTCGGATTGGTAACCGGCGGCGGACTGGCGTATGCCTTCAGCCGCCGCCTCAGCTTCGCACAGTATAAGCGGGCCGTGGTGGTCTGCTATATCGTTCACGGCGGCGCCTACATTCTCTTCAGCCAGGTGAAGAGTTTTCATTGGGCGCTGGTCTTTATCTGGCTCTCCCGCGCGGGGGTGGGCGTCAGTTCGGTGATGAACATGGCGCAGCTCCTTCGCCACGTCCCCGACCAGTTTCGCGGCCGCGTGTTCGCCACCATGGAAACCACCGTCTGGTCGGTGATGATGATTTCCATGCTTCTGGCCGGCGTGGCCTCGCAGTATTGGGACCCGCGCACCATCGGTACCATCGCCGGCGTGCTCAGCTCCATGACTGCGATCTATTGGGGGTGGGCCGACCTCGCCGGCCGCTTGCCGGAGCCTCCAAGCGACGGCGTCGAGCCCGACGAGATCGAAATTCACGGCGAGCCGGCGGTGTAATCAGAACGGGCCTTCTTCTTCGTCGTCTTCGTCGTCTTCGTCTTCCTCGTCCTCGTCGTCGGGCAGCATCATGGAGAGAGCCTCGTCTGCTGCCTCGGCGATGTCCTCGTCTTCGGAGTCACTCAACTCAAAGAGAATTTCGCGCGCTTCTTCAGGACGAATGCCGCCGATCGCGCCAATGGCGGCGATTCGCAAGTCCTTCTCCGTCCGGTCATCTTTCGCCAGCTTCGAAACATGCGGCCAGGCTCCGTCCAACTCCTCCTCACCCGCCGCCATGACTGCTTCGACGTGAATCTCAGGGTCGGTGGTGTTCAGCGCTTCCAAAATTTCGCCCTCGAAACCCGCGGCGAAACGCATGGCGAAAACAGCCGTCAAGATCCAGTCCCGGTCGCCGCTCGCGTACGCTGCCTTGATGGCATCTTGTTGCCATGGCTCCGGCGCGCGCACGGCAGCCTCCAATATCCTGCGCCGGACTAGCTTGGGAACCTTCTCGTCCACATAAAGCTTTTTCAACAATTCGCGAATTTCCAAAAATGTCCCGACGCTGATCGGCACCATCTCCTCATCGTCGAATCCCTGCAACTCTTCCTCGAATTCGGTATCCGCCACATCCAGAGCGGCGCCGAAAGCAATCGCCGCCCTGGCGCGCAATTCTTCCGGCTCGCTGCTGTCCCCCAGCACGGCTATCAGAGCGTGCGCCAAATTGTCGTTAATGGCTGTGAAATCGCCCGCCAACTGGGCAGCGATCAGACGGTCGGACGGCGGCGCAAGCCGGTCCTTCAGAAGTTTCAGGAATATCTTGCCAGCGTCTCCTGGCCAGTCCCACGGCGGGGTGTCGCGTAAGTCGTTCAGGTCCATTTGAATCTACTCTAACGCGACCCGCCCTCCGAGTAGTGTTACAGATATTCTTTGGGCGGCCCGCTCATCACCTGCCGCACTTCGATCGGCATATTCATCGGCGCCCCGCCGATTCCCGGCGCCGCCGACGCGTGGGCGGCAATGGCATATGCCCGCTCCTCATTTGCCACCTCGACAATCCAATAGCCCGCCAGATATTCCTTCGATTCCGGGAACGAACTTTCGACGCCGGGCTTGCCATCCTTGCCGGCGCGCACAATTTTGGCCTCCTGCGGGCTGGCCAGGCCCTCGGCGTAAACCAGCTCTCCCGACGCTCGCAGATCTTTGTCTATCTGAATCATAAAGGCGATGTTCGCCTTGAGATCGTTCTTCGGCCAACCTCCGAACTGTTCATACCCCGTCTTCGGGCAATGCATCATTAACATGTATTTCATCTTGCGCTCTCCTTTCATCGGTAAGTCGAATGGCCGGGTGCATTTTCGACAGCCGGCACGAGAAAATAAACATCATATGACCGCGACACTCGAACCCGTCGGTTTCGTAAGCGCCGTTCGCGCGCACCCCGAGGACGATTTCTGGGGCGGAAAGGAATCCTGCATCGCGCTTGCCGGCCAGTACACCGCCGAAGCTCTCGCGGGCATCGCCGAATTCTCCCATGTCGAGGTCCTGTTCTTGCTCCATCAAGTGGAGGCGGCAAAGATCGTCACCGGCGCGCGCCACCCCAGGAATAATCCCGATTGGCCGGCAGTGGGCATTTTCGCACAGCGGGGCAAGAACCGGCCCAATCGCATCGGCAGCACCATCTGCCGCATACTCCGAGTGGAAGGCGCCCGCCTCTATGTCGCCGAGCTCGACGCCATCGATGGAACGCCGGTGATCGACATCAAACCGGTGATGGCCGAATTCCTGCCGCGGCACGAGGTTCGGCAGCCCGCCTGGTCGCACGAGCTCATGCGCGCGTATTGGTCCCGCAAAGGCTAAACTGGTCATCTGACCAGAATTCAAACTGGTATGATAATAGTATGCTGCACCGCATCGTGAGCGTGACCGAGTTCAAAGCGAAATGCCTCGCCTTACTCGAGGATGTCGGGGAAAGCGGCGGCACCATCACCATAACCAAGCGCGGCCGCCCCTTGGCGACCGTCCGGCCAGCCCGCCGGACTCCCTGGAAATCCCTCGAAGGCGCGTGGGTCGGCAAGGTCACCCTTACCGAGGACCTCCTGGTAGCCGATACATCCGAACTCTGGGAAGTGGTCAATCCGCAACCCGGAGCTCCCGATTGATTCCCCGCTATCTCGCCGATACCCACATCGTCGTTCACTGGCTGGTCGCGCCAAAGCGGCTCTCGCGCGACCAAACAAGAGTTCTGCGCGAGGCCACCCGGCGGCGCGAGCCCATCGCAGTCAGTGCTGTAACCCTCCTCGAGATGGCGCTGCTGTTTGGCAAAGGCAGTATGCGCAGCAAGATACCCGCCGACCAACTGCTCAGTGAATTGGAGTCCCATCCGGTTTTCCAGATCGTGCCGCTCGGTTTCGATGTTGCTGCGGAGGTCGCCGCGCTTGGCCCAGCCTTGCGCGATCCCTCCGACCGGGCGATTGTCGCCACCGCCCGCGTGAAAAATCTTCGCCTCCTCACTTCCGATCAGCGCATCATCCAGTCGAACCTCGTACCGGTGGTAGCCTAGTTCTACTAAGATGGCGTCACTTGCCGGCAAAGTGGTCCTGGTCACCGGAGCAGCCAAACGAATCGGCCGCGGGATCGCGCTTCGCCTGGCGCGCGAAGGCGCGCGCGTGGCCATCCACTACAGCCTCTCGGAAAAAGAGGCCCGCCAAACCGCCGAGGATTGCGGCGGCGCCGAGCTATTCCGCGCCAACCTGGAAAGCGTGCCCGAGATCGCCCGCATGTTCGCCGACCTGGAGCACCGCATGGGGCGCCTCGATGGTCTGGTCAACAACGCCGCCCGCTTCACCCGCTTCGACCCGCTCGACATCACCGAGCAGGACTGGGATTTCATCCATTCTGTCAACCTCAAAGCCGTCTTTTTCTGCTGCCAGAACGGCGCCCGGCTCATGCATAAGACCGGCGGCGGCCGGATCGTAAATATCAGCTCGCTCGGCGGTCTCCGGCCATGGGCGGAACATGCCCACTACTGCGCGTCCAAAGCGGGGGTGATTATGCTCACGCGCGCCCTGGCCAACGCCTTTGCGCCCGAAATAACTGTAAATTCTGTCGCTCCGGGCGTCATCCCGTTCGACGATATCGATGACCGCGGCCTGCGCCTGATCGACCGGACGCCAGCCCGGCGCGGCGGCACGCCGGATGAAATTGCCGACGCTGTGGCTTTCTTTCTGACGGCATCCAACTTCGTGACCGGTCAGATCCTGGCGGTGGACGGAGGGCTAAGCCAGAAGTGAGAGACCATGAAAAGCCTTTCCGGCCGGGAGATCGCCGAGATGCGGGCCATGATTGCGGAGTGCGATCGCCTCATGATCGAGACTCGCAAAGACATACGCGTGACCGCTGCGCTGCAGAAGAGCAACGCACGGGCAATTAGGAAGCTCCTGGACTCGCGCCGCGGCAAGACACGGGCATAATCCGTACCCCCAAAAGGGGTATTGGGCGAGTTCCGCTCGCCTCTGGACAAGCTGAAGCATGTCCCACGAAAAAGGGTAAACTCCAGGTACCCCCAAAGGGGGTGTCGAGGATTCCCACAAAATAGGTCTAAAATATCCTAATATCCCTCATTTTTTTCAGGGTATACTGTGATTTCAAGAGGCTAGCATGCAGAAATACGGCAAGTTCGCTGCGTTGATCACGGTTGTCGTCGGCACGGTGGTATGGTTGGCGTTCACCGGCGGTAAACAATCCCAGGCCTACTACAAGACTGTCAATGAAGTGAGCGACATGGGCGCGAAAGCCTACGGGCAGCGCCTCCGCCTCGAGGGGAACGTGGCGGCCGGGTCGATTCAACACGTCGGCAGTCAGACCGAGTTCGTGCTGGAGTACCAAAACCAACGAATGAAGGTAGTCTACACCGGCACCGACCCGTTGCCCGACACGCTGAAGGACGGCGCCCAGGCGCTGGCCGACGGCCGCCTGGGTCAGGATCATATCTTCCGCGCCGGCGCTGTGCAAGCCAAATGCGCTTCCAAGTACGAGTCCAAACCGGGCCTCGCGCCCGGGCAAGCCGCTCCCAATATCAATACGGGCAAAGGCTCGATCTAGTAGCTTTAGAGGGGTGTTATGGAGAATCTGGGTTCGCTGGCCATCCTGCTGGCCTTCTGTGTGGCTATCTACGCCGCTACGGCATCCGTCGTCGGCCGCATCAAACGCAAGCCTTTTCTGATAGTTAGCGCCGGCCGCGCGGTTTATTCCGTGTGGCTGCTGGTGGCGCTGGCGTCGGGCATCCTGGTTTACAAGCTCCTGGTCAGCGATTTCAGCTTTTCCTACGTGGCGGAGCATAGCAACCGCGACATGCCCGTCCTTTATAAGTTCGCCGCGTGGTGGGGCGGACAGGAAGGCTCGCTGCTCTTCTGGACTTTCCTCCTCTCCACCTACGCCGCCGTTGTGGTCTTCACCAATCGCCGCCGGCACCGTGAAATGATGCCGTGGGTGGTCGGCGTGCTGGCGACTCTGCAGGCATTCTTCCTCCTCCTCAATAATTTCATCGCCAATCCCTTCCGCATGCTGGCGGTCGATAAGCTGATCACCTCGGTGCGGGACGGCCAGGGTCTCAGCCCGCTGCTGCAATATCCCGCCATGGCGATCCATCCGCCCATGCTATACCTCGGCTATGTGGGGTTCTCGGTGCCGTTCGCCTTCGCTATGGGTTCGTTAATCACCCGGCAGCCCGGCGACGCCTGGATCCACACCACCCGCCGCTGGACTCTGGTCACATGGCTGTTCCAAAGCACCGGCATCATGCTCGGCATGGCGTGGGCCTATCACGTTCTCGGCTGGGGCGGCTACTGGATGTGGGACGCGGTGGAAAACGCTTCGCTGCTTCCGTGGATCGCTGGCACCGCCTTCTTGCACTCCGTGATGATGCAGGAAAAGAAAGGCATGATGAAGGTCTGGAACATGGTCCTCATCTCGACCACGTTCTTCCTCTGCATTCTCGGCACGGCCATGACGCGCGGCGGACTGGTGCAATCGGTGCATGCCTTCGCCCGGTCCGACATCGGCAAGTATTTCGTGACTTTCATGGCGCTGGGCATCGCCGCCACCATCTACCTGATTCTCGATCGCCTGGATTACCTCAAGAGCGAGTCGGAACTGGAAAGCGTGGTCTCGCGCGAATCGAGCTTCCTGTTTAATAACCTCATCCTGCTGGCAAGCTGCTTCGCGGTTTTGTGGGGCACGCTTTTCCCGGTGGTGTCGGAAGCCGTCAGCGGCGAGAAAATCGCGCTCGACGCTCCCTGGTTCAATCGGCTGATGATTCCCATCGGCCTGTTCCTGCTCCTGCTTACCGGTGTCGGGCCGCTGTTTGCCTGGCGGCGCACTTCCATCGAAAGCCTGCGGCGCAATTTCCAGATTCCCGGCATCGCCGCGCTGGTGTTGGTGGGCGGCCTGTTCGCCATGGGCATCCACCACTTTTACGCGCTTATTTCTTTCGGGTTCTGCCTGTTCGTAGCGCTGAC
>Ga0181532_10004353_pt1 | contig 12412 bp, 7 predicted proteins | sample PEATcosm2014_Bin_33_FD_119768 | JGI IMG/M metagenome (GOLD analysis project Ga0181532, IMG submission 119768) | Peatland microbial communities from MTU Mesocosm Facility, Houghton, MI, USA - PEATcosm2014_Bin11_30_metaG | ecosystem: Environmental > Terrestrial > Soil > Wetlands > Peat | place...
CAGCTCATCGAGCTTGGCAAGCTCGGCGGCGAAATGCTTCGCGTCCGTATCGTAGGCGGCGCACCGCTCGGCAACGTCCACCGCCAGATCGCACATCAGGCGCTCGATGATCGACCGGCGCAGTCGATCCTCCGGTGTCAGCGCCCGGCCGCGCACCGTCGCCGGCCGGCCGGCCACGATCGCATCGCGGTAGGCGACCATGCTGGGCGCATTCTGCACATAGCCGCCGGGTAACGAGCCGATCGCTGAAGGGCCGAAGCCGATGAGGTTCGCCGATTCGTCGGTGGTGTAGCCCTGGAAATTGCGGTGCAGCCTGCCTTGACGCTGCTGCCGGGCGAGCAGGTCGCTGTCTTTGGCGAAATGATCGAGGCCGATCCGCCGATAGCCGGCGCCGACCAGCACCTCGGCTGCCGCGCAACTTTGCGCAAATCGCTCGCTGTCGCCGGGGAGTGCGTCTTCCGGAATCAACCTTTGGTGACGTTTCATCCACGGCACATGTGCGTAGCCGAACAGGGCGATCCGATCCGGGTCGAGCGCCAGCGCGCGGTTGGCGGTCTTCGTGATCGTCGCCACTGTCTGGTGCGGCAAGCCATACATCAGATCAAGATTGATGTTAGCGATGCCGGCCGCGCGCAAGCCGGCGACCGCGCGCGCGGTTTGTTCATAACTCTGGGGTCGCCGGATCGCCCGTTGCACGCGCTCCTCGAAATCCTGCACGCCGAGGCTGGCGCGCGTGATCCCCATCTCCGCCATGGCGGAGATGTGCTCGGGCGTGAGCGAACGGGGATCGATCTCGATGGCGCTGGCGGTCGCCGGCGTCATCGTGAAGTTTTTCCGCAAGCCCGCCGTCAGCCGCATCAAGTCCTGCGGCCGCAATATTGTCGGCGTGCCGCCGCCCCAGTGAATCTCGTTCACGGGCGGGCTAGTCAAGAACCCGCCGATCAGTTCAATTTCGCGTTCCAACAATTCCACATAAGCCGCCACCGGCCCATAGCGGCGGGCCACCGTCGTGTGGCAGCCGCAGTACAGGCAGAGCTCGGCGCAAAACGGCACGTGCAGGTAGATCGAGACCGGCGCGGCGGCCGGCAACGCCGCGAGCCAATATTGGTAGGATCGCGCATCGACGCCGGCGCCGAATTGCACGGCGGTCGGATAGCTCGTGTAGCGCGGTATCCGTCGGTCGAGATACTTCATCAGCTTCGATTGCATCGTGTCGCCAGCTCATCGGCAAGACGCCAGACGAGCACAACAACGCAAAATGCGCCGCAGCGAGTTGATCTGTATCAACTCGTCACAAGCGCTGGCGGCTTCACGGCATTGCCGGTGTAAGTCAAAAAGCATTCACCGCCGCCCCAACAGGCGGTCGATAATCCAGAAATCGAGGCCGCCGTGGTCGGGCTGCGGCGATCGAGCGCCTGCCGCCGCCGCGCCGGCCGGGGCAGCGCCCTGGGGCGGCGAGGCCGCACTCAGCCATCCCGCACTCCCGAGGCCCGGTAGGGCCGAAGACGCGACGCCCTGATGGGCGGCCTTCATGAACCGGCTCCAGATCTCGACCGGCAGGCCGCCGCCGACCGCCTTGCGGGTCGGCGAATTGTCGTCGTTGCCGAGCCACACGCCGGCGATGAGGTGCGAGGTGTAACCGATGAACCAGGCGTCGCGGAAATCCTGGCTGGTGCCGGTCTTGCCGGCCGCGGCCCAGCCGGGCAGATCGGCACGGCGCGCGGTGCCGCTGACGAGCGTCTCGTGCATCATGGTGTTCATCATCGCCACGTAGCGCGCGTCGACGATGCGGCCGAGCGCCCGGGTCGCGCGCGCGCATAGCGTCTTGCCGTCCGCGCCGCGCACGCGCTCGATGACATGCGGCGATATGGCAAATCCGCCATTGGCGAACGGCGCGTAGGCGGACACGAGTTCGAGCGGGGAGACTTCTGACGTGCCCAGCGCGATCGAGGCATTCGGTTCGAGCTTGGAGGTGATACCGAGCCGATAGGCGGTGCGAATTACCGCGGCGGTGCCGACTTCCAGCGTCAGGCGCACTGAAACGGTGTTGAGCGAGTTGGCGAGCGCCTGCGTCAGCGTTACCGGGCCGAGATATTCATGCTCATAGTTTTCCGGCTTCCAGCCTTTGACGGCGATCGGCGCGTCCTCGCGCACCGTTTCCGGAGTAAGCCCGTGCTCGAGCGCGGTGAGATAGACGAAGGGCTTGAACGCCGAGCCGGGCTGCCGCTTGGCGGCGATGGCGCGATTGAACTGGCTCTCGGCATAGCTCTTGCCGCCGACCAGCGCGCGCACCATGCCGTCCGGCGTCATTGCGACCAGCGCACCTTCGCCGATGCCGAGTTTTTCGCCCTTTTGTGCCAACGCATCGGTCAATGCATGCTCGGCCGCGTCTTGCAGCGTCGGATCGATCGAGGTCTCGACCACAATGTCCTGATCGAAACGGCCGACGAGGTCGTCGACCGCGTCCATCACCCAGTCCGCCACGTAATTGTCGGAGCCGGCGCCGGCCGGCTTTTTGGCGCGCGCGGGATTGGCGAGCGCCAGCCGCGCGGCGTCATTGCCGATCAGCTTTTGCTCCGCCATGTCGGCGAGCACGAGGCGCGCGCGGCGCTCGGCCCCGTCCGGGTTATGACTGGGCGCCAGCCGTGACGGCGATTGGACGAGACCCGCCAGCATGGCAGCCTCGGCGAGCGTCAATTGTCGCGCCGATTTGCCGAAATAGCGCTGGGCGGCTGCTTCCACGCCGTAAGCGCCGGAGCCGAAATAGACGCGGTTGAGGTATAGCTCGAGGATCTGTGCCTTGGTGAACTTGTGCTCGAGCCAGAAGGCGAGCGCCACCTCCTGCAGCTTGCGCGACACGGTGCGCTCCTGCGTCAGGAACAGGTTCTTGGCAAGCTGTTGGGTGATGGTGGAAGCGCCTTGCGAGGCGCCGCGCCGCACCACGTCCTTGACGACGGCGCGCATGATGCCCCACGGGTCGATGCCGTGATGGGAATAGAAGCGACGATCTTCGATGGCGATGAAGGCCTTGGGCACGTAGTCCGGCAGCTCGCGAAGCGGCACCGCCGCGCCGCCCATATCGCCCCGCGTTGCGAGCGTCGCACCATTCGCGCCCAAGATCAGGACCGAGGGCGGGCGCTTGGGAATTTCGAGCGACTGGATAGGCGGCAGGTGGATGCCGATCCAGACGAGCGTGCCGATCGCACCAATCACCGCCCAGAGCGCCAGCACCGCGCCCCAATAAATCAGCCGGCCGATGCCGGAGCGGCCTTTGCCGCCGCTGCCGCGGCGCCGCTTACGCGTTTGACGCGGGGCGCTGTCACGTCGCCGTCGGCCGCCGTCGCTCCGCGCAGCGGGGGGGCCGCCGGTGCGGTCCTGCGGGCGCAGCCGAAGGTCGAGAATCCCCGCGTCTGGCGCAGGTTTGCGGCCCGCCTGTCGTCGCCACGCCATATCCCGTCCCCGCGCAACGCGCTGCGTTGACCGTAGATTGCTGGGTTTAAGGGGCGGTTACTGGGTTGGACGGCACTTAGGCGTCACAAGCCCGGCCATGACGGCGTAGTAAGACTAAATCACTCCGCCGCAGTTTCTCGCGCCGACTTAATCTCACTGCCGGGCAAGGTGAACAGCGCCAGCAGCGGCCGCTTGATCGCGGCCTGGCGGGTTGGCGTCGTTATCTTGGCGCCGAGCAGATCGGTCACGTAAAACACGTCGACCACGCGTTCGCCGAAGGTGGCGACATGCGCCGAGGCGATGTTCAGGTTGAGCTTGGACAACGTCGTGGTCAGCTCGTAAAGGAGCCCCGGCCGATCGAGGCCGGTCACCTCGACCACGGTATAGCGCTGCGACCATTGGTTGTTGACGGTCACCTCCGGCTCGATGGCGAAGGCCTTCAGCCGGCCCTTCGGCGGCGCCCGCTTCGGCACCACGTCGGGCAGCTTGATCTGTCCGCGCACCGCCTTCTCGATGGCGTCGCCGATGCGCGCAGCGCGGCGCGCCTCATCCTCGTCGAACTCGAATTCGCGCGAGACGGAAATGGTGTCGAGCGCCAGCCCGTCGGTGGTCGTGTAGATCTGGGCATCGACGATGTTGGCGCCGGTGAGGGCGCAGGCGCCGGCGATGATCGACAGAAGCCACGGATGGTCGGGCGCGTACACGGTCAGCTCGGTGACGCCGCGCCCGGCATCGAAGCCGACGCTGGTGGCGAGCCGCTCGGCGGCCGCTTCGGTCTCGCGCACGAAGCGCGCATGCGCCACCTTGTGCGGCAGATCGACCTTGAGCCAGTAAGCCGGATAGTGGCGCGCGATATAGGCGTCGAGCGCGTCAGCCGGCCAATCCGCCATCTCGGCGCGGAACTCGGCCTTGGCCGCGGCCACGCGCTCGGCGCGGTTCACCTCGGAGAAGCCGCCGGTGAGCACCGGCTCGGTTTCGTAATAGAGCGTGCGCAACAGCTGCGCCTTCCAGCCGTTCCACACCCCTGGTCCCACCGCGCGGATGTCGGCCGTGGTCAGGATGGCCAGGAGCTTCATGCGCTCCAATGACTGCACCACGGCGGCGAAGTTCTCGATTGTCCGGCGATCGGAGAGATCGCGCGACTGCGCCACGGTCGACATGACGAGGTGCACCTCGACCAGCCAGGCGACCAGCTCGGTCTCCGCCGCGTTGAACCCGAGCCAGGGACAGAGGCGGCGGGCGACGCGCGCGCCGGCGATCGAATGGTCTTCGATGCGTCCCTTAGCGATGTCGTGCAGGAACAGCGCGACGTACAGCAAGGTGCGATGCTGCGGCAGGATCGTCCGCATCAGATCGCTGGCGAACGCAACCTCGCGGTTGCCGCCGTGCTCGATCTCGTTAAGCACGCCGATGCAGCGCAACAGATGCTCATCCACCGTGTAGTGGTGGTACATGTTGAACTGCATCATCGCCACGATGCGGCCGAACGCGCGCACAAATTCGCCGAGCACGCCGGCCTCGTTCATGCGGCGAAGCACGGTTTCCGCCTCGCTCTTCGAAGTCAGTATCTCCAGGAACAGGCGATTCGCTTCCGTGTCGCCGCGCAGCTTGGCGTCGATCAGCTTGAGCGAGCGCGCGGCCACCCGCATGGCGTCAGGATGAATCGCGAGGTTGTGCTTCTGCGCCAGATAAAACAGCCGGATCAGATTGACCGGGTCGCGGGCAAACACATTGGGACGGGCGAGGTTGATGCGGTTGTTGTCGATGATGAAATCGCCGGTCTCGGTCAGCGTGCGCCGGCCGCGCGCCGGACGCAGCCGGGCGATCACCCGGCTGAGCACCGGCGCCGGCTTGGCCTGGCGCTCCTCGAGCCCGGCACAGAGGATGGCGGTGAGATCGCCGACGTGCTTGGCGGTGAGAAAGTAATGCTTCATGAAGCGCTCGACATCCTTGAGACCCGGATGCTCGGTGTAGCCGAGCCGCACCGCGATCTCGCGCTGGATATCGAACGACAGCCGCTCCTCGGCGCGGCCGCACAGGAAGTGCATGTTGCAGCGGACCAACCAAAGAAAGTCCTCGCAACGGCGGAACATGTTGTATTCGTCGCGGTCGAACACGCCGCGATCGATTAATTCCTCGGGCTCGCGCACGCGGTAGACGTATTTGGCGATCCAGAACAGCGTGTGCAGGTCGCGCAGCCCGCCCTTGCCATCCTTGACGTTCGGCTCGACCAGATAGCGCGATTGGCCGGCGCGGCGGATGCGCTCCTCGCGCTCGGCGAGCTTGGCGGCGACGAATTCCGCCGCCGTGCCGTGCACGACTTCCCTTTCGAATCGCGCGGTAAGCTCGCCGCAAAGCTCGGCGTCGCCGAATAGATAACGCGATTCAAGGAGCGCGGTGCGGATCGTCATATCGGCCTTGGCCTGCCGAATGCATTCGTTGACCGAGCGGGTCGCATGACCGACCTTCTGCCCCATGTCCCACAGGCAATAGAGCAGCGACTCGGCGACCGATTCGCCCCAGGCGGTCTGTTTGTAGGGCATGATGAAAAGCAGATCGATGTCGGAGCCCGGCGCCAATAGGCCGCGGCCGTAGCCGCCGGTGGCGATTACCGCCATGCGTTCGGCCTGTGACGGGACCTGGGTCGGGTAAAGCTCGCTGGCGGCGAACTCGAACAGGATGCGGATGATCTCGTCCTGCATCCGGGACAATCTTTCGGCGCAGCGCCGGCCGTGACGGTCCTGGAGCAGGAGTTCCTCGGCGCGGGCGCGCGCTTGCGTCAGAGCCGATTTCAGGCGTTGGGCGACGGCGGCGCGCAACTCACGCTCGCGGCCGGCATGGATATGGGCGAGCGCCTTGAGGTCGGCGACGATCGCCGCGCTGTCGATGAGGTCGACGGCGGCATGCGCGGCGCGGGGGCTATCGAGCATCATCGCACGTCATAGCCGAGCCACCACGCGCTGTCATCGGGGCCCAGCGTTGCCGGCATGGCCACCCCCTCGCGAAACGAGCGGCCAAGGCGTACAGGAAGGCCGTGCTTCTCGTAAGGGGGCCCGCCGGCAGTTTATCCTAGCTTTACCCGCCCGAGAGCCGGCGACACCACAAGGGAGGATCAGGTCCGATGAAAAGCTATGACGTCTGCGAATGCGGCGCGCCGTTGCGGCTGATGGAGCGGCCAACCCCAAAGCCGGCCGGGACCGAGATCTTGCTCAAGGTCATCGCCGCCGGGGTCTGCCACAGCGATCTGCATATTTGGGAAGGCTATTACGACCTAGGCGGCGGCAAGCGGCTCCAGCTCAGCGATCGCGGCGTCAAACTGCCGCTGACCATGGGTCATGAGAATGTCGGCGAAGTTGTCGCCGTGGGTCCGGACGCCGTGGGCGTCAAGATCGGCGACCGCAGGCTCGTTCATCCGTGGTTGGGCTGCGGCGAATGTGCGGTGTGCCGGCGCGGCGACGAGCAGCTCTGCCGCACCGCGTTCAGCATCGGGGTCTTCCGCTCTGGCGGCTATGCCGATCATTTGCTGGTTCCGCATCCGCGCTATCTGTTCGACATCGGCGGCATCGCGCCGGAAAGGGCGGCGCCCCTCGCCTGCTCGGGCATCACGACATACGGCGCCTTGAAGAAAGTCGGCCCGCAGTTGCAGCAGGAGCCGGTGGTCATCATCGGCGCCGGCGGGCTCGGGTTGATGTGCCTTTCGTTGCACCAGAAGATGGGGGGCAGGGGCGCCATTGTCGTCGACATCGATCCGGTCAAGCGCGAGGCGGCGCGCCAAGCCGGCGCCCAAGCCGTGATCGACGGCAGCGCGCCGGACGCCGCCAAGCAGATCATCGCGGCGACTAAGGGTGGCGCCTGGGCGGTGATCGATCTGGTCGGTGCTTCACGCACCGTCCAGCTCGGCGTCGACAGCATCGTCAAGGGCGGCAAGGTGATCGTGGTCGGCCTGTTCGGCGGCGACATCACGGTGCCGACGCCGTCCTTTCCGTTGCGGGCGATGACCATTCAAGGCTCCTATGTCGGCAGCCTTCCTGAAATGGCCGAGCTTCTCGATCTGGTGCGCCGCAAAGGCGCGCCCGACCTTCCCATCGGCACGCGCCCGCTCGCCGCGGTGAACGATGCGCTCAACGACTTGAAGGCCGGCAAGGTCGTCGGCCGCCTGGTGCTGATGCCGGCGGAGTGATCTTTAGGAATCGTCAGATGATCTCGCACGTCCATATCGGAATTACCGATTTCGAGCGGGCGTTCGATTTCTATCAGGGCGTCATGCAGGAGCTTGGGTTTGCGTTGAAATTTTCCGAGCCGGAAAAAGCATGGGCCGGCTGGATGCGGCCTGGGTTCGACAGGCCGCTTTTCGTGATTGGTCTTCCGTTCAACGGCGAGTCACGCCACTGCGGGCAATGGGCAGATGGTCGCCTTGCTGGCTCCGACCGGGATGCGGTTGACCGCTGTTATGCCAGAGCTATCGCCAACGGCGCACTAAGCGAGGGCAAGCCGGGACTGCGACCTCATTATCACGCAAACTACTATGGCGCATATTTCCGTTACCCGGATGGCAACAAGCTCTGTGTTTGCTGTCACGATCCGGTAGCGGAATAAACGCATCGACCAGAGAGGATTGAGCCATGGACGCCGCCGGGCTGCGCGCGCTGCAGACGCCGATCAAGGAGCGCTATAAGAGCGAGCCCAAGGCCGCCCTGATCACGCTCAAATCCAACGGCACGCTCGACCACTCCCATATCGCCTGCAAGGTCGAGACCGGCCGTGCGCTCGCCATCGCCGGGCTACATCCGGCGACCGGAGGGTCGGGCCTCGAACTGTGCTCCGGCGACATGCTGCTCGAGGCGCTGGTGGCGTGCGCCGGCGTGACGTTGAAGGCGGTCGCGACCGCTCTCGACGTTCCGCTGCGATCCGGCACGGTATCGGCTGAAGGCGATCTCGATGTCCGCGGCACGCTGGGCGTCGCCAAGGACGCACCGGTCGGGTTCGCGCAGATCCGGCTGCGTTTCGACCTCGACACCGACGCGCCGCAGGACAAGCTCGACCAACTGCTCAAGCTCACCGAGCGCTACTGCGTGGTGTATCAGACCATCAAGAACGGGCCGCCGGTAGCGATCAGGCTCAAACGAACGTGATGTCACCCGACCTGTTGTTCTGGTCCGCCCTTGCGCTCAAGATGGTGCTGACGGCGGCCGTCGTCGTCATCACCTCGGTGGCGGTCGAGCGCAGCGGGGCGTTCGTGGGGGCGCTGATCGGCGCTTTGCCGACCGCGGCCGGCGCGGCCTACGCCATTCTTGCCGTCGAGCAACCGCCCGCTTTCATCGCCGCAAGCGCGATCGGCAGCGTGGCCATCAACGGCGCCATTGCGGTTTTCGCCGCCACCTACGCGGCGCTGGCGCAACGCCGCGGTCTGCTCGTGAGTCTTGGTACGGGGACTGTGCTGTGGCTTGCGGTCGCGGCCGCGCTCCGCAGGGTCGATTGGACGCCGCTCGGCGCCGTGGCGATCACCGTCGCGATCTATGCCGTCACCGTTCCGCTGAGCTGGCGCTATCGCACCAGCAGCGGGCCGGTGAGATTCGTGCGCACGCGCGTCGATATCCCGCTGCGCGCCCTCACCGTCGCCATCGTCGTCGCCGTCGTGACCGCCGCCAGCTCCAGCATCGGCTCGTTCGCCTCGGGCATGTTCGCCTTGTTTCCGATCGTGCTCGGCAGCTCGATCGTTATTCTGCATCCTCGCATCGGCGGCAAAGCCACGGCGAGCATGCTGGCGCATACGCAGCTTCCCCTGTTTGGTCTCGCGCTGGGGTTTTTCGCCGTCCATTATCTGGTCGCGCCGCTCGGCGTGTGGCCGGCGCTCGCCGTCGGCCTTGCAATCTGCATTGCCTGGAGCGGTGGGCTGTTGCTGATCCAGATGCGCCGGCGGCGACGGTCCGCTACTTGAACTTCGCCAGCTGCCCCTTGAGCATATAGAGCGCTTCGATCGCCTCGCGCGGCGACATCTCGTCGGGATGGAGCGCGGCGAGCGCGTCGACCAGCGCCGTCAGCGCGGCGTCGCGTTGCGGCTCCGCCGCCGGCCGTGCCGCGGTGAACAGCGGCAGGTCGTCGATCAGCTGGCGCGCCGGCGAGGTGCGGTCCTCGGCTTCGAGTTGCGCGAGCACGAGCTTGGCGCGCTCGATCACGCTCGGCGGCAGGCCGGCGAGCTTGGCCACCTGAATGCCGTAGGAGCGGTCGGCAGCGCCGGCGACGACTTCGTGCAGGAAAACGACCTCGCCCTGCCATTCCTTGACCCGCGTGGTGGCGTTGTGCAGCCGCGTCAGCTTGGCGGCGAGCGCGGTCATCTCGTGGAAATGCGTGGCGAACAGCGCGCGGCAGCGATTGCGCTGGTGCAGATGCTCGATCGTCGCCCAGGCGATGGAGAGCCCATCGAAGGTCGCGGTGCCGCGGCCGATCTCGTCGAGGATGACGAGCGCGCGCTCGCCCGCCTGATTGAGGATCGCCGCGGTCTCGACCATCTCGACCATGAAGGTCGAGCGGCCGCGCGCCAGATCGTCGGCGGCGCCGACGCGCGAGAACAGGCGATCGACCACGCCGATATGGGCGGCCCGCGCCGGCACGAAGCTTCCCATTTGCGCCAGCACGGCGATCAGCGCGTTCTGCCGCAGGAATGTGGATTTTCCCGCCATGTTCGGGCCGGTGACGAGCCAGATGCGGCCGGCCTTGCCGTCCGCCGATGCCTCCGGCGGCGACAGGTCACAATCGTTGGCGACGAACGGGCCGCCGTCGTTTGCCAGCGCCTGTTCGACGACCGGATGGCGCCCGCCCGCTATCGCAAAAGCAAGACTGTCGTCGACCTCGGGGCGGACGTAATCGCGCTCGACCGCGAGGCTAGCCAGCGCCGCCGCCACATCGACGACGGCGAGCGCGTCCGCCGCCGCCTTGATCGCGGCGCTTGCGGCGGTAACGCCGGCGGCGAGGCGGTCGAAGATTTCTAGCTCGAGCGCCAAGGCGCGCTCGGCCGCGTTGGCGATCTTGGCTTCAAGCTCGCCCAGTTCGGTGGTGCTAAAGCGCACCTGCCCGGCGAGCGTTTGGCGATGGATAAACGTCGCATTGAGCGGCGCCGCCAGCAATTTGTCGCCGTGCTGGGCCGTGACATCGACGAAATAACCGAGCACGTTGTTGTGCCGGATCTTCAACGAGCGGATGCCGGTGGTTTCGGCGTAGCGCACCTGCAGCGCGGCGATGACGCGGCGGGATTCATCACGCAACGCGCGCGCGTCGTCGAGCGCCTGCTCGTAGCCGGCGCGCACGAAGCCGCCGTCGCGGCGGAACGCCGGCAGCTCTTCCGCCAGCGCCCACGCCAGCTCGCCGGCGAGCGTGGCATCGGGGCGGCGCAGCGCCGCCAGCGCCTGGGCGATGTCGCGGGGAACCTGCGGCAGCGCGGCCAACCGTTCGGCGATGCCGACCGCGGCAAAAATACCGTCGCGAATGGCGGCGAGATCGCGCGGCCCGCCGCGGCCGACGACAATGCGCGACAGCGCGCGGGCGAGATCGGGCGCCGCTTTCAGCCGCGCACGCAGATCGGCGCGGAGATCTGATTCGACGAACGCCGCCACGGCGTCGAGCCGATGCCCGATCTCAGCCGGGTCGGTCAGCGGTGCGGCCAACCGCTGCGCCAACATGCGCGAGCCTGGCGCCGTCACCGTGCGATCGATCGCGGCCAAGAGCGAGCCGCGCCGCTCTCCCGTCAGCGTCCGGATGACTTCGAGATTGCTGCGGGTCGCCTGGTCGATGGCGAGCGTGGCGCCGGCCGCCTCGCGAACGGGCGGCGACAGCGGCGGCCGCTTGCCGAGCTGGGTGCGTTCGACATAGGTGGTCGCTGCCGCTGCCGCCGTCAGCTCGACGCGCGAAAAAGCGCCGAAAGCGGCAGTGGTCGCCACGCCGAAAAATGACGCCAGCCGGCGCTCCGCGGTCGCGCCGTCGAACGCGTCGCGCGGCAGCGGTGTCACCGCCGTCGGCAAATAAGCGGCAAATTCGGGGTCGGAATACAGCGCGTCCGATACGATGATCTCGCCCGGTTCGATGCGGGCGATCTCGGCGGCGAGTGTCACGTGGTCGCATTCCGCCACGCGGAACTCGCCGGTCGAAATATCGATCCAGCCGAGCCCGAAGCGGTCCTCGCCGGAGGAGGCGCGGGCCCGCGCCAGCGCCAAGAGGTAGTTGTTGCGCCGCGCGTCAAGCAGCGAATCCTCGGTCAGCGTGCCGGGTGTCACCAGCCGCACGACGTCGCGGCGCACGACGCTCTTGGCGCCGCGCTTTCGCGCCTCGACCGGGTCTTCAAGCTGCTCGCAGACGGCGACGCGGTGGCCGAGCGCGATCAGTCGGTGCAGATATTCGTCGGCGCGTTCGATCGGAACGCCGCACATCGGAATGTCGCGGCCGAGATGCTTGCCGCGCTTGGTCAGCACGATGCCGAGCGCACGCGAGGCGACGTCGGCGTCTTCGAAGAACAGTTCGTAGAAATCGCCCATCCGGTAGAACAGCAGGCAATCCGGATTAGCGGCCTTGATCTCGATATATTGCTCCATCATCGGGGTGACAGAATGTCCCCGCGAGATTGGAGCGTTGTCAGGGCTTGCGCCGCCGCCTGTCAGCATGGTCCAGCCTAGTGCAGCCTCGTTGCCAGGATCGAGTCCCGGACGTCAGAAGCGGCTTCCTGGCGCTGTTGTAGCAAACCGGATGAGCACCGGCACAGGCCCGCTCGACCGCCCGCCAAGCGGCCGGATATCGTCTCCACGACTAGCTTCCCTTCTCACTCGCAACGCTTGTCCGGGGCGACCAATCTCCGCCGGACCGGGAACAAGCTGATGTCGAAGGGGCGTGAGATCAGGCCCCAGACTCCGGTCGGAGCAAACAGCATGAGGAGAATGGCGAGGGCCCCTAGGAGGATCAGATACCAGGATCCGAG
>Ga0181532_10004354_pt1 | contig 12411 bp, 10 predicted proteins | sample PEATcosm2014_Bin_33_FD_119768 | JGI IMG/M metagenome (GOLD analysis project Ga0181532, IMG submission 119768) | Peatland microbial communities from MTU Mesocosm Facility, Houghton, MI, USA - PEATcosm2014_Bin11_30_metaG | ecosystem: Environmental > Terrestrial > Soil > Wetlands > Peat | place...
GCACACTCTGCGCCTCACCCATTGCCATGACTATCAGTGCGCCATGGCGCCTTCTCACGCGGTGGAGTGGATCGACATCAAGGACAGCGGCTTCTGCGAGGATTGCGTAGCGCGAACGCTCGAAGCCGTGTAAACCCGCGTACCGGTCTGGCCGGCACGCTTCCAGATCCTCACCCCATGAACACCTGGTCACCGCTTGCTGGGCTTGGGCACATCGCTCCATTTCCCGCTGAAGAGATGGCCACGATGCTCGGCTACCATCGCCGTCACAGCCATTACGCCCATCACCAGGAAAATCGCGAAGAAGACCACCGCAATCACGAGCACTGGCATACTGCACCTCTAGAGCTATTATGGGGCGAGGAATGAACTTGCTTCCGTGATTGCAATCACAGGTAGGTGTGAGGTTGAACGTAAGTGCTGTCCCCCAGCCTGCAGTGACAGTCCGAGGCGAAGCTCCTGATCGGCCAGCGCAATTCAGCGACTGTCCCCAGAAGTAAGACAACGGGACCGCCGAAGCTTAAGCGAAAGCCAAGTTAGTCCAGCGCGGCGATCTGCGCATCCAGACCGTCGAGCGTGCGCCGCAATAATTCCGAATAGCGTTCGCTGCCGCTGCTCTCCAGTTCCTGCAGAATACGCTTGCGCGAGAGCAGCAAATCGCTTTTCTTGATGGTTGTCTGCCGCTCTGCAGCAGAGAACATCTGGTCTTGGTTTGTTGAAGGTCCGGAATCAGCTTCTTCTATTTGAGCTTCTACAGATTTACTTTCCCAGCCACGAGCCATGTATCTATTATAACGCCGCAATCGGAGATCCACGCAGGTGAAAGCATACGAATGCTCCTAATGTGGTAGAAGCCAAACCTTACTATTTTCACAGGTCTCGTTGTTCTGGAATCACGCCCGCGCTTCTCTTTCACGGAGTAAAATCGTCACAGCCATGGCCGACTTGTTCACCCCCACAAAGCCGCAGACGCAAGAGCGCAACTGGACGCCTTTTGTTATTGGGTTGGTGGCAGTTGTCGTCGTCGTCGGCATTATCGTCGTTCTGACGCGCAACAAGGGCGGGACTGGGTCGCAGCCAAATCCCTATGCCGCCAAGCTGCAGATCTCGAATCCCAAACTCAGCGCAGCGGAGAATTACGTCGGCGGAACGGTCACCTATCTCGACGTAAACATCGCCAACACCGGTGACCAGGCGCTGACCGGCGCCGATATGAAGCTGACCTTCAAGAATTCCATGGACCAGGTGGTGCAGACGGAGACGATTCCATTGCATGTTCTGGTGGAGAACCAGATGGGCGGGTATCCCGACCTGGTCGATCTTGCCCGCTTTCCCATCGGACCGGGCCAGAGCAAGACCGTGCGCATGACGCTGGAGCACATCTCGGCGGACTGGAACCAGAGCTATCCCGAAATGCAGTTGATAAATTTGAAGCTAAAGGGATAAGCGGCGTCAGGCACGAGATTGTCCGATTTCAAGTGAGACCAGCTCGTTTCATAAGCGCATCCCACCGGAAGGCATCATCAACGCCCCTGCTAAGCTGATCCTATGTCGAGCCTCTGGATTGCCATGCTTCTCGCATCATCTCTGATCGTCGCTGCGCCACTGACAGCCCAGAACGCGAAACCCAGGACCAAGACGCAATCGACGGCCGACGCGCCCGGCGTCACCACCATTACCTCGTTCGACAAAGATCACACCGTCATCGGTTGGCTGGAGATCGTTCCCTTCGAGAGCAAAATCTTTCATAACACGCGAATGTTGCGCGTACTGGTGCCTGCGAATTATTTTTCGCCGCACAATGCGCACCGCAGCTATCCCGTGCTGTACCTGCAGGACGGCCAGAACCTTTTCGACGAAGCGACCAGCCCTAAGGGCGAGTGGCACGTCGACGAAACCGTCGAGCATCTGGTCGGCGGCTTTAAAATTCCACCCATGTTCGTGGTCGGAATCGACAATGCCGGCGAGACGCGCAGCTCCGAATATCTGCCTTATCCCGATCCTCTCAATGGCAAAGACGGTGTCGCCGACGAGAAGAACCTACAGGGCAAAGAGTACGCGCGCTTCCTGACGACGGAGGTGATGCCGTTCATCGAGAAGCGATACCGCATAGCACGCGGTGCGATGAACACCGGGCTCGGCGGCTCATCCTACGGCGGGGATATTGCTCTCTACACTGCGCTGGAGTATCCCGGCGTCTTCGGTCACGTGCTGGTTGAAAGCTCGGAGCTGTGGATTGGCAAGAAGCAACTATTGAAAGATGCGCAGTCGGCGAAACAGCTTCCGCACAAAATGTATATCGGCATCGGGACGGAGGAGGCCAGTGAGCCGACGCGCAGCACCGACATCGTGAATCAGGTACGCGACCTGGAAGCCATTCTGGTGAAGAAGGGCATGGGCGGCGGGCGCCTGCGAGTGGTGATCGAAGAAGGCGGACAGCACAACGAAGCGGCCTGGTCGCGGCGCCTGCCTGACGCGCTGCTGTTTCTCTACGGCCAGTAGATGCAAGCCAATATTGCAAGGAGGGCGGAACATAATGTTCCGCCCTGTTCGCTGGCTTTTCTTCTCTATGCCGCCGAGTCTTTCTATTGAATAGCTAGGCGGTCACGTACTTCCCGGTCTCCAGCACGCGGCTGGCGATCTTCTCCTGCAACGCGATCACGTTGACCGGCTCATGCTTGGCCAGACGGCGGACGATTGCCATCTGCGTGCGCAGCATGTCGCCTTCGGCTACGGCAGCAACAACCTTCTTCGCCGCAGCTTCCAGACGAGCAAACGCGCCTTCCAGATACACCTGCGTCATCGCGATGACGAGCGCCGCTTTCGCCTCGCCGTGCGCTTCGACGTACTTGCGCGCGCGCAGCAACGCGGAGTCCATGGCAAACGCCTCGATCACCATGTCGGCAATCGCTCCCATGATCTCCTGCTGGTCGGCCAGCTTCTGCATGTACTTCTGCGAAGCCGATCCGGCCACCAGCATCGCCAGCTTCTTGGCGTTTTCCACCAGCTTGCGCTCAGCCGCTAACGTGCCCTCGAGTTCCTCGCCCGACGGCCCGGCCATCACTTCATCCATGACCTTCTTGATCGCCGGCAGCAATGCAAGTTGTCCACTCATCGCGCGCTTCAGCAGCCATCCGGTGATGATGAGGCGGTTGATCTCGTTGGTGCCTTCGAAGATGCGGTTCACGCGCGAGTCACGGTAGGCGCGCTCGGCGGGATACTCCTCGACGAAGCCGTAGCCGCCGTAAATCTGCACCGTCTCGTCGACCACCATGTCGAGCATCTCCGAGCCCCAGACTTTGATGATGGAACATTCGACCGCATATTCTTCAATCGACTTGCGGATGGTTTCGGGATTTTTCTCGATGTCACCGAGCGCCGTGTCCATCATGCCGACCGTGCGATAGACCATCGACTCGCCGGTGTAGATGCCGACCGCCATCTGCGCAATCTTCTCGCGGATCAATCCGAAACTAGAGATGCTCTTGCCGAAGGCCTTTCGGTCCTTCGCGTACGCAATCGCGTTCTGCAGCGAAGTGCGCGCCCCACCAACGCAACCTGCGCCCAGCTTGAAGCGGCCGACGTTGAGGATATTGAAAGCGATGATATGCCCCTTGCCAACGTCGCCGAGCACGTTCGCCACCGGCACTTTGCAGTCGTTGAGAATGAGCGGCGCGGTTGACGAGCCGCGAATGCCCATCTTCTTCTCTTCCGCGCCGACGGAGAAACCGGGGAAATCCTTCTCGATCAGGAACGCAGTGAACTTCTCGCCGTCGACTTTGGCGAATACGGTGAACAGGTCGGCGAAGTGGGCGTTAGTGATCCACATCTTCTCGCCGTTCAAGATGTAGTGCTTGCCATCGGGCGAAAGTACTGCCTTGGTGCGGCTATTGAGCGCGTCGGAGCCGCTGGTGCCTTCCGATAGCGCGTAGGCGCCGATCATTTCGGCTGACGCAAGCTTGGGCAGATACTTTTTCTTCTGCTCCTCAGTTCCGAAGAAGACGATGGGTAGCGTGCCAATGCCTGCGTGTCCCCCCATCGAGACCACGAAGCTGCCGCACTTGGCCAGGTGGTCGGCGATGATGGCCGAGGAAACCTTGTCCATCTCAGAGCCGCCGTACTCCGCGGGCACATCGGCGTTGGTCAGCCCCATCTCGCCAGCTTTCTTCAACAGCTCGCGGGTGACGCTCCACTCCTTGTGTTCAATCTTCTCGACGGCGGGCAGAACTTCGTTGATCGCGAACTCGTCTGCCAGCTTCGCGACCATCTGCTGATCTTCGTTAAAGTCTTCAGGCGTGAAGACGTTGTCCAGTTGGTGATCTTCGAGCAGAAAACTTCCGCCCGTGGTTTTGGTCTTCGTATTGGGTGGTGCCGTCGTAGTTGCCATAATCCTTCCTTATCTCAAGACCTTTTCACCACAGAGACACAGAGGCACAGAGAATTTGTTTTGTGAGAACCAATAAGAAACGTGCGCCAGACTTCTTTTGCCTTCCTGAACTCTCGTTTCTATTCCTTGCGTGTTCCCTGTGTCTCTGTGTCTCTGTGGTGACTGCCTTATTGCAAATTTTCGAAAATGCCTGCCGCCCCCATGCCGCCGCCGACGCACATGGTCACCAGACCGTAGCGTCCGTTGCGGCGCTTCAGTTCGCGGATGATGCTCGCTGTCAGCTTTGCGCCGGTGCAGCCCAGCGGATGCCCGAGCGCGATGGCTCCGCCATTAACGTTGATGCGTGAGGGATCCAGCTTCGCTTCCTGAATCACTGCCAGAGACTGCGCCGCGAAAGCTTCGTTCAGTTCGATTACATCGATGTCGTCCAGCTTGAGGCCGGCCATCTTCAAAACTTTCGGGATGGCGAATACCGGGCCGATGCCCATCTCTTCCGGCAGGTAGCCAGCGGTGGCAAAGGCTACATAACGAACCAGCGGCTTCAGTCCCAGCGCCTTCGCGCGCTCTGCGGACATCACGATTGCCGCGGCGGCGCCATCTGACATCTGCGAAGAGTTGCCGGCCGTCACTGTGCCCTTAACATGAAACGCGGGCTTGAGCGCCAGCAGAGCTTCCAGCGAGGTGTCGGCGCGCGGGCCTTCGTCCATCTTGAAGACGATGTCCGTGCGCTTCGGCTTGCTACCGTTGGGCGTGGTGAAGCTGACCGGCACGGGAACGAGCTCGTCGTCGAAGTTGCCGGCCTGGATCGCCGCGATGGCTTTCTTGTGGCTCTGGACCGAAAACTCGTCCTGCATCTGGCGCGTGATGTTGAAGCGCTTCGCGACGCGTTCCGCGGTGAGGCCCATCGAGAGGTACGCATCAGGATAATTCGACACCAGCCAGGGGTTGGCCGAGACTTTGTGCCCGCCCATGGGGATCATGGTCATCGACTCGACGCCGCCGGCGAGGATGGTTTCCGCGCCGCCAGCCATAATGCGCTCGGCTGCCATGGCAATCGACTGCAATCCGGATGAGCAGAAGCGGTTGATGGTCATTGCCGAAGTTTCGACCGGCAGCCCCGCGCGCAGCGACGCAATGCGCGCAACATTCATGCCCTGCTCGGCTTCAGGCATGGCGCAGCCGAGAATCACATCCTCGATCTCTTTGGGATCGAGCGCAGGGACGCGCTCCAACACGCCCTTGATGGCCGTCGCCGCCAGATCGTCGGGACGAGTCGCCCGCAGAGTTCCTTTGTAAGCCTTGCCGACCGGCGTCCGGACAGCGGATACGAGTACAACGTCACGCATGTGAAACCTCAGCAATTAGCAATTAGCCAAATCAAAACCAGTGTCATCCTGAGCGGAGCATTCGCCGCTGTTGCAAATGCGGAGTCGAAGGACCCCTGTGGCCGCGAGCCGCACCCAGCGTTGAAACGCTGGGCTACCATGTATCGTCCCTACGGGACTCGGATTTCCTTCCAGCCTACCCAGCACTCCGCTTCGCTCCGTGCTGGGTTATCATGTTCCCGTCCCGCAAGCGGGACTCGGTTCCGTGGCAGATTGACATTAACGCGTCGCTCGCCAATGTCGATATTCAACCGATCCCGCACTACTGAATCAAGGGCAACAACAACTCACGACTCACAACTGGCCACTGGCCACTCTCTTCTAATTCCGTAGCGTCTTCCCCGTCTTCAGCGTGTACTGAATCCGCTCCTGCGTTTTCTTCTCGCCGCAGAGCGACTTGAAGGCTTCGCGCTCCAGGTCGAGCAGATATTGCTCGCTGACCAGCGTGCCCGGATTAACCGCTCCGCCGCACAGCACTTCGGCGACTTTGTTGGCGATCTTCACTTCGTGATCGGTAATGAACTCGCCTTCGTGCATGATGTGCACACCCAGCTTCAGCGTTGCCAGAATGCTCTCGCCGGGCGCGGGAATGTCGGTGCGCGGCACGGGCGCGCGATAGCCTTCGTGCACCAATTCCAGCGCGCGCTCCTTCGCGTCGGTGAGCACGCGCTCCCTGTTCATAGTGATGTCGTCGCCGGTGGAAAGGAATCCGAGATTGCGCGCCTCGAAGGCCGACATCGAAACCTTCGCCATGGCGACGACCTCGAACGCCTGCTTCAATGCTTCCATCAGTTCGACGCTCTCACCGCGGCCGGCGGGCCGGATGTGATAGGCCTTGTCGAGCGCACGCAGCGTCATCTCCTTGCAGCCTCCGCCACCGGGCAGCAGGCCAACGCCGACCTCGACCAGTCCGGCATAGAGTTCCGCGTGCGGCTGACGCGCAGCCGCGTGCAACGTGATCTCCGTGCCGCCGCCCAGCGTCATGCCAAACGGCGCAGCGACCACCGGCTTGGAAGAGAACTTGATGGCCTGGGTCATCCCCTGGAACTGGCGGATGGCGAGATCGACTTCGTCCCACTCTTCTTCCTGCACCGCCATCAACAGCATCATGATGTTGGCGCCGACGGAGAAATTCGCGGCGTCATTGGTAATGACGAAAGCGTCGAAGTTGTCGCCTGCGCCGCCGGGCTTCAGCGTCTGCGTGATCATTTGCACGATGTCGCCGCCCAGCGAGTTCATCTTGGAGTGGAACTCGATGCAGCCCACGCCATCGCCGATATCGACCAGCGATGCGCCCGCATTCTTCTTGACGACGAGGCCGGATTTCTTCGCGACACCGACCGACCACACGCCTGCCGGAACTTTTTCGGAATGGTAGTTACCGCTACACACATCGAAGAAGGCGCGGCCGCTGGCGGCTTTGGGATCGTCGGCGTACCACTTTTCGTGACCCGAGGCCAGCAACTTCTCGACCTTGGGCGAAATCGGCTTGCCTTCCACCTGCATCCGCTTAACGGTCTTCTCAACGCCGGCGGCGTCCCACAACTCGAACGGCCCCATCTCCCAGTTGAAGCCGAGCTTCATGGCGCGATCGATTTCGACGATCGAGTCGGAAATCTCGCCGATTCGATTGGCAGCGTAGGTCCAGAGATCCGACAAAGCCGACCAGAGAAAGATGCTGGCTTTGTCTTTCGACGGTGCGAGCAGCATCCTCAGCCGCTCCGGCAAGTCGTCGACGGTCTTGGCCATCTCCATCGAGGGAAACTTCGGCCGCTGCGAGGGCCGATATTCCATCGTCTTCCAGTCAAGCGCGAAGATCTCGGTTTTGCCGTCCTTCTTGTTCTTGCGGTAGAAGCCGCCCTTGGTTTTGTCGCCGAGCCACTTGCGCTCAAGCATCTGCAAGAAGAAGTCAGGGAGCTTCAGGTCGCTGCGTTCGTCGTTGATGTTGGTCGTGGCGTTGCGCACCACGTGTCCCAGGATGTCGAGGCCGACGAGATCGGTCAGGCGGAACGTCGCCATCTTCGGCCAGCCGACCGCGGTTCCCGTCAGCGCGTCCACTTCCTCGATGCTGAGGTCCATCTCCTGCATCAGGCGCATAACGTTCAGCGCGGAAAATGTTCCGATGCGATTGGCAATGAAGTTCGGCGTGTCCTTCGCGTGGACCACGCCCTTGCCCATGTGCAGATCGCAGAAGTGCGCGATGGTGTCCATCGCGGCGCGATCTGCATCGGGCGTCGGGATCAGCTCCAGCAGCCGCATGTAGCGCGGCGGATTGAAGAAATGCGTGCCGAACCAGAAGCGGCGGAAGTCGTCGGGAAAACCTTGCACGATCTTGGCCACAGGCAAGCCGCTGGTGTTCGTCGTAATGATGGTGCCGGGCTTGCGAATGGCCTCGATCTTGCGCAACAGGCTACGCTTGATCTCCAGATCTTCGATGACGGCCTCGATGATCCAGTCCACGTCGGCCAGCTTCTGCAGATCGTCGTCGAAATTTCCAATCGTGACCAGCCGCGCCAGTGACGGTTCGAAGAACGCCGCGGGCTTCGACTTCACCGCAGCTTCCAGACCGGCGGCTGCAATGCGGTTGCGTGCCGGGCCATCTGCATCGGGAGGAACGATATCGAGCAGGTAGGAAGGAACACCGGCATTGGCCAGGTGCGCGGAGATGCGGGCGCCCATGGTGCCCGCGCCCAGAACGGCGACTTTCTCAATCCGTCTTAGCATGAGATCTAAATGACTCCGGCTCAATCAACGTGAAACGTTAATTCTCACTAGCGTTTCGATATGCGACCAAGGCTTGCTGTGATACGGATTTGATTGATTGAAAAGCAGGATCGCTGCGGTGTTTCTTTGGAAAGACCCTCAGCACGGCTCTCCTCGTAAATCGACAACGGCATAAAAAAGCGGCTCAAAATACAAGCAGCGCGCGCCGTAAGATGTGGGGTGAGGATGGCAACGGCGCGCGCCGTATTAAATTGAATTGATGTTAATGAATGAGTCCTCATTCAGTCAAGATAAATCGTCATGAATATTATTCCCATCTTGGGCTAGGAGATCAGTTTAGCAAGAAGGAATGCTGCTCCGGCCGCAAGTCCTCCAATGACAACGGTTTGCGAAGCCGAACGACCGGCTCTGGCGCCGGTGAAGCGGCCTTTGATGTAGCCGAACACTCCGAGGGCGATCAGGGTCACGACGACAGACCACAATAGCGCCGTCCGCACGGAGTGCAGTGCCATGTAGGGCGAGAGCGGAATAATACCTCCGGCAATGTAGGATGCCGCGATAGTCGCCGCGCTCTGCACCGCGCGCTTGGGATCGGGCTCCTCCAATCCCAACTCGAAGCGCATCATGAAGTCAACCCATTCTTTAGGTTTGCGAGTCAACGCCTGCACCACTGGGCCACTCTCCTCGCGCGAGAGCCCGTAATCGGCAAAGACCTTTTGCACTTCGCGCGCCTCCTCCTCGGGAATCTCCTCAACTTCCCGCGCCTCGCGTTGCCGTTCACTGGCATAGTGCTCGGCATCGCTCTTGGCGGCCAAGTAGCCGCCAAGCCCCATGGCGATGGACCCGGCGGCGATCTCCGCCAACCCGGCAATCACGACGATGCGGCTGTTGTCGACCGCGCCTGACAGTCCCGCCGCCAGTGCGAACGGCACCGTCAGCCCATCGGACATTCCAATGACGACGTCGCGAACCACTTCGCCGGCGGTGAAATGTCGCTCAATGTGAGGGGTTTGCGGCATGCTCTCCAACCTCGGGATGGGCGGTCACGTACTGTAAGGCACGCTCAGCGACTTCCTTCTCGCCCTTGTAACTGAGAAGTGCGGGTGCCTTGTCGAGGGGAATCCAGAAGGCGCTCTGCACTTCGATTCGCATCTCCGGCTTGATGTTTCCCAGCTTTCCAGCGCGATAGAGCAATAGATAGAAGCTGACGATTTTGAAGACGCGAGCGCGATCGCCCCAAGTGCGCACGTAAACGTACTTGATGTCAGCAAGTTTGCTGATGAGTTCGGCGCGAAGTCCGGTCTCTTCCTCGACTTCGCGCAGCGCAGTCTGGTCGGGCTTTTCGCCTTCATCAATGGCGCCTTTGGGCAGGGCGATAATGGCAGGAGGAGCTTTCTTGCTCTGCCTACCGGTTTTCGCGGCCGCTTTTTTGGGCCGCTCCATCTGGGGTTCGATCACGGCCAAAAACCAGCGGCCACGCATCTTGCGCAGCACCACACCGCCAGCCGAGAACTCGCGCACCATGGGTGACTCCGAGGGACTGGCTAGTTTGGCAGAGTCGGGCGACGCGTGGCAACCGGAAGTGACGACCACGGTCACGTTTCCCCAGCCACCTCGATGATGTAATCTGCTAAGTCCTGCGGTTTCCGGATTCAGCGGTGCGTATTGTCCGGAGGAGAACCTCATTGTTCCGTTCGGCCATTGCTATTCTGTGCTGTCTTACGGTCCCGCCTTTTATCATGACCCAACAGACCGCGCCGCCTGGTGGCCAGCAGCAAGGCGCTACGGCTCCGTTCACCGCGCCTGACAAGATCTTCGGCTATCGTGATCCGGCGGCGGAGCTGCAAGCGGAAAAAATCTTCCTCGCGGTTCCCGATCCGAAGCTGGCGCGGCAGCACCTGCAGGTTTTGACGGCTGCGCCGCATGTGGCGGGCTCGCCTGAAGATCGCCGCACCGCCGAATATGTACTGCAGCAATACCTCGCTGCCGGACTCGATGCTTCCATCCAACCGTACAAAGTCTGGATGGCTTTGCCGCTGGACATTCGCGTCGACGTGGTTGCGCCCCCGGGAGTGGTGATGCACGGGCCTTCGCCGGAACGGGTCAGCGACGATCTGTTTCAGAAAGACCCCCGAATTCTGCCTGCCTTCAATGAGTATTCTCCGTCGGGCGACGTGACTGCCGACGTTGTCTATGCAAATTACGGAAGGGCTGAGGACTTCAAGAAGCTGAAGGAGATGGGCGTCGATGTAAGAGGCAAAATCGTCATTATTCGCTATGGCGAGGTCTTTCGCGGAGTCAAAGTGTTGCTGGCCTCGCAATACGGAGCGGCGGCTGTCATCCTTTATTCCGATCCCTGGGACGACGGCTACTACAGAGGCGACAAATACCCCAAAGGCCCGTGGCGTCCAGATACCGGGGTGCAACGCGGGTCGGTGCAGTATCTTTTCCGTTATCCGGGCGATCCCACCACGCCGGACATCGCTTCGGTGCCCGATCTGCCTGAGAGCAAGCGCATCTCGCCCGAGCAGGCGACTGATCTGCCGAAGATTCCCGTGACTCCGTTGTCCTACGCGGACGCGACGCCCATCATGGAGAACCTCGGGGGCCCGGAATCGCCGCGCGCCTGGCAAGGGGCGCTTCCCTTCACCTATCACGTCGGACCCGGACCGGTGAAGGTGCACCTGGCGCTGAAACAGAATTACCGCTTCACTACCATTTGGGATGTCATTGGAATGGTCCGCGGATCACAACTGCCGAACGAGTGGGTGGTCGCGGGCAATCATCGCGATGCGTGGGTGTACGGCGCGGTGGATCCCAGCAGCGGGACGGCAGCGCAACTGGAAGCGGTGCACGGCATTGGAGAGCTGCTGAAAAAGGGATGGCGTCCGAGACGCACGATGGTTTTCGCCAGTTGGGATGCCGAGGAAGAAGGCCTGATCGGGTCGACTGAGTTCGCAGAGCAGCACGCCAAAGACCTGTCGCGCGCGGTTGCTTACTTCAACATGGATGTCGCGGTGTCTGGCCCGGACTTTGGGGCATCGGCAGTTCCCAGCCTGAAGCAGTATTTGCGGGATGTAGCAAAGTCGGTGCCGAGTCCCAAGGGCGGCAGTGTGTACGACCAGTGGAAGACAACGGCCGGAGAGCATGAGAAGGACGGTAAGAGCCAAAAGGAGACGCTGATGACGCCGTCTCCCAGCCGGCCGGCGGCTGCGGGAAGCGCGGACGTGCCCGTAGGCGACTTAGGCGGGGGCTCCGATTACACGCCGTTCCTGCAGCATCTGGGCGTGCCCTCGGCGGACATCGGCTCCAAAGGGCCTTACGGCGTTTACCATTCTGCCTTCGACAACTTTTCCTGGTTCATCAAGTTTGCCGATCCGACGTTCGTGTATGAGCAGCAGATGGCGCGTATATACGGGCTGGAAGCTATGCGTATGGCGTCGACGGACGTGCTGCCGTTGAACTACGAAGACTACGGAGAGGAAATCGGCGAGTACGTGAAGACCGCGGAGCAACGAGCCAAGACGACTTTCGGCGAGCAGGCACCGTCGTTCGCCGACGCGATGAAGGCGGCGGAGCGGCTGCAAAAGGCCGGGGCCGATCTCGTCAAGTTACAGGGTAAGTCGATCGGAGATCCGGGCGCGATGAACCTTGTACTACGCAATGCCGAACGGGCGTTGCTCATCGATGGCCTGCCAGATCGTCCCTGGTTCAAGCACGCGATTTATGCTCCGGGCGAGCACACCGGATACGCGGCAGTCGTGATTCCCGGCGTGAATGAGGCCATCGAGAGCAATAATCTGGCGCTTACCAGGCAGCAGTTGCAGCTTCTGACCGGTGCACTGAATCGCGCGGCCGGCGCGTTGGAGATGGCGCGGTGAGGCAGCAATTAGCAATTAGCCGTCAGCTGTCAGC
>Ga0181532_10004358_pt1 | contig 12389 bp, 13 predicted proteins | sample PEATcosm2014_Bin_33_FD_119768 | JGI IMG/M metagenome (GOLD analysis project Ga0181532, IMG submission 119768) | Peatland microbial communities from MTU Mesocosm Facility, Houghton, MI, USA - PEATcosm2014_Bin11_30_metaG | ecosystem: Environmental > Terrestrial > Soil > Wetlands > Peat | place...
CATCGTCGAGGCGGAGCGCGTCGATCCCTTCGAGCGCTTTGATCGGCATGATCATCGGGTAGTTGGTGCCGAACAGAACCTTGCTGGGCCATGCGCGCGCATATAGTCGGTCAGCGCTGCCGGATAGCGCTTCACCGTGTAAGCCGAGGTGTCGATGTAGACGTTCTGGTGTTTGGTCGCGACGGCGATCGCCTCATCGGTCCACGGGTAACCGATATGGCCGCCGACGATGACCAGCTCGGGAAAATCCAGCGCGACCCGATCGAGATAGATCGGCCGTCCAACCTCCGACGGCATCAGCGGTCCGGTGTGACCGATCTGCGTGCAGAACGGCACGCCCATGTCGCAGCACGCCACATAGACCGGATAGAACCGGCGATCGGTCGGCGGCGCCTCCCACAGCCAGGGCAGAACACGAACGGCCTTGAAGCTCAGCTGTTCGACGGTAACGCCGGATTTCGCCGACCGCCTGCATCGGCTTGGAAATATCGACCGAGCCGACGCTGACCAGCCGGTCCGGCGCCTGCGCGACGAAACCGGCGACCTCGTCGTTGGAGATCATCACGTTGCGCGGCGCGTACCAGGCGGAGATCAAGCTGATGCCGATGCCGGCATGATCCATGGCTTCGATGGTGGCGGCAACCGGCAGCTCGGTATGCGGCATGAGCGAGCCTCTGGTCCATCGCCGCAGCGAATCGAAGATCGGATCTTGCAAATGCCGCGCGGTCGGATGCTGGGCCCAGGCATCGATGATCATCGGACTAATCTCCGCAGCCTTGCTCGGCTTTCGTTTTGGCATTTCGGCGCAGCTTGCGCTAGAAGCGAGGCATGCTCGCCGTGAAAGCTTTGCTGTTCGATGTCTTCGGCACGCTGGTCGATTGGCGCAGCGGGGTTGCGCGCGAGGCCGAGGCGGTGCTCAAGCCGCGCGGCTATGCACTCGACTGGCCCGCCTTGGCGGATGCCTGGCGCGGCGAATATCAGGGCGCCATGGAAGAGGTGCGCTCCGGCCGCATCCGGTTCTGCAAGCTCGACGCGCTGCACCGGCGCAACCTCGATCGCATTCTGCCGCGCTTCGGCGCCGGCGCGCTGAGCGAGGCAGAACGCCGCGACCTCAACCTCGCCTGGCACCTGCTCGACGCCTGGCCCGACGTGACGGCCGGCTTGGCGCGTCTTAGGCGCAATTATCTCTTGGCGCCGCTGTCGAACGGCAATGTTTCCATCATGGTCGGTCTAGCGCGGCGCAACGATTTTCCCTGGGATGCCATCCTCGGCGCCGAATTCGCCGGCGACTACAAGCCGAAGCCACGCGTCTATCTCTCCGCCGCCGAAGCCTTCGATCTTGCCCCGCAGGACTGCCTGATGGTGGCGGCGCACAGCAGCGATCTTGCCGCCGCCGCGGCGCTCGGCTTGCGCACCGCCCATATCGCGCGGCCGAACGAGGACGGACCGGGTCGCGGCGAGACGACGCCGACGGTCGCGGTCGATATCGCGGTCAACAGCCTTGGGGATTTGGCGGCGCAGCTCGGCGTGTAAGCAACGTTACTGCGTCGGTGCCTCGACCCGGAAACCGCCGCTTGCGTCGAGTGCGATGTGGCCGTCGGCGACGGTGCGCGCCCAGCGGCTGGTCGCAGCGACGCCGCCGAAGGAAAAGAAATGCGGCACGATGCCGGCGGGTGCCGCCTCTGCCAACGTCCGCACCAAGTCGTCGGGTGTCGTCAGGGCGAACATCTGGCGCATCAGGCCCGCGCGACGCGCCAGCGCCTGCGCGGAGGCGCGCACGCCGCAGCGGCTGGCGTAGCGCAGGAGCGCCGCGAGGCTGGTCGGACCGACCAGGCCGATGCGCAGGCGATGATCGAAGCCGAACGCGCGCAACCGCGCGATGAAGTCGAGGATCGCCTGCGCATCGAAACAGAACTGGGTGACGATCTCGACGGCAAGTCCGACCGCGTCCGCGGCCGCGATCTTTTCCGCAAGCGCGCGATCGAGTTCTTGATCGCCGATGCGCGAATGGCCTTGCGGATAGCCGGCAATGCCGATGGTGCGGATGCCGCGGCGCCGCAGCACGCCGCTGTCGATGGCGTCGATGGCACGCCGGAACGGCCCGCATTCACCGCGGTCTCCGGCGATGACGAGCACGCTGTCGACACCGGCCTCGCCGTTGAGCCGCGCCAGCACATCGTCGAACGCCGCGACGTTGGCGAAATTGCGCACCGCCAGATGCGGCACCGGCTCGAAGCCGGCCCCCCGCAGCCGGACGGCGGCGGCAACGGATTCGTCCGCGCGGCTGTTCGGCAGCGCGCTGAGGTAGACCCGCGTGCCGCGCCCAAGCACCGCCATCGAGGCGATGTCGGTGTCCGATGGCCGCGTCGCCTCGAGCGAAAATCCCGCCATGAACGCGGCGACGCGGCCGGGGGGACTGAGCGGTGCTTGTTGTGGAACGGGCAGTGCCGTCATCGCATTCACTGCGTCCATGCTCTTGTTTCCCCCATTAGGCGGGAGAGGAAGCCAACAATAAAAATCAGCCGCGGCGGCGCGAGATCACATAGGACTCGTCGAAGAACCACAGTCCGCCGCGCTCGCGCAGCACCGAGCGCGTGGCGTCCATGTAACGGCCGTCGGAGACCACTTCGCCCAACCGGTCGTCCTCGACCTGCGCCACGTAGATCGCGGCGTTCCATGCCGCGAACAACGTCGAGGTGCCGATCGATTCGGAGATTTCGGAAGGCAGCGTGTGCATGACGTAGCGAAACACCGAGCGGTTGTCGGCGTAGGCGTTGAAGTTGAGATCGCGGCCGGCCGGTCCGAGCTCGTGCTTGACCGCCTTGAGGATCTGATGGCGGTCATGGATGAACGGATGATCGTCCGGCCACACTTTCTGGATGATCTCCATGCCCGGGTCGTGGCCGTGCGAATGAATGGAGATGAGCCGGCCGCCGGGGCCGAGCGCGCGCGCCAGCGGCGCGATCACACGCTTGGCCTTGAACTCCAGCGAGGCGCGCGCCCGATAGGGTTGCGAGGCGATCACTAGGTCGTAATTGGCGGTGGTGCCGCCGGGCCTGGGAATGATCGGGTCGAGCAGGAAGCGGTGATCCTCGCGATAGATGATCAGCACGACCGGGCGCTCGTAGATCGGGTTGCCGGTGCGCGGGCTGACGCCGGCCTTCCAGTTGAGCGCCAGGAAACTTTCGAGATCGATGATTTGCTGCTCGAAGCGGTGGGCGGAATTGCCGGCCAGCGGCAGCTCGTGCCAGACCAGGCTTGACGCGGCGTTGAGCGATTTGACCGCAAGCCACGGCGCATCCGCGTAGGCGAGGTTGGTCAGCACCAAAACCGTCGCCGGATGCTCGAAAAAGCGATCGGACATCTTCTGCAGCGTCAGGCGCACGTCCTCGAGGCTGATCTCCTTGCCGACCACGTAAAACGGCATGTGCGCGAAGCGGTCGTGCATGGCGCGCATCACGCGCACCAGCACCGAGCCGTCGCCGACGCCGGCGTCGAAGACCCGCACCGCGGGTGGCCGCGGATGGATGTGGGTGAGCTCTTCGGAGACGCGGCTCGCCACTTCCCACTTTTCGCTGCAGGTATTGACGAACAGCAGGTATTTTTGCCGATTGTCGAAGAAACGGAAATTGCGCTGCGGGTCGCCTGACTTGGCCGCCGTGGCGAGCGGCAGCGGCGGAATCGCCGGCCGGGTTTCGCGCGGCCTCTCGATCACGATGGGACGGGGCCCGTGCGGGGGGTGGGCAGCCATGAAACCCTGGATGCGGTCGAGCGTATAGGTCGTGATCCGTCCGCCATTCCGCAGCCGGGCGGCGAGTTTGCCGTCATTGACGGCGCGGCGCCCGAATGTGGATTCGGCAAGCCCCGCCTGGCGGCAATAATCGGAGATTTCCTGAAGCAATTGCAGGGCGTTCATGGCACACGCCGCTTCCTGAGGTTTCCTCGGTCACTGCCGCGCGAGCGCCCTTTGGCATTCTTTGCGCGTGTTGTTCAGCGATGAGCGAACCAATCAGGGAGCCAAGGGTCAACCACAAAATAGCCCACCAGCGAAGTGGGCTAAATAGTGGGATATCTCCTGCACCGGCTCGGGGGCGCATTGTCGGAACATGGTCTCCGGAGCAGAGACAATTCTTGACACGCGTCACCGATTATGATACGAGACGATCCTGAAGCGGAGCGAGGGCGGTCCCCGCGGCCGGGGCTTCGTAACCCCGCACCCGGGCGGCTCTGGGGCACCACTCGACCGGCAAAAGGACCGGTCTGCGGGGAGCCCGCTGGACTGGACAAGCCCGAGGCAGGCAAAACACCTGCCCCAGCCCCGTGGAAGGCGAGCGCGCCCCGACTTTTGGCGCGCTGCCGCGCCCCGAGCATCGGCATGTAGCGACGTGTGCCGATGTGGCGCGGACCAAGAGAAATTGCGCCTTTCGGCGCTTCGCTCCCCTATTTCTTGCGCATGATCTTGTCCGAAAACCGGATACTACTTTTCGGGATCATGCGAGGCGAGGGGACAAACGAATCAAACAAACTCGGGCGCCGATGCGCCGCGGGAACGACTTCTATTTCGTCATTGCCGGGCACAAGGCGCGAAGCGCCGTCTCGCGTCTAAAGACCCGGCAATCCATGCGGACCGTGGGCTCGCTCACGGGGCGCAAGGTTTCGTTCGCTGGACTTCAGCATGGACCACCGGGTTACAGGCGAGCGAAGCGACGCCGTTCTTCGAACGGATATGCTCGGTGGTGACGAAGGAGGGAAGGCGACCGACGTACACCGTCCGCGGGTGAGGGGCAGCAAACGCTTCAACGGCCCACGCCGCGGACCGCTGGCCCGCGAATCGCCATAATTCCTGCGTTTCCGCTCGCTCCCGGCGCGCAACGCTTCTGTGAGGCTTGCCGTTGGTATATCGTGTAAAGTTCTAGTTGGAGCATGATCTTTAGCGAAAACCGGCTGCCATCCCGGATCAGATCCGGGGCAGGCTTTTTCGGGATCATGCTCTGGGGATGCAGATGTGGGGTCGAAAAACCAAATCTTCGGCGCCGGCCAGCGAGGCGCAACCGCCCGCGCCGCTGAAAGAGGCGATGCACCAGGCGCGCGTCGAGGCGGCTGAGCGCACCAGCGTCGTCGTCGATTTGCGCGATGCGGAAGTGGCCCGTCTCGAGCTGCTCAAGGAGGCGCTCGATCCGCTGTTTGCCGAGATTGCGCCGGAGGTCGAATTGTTCGACCGCGGCTTGAGCCGTGGCGACACGCCGCGGCTGTGGATCGACGCCGTCGCCCACGTCGCCATGGCGCGCGACAAGCGCACCTACCGCTTCCTGCACGATACCCGCGTCGGCCGCCACGTGCTCGCCGAATCGCACGACATCCCCGATATCGTCCAGGCGGTCACCGGCTACGTGGCGCGCCGCCTGATCGAGCGCGAGCGGGCGCTCGACGAAGATCCTGATTTCATCACCCGCGTTGGACAGCCGGAGGCCGCGCGCGAACGCCGCCGCCGCCGCCGCCGCCGGCTGGGCACGTTCGCGCTCGGGTTTCTTTTGGGCGTGGTCATGCTCATTGTCGTCGCGCTATTCGCCGCCAGCCGATTTTAGGTCGCAGTAAGTCTCGCGCTCATTCCCGCGTAAGCGGGAATCCAGACAAATCTCCGTTGTTTGATAACTTGCGCGGCGGCGGCTTACGCGGGCGCGATCGGATGCAGGGTTTGGCGTTCGGCTTCGCGGAAGCCGCCGTCAGCGCCGCGTTGCCGCGAGATCACCTCGCAGCGCCAGCCGCCCGGCTCGCCGTCGATGCGGAAGAGATTATAGCCGGCGCCGTCTTCGCCGCCGTGCGGCGCGCGCGCCGAGGCCGACGGAACGCCGACGACGGGAATCGCCTGGTGCGGGCCATCGGGCCAGATCAGCGAATGGCAGTGGTCGTGGCCGTGCAGCACGAGTTCGGCGCCGTTGGCGGCCAGCACGCGACAAAACTCCGCGCCGTCGGTCAGGCGCCGCAAATAGCGGCTGGGCGGGCTCCTAGGCGGGTGATGGATGAGAACGACCCGGAATAGATTTTGGGTTTCCTCAAGCGCGGCGGCGAGGCGGTTCAGCTGCTGGGCGCCGAGCGAGCCTGTCGCCAGGAATGGCGCGGTCGGCAGCGCCGAGCAGAGCGCGATCAGCGCGACAGCGCCGCGCCGGCGCAGGAACGGAAATGTGCCGCTGTCGGCGCCATCGTCACCGCGCATGTATTCGCCCCAGTACTTGGCCGGGCCTTGCTGTGCCTCCGGAACATAAATGTCATGATTGCCGGGAATGACGGTGACGTCGGACGGCGGCCCGAGCCCGTTCAGCCAAGCGCGCGCCCGCGCGTATTCGGCCGGCAGCGAAAGATTGACCAGGTCGCCGGTCACGGCGATATGATCGGGGGCGGAAGCCTTCAGGTCGCGCGTCAGCGCGTCGATCACCTCGCGGCGGTGAATCAATTTGCGTCCGCGGTGCCAATTGATGAAGCCGAGCCCGCGCTTGCCGGCGAGCTCCCTAAGCCGCGGCGGCGCGGCAAGATGCAGATCGGAGAGGTGGCCGAGCACGAACATCGCGGCATGATGATACGCGAATCATGCCGGTAACAATGGCGATGACAATGCGCCGCGCGCGCCTTACGAACTGCCGATGAGGATGCCGACGGCGAAGACCAGTACGCCGCCGACCACGACCTGGAAGGCGGCCTGCAGGAACGGTGTGTCCATATAGCGGGTGCGGATCCATGATATCGCGGCCAACTCCACCGCGACGACGCCGAACGCGACCGCGGTCGCCGTATAGAAATGGGGAATAAGATAGGGCAGCGCGTGGCCGAGGCCCCCGAGCGCGGTCATCCCGCCGCACACTATGCCGCGCACCACGGGTGCGCCGCGACCGGTGAGCGAGCCGTCGTCGGACAGAGCCTCGGCAAAGGCCATGGAGATGCCGGCGCCGAACGCCGCCGCGAGCCCGACCAGGAATGTCGACCAGGTGTTGTGGGTGGCGAAGGCCGCCGCGAACAGCGGGGCGAGCGTCGAGACCGACCCGTCCATGAGGCCGGCCAGCCCCGGCTGTACATATTGCAGCATGAACATGCGCCGCGCGGTCTGGTCTTCGGCGACGCGCGCGCTCGGCGTGATCTTTTCGCCGAGCTCGTGGGCGAGTTTTTCGTGCGTGTCCTCGGCGGCGGCGAGGTGGTTCAGCAGGTCGCGCACGGCATCATCGCGCGCCGCTTGCGCCGCGCTCCTGTAGAAGCGCGCCGTCTCGTATTCCATTTCCTCGGCGGCTTTGCGGACGGCGTCGAGCCCAAGCGGACGGTTCAGCCAGATCGGATGCCGCTTGACGAAGCCGTTCACGTCCTGGCGCCGGATCAGCGGTAGAAATTCGCCGAATTTCTTGCGGTAGAGCTCGAGCAGCATGTCGTGATGGCCGATCTCCTCCGTCGCCATCTTGTCGTATATCGCCGCCGTATCAGGGTACGAACTGCGAAGGCCATCCGCAAAAGAGCAGTAGATGCGATTGTCCTCGTCCTCATTGGAAATGGCGAGCGCTAGAATTTCTCGCTCGCTCAAATCGGCAAAACGCTTCACGGTGCCGCCTCGATGGTTTCACGATTAGATGAGGTTTATATTAGAATGCTTCTAAACTCGAATGCTAGGGCTCGTGCGGCGGTTCGTTGGTTTCGGGCAGGCTCTTGAAGCTAGAAAGAATGGAGGCACCAGTTCGACGCGCCGGCGTTAAACTTCGATTGCCGCCTTTCGATCTTCGATGACGTATCGTCGTATTGCCATGCAGATTGAATCAATCCGTCGCCCTTTCGAGCCGGCCATTCGGCGCGTCCTGCATTTTTATTGGCGCTTTGCGCGGGGGCTCACCATCGGCGTGCGCGGCCTCGTGCTCGATTCTCAGGGCCGAGTGTTCCTGGTCAAGCACAGCTATATTTCCGGCTGGCACTTGCCGGGCGGCGGCGTCGAGACCGGTGAAACGCTGACCATCGCGCTGGCGCGCGAATTGCGCGAGGAGGGCAACATCGAACTGACCGGTGCGCCGGCTTTGTTTGCTGTCTATTTCAATCGTCGCGCCTCGCGGCGTGACCATGTTGCGCTCTACATCGTACGTTTGTTCCGGCAAAGCGCCTCGCCGCGTCCGAGCCGTGAAATTGTGGCGCACGGCTTCTTCGCACCCGATTCGCTGCCGCAGGAAACCACAGCGTCGACCCGTCAGCGCATCGCCGAAGTGCTCACCAGACGCCCCGTCGCCGAGCTGTGGTGATTGTTGCTCGTGACCTCGCGCCGGTTCCATTGCCGCGTCATTTGGTCATAATGGCGGCCATTTTGCAGGTGGCCACTTTGGCAGAGGCTATCGGGGCGGTTACCACGGTGGTTATGGTGGTTTCTATGGCTTCGGCGGTTGGGGCCTTACTATTCCCGCTATAATTGGCCCTACTACTACAGCTACGGCCGCTGCGGCTCTTACTACGGTTGGTAGGCCGTCTCGCGAGCCGGTAAAAGAGTCGCGCCCGTCTCGGGCGCGGCTTTTTTGTGTCGTCAATGACGCTGTGGCTTACTGCAGCTGTAACGGCGTGCGCTCAGCCGAATCGGCCGCGGTCGTGCGGCAGGGTGAAGTCGAGTAGCGGCCCGATCGGCACGATGCCGGTGGGGTTTACGTTGCGGTGGCTGCCGTAATAGTGGCGCTTGATGTGATCGAGGCTGACGGTGTCGGCCACGCCCGGCACCTGATACAGATCGCGCAGATAATTCCAAAGATTTGGATAGTCGGTGATGCGACGCAGATTGCATTTGAAGTGGCTGTAATAGACGGCGTCGAAGCGAACGAGCGTGGTGAACAGCCGCCAATCAGCTTCCGTGATCTGCCGCCCGACGAGATAACGCTGCCGCGACAGCCGCTCCTCGAGCTGATCGAGCGTGGCAAAGAGCGCACGGGCCGCTTCCTCGTAGGCGGCTTGCGTGGTGGCGAAGCCGGCGCGATAGACGCCGTTGTTCACGTTCGGATAGACGATGTCGTTGATGCGATCGATCTCGGCGCGCAGTTCGGCCGGATAATAGTCGGTGTGAACATCCGTGAACGCGTCGAATGCCGAATTCAGCATGCGGATGATTTCGGAGGATTCATTGTTGACGATGGTGCGCCGCTTCTTGTCCCAAAGCACCGGCACGGTGACACGGCCCGTATAGCGTGGGTTGATGAGGAGATAGATCTCGGCGAGCGTCGACTTGCCGTTGATGGTATCGAGCGTCGCGCCCGGCCCGGTGCCGAATTCCCAACCCAACTTGCTCAGGAGCGGCTCGACCACGGAGACCGAGATCACGTCCTCCAGCTTCTTGAGCTTGCGGAAGATGAGGGTGCGGTGCGCCCACGGGCAGGCGAGCGAGACGTAGAGATGGTAGCGGCCTGCCTCGGCCGGGAAACCGCCTTCGCCGGTCGGACCGGGGCTGCCATCGGCAGTGACGAAATTGCGATAGGTGGTCGGCGGTCGAAGGAAATGACCATCCTTGTTGCGCGTCGGATCGTCCTGTCGCCAATCGCCTCGATCGAGTAGTCCCAGTGCCATGTCCCCTAACTCCGACTGTAATCTCGGCACGCTATGTAAGTATTTTTAGGACCCGTGACAGGGGTGTCCGCTGTCACGCCAACACATGGGCGCCCGCGCGACTTCGCTTGGACGTGCTAGTGTCCCCTCTTGATTCCGAAGTTTGCACGAGGGGTTGCCCCAATCGTTTTGCGTTCTTCGGAATAGAGATACTAGTAGACGGCGAATGACCGAGAGTTTGTTGACCATCCTGCCCGAGACCGAGAGCGACGCGCCGGCGATCGAGCGGCTGCACGAACGCACGTTCGGTCCGGGCCGCTATGCCAAGACCGCTTACCGGTTGCGCGAGCGCATCGCGCCCAGCATCGATCTGTCGTTCACCGCGCGCGTCGGCACGCTGCTCGTCGGCTCGGTTCGGCTTTCGCCGGTCCGCATCGGCGAGACCAAGGCCCTGCTGCTCGGGCCGCTCACGGTGGAGCCGCCGTTTCGCGAGCGCGGCGTCGGCCAGGCCTTGATCGAGCGCGCGCTGAAGGAGGCGCGCGCCAAGGGCCACCGGCTGGTGATCCTGGTCGGCGACGAGCCGTATTACGGCAAATGCGGCTTCAAGCCCATTCCGCCGGGCCGTGCCGTCATGCCGGGCCCCGTCGATCCGGCACGGCTGTTGGTCGCCGAATTGATCGACGGCGCCTTTGACGGCGTTGCCGGACCGATCCGGGCGGAATAGCAAGGCACAATGTCTGTTTTCTGGGCGGAAAGACATCAGAATTGCCAGCCGCCATGCCTGTCTTTGACCCAGCTGAGACATGGCATGCCCCGGCCCCAACAGCCCGCTGCGCGGTAGCACGTACCCTATTTCCATCCTCTGAGTTGTGTGAGAAGATAAAAAGAAATTTTGGCAATAGGGGAGTCTGCCGGTGCTTGCTTCGACGGGGACGAAGCGGCGTTTTCAACTTGTCCTGATCAAACCGTCGCATTACGACGACGACGGCTATGTCGTCCAGTGGTGGCGCTCGTCGATCCCATCGAACTCGCTCGCCAATCTTTATTCGCTCGCGGACGACGCCGCGCAGCGTGGGGTTCTTGGCCCGGACATAGAGATTGACATCACCGTCGTCGACGAGACCAACACGCGCGTGAAGGTCAAAAAGATTATTGACCTATTCTGCGACAACAACGGTTTTGGCGTCGTCGGCCTGGTCGGCGTGCAGTCGAACCAATATCCCCGCGCGCTCGACCTCGCGCGTCCGTCGCGTCAAGTCGGCATCCCCGTGGTCATCGGCGGTTTCCACGTATCCGGCGTGCTGGCGATGCTGCCGGTGATCCCGCCTTATTTGCAGGACGCGCTCGACATGGGCTGCACGCTATTCGCTGGCGAATGCGAGGGCGGGCGGATCGACCAAATCTTGCAGGACGCCGCCATCCGAAGACTCGAGCCGATCTACAATTACATGAACGATCTTCCGTCGCTCGAATCCGCGCCCGCGCCCTATTTTGCCGCGCAAGACGGTTCGTCGAGTTTATGACAATCACGCCAGCTTCGACGCCGGCCGCGGCTGTCCGTTCCAGTGCTCGTTCTGCACCATCATCAACGTTCAGGGCCGGAAGTCGCGTCGCCGGTCGCCAGACGATATAGAACAACTCATCAAGCGCCACTGGGCCGAAGGCATCCGGCGCTTTTTCATCACCGACGATAATTTTGCCCGCAACAAGGATTGGGAATTGATCTTCGATCGGCTCATACAGATTCGCGAACAGGACAAGATCAACGTGCGGCTGGTTATCCAGGTCGACACGATGTGCCACAAGATCCCGAACTTCATCGCGAAGGCAGCGCGCGCCGGTGTCACCCGCGTCTATATCGGGCTGGAAAACATCAATCCCGAGAACTTGCTGGCGGCCAAGAAGCGGCAGAACAAGATCACCGAATATCGCGAGATGCTGCTGGCTTGGAAGAACGCGGGCGTTCTGATTTATGCCGGCTTCATCATGGGATTCCCCGGCGATACGCCCGAAACGATGCTGAGAGACGTCGAGATCATCAAGAAGGAACTGCCGCTCGACATCCTCGAGTTCATGTATTTGACGCCGCTGCCCGGCTCCGAGGATCACAAGGTGCTATGGCAAAAAGGGGTGTGGTGGACCCCGACATGAACAAGTATGACCTTGAGCATGCCACCGCGGCCCATCCCAAGATGACGCGCGAGGATTGGGACAACGCCTATCACGCCGCCTGGGCCGCCTATTACACGCCTGAGCACAAGATGACCATCCTGCGCCGAGCCGCGGCGTGCGGCATGGGCACGTCGCGGCTCCTGGCGGTCTTGTTCGCATTTTCTGCTTCCTTCCCAATCGAGAAGCTGCACCCGCTGCAGGCCGGCGCGTTCCGCCTCAAGTATCGTCTCGACCGCCGGCCGGGTTTTCCGATCGAGCCGGTCGAACTCGATCTCATGTGCCGTCGCGCCGTTCGCGAGCAGAAGATCAAGCCCTATGCCGATCTTGCCTTGACGCCGGTCACCGAAGAAGAAACCGAGACATTGCAAATGTTCACGCACAACGAGGCGGCGCGCCACGAAGTCGCTCATGTGCGCAAGGTCGACGAGCTGACGCACGGCAAGCACGCGCGGGCCGACGTGCAACACGCGTAACGGGGGTCGCGAGCCCGCTTTCGGAGGCAAAGCCGGCATTGACCGATCGTTGCCCGCCGACCTCGATCTATTGGTACGCGTTCTAGCATTACAGTTGCGTTTTCTTTTGACTTCTGAATCCATGGGCCACCATGATTCGGAGGATCATGGATGGCGGGAGCATCGGTCGAGACGACGCTTGAGCTTTGGGCATCGTCGTTACGG
>Ga0181532_10004360_pt1 | contig 12385 bp, 17 predicted proteins | sample PEATcosm2014_Bin_33_FD_119768 | JGI IMG/M metagenome (GOLD analysis project Ga0181532, IMG submission 119768) | Peatland microbial communities from MTU Mesocosm Facility, Houghton, MI, USA - PEATcosm2014_Bin11_30_metaG | ecosystem: Environmental > Terrestrial > Soil > Wetlands > Peat | place...
AGCTTCAGGTTGCCGGTGGTGGCAGCGGCTGGATGGTGACGGTGGTTCGGGGACATCCGGGGGGTACACGCCGCCGTAGTGCGCCAGGCCGGGCACCTCTTGTCAAACGGTGCGCCGTTTCCCCATGCCATCAGTCGGAACGCCGCAAACGGATCCCGGCCAGACCAGCTCACAGGCGTGACCGAAAGTCGTACATTCGCATGGCGACCCTTGGGGGTGTGACGCGTGCGGGCGTGCTGGCCACCGTCGCAGAGTTTGACCGTCTGGGCAGAGGCGGTTCACCCAGGCCCAAGACTAGACTCTGTCTCGCCGGCCGCAACGCCGTGCGGAATCCGAGTCCAGGAAGGGCAAAGAATGCTGAAACCCCGCCTTGCCTTGCTCACTGCACTTGCAGTCACGATCGGATTGGCGACCGCGCTCACTGCATTGGGCGCCGCAAGCGCACCCGCTGCTACCACCGGAGCGGCTGCCTCCAGTTATTCCGCGGCGAATACCGCTGGCCACACGGTCCCTCTCCCGCGTGTGAGCGGCGGCGTCCATATAGTCCATCGGGGCTTGGTCAAGGACTGCGTCTACTTCAACACTGGTCCCTATGACATACAGGGCAGAGGCGTCAACCAGCCGGTAACTCTCTCACCAGCGCCGGGGAGCTGCTTTAACCTGTACGACAAGTTCACCGTCCCTTACGGCACCACTGTCTACACCGGCTACGAGTATCAGGACCTGGCCGGGCACTGTCTGTGGGACAACGGCGGGACCATCGACGTGGGCGCAGCCTGCAAAGCCTCGCACCCCAACGAGGAGTTCTTCGGAGTCAAGTACGGAAGCACTTCCTACTGGGAGGTAGGTGACATCACAAGAGGCTTTGGCGTTTATATGGCCGGCGGGTCCAGTAACCACGTTGTCATGAGGTCAGGAACTGTCCTTTTGTGGAAGTTCCCCAGCTGAGCAACCCACCAGGTGTGGCGTCCAGCCGCCAGCCGAGCATGGAATAGAAGGCCTTGGCCCGGTCCACCCCGGAGACCGGGATGACGACTACCTCGAGGTGGGTGTCCATGGTCCGGTCATACCCGGCTCGGGAGGAAACCCGAACACCGCGAGCAGGCCGGGATTTCCGAACGAGGTAACCTGGCTGATCCCGCGGTCGGTCACGGTCAGCACGCAGACGCCGTAGGGCTGCAGCTGCCCGTCAGCGTCCCGCGCGTACACCGCCGCGGCGGGCTGGCCGTTGGCGCCGGTGGCCAGCATCCGCCAGTCGCCGGCCGCGCCGAGGACGCGGTCGCGCAGGAACGGGATGCAGGCACGGCGGCCCGAGAACCAGGACCGCAGCGGCGTCGCCTCCAGGATGACGTCCTCGACCAGCAGCCGCTCGAGGGCAGCGGCGTCGGCGTTCTCGAACGCGGCGATGTACTCATCCAGCAGCGCCCGGGCCTGCGGTATGTCCGGCTCGGTGATCTGATCAGCTGCGGGGGCTACTTCCTGCAGCCGGGCCCGGGCCCGCTGCAGCGCGCTCTTCACTGACGCCGTCGTCGTGTCGAGCATGACCGCGACCTGCGCGGCGGGAAACTCGAGCACGTCGCGCAGGACGAGCACGGCGCGCTGCCGGGGCGGCAGATACTGCAGGCTCGCGATGAGTGCCAGCCGCAGGCTCTCGCGGGCGGTGACGATGACCGCCGGGTCGGCCGCCTCCGGGATTGCCAGCGTGTCCGGGACCGGGTCGAGCCACGCGACGTCCGGTCCGGCGTCCTCGGGCCATACCGCCGGATCCGGCTCCGCGTCGTATAGTCCCGACGGCAGCACCCGGCGATCGCGACGGGACAGCGCCGTGAGGCACGCATTGGTAGCGATCTGGTACAGCCACGTGCGCACCGAGGACCGGCCCTCGAAGCTGTCGTACGAGCGCCAGGCGCGCAGGTAGGTCTCCTGGACCAGGTCCTCGGCGTCCGCGACCGAGCCGAGCATCCGATAGCAGTGCGCGAACAGCTCGCGCCGGAACAGCTCCGTGTCCCGGCCGAACGCCGCGCTATCCGGCATCAGTCACACCGGCCGGCCGAGGTAGGCGGCGAGCTGGTCCGCGGGCCCGGCCCCGGCCGGCGCGGGCGCGACGGGCCCGAACGGGGCCTGCCCGTCCGGCCCGCGGAAACCGTCGGTGATCGCCAGCCGTGCCGAGGCGAGCAGCGCGGTCGCCAGCTCGGGGTCCAGGTCGCCCGGGTAGCCGGTAGCGCGGGCCAGGTCCCAGCCGTGAGCGAACTGATCGAGGGCCGCCATGCTCCGCACGGCAGCGCCCGGGAACTCGCCGAACGGCAGCCGGATCATCCGGCCGAGCACGCCATCGGCCTCGAACGCCGCCGCTGCCATCCGGGCGCCCTCCTCGTAGGCGGCGACGAAATCACCGGCCGTGTAGTCCACGTCGGTGGGCTCGCTAGTGCCGCTGACGACACCGGCCCACCAGCGGGCCGTGTCGGTGAAGTGGTTGATCAGCGCGCGAACGTCCCAGGATGCGCACGGCGTGGCTGCATCCAGGTCGCCGGGCTGAACTTTCTGAAGGACTGCCATGGTGCTGCTCAGGGCTCTATCCAGTTCGGTCACGTGCTCGCTCCTGATTCTCTCGCCTGCAAAGGCCGTCAATCAGGTAGACCTGGCCGCCCGGCGAAAGGAATCGGTACCGTTGATCAGGCCTCGGTGATGACCTTGACGGGCTGGCCCGTGACGGCCGCGATGCCCAGGTAGTCCCGGTCGTCGCACAAGATCACCAGACGGTCCCGCTCGGCGGTCGCCGCGATCAGCAGGTCAGCCGCGCCCCCGGACCGGTGCTGGCCAGCCTCGGTCAGCGCCTGCTGAACGTCGCGGGCTCGTGTGGAGGGGCCGGGCCAAAGGATCATGCGGTTAGCCGCTGCTTGACATCGGTTCGGCCTGCTGCAGCGCACGGTGGCATTGAGTTAGGCTCTTGATGGCGGCATGGTCCGCGCCGAACCTCTGAGGGTCGTTCCCACGCGCGGCCATGGTGAGAGGCAAAGGGGCATAGGCCTCGGATCGTTGTCATGGCTCGTTCGTCTCGGACGTCGGCGGCTGCTGGGGGCTCGGCGCCGGGATGCTGGAAGGCCGATGACAGCGAACAAGAATTTCAAGCGGCGTGTACGTGCTCGCGCTCTTAAGACCGGCGAGTCCTACACCGCGGCGCTTCGGCACTTCCGGACGGCCCCTTCGGGAGATTCCATGCCGGACACAGATCCCATCCGCATCGCTGCTGGGCAGCTCGATACGCCGGGCGACCCGCATGCCGCGGCGGCCCTGCACCGGGCTGGCCGTGATATCAGGCAGCTGATGACGCAGGCCCACGAGCAGGGTGCGCGGCTGATCCACTTCTGCGAGGGCGCGATCTGCGCACCGAACAAGCGGATCATGTCCAGCGACCCCAGCACGGTGGCTGAGGCCGACTGGACCCGCTTCGGCTGGGAAGCGCAACAGGCCGAGCTGCGCTCGATCGCCGAACACGCCGCGGCCCTGAAGTTGTGGACCGTCCTTGGTGCCGTGCACCGGCTTACCGTGCCTCATCGCCCGCACAACAGCCTCTACGTGATCGACAACTACGGCCGGGTCGTCACGCGCTACGACGAGCGGATGCTGTCCAACACCAAGGTCAGCTACATGTACACGCCCGGTACCAGCCCGATCACCTTCGACGTCGAGGGCGTCCGGTTCGGCTGCGCGCTCGGCATGGAGTCTGTGTACCCGGAGCTGTTCCTGGACTACGAGCGGGCCGACGTCCACTGCGTACTGCTTTCGACGCAGGGCCCCGGCGCATCGTTCGCGCTGCAGGCACAAGGCCACGCCAGCAGCAACAGCTACTGGATCAGCTACGCCACCTGCGCCGCAGATGCTCACCTCGCACCGTCCGGCATCGTCGGCCCGGACGGAGCCTGGTCGGCACGCTGCGCGGCGACCGACGCCGCCGCGGTGGCCATCGCCGACATCGACCGTGAATACGAAAACCTGGCACGGCCCTGGCGACGCACAGCGAGAGGCGACCGCTACGCCGCCGCCGCGGCCAGCGAGGACTCCCGAACCAGCCGCGACTCGTTCTGACTGAGCGTGTGATTGAGCCGTGCTGATCTGGTGAGTCTCGCAGCGTGGCCCGGCGTGCGGCGGCCGGGGCCGCCAAGGCCAGAGGCCGCCGCTGACGCCGGGCCAGCGGCGCCGTGAGGCGCCGCCTTGATCTTCTCAATAGGTAATTTCGGCAACCTAGTTTCGGCGCCCCAGGGTGCTGCGTCTTCGCCGTAGCGGCTTGGGCTACCGGCGTCGCCGTGCATGCCGCCGCATGGTGTCGACCTTGGCCGCGAATGCTGTTGGCTCGATGATCGGGGTACCGCGCCATGGGGACATCGAGAGCAGGTCGCTGTCGTTCGAGACCATGATCAGCGCCCCAACCTCCGCAGCCAGGTCGAGGATCAGGTTGTCCTCATAATCTGGACAATCGTGAACCGTTCGCGGCACTTCAGCCAGCACGCCGCCGCTGCTGTGCTCGGCCGCCCGGACGACCGCCTCCAGGTAAGCGTCCACCTCGGGCTCACCCCACTTGAACAAGTCAGTCAGGATCCGGTTGACGTTCGTGGTGATGTGCGGGGATAGCCAGAGGGCGAACTCGGCGCCGTCCACGATGACGCTCAGGCAGTCGGCTGAGGGATTGCCGGAGACGGGCAGTGGAGACGGCCAGGAGCGGAATGGGCTGTTGCCGCTTGCCGCAGCCGTCACTAGGACGTTGATGTCATAAACAACCGCGGAGGGGACCGGCGCGAGGCGATTCACTCGCCCTTCTCCGGACGACTCTCCTTCATGAACTTCTGGATCCGAGCCGGCACGTCAGCTGGATCGATGCCTAGTTCCGCGGTGCGCTGCTGACCATACGCCTGCGCTTCCCGCAGTTGATTTGCGATCATGACCGACTTCATCACCTTGAGGGTCGCCCGCAGGTAGGCAGACCTGTTGCCATCGCCGAAGTAGGCAACCAGTTCGTCTAGCACCGGGCGGTCCTCGGGCTGGACTGCGAACCCCAACGTTTGCGCGCTCATAGTCTGATTGTAGACGCCTCGCCTCCCGGAGGCAATTAATTGCATATGACGCGGCACTGCTCACGCCGGTCAACAGATCTTGTGTCATCACGGACTCCGCGAAGGCCAACGGGCACGGGTCGGGCACGCGCCTTGGCGTGAAGACAGTTCCGGCGCTGGCCTTACCGTGCTGACCTGCGACTTGAGGGCGCCCCGACCGCGACTCGAACGCGGGACCTACTGCTTAGGAGGCAGTCGCTCTATCCACTGAGCTATCGGGGCTGGGCTATCGGTGCTGGGCTATCAGGCCTGGTCTCAACTCGCCTGTCAGCGCGTCCGGTGCTCCGGAAACTGCCGCGCTGACGCCGGCAGGCGGCATCAAGCCTAGCCGGTCGCCAGCGGGTCGGAGGCAGCAGCGCTGCGCGGAGGTCCGCAGACCATCCGCCGGCGGGCCGGGGGCGGCCGCGTCCGGCCTAGGGTGGGGTGACAGCCGACAGCACGGTCAGGAGCAGTGCGGTGCAGGTTAGGGACATCATGACTGAGGCAACGGTCACCGAGTCTGCGACCGACAGCCTCCGCAGCGCGGCAGAGCTCATGTGGCGACAGCAGACTGGCTCGCTTCTGGTCACCGACGGCGGCCAGCTCATCGGCATCATCACCGAGCGCGATGTGCTCAGGGCCGTGGCACTGGGCGCGGATCCTGATCGCAGCTCGGTCGACGAAGTCATGACGGCTGACGTGTTCACCGTGCATCCCGACATGCCGCTCCAGGATGCGGCCAGGGAGATGGCCAAACGGTGGATCAGGCATCTTCCCGTTGTCCAGGGCAGCCAGCTTCTCGGCGTGGTCAGCATGCGGGATGTCACGGCAGTCTTCGCTGCGCTGGCACCGGCCAAGGTGAACGTCGAGCACGAATTCGACCACCTGGTCCGGGAACGCCGCCTGGCCAGGATCGAGCAGGGCGACCTCGACTAGCCTCAGGGCAGCTGTATCGGGAGCGGCAGGTCGTCGAGGGCGTGCGGGCAGGGGCAGTCACGTTCGGCGGGCAGCTTCTCGATGACCTTCATGAGCAGGTCCCGCAGCCGCGTCAGGTTTCCCGCGAACACGCGGAACACTTCAGCGTGCGTAACCCCCTGCCCCTCCTCGATGCCCGCGTCGGTGTCCGTCACCAGCGCGATCGTCGTATAGCAGAGCGCGAGCTCGCGAGCCAGCACGGCCTCGGGATGGCCGGTCATGCCGACCAGGGTCCAGCCTAGCGCCGCATACCAGCGCGACTCGGCCCTGGTCGAGAACCGGGGGCCGTCGATGACCACCAGCGTTCCTGACTCGGCCGGCGGCCAGCCTGCCGCCTGCGCGGTCGTGATCGCGACCGAACGGCCAACGGGGCAATAAGGGTCGGCGAACTGGACGTGGACGGCGGCGCCTTCGTCGTAGTAGGTCTGCACGCGGCCGCCGGTCCGGTCCACGATCTGGTCCGGGATGACCAGAGTGCCTGGCCCGTAGGCGGAGATCAGCGAGCCGACCGCGCTGGGGGCGACGACCTGGCGGACGCCGATGGACCGGAGCGCCCAGAGGTTGGCGCGATACGGGATGCGGTGCGGCGGAAATCGGTGGTCACGGCCGTGCCGCGGCACGAAGGCTACCCGGCGGCCGGCTACCTCGCCGATCACCAGCGGGTCACTGGGCGGCCCGAACGGGGTCCGCACCGTGACCTCGTCGGCAGCGTCCAGGAACTCATACATGCCCGACCCGCCAATGACGCCGATACTGGCCAGATCGGCCACCGTAGGTCAGGCGACCTTCGAACCAGAACCAGATGAACGAGACGAACTCGACGAGCCCGAGGCGGAGCCCGACGAGGACGAGCCTGTGCCAGCAGCCTGGCCGGCCTTCTTGTCGCCCGACGACGACCCGGAGTCTCCCGAGCCAGACCCGCTCGACCCGCTCGACTCTGACTTCGATTCTGACTTCGACTCGCTGGAGCCGTTGGCGGCGGACCGGCTGGTGTCGGCGCCGTTCTGGCTCTTGCGGCTGTCGGTGCGGTAGAACCCGGAGCCCTTGAACACGATGCCGACCGGCGAGAACACCTTGCGCAGCCTGCCGCCACATGACGAGCACACCGACAACGGCTCATCAGTGAAGCGCTGCACCACCTCGAGCCGCTCTGCGCAATCGGTGCAGGCGTACTGGTAGGTCGGCACTGGTTCCTCCTCGCGGCGTTAGCACTCGCCACCGTCAACTGCTAAATGTTAGCAACCGTTAAGCCAGTCTGATGATTCCTTGCGCCGGCTGTGCAACCAGGCGAACCGGCTGGTCGTGCGGGCCCGCCGGGACCGCGTCGAGCAACTCGTCATCGTAGAGCAGTGCCACGGTGGGCACCGAGCTGCCGACCCTGGCCAGCGCGCGGTCGTACGAGCCACCGCCGCGGCCTAGCCGGTACCCGCGCCGGTCGGCGGCCAGGGCCGGGACGATCACCAGGTCAGCGCTGGCGACGGCACCGGGGCCGCGAGGCGGCTCGGTCGGCTCCAGCAGGCCGCGGGCCGCCGCGCCGAGCGAGTCCGGGCCCTCGTACGAGGCCCAGTCCAGGTCGTCGTCAGGGCGCAGCAGCGGCAGCAGCACGTATGCGCCGCGCTTCCAGAGCGCGTAGACCAGGCTGCGGGTGCCCGGCTCGGTGCCGACCGAGATGTAGGCCGCGACCGTCCCGGCCATCTGCGTCTCGGGCAGGTCCAGCACCGCGTCACGGAGCAGCCGCCCGGCTTCCTCGCGGCGCTCCCCTGACAGTGCCGCCCGCGCGGCGAGCAGGCTCGTGCGCAGCGTGGCCTTGGCCGACCGCAGCTCAGCGTCAGCCCCGGACCTGGCGTCAGCAGGCATGCGGTTCGGGCACCTCCCCGGGCAGCGTAGCGCCGGTAGCGCGCCAGCAGACAGCAGGCCGGCAGGCAGCGGGCCAGCCGGGACCAGGCCAGCCGGGACCGGGCCACTGGGGAGGCGAGCCGGCCCGGCTGGCGGCGCGGTCAGCGCTGGGACCAGAGCGCGCGACTAGCCTGATGTCGCCAGGGCAGGACCGGTCGGTGCGCTAGCCGAAGCCGACCGGATGACATACTCGAAGTTTCGCAGTTCCTTGACACCGAACAAGCGGGGACAAAATGCGCACGATCATGACCATCTATCCGGGACCACGGACTCTTGGCCATCATCAGGGAAGACGGGCTCTTGGCCATGGCTGAGGCCAGCGCGGTCAGCAAGGCCGTCATCCCCGCCGCGGGCCTCGGAACCAGGTTCCTGCCCGCCACCAAGGCGACGCCCAAGGAGATGCTGCCTATCGTCGACACCCCGGCGATCCAGTACGTCGTGGAGGAGGCGGTGGCCGCGGGGCTGAGCGACGTCCTCATGATCACCGGCCGGGGCAAGCGCCAGATCGAGGACCACTTCGACCGCAACTACGAACTCGAGGCGACCCTCACCGCCAAGGGCGACAAGGATGCGCTGGCTGAGGTCCAGGCCTCCAACGATATGGCCACCATCCACTACGTGCGCCAGGGCGCGCCGAAGGGCCTGGGCCATGCGGTGCTATGCGCCGCCCACCACGTCGGGAACGCCCCGTTCGCGGTGCTGCTCGGTGACGATCTCATCGACGAGCGTGACCCGCTGCTGCAGCGCATGATCGAGGTCAGGCAGCAGTTCGGCGGCAGTGTCGTCGCGCTGATGGAGGTCGAGCCCAGCCAGATCTCCAACTATGGCTGCGTCGCGATGAAGCCCACCGATCAGGCTGATGTCGTCGTGGTGACCGACATGGTGGAGAAGCCCGACCCCAGCGAGGCCCCGTCCAACTGGATCATCATCGGCCGCTACGTCTGCGACCCGTCGGTCTTCGACGTGCTGGCCAACACGCGGCCGGGCAAGGGCGGCGAGATTCAGCTCACCGACGCGCTGCGGACCCTGGCCAAGGCGGACCGCGGATCCGGCATCGACGGCGGCGGCGTGCATGGCGTACTGTTCCGCGGCCGGCGCTACGACACCGGCAACAAGCTCGACTACCTGCGCACCCTGGTCCAGTTCGCCTGCGAGCGGCCGGATGTCGCCGGCGAGTTCTTGCCCTGGCTCCGCGGATACCTGGACAGCCTGTCGTGAAGCAGGACGTCGCCCGCCCGGCCCGTCCCGGCGCCTGAATGAGTAGCACCCCGATGACCACCGCAGCGTCCCGCGGGCAGGCCGCGATGGAGCCGGTCGACAGCTACCTGGCCAGCGTGCTGGCGTCGATCCGCCCCATCGCCGCCCGCGAGCTGAGCCTGGCCGATGCCGACGGCGCCGTGCTGACCAGCGACATCACCGCCGGATGGCCGCTGCCGTCGTTCGACAACTCGGCCATGGACGGGTACGCGGTGCTCGCCGCGGACGTGGCCACCGCCAGTGCGGGCGCCCCGGTGACGCTGCCGGTCCGCGGCGAGGTCGCGGCCGGCGACACCAGAACCCTGCGGCTGATCCCCGGCAGCTGCCTGCGGATCATGACCGGCGCCATGCTGCCGGCGGGCGCCGACGCGGTCGTGCCGGTGGAGTGGACCGACGACGGCACCGACCAGGTGACGATCCGCCAGCCCGCGGCCCCCGGCCACGCCGTCAAGCGGACCGGTGACGACGCGGCCCCCGGCGACGTGCTGCTGGCCGCCGGGACCCGGCTCGGGCCCGCCGCCCTCGGGCTGCTCGCGGCGGCCGGTCACGGCACCGCGCTGGCCCGCCCGCGGCCGCGGGTCACGGTGATCTCGACCGGCAACGAGCTGGCCGAGCCCGGCACTGCGGTGCTGCCCGGCCAGATCTGGGAGTCCAACAGCGTCATGCTGGCCGCCGCCGCCCGCCAGCTCGGCTGCCCGGCCCGCCGCCATCCCATGGTGCGCGACGACACCGACGCGGTGCTGGCCGCCATCGAGAGCGAGCTGCCCTCGACCGATCTGCTGGTGACCAGCGGCGGCGTCAGCATGGGCGGCGAGCACGACGTGGTCAAGGCGGCCCTGCAGCGGCTGGGCACGGTCCGGTTCACGAAGGTGGCGATGCAGCCGGGGATGCCGCAGGGCTTCGGCGTAGTCGGGGACAGCGCCGTGCCGATCTTCACGCTGCCCGGGAACCCGGTCAGCGCGTATGTCTCGTTTCAGCTGTTTGTCAGGCCCGCAGTGGGTGCCTTGCAAAACCGGGAAGCCGAACGGCTGCCGCGCGTTCGTGCCGTGCTCGCAGCGCCGGTCCGCTCCCCGGCGGGCAAGCGCTCCTTCCTGCGCGGCATCCTGGATGCGGCCACCGGGACGGTCCTGCCGGTTTCTGGCCAGGCCTCCCACCAGCTTGCCTCCCTGGCCAAGGCCAACGCCCTGATTATCGTTCCGGAACTGGTTTCCGAGATGGCCGCGGGCGAGACCGCCGATGTGCTGGAGCTGCCATGAACGAGGCGGGTGACCAGGCCACGCAGCTGACCCATCTCGACACTGCGGGCCGGGCCCGGATGGTTGACGTGTCGGGCAAGGACGTGACCAGCCGCCAGGCCCGGGCCTCGGGACGGGTGCTGCTCTCCCCCGCCGCGGTCACCGCACTGCGGGACGGGACCGTGCCCAAGGGCGACGCGCTCGCGGTCGCGCGGATCGCCGGGATCCAGGGCGCCAAGCGGACGCCGGAGCTGGTGCCGCTGTGCCACCCGATCGGGCTGCACTCGGTGACCGTCGAGGCCGATGTGCACGACGACGGAGTGCTGATCGTGGCCACGACGCGCACCGCCGACCGGACCGGCGTCGAGATGGAGGCGCTGACGGCCGTGGCGGTCGGGGCGCTCGCGCTGGTCGATATGGTCAAGGCGATCGACCCGGCCGCGGTGATCAGCGATATCAGGGTCGAGGAGAAGTCAGGCGGCAAGACAGGCAGCTGGACCAGGCCATGATCAGGGCGCTGGCGATCACCATCTCCAACCGGGCTGCTGCCGGTATTTACGCCGACAAATCAGGCCCGGTGCTGGCCGGACTGCTGAGCGAGGCGGGCTGCGGCGTCGACGGGCCGATGGTGATCTCGGACGGTGACGCCGTCGAGGCGGCGCTGCGGGATGCGGTCGCGGCGGGCTATGACGTCGTGGTGACCACCGGCGGGACCGGGCTGACGCCTGGCGACCTGACCCCGGAGATGACCGGGAGGGTGATCGACCGGGAGGTCCCCGGGATTGCCGAAGCGATCAGGGCAGCCGGTACCGCCGCCGGGGTGCCCTCGGCGATGTTGTCGCGCGGGCTGGCCGGGCTGGCCGGCCGGACCCTGATCGTCAACCTGCCCGGCTCGACGGGCGGGGTCAGGGACGGGATGGCGGTGCTGGCCGGCGTGCTCGGGCACGCGGTCGATCAGGCCGCGGGCGGCGACCATCCCCGGGCGAGCTGAGCTGGCGCCAAGTATTCAGTCGCATTCATAACGGGACCGAATGGCGCAGTGCCCGGTTGCCAGGGAATGATGGTGCCGTGGGACGCATGCGGGGATGGCCGACCACCCTGACAGAGCCCGGCCTGCTGGACGCGCCCGTGGGGCTGCGACCGGTCAAGGTGAAGGACGCCTCGATCTGGCGGGAGACCAGGCTGCGCAACGCCGCCTGGCTGCGGCCCTGGGAACCGACCAACCCCGAAACTCCGCTGTACCGGTCCAGCCTGGGCCCGTACGTGGCGATGGCCCGCACGATGCGCAAGGAGGCCAGGCAGGGGCTGACGCTGCCGTGGGTGATCACCTACGGGGGCGAGTTCGCCGGGCAGCTGACCGTGGGCAGCATCGTCTGGGGATCGGCACGCTCTGGTCAGGTGGGTTACTGGATCGACGAGGCGTATGCCGGGCGGGGCGTGACTCCGACGGCGCTGGCGATGGCGATGGACCATTGTTTCTTCGTCGTGGGGCTGCACCGCGTCGAGGCGACCATCAGGCCGGAGAATCACGCCAGCCGCCGGGTAGTCGAGAAACTCGGCTTCCGTGATGAAGGGCTGCGCCGCCGGAGCCTGCATATCGACGGTTCCTGGCGCGACCATTTGTGTTACGCGCTGACCGCGGAGGATGTGCAGAACGGGCTGCTGCCCCGCTGGCGGAGCACGCTGTCAGCGACCCGTTCCCGGGCCGGCTGAGCCTGGTCAGCTGAACCCGGGTCAGCGGTCAGGCGGCGGTCGCAGCCTGACCGCGTAGGCGACGTTGATCGCGACGATGCCGGCCCATACGATGAGCAGTCCGGCCAGGCCCGCCGGGTGCGAGCCGACCGCGAGCACGATCGCGGTGAGCGGGATGCCCAGCACCATTGACACGATGGCCAGGGCCAAGGCCTTGCCGTGATGCTGCCTGGGCGGCTGCTG
>Ga0181532_10004361_pt1 | contig 12383 bp, 8 predicted proteins | sample PEATcosm2014_Bin_33_FD_119768 | JGI IMG/M metagenome (GOLD analysis project Ga0181532, IMG submission 119768) | Peatland microbial communities from MTU Mesocosm Facility, Houghton, MI, USA - PEATcosm2014_Bin11_30_metaG | ecosystem: Environmental > Terrestrial > Soil > Wetlands > Peat | place...
ACAGAAAGTGAGCGAGCTGTTGCCGGTCAACATCCGGCGCGGGGACGAAGTGCCGGACCTTCAGCGCGAGGTTGCGGCTGGCGTTGATGAGCGATCCCCATAACGTTCTCGCTTCCCACCATTTCGCGTACGCGCTGTTGGTCCGAAAGACCAGCAGAATGCTGACGATGGCTCCCAGGCTGGCGTAAACCCCCGCGGGAAAGTCGGCGTAATCGGCGTAGCGCGAATACTGCTTGGCGACTGCCAACACGCTGTAGACGCTCATCAAGAGCGAGTAGGTGGTGACGCGGCCCAACGTGCTCTTCAGCGAAAACAGCGGCGTCTTTGGAGGCGTCGGGACCTGCATGGAGACGAAGTTATCCACGCGGCACCATCTTTTTCAATCCGCGCGAGCCGATTCAACGGGGCTGGGAATAAAAAAAGCCGGCTGACCTGAAGCGGTCAACCGGTTGTATGGCGACAACACCATCACTGCCGGATTCGTTGATCGGCGGGGTGATTGTCCGTGGATCGAGTGCCGCGCCCCGGGCTGCGGAGCTTAGGCGGAGAAGCTCTGGCCGCAGCCGCAAGACTTCACCGCGTTCGGATTGTCGAAGGTGAACCCGCGCTTTTCGAGCCCGTCGTAGAAGTCGACGGTCGTGCCGTCGAGGAACAGATAGCTCTTCTTGTCGACGGCGATCGCGAGGCCGTGCTGATTGGAGACGTGATCTTTGGCGGCATCGGTCTTTTCATCGAATCCCAGGTTGTACTGGAACCCGCTGCAGCCACCGCCGCTCACGCCGACGCGGAGAACGGTCGACTCGGGCATCTTTTGCTCCGACAAGACTCGTTGGATTTCTTTGGCAGCTTTTTCGGTGATGGTGACTGACATCGATCGAGCGACTCCGATAACAGGTGATCCAATTTGCGAGAAATCAGGGTCCCGATGACCGTGCCGACCGCCGCCCCGTCTTGCAACAGAGCCGGCGTTGCAGTCCGGATCCGCTGGGGCTCGAAAGTCGGCAGGCGACCCACCGAGATATTATAGCGGAGAATTTCCAGATTTCACGAGACCTTTTCCCGCTGCGGGTTTCCGAGCGGGCACGAGACGGTTTGCAAGGGACATGCGGCGAGGCCGATGCCTGGTCGCGAGCCCGGGAGCGGACACCCGTCGCAGCCGGACGGATTGGCCAATCATCACGGAAGCTGAGCCAGCCGCCCCACGGGCTGCCCACAATCCTTGATCCGCCCCGCCCGCGTTCCTCGACAACGCTTTCCTATTCCAGCGAATCGGTATAGAATGCCGCGCCTTGGACGCCCTTTGGCAAAACTCCTACACGTAAGTATTGGCGTCGAAAGTCGTTAGCAGGCAGGGACGTTCGGCTGCGCTCGCATGGAATCGGCGCAGTCACTCCTTCCCTGAGGAGCAAACGCATGCGTTTCACCATCGGCACCCGCGCGGCGCGCGTGATCGGTTGTTCGCTCGTTGTGGCAGGCCTGTCTTGGCTTCCGAGCGTGTTGAGAGCCGCCGACGACGTCTCGCCGTCGGCCACCGTGATGCTCTCCAGCAGCGACGACCTGTTCACCAACGCCGAATATCTGCTGAAGCTCACCAATGCGAAGCAGCAACAGCAGTGGCCCGTTCTGAAGAGTTATCTTGAAGTCTTCTTGATTGGCGTCGACACCAAGCTGCCCACTCGGATCGCAATCGTTTTCGGTGACAAGGCCGACCGCCAGGTCTGGAGCGTGCCGGTCTCCGACGCGAAAAAATTCCGCAAGGATAACATCGCTTCGATCCTGACCCCGCGCATCAAGCAGGTCCCGCCACCTCCCGGCTTATACAAGCTCGGGAGTGGACGGAAAGATGACTTCAACGGCTACCTGTTGGAGACGCCCCCGTACGCGCATATCGGCGAGATGAAGGACGACGTCACCGGTGTCCCCGCGGATCCGCGGCCGAGTATGCAAGCGCTGCTGTCGCGGAAGTTTTTGGCCGCTGTCGAGTTGCACAACACGAAAACCGACGCGGCCTCCCAGGCCAAGCGCCGCGAACTCTTTCAAACCACACGGAAGCAGACACTGGCCGCCCTCAAAAAGGAAAAAGGGGAGGCGCCCGCCGATTTCGAACTTCGCAAGCAGGCCGTCGCGATCGAACTGGACGAAGGTGAGTGGTTTTTCTCCGAGTGCGAACAGGCACTGGTGGGGCTGACGCTCGACCGCACCAAAGAAGTCGGCCGGTTCGACATCGAAATGACGCCGATCGCGGGGACGCCCCTGGCCCAGTCGGTCGAGCAGTTGCAAACCAAGCCGAGCCATTTCGCCAACGTCGAAAAGAACGCCGAGCCGGTCCTAGCCGCGCGGCTCAACCATCCCCTCAGCGACGTCCGGAAAAAGACCGCTGCCGCGATGGCCGCCCTGGCCAAAGAACGTTTGAAAGCTCGCACCGACGCGGACGAGAAACTCTCCGCCGACCAAAAACAGGCGACCAAACAGATCATCGACCAGAGCTTCGCAATCATCGAAGACGGCTTCAAGGCGGGATTGGCCGACGGGTTTATCGACGTTCACAAAGGATCGTCGGGGAAAAACGTCCTCGTGGCCGGAGTCTGGACGCCGGACGGAACAAAGGTGGGCGACATTCTCACCCTGTTGCCGAAGGCCCGCGCCGGCGAAAACGTCAAACTCAACGTGGCCGAGGAATCAGGCGTGAAAATCCACTCGGTCGATTTGACGAAGGACCAGCACCCGCGCTGGAACGACTTTATCGGAGCGACCACGCTCTACGTCGGCTCGTCGAAAGAGGCCGTCTGGTGCGCGGCCGGCGAGGGGGCACTCGAGGCCCTCAAAGCGGCGATCAAGAAAACGACCCAACCCCCGGCAGCCGGTGCGGAAAAGGCTCCCTGGGGCGAATTGATCGTGCAACTCAAGCCCTGGGTCGAACAGGTGGCAAATGAGCCCCCGAAGAAAAAGGGAGACGACCGCTACCAGAAGATGCTGCTCTCCTCCTTTCAAGGGGGCGACGACGTGTTGTCGGTCCGCATGACGCGGCAAGACCACAAGATCGTCGGCGAGGTCGTGATGCAAAAGGGCATCCTACGCTTCGCCGGCACGGCCGCGTCGGACTTCTCGCGAGAAAACCTGGATGAAAGGTCGCAAAAGAGTTCCAAGCAGGCCCGGCAAAACGACAAATGACCCGTCCGGTCGGCACGACGGTGCCGCTTGGACTGAGCAGCGGTCTTGACGATCTCGCGAAGAGTGTGGGTGAACCACAAACGGATTCAGCCGGAGTGTCCGGTACGCCTGAGGCCGGGCAGGAAACGGGCGAGACGCGTCGCGCGGTGTGCGTGGCGCGTCGAGCTGCGGATTGTCGCTCGCCCGGTTTGCCATCCGGCGACCGCGGCTGTGCGGCTCGTCTCTCGGTCGAAGAGATAGCATTCGTCGCCGCGACGAAAGCCGTCGCGAAGCATTCGTCCCAAGAGCACGCACGAGGCCGCGGATGAAAGCTCGCCCGCGGCATGCAAATACTGCATCTCGATCCGTCCGTCGCAGCGATAGTTATAGGCCCAGGCGATCGGACTGCCGTCGAGCCGCAGGAGATTCAAATCGACGCCGGCAATCGCCGCCGCCGCGTCGTGCATTTCTCGAAAAACCTGGTCGCCGTTCGATTCGGAAGTCAGGCGGCCCGCAGGTTGCCTGCCGCGGCTTCCAATTTCCTGCCGCTCGATCTCGTTGAAGAGGTCCCATCGGGGGTCGCCGTCGAAGAGTGGAGCACCCTCCGGGCGATAACGAACATGCTCGATTTGCCCCCGCTCGGCAAGTGTTTGTTCTGAGCGCCGATACGCTTCGCGCACGCCGTTCGGCCGCGATCGCAAGTAGCGAACCCAATCGCCTCGGCACTCGACGATCGCCCGCGAATCCTTGGTGTTCTTAAGCGTTTCCGCCTGTTTGAGCCGCTTCGCGCCGAGTGCACAATCGCCGCCCTGAGACTCGACGTGCCGCAGCTCGAGTTGGTCCCAACAGTCCTGCGATTGGGCATGGTTCAGTGCCGCCTGCAGCGTCAGAGCCGGTCGACAGCCGATCGGTCCGCGGAAGAATCCCTGCTCAGCGAGGGGATCGGTCAACACGCGCCTTCGGCCGAAGCGCAAGTGAACTGTTTTCGTGACCCAGGGAACCAGACCGACGGGACGTCCCGCGACGGCGACCACGAGCACACGAGGCTGTTCACGATTGGCGACGCGTCGGCAGTGGCGCTCGAACCATTCGACCGACTGAAAGAACGAGGCCTTGGGCGTCTTCCACCACAGCTCGCGCCACAGATCGCGGATGCCGGCGATGGCGGGGAGGTCGCTGTATTCGGAGACCATGAGCATTCCGCCCCAAGTTCGCAAGTGGCGTGCCCGTTACATCACTTCCCAGAATCCGTGTCTTTCGCGCCGAATTCCGCCGGTGCCGATGACGAATGTCGGCCTATGCTTATGGCGTTGCGCAACGGCACGGCAATTCTCGAAAAAGATTGCCGGCACCACCGCTGAGCATTGCGATTCGGTTGACGTTCGGCAACGGTGGTGATTTTTCTCAACGTTTGGCTGGAGATCAATAATTGGCCAGTACGGCCAAAAACGATACTTGCTAAGACCGGACGCAGATCGGCCGCGTTGAGACGTTTTGGTCATAATGGATGGTCTTAACAGGTTGTATTAAAATGACTTATGGCGAATTCGTGTCGCCTCAAGTTGGAACGGTACGTCTCTTGCAAAATTTACATGTCTGTGCAGCGGCGCAGTTGAGACGAACGAGCTTGCATTGGCAAGAATTTGTCTCGGCTCGGCTCGCTGTGAGGAACCAAGAGTGAAAATGGAGGGGCAGAAGATGAGACTTTTACTTCGTGGCATGATTGTCACCAGCGTGTTCGGGCTGATGCTGCTCAGTTGGGATGCATCAAGCTCCAGTGCCGCTTACCGTGGGTATGGGCATCGCGGCGGCTATTACGGGGGCTACCGAGGCGGCTATTACGGCGGGTATCGTCCGTATCGGGGCTACGGATACGGGTATGGTGCCTACGGCTATCCGAGCTACGGATATGCCTATTCGTATCCCAGCTATTACAACTACCCTGGCTACTACACGTCCTATCCGAGCTACGGATACGGGTATGGCTACGGGTATCGCGGTTACGGTTACCGCGGCGGCTACGGTTATCGCGGCGGTTATGGCCGTGGCGGGCGGCGCTAAGCCGGTCGCTGACACCCTAGAAATCGGGGGGCCATCGCACAACGATGGCCCCCTTTTTTGATCGCGGCCTCAGTGCACGAACAGGAATTCCTTCGAGTTGATGAGCGCCCACTGCAAATCCTCGTAGCACTCCGTGCGATTCTGGCTCTCTTTGACGAAATGGGCCGCGTTCTCCCGCTCGGCCGACGTGGGAAACCGCGAAAGGGTTGCCAGATAGATCTCTTCGACAATCCGGTCGCCGGACGCCTTGGCTGCCAGCAGCCGCGCGAGACGGGCTTTTGAGTCGGCAATCTTCTCGGTCACCACGTCGCCATTGAGAGTGTGGAGCGCTTGAGCCAGACTTTCGTCGGGCGACCGCTCGCATTCGCAAACACTGGCGCGGACCGGCTTGCCGAAGGTCTTCAAAAAGTAGTTTTGATACTCAGCGTCAGGCAGCTCGGTCGCCCGCGTGCCGAGCGGGAGACTCGTGAACTTCGTGCGCGTGCCGGCAGCCTGATCCACGGCGTCCAACAAGGCCTCGGCCGACAGCCGCTTCACATTGAAATGGCTGAAGAACTTCCGGTCGGCGGCGTTGTCCGGGCTGGGCTGAGAATCGAGCTGGTACAGCCGCGACGTCATGATGACGCGGAGGAGCTGCTTCAGATCGTAGCCGCTGGCGACAAAGTGTTTCGCCAGCGCGTCCATCATTTCGGGATTGCTCGGTGGATTGGTCGCCCGCAGATCGTCGACCGGCTCGACCAGGCCGTGGCCGAGCAGATACGAGACGTAGCGGTTCACGACCGACTTTGCAAAGTAGGCATTGGAGCGCGCGGTCAGCCATTTGGCCAAGACCACGCGGCGGTCGAGCGGATCGTCGGCCGGCGGGGCGTCGAGCGGCTTGGGCTTCAAGACAGCCCCCGTTCGCGGATGGGTCGCCTCGCCCGAACGGCGGACGATCACCACCGATTCGTTGCCGAACAATCCGAACTCCTGGCTCGGCTTCGTTCCCACGCGGGCGAAATACGCCGCGAACGAGTAGTAATCCTCCTGTCCGTACTTCTCGAACGGATGATGATGGCACTTCGCGCATTGCAGGCGCACGCCGAGGAAGAGCTGGGCCGTGGCTTCCGCACAGTCCGCCGGGTTGTTGTTCACGCGGAAGAAATTCGCCGGCCCGACTGTGTAGATCGAGCCTTTGGCGGTGACCAGCTCGCGCACAAAACGGTCGAACGGCTTATTGGAGCGGAACGACTCACTGAGCCAGTTGTGGAAAGCCCACATTCCCTGCTCGCCCAGGTCGTTGCTCTGGTTGCGGATCAGGTCGGACCACTTCAGCGTCCACCAGGCGGCATAGGCGTCGTTAAAGGTGTCGAGCTTCGGATCACTGGTGAGGCCCAGCAACCGGTCGACAAGCCGCTGTCGTTTCGCCGGCTCGTTCGAGGCGAGGAAGCTGCGGGTCTCCTCGATCGACGGGATCTCGCCGATCGCGTCCAGGAACGCCCGGCGGAGAAAGGCCGAATCGCTGCAAAGACCGGCCGGCTCGACGCCCAGCTCGCGGAATTTGGCCGACGCGAGCTCGTCGATGAAATTCTGATTGGTCCAGCCGACAAGCCGCACGTCTGTCGAATAGGGAACGACGAACGAGCAAATCGCCGCCTGCCCCTCGAAGCGGACCAGGGCGGGGGCCTGGCCTTTCCCGTTCGTCGTGACCAATCCTTGCGGCGTGACGGAGAGGACGCCTTCGTCCATCGAATCGAACTTGGCCAGCGCGGTAACATCGCGACGCACGCCGTCGCTATACAGGGCTTCCACCCGCAGTTGCTGCCGCGCGTGCGGGACCGTGATCCGTCGCGACGGTGTTACGGAAATCTGCGTCACCGTGGGATCGTGCGCGGATGGTCCCGGAGCTCCCGCCGCAATCCACGCAGCCAGCGTGGCGTATTCGGTCGAGCCAATTCTCATCCGCCGGCCGCCGCCGTGCGGGACCTGCAGCGTCGGTTTTTTCAAGAGGAGGCTCTGCTCCGGCTCGAGGAAATTGACGCGTCGCTCGGAGCGATCGCGGGTGATGGCCGCGTGATCGGCCGACGGCTCATATCCGAAGACGGAGAGCTTGAATCCGGCTTGCCCGTACTGCGCGGCGTGACAGGCCCCCATATTGCAGCCTGCCTTGCTGAAGACCGGTGCGATGTCGCGCGCGTAGCCAATGTGCGGCTGCGATTCAAAACCGTGGACGGTCACCGGAACGCTCGCCGTCAAGGCACCCCGCGGCGTGTCGATCAGGATGCGGATTTCCGCTGTCCCGTTGCCCGCCGCGGAGATCGCTCCGTCGCGGCCGACGCGCACGACATTCGGGGCGTTCGACACATACTTGGCTTGCGATGTCAGGTCTTCAGAACGCGGCGTGACTTGTCCCGAGAGCGCCGCGGCGGAAACAACCAATTGCGCACGGGCAAAATTGCCGCTCAGGTCGATACACGTCGGCGAGACGGCAATTGCGCGGGGCGCTGGCGAAGTCTCGGTCGCGGCTTGCTTCGTCCCTACCACCGCGGCGGTTAAGGGTTTAGCGTGTGAGAGCGCCGCCACACGAGCGACTGGCCTCGTCGCGGCGATCGAAGTCATGCCGCCGATCGGGGCGATGAGCGCGGTAATGAGCACCGTGGCAAAAGCCGTCCAACATCTTGAGTTGATGAATTGCACGGATGTGCCCTCCAAATTTGGCTGGCGAGCGGCGACGGAATTCGGTGCGGAGCAATTCGGGCAGGCGGAACTATTGTTCCGTATCGGGCGGGCCGGTCATTCTCGCTGGAGCGGTCGGGAGACCTCGGCAATGCGAGGTACTCCCTTCTGTATCGGTGGGATCAATACGCTTTATTATGCCGATCTCGGCTCGCCGATTCCAGCTTCAGATCGATATCTGTTGATTCGTCGATCTGGCTTGATAAAATGACTTTTATTGATTTTTACCGGCTTTGCGCAAGCGAGGGACACAGAAGGCTTGCCAAAATCGGCTCCCGCCTTAAACCGCCCGCCATTTCGACTCACCCGCCCAGGAGATGGCCATGTTCGACTTGCTCTCCGGTCCCGCGCGGACCTGCGAAGGGGTGTCCCGCCGAAGCTTCTTACAGATCGGCGCGTTGGCCGGCTTCGGAGTCTCGCTGCCGCTCATCTTGAAGGCGAAGACTGCACACGCCAAAACGACGCTGGCCAGGACGACACTGGCCAAAACGACGCAGGCGGCGGCCGCCTCGAAGGACGTCAACTGCATTCTGATTTGGACGCACGGCGGGACGAGCCACCACGACACGCTCGATCCCAAGCCCAATGCGCCGGCCAGCGTCCGCGGTGAATTTGGGGCGATCGACACGGCGATTCCCGGCGTGCAGTTCTCCGAAATCTGCCCGAACATGGCGGCCGGGCTGAAGCGGTTTGCCGTCCTGCGGGGCTGGAATCCCAAGAACGGCTCGCACGGCCTGGCCGATGCCTGGATGATGTCGGGCCGTCCCTATAACCCCGCGGTGACGTACCCGTGCTATGGCTCCGTCATCAGCCACGTCAAAGGATTTCGCAACGCGCTGCCCCCCTTCGTACAGCTCGGCGACTCCATGGACCACCGATTCAATGGCGGGACGGCCGGCATTTTGGGGCTGGAACATAATCCGTTTCAGGTGCTCGCCGATCCGAGCGCCGCGCGGCTCAATGTCCGCGATATTACGCCGCCGTCAGGGATCACGCCGCGGCGCGTCAGCTTCCGTCGGCGGATGCTGGGCGCCATCGACCGATTGGAACGGCGGTCCGAACTTCAGCCGGCCGCGTACCACGCCCTCGACGAGCACTACAAGACGGCCCTCAACATGATCACCGCGCCGGAAACGAAGCGGGCCTTCCAGATCGAAACGGAAGACCACGGACTGCGACAACGTTATGGCCGCAATCGGTTCGGCCAGAGCTGTCTCTTGGCTCGCCGGTTAATCGAGGCGGGCGTGCGGTTCGTCACCATCACCGATGAAGGCTGGGACACGCACCAGAATAACTTCACGTCGCTCAAGAATCGGCTCGTTCCGCCGATCGATCGCGGCTTGCCGCAGCTCATTGCCGACTTGGACGACCGCGGGATGCTCGCCACGACGCTCGTCGTGTGGGTGACCGATTTCGGGCGCACGCCGAACGTCAATTCGGCCAGCGGTCGCGATCATTGGGCCTCGTCGGGCTTCGCCGTGATGGCCGGCGCGGGAGTCCCCGCGGGGGCTATTCTCGGTGCAACCGACGATGAAGGAGCGAAAATCGTCCGTGATGAATACTTCACCGAGGACATCGCCGCGACGGTCTACGCCAAGCTGGGTCTGCCACCCGACTTGATTGTGAACGCGCCCGACGGGCGTCCCATCCGCCTCGTCGAAGGCCGCCTCATCAAGGAATGGGTGTAGACGGGTCGCCAACGTCGTGACGGGGGCCGGGTGCTACCCCAGCGCGAAATCTCCAAGCGTCCGAGAGAAAAAGCGCCGGGAACCTCTCGCCTGCCCCTCCTCATGGTCGAAAGGCCCCGGCGTTTCTAGCGTGCCGCCAGCCGCGCCGGCGGCGCGAAACGGCGGCGGGCATGATGGATTAAAAGCAACCGGAGTGCCGCCGATCTAGCTAGTCCGCCCGAATTCTCAAGGCTTTGCAGGGCTGAGACTTGAGCGAATGGATGACGTTTGGGCCAAGAATTCGGCCTGTCGCGAATTTGCAAATTCTGTCGTCTATTCGATGTCAGAAGCCGTCCTTGACCGCCGGCTAAAAACAAGTTCGCGAATGGCCGCGCCGCGTGCTAAATTGAATGCGAACCACCGACCACCCAATGAATTGAGAGACGGTTTCGAACCATGTCCGTGCGGGGAATTCGAGGCGCCACGAGCGTTGAAGCTGATACGCCGGCCGACGTGTTGGCGGCGACGACCGAACTGTTACAGGAAATCCTGCGCGCCAACCGGATCGAAGGTTTTGACGACATCGTCTCCGCGATCTTCACCACGACTTCGGATCTGACATCGAGCTTTCCGGCCGAAGCCGCGCGATCTCTCGGCATGCACCAGGTGCCCCTCTTGTGCGCTGCGGAAATTCCGGTCCCTAACAGCGTGCCGCGCTGCATCCGCATCCTGCTGCATCTCAACACGGACAAGACGCAGCGCGACATGGTGCACGTCTATTTGCGAGAAGCCCGCCGGCTGCGACCCGACGTAAAGAGCGCGCAGTAAGGGCGCACGGTCCAAGGCCAGAAAAGCGCGAGAAGTCGCGGCGCCCTCCTTCTTCGTGACCAAGCTCTGCTTGGTCACGTGTCTTCCAGAAGCTCGGCTTCCCGTGATAAATCGCGAAGCGGAGTCCCAGCGCGCCGGGGTGTGTTCTCAAACAGAGCTTGGGAACAAGGTGGAAAGTCGTAAATTGTCGAGGTCGCGGCGCTCACAGCAGCGACCAGGTTTCCTACGGGGACGGGCGTTTCGTCCCCGCGGCGTCAGCGGTCGTTTCGCGCACGTCGGAGTCGGGTCGGTCGGCGCCGCGGAGCGCCTCGCTTTCCTTCCAGTCAATCTCGGCGTCAAGGCCCGTCTGCCGCAGTTCTTCGAACGACATGCCGAGCTCGTCGACCTGATCGGCGATCGAATCGAACGGGTTGGCCGTGAATTCCTGGGGGAAGATCGGCTGCAGGCGATCGAAGCGGATCTTCGCCATCGCACGGTTTTCGGGCGGAACCTGCAGCAGCCGGCGGGCCCGGTCCATCCGGGTAATCCAGACGGCGGTTGTCAAAACGACATGGCGCTCGTCGGGCTTTAACTGATTGAAGCGGCGGGTCTGACCGTGGAGTGATTCGAGCCGCTTTTTCCCCTGCTCGACGATCTTGTATAAATTCTGCTCGGGCCGCACGGCGTTGCGCGTCAGCGCGACACCGATGGTCTTCACCAGACCGACAAACTGCGCCAGCGAAAGTCGCTGCCGGAGCGCCTTTTGCAACGTCCGGTCTTTTGCCAGATGACGGATCAGGTTCTCGTCGTTCCAGAGTTTGTCGAGCTCGTCCGTCTCTTCGCGCACCAATTCGTTTACGGGAAGAGTTCTTTGCTCGTCCCAGGACGGGGGCTTTTTGAAAAGGACGGGCATCTCCGGCAGTTTTTTGTCGGGCAGATCGTTGACGACCTGCAGAAAAGTCTCGAGGTCGGCGTCGGTCACCTTGTCACCGATCTCGCGCGGCTCCATGAACTTCTGCGTTTGAACTCCGCAGCCGGCAGTGAACAGCCCGACAATCAGCAAGAGGCAAAAGCCCAACACGGGAAAGCCGCTGGGAGCACGTCGCCCAGCGTCTGCAGGGTGGGTCGAGTCTTCGAGACCCACCGGCAGGAATGACGAAGCACGAAATCCGAATGACGAAGGAAGCACGAATGTCCTCATGGCTGAATGCATTGTCTCAGCACAATTGCGCTCGGTGATTTGGCCGGTTGGCACACTCACCTCTGTGAGCCGCCGGGTTTATCCCTGACTTCGGCGAGCTCCCTTCGGGTCTGACTTCGGCGAGCTCAGTCGAGCCGAGCCTCAGGGTCGAGGACAGTCGAGCCGCCGTCCGGCGGGGTAAACCCGCCGGCTCGTTGTACGACGATTTCTGCCGGTCCGCTCACGAAGTTCGCACACTCCTTCGTATCGGGCCGGAAGTACGAGTCGATCAACGACGGAATGCTTGGATCGAGTCCGCCGGGACAGAGGGGAGTCGCCCGCTCGGCAATGGTTCGCGCATCGATACGTTTTGCCCCGCCGGCAGATTCGGAAAATCGAACCCCGTCACGCGGGTCACGGTTCCGAAGGAAACGGCCATCTGGATGACGAGCAGCACGACCGCGGCCCGCGTCGGAATTGATCGGCCGCCGCTAGCCGTGTCAGTGCGCGGGGCGAAGAAGCCTGCCGCGAGCAGGACGGGCCACGGCATGACGACCAACCACAAGCGGGCCGCTTCTCCCATGTTCTTGCCGGAAAGCCATAGTACAAGCCAGGTAGCAGTCAAGCACCAATAGGGTCCCATCGCACGTCGCCGCCAACCAGCCGCCAGGACCGATCGAAAGCCAATCGCGGCGGCAGCGATCGTGGGCGCTCCGACGGCAAAGCCAAACTCAATCGGATTGACGAGAAGCCACTTCCAGTAGGTTCTCGTCAATCCGATTGAGTTTGGCTTTGCCGTCGGA